>OBEQ010575818.1_pt1 | contig 112750 bp, 109 predicted proteins | sample 1670901 | NCBI WGS metagenome assembly OBEQ01 (sample SAMEA104232315, study PRJEB22302) | groundwater metagenome | biome: forest; feature: aquifer; material: groundwater | place: USA | collected 2011-08-07 | depth 5.4 m
CCCGCAGCCAGCCGCGCATCCACCAAGTCCCGGATAACGTCGCCCTGCGGGTAGATCATGATGCGGCGGCCGCCGGCAAGGTCATCGAAATCGATGCGATACGTGCGGCCGCAGAATCGCAGCTTGATTCCGTGGTGAACGAGCCCCTGGCGATGCATCCGCTCGCCGACGCCCAGCTCTGTGAGCAGGTCCACCGTCCCCTGCTCAAGTACGCCCGCGCGCACCCGCTCCTGGCAGTATTCTCGGCTGCGCGCTTCCAGCACGACGGATTCAACGCGCTGCAAATGGAGCAAGTGCGACAACACGAGCCCGGCCGGTCCTGCGCCGACAATCCCGACCTGTGTACGCAACCTTCGCTCCTGCGGCCGCGGTGCCGCGCGACATCACTTATCTGATATTTTTCGTTTTGGTGCTTTCGCTCAGCACCCGTGGTGCCCGGTGCTCTGCAGGACACCTTCAGCGCGTGGGGTTCTTCAATTGCTTGACCGCGAGCACGGCAGCGGCCGTTGCCAGCCAGATTCCCCCGAAGATTCTTGCGGCGGGCCCGCTTGGACCACAACGAGGGCTATGCTCATACTCAGGCACGTCATAACTCAGCGTCACGCCGGGTCTAGTAAGGTCTCTGCTTCCAAGGGGGGGATAGGGGATCTGTCCCTCTATTGTTTCCACCCTCGTCCTGGTGGGGCAGTACTTCCATAAATCCCATCGGGAAGTCGTAACCGCGGTACCCCCTTCGTCCCGAGTCTCCTCTTGAGCGAGCGTGACAATGAGGAGCGTCAGGCCAAGTGCCCAAGCGCTAATCAGGACACCCCAGGTTGCCAATTGCCTCTTGTTCTGCACCATACTTCGACCTCGCATGAGATCGACGTCGCCATGCCATGACGGTCTCGATAACCGCGCTCAATCGCTACCCTAGTGCCATGATTCTCCACTTCTTGCTGCTTGCCTCATCATGTTGTCTATGCAGAATGCAGGTAGTACTGTTGTCTCAATAGTTTTCCCATCCGATGGACTCACGCGTTGCTCAGTTGTCGTACACATCATGTTACTGCAAGATGTTTACGGTTTGGAGCGTTTCAAAGCGCCCTGGCTCCTATCCCAAGGGTGCGTTGACGCTCTTGGAAGGGACTTCTATACTGTGGATGGTGGACTGGGGCGTAGTCGCGACAGCCTCCTTATGTTTGGCAGGAGTTAACCCCCGTGACAGAACAGGTTCTCCGCACCGTGCGGGTGTCCCGCTGGCACCTGGTCCTCACGCTTGCGTTTGCGGTCGCCGGTTTCCTTGCCGTGACGCAGATCCGGAACGAGTTCCTTATTCGCCGGCACTTGCGGGTACCGTCCCAACAGCTGGCAGAGCTGAGCTTCACGCTTCGAGACCAAGAGCGGATCCGCAACGGGCTAGAACACCAGATTGCGACCCTCCAGGACCAAGTCCGGGCCCGAGAGCAGAGTTCGGCATCGGGGACCACGCAGTATGCGACGCTCGGCCGCCAACTGGAGCGGCTGCGAGCACAGGCGGGATTGACAGCGCTTAGGGGCCCCGGCGTGATGGTGGAGCTCCGAGACAGCCCGCGGCCGCTGGCCCCGGGTGGCGACCCCAATACCGTCATCTTGCACTATACTGACCTTCAAGGCGTGATCAACGAGTTGTGGGCCAGTGGGGCGGAGGCGATTTCCTTGAATGGGATCCGCCTTGTCACCTTCACGAGCTTGAACTGCGTAGGCACGACTATCTTGTGCAACACAAAGCGCGTGGCTCCACCTTACCAAATCGTCGCAATCGGTGACCCAGGGGCTTTGATGAGCTACGTCCGACGGCCAGGGGGCACAGTGGAGACGTTGCGGTCGTTCGGGTTCCCTGTGAGGGTCCGCAGCGAATCTCAACTGACCGTGCCGCCGTACCGCGGCAGTTTTCAGTTCACCCACGCACGAGCGCTTCCGTGAGCAGTCGTACACCGGGAGTGGCGCGTTGGCATCGGGACGGCCGACGCAGGTGTGGACACTCCCGGCTTGCGGTTGGCATCCCCGCTTGACACCGTAGATTCCTGGAGATCGGTCAGAAAAGCCCGTGTCGCGCACAGGGCAGGTGCCCTGAGCCGACTCGGCGGAGGGCGACGAGAGGAGGGTCGGACGGATGTGGTTACCAATCCTTGGGTTGTTGGCCGGTATCATCCTCGGGTTGTTGTTTTCGGTCGAGATCCCGCTCGGTGCGGTCAAGTACACCGCAATCGCGATTCTGGCCGCACTGGACACTGTACTTGGGGGCTTCCGGGCGCGCCTTGAGGATCGGTTTGACCTTGGGGTGTTCGTCAGTGGATTCCTGATCAACACCTGCTTCGCGGCACTCATCACCGCGATTGGGGACCTCTTGGGCGTGGATATCTACCTGGGCGCGGTCATCGTCTTCAGCATCCGGATCTTCGGAAATGTGGGGTTCATTCGACGGGATCTGCTCGAAGTGTACTGGCGGGGAGGGCGACAGCGGGTGCCCGATCGGTAGGCTCTCTAAAGCCGCAGCGCTACTGTGAGGGGGCTGGAGCGTTGGAGCGAGGAATGGGAGGTGAGCGTCAATGACAGTCCGTGTGGGGATTAATGGTTTCGGCCGCATTGGTCGGCATTCGTTGCGGGCGATGTTGGAGCGCTACCCGAAGGACCTCCAGGTGGGCGCGATCAACGACGTCGCAGATCTGACGACGAACGCGCATCTCTTCAAGCACGATTCGAGCTACGGGACGTTCCCGGGCCAGGTGGAGAGCCGCGATGGCGAACTCCGGGTCAACGATTGGACATTGCGGGTGTTCTCGGAGCGAGAGCCAGCGACGATTCCGTGGCGGGACGCGGGAGTCGAGATCGTCGTCGAGTCAACGGGTCGGTTCACGGCGGCCGAGAAAGCTCGTGGACACCTCACGGGCGGTGCGAAAAAGGTTGTGATCAGCGCACCGGCCAAAGGCGAAGACATCACCCTGAACATGGGGGTGAACCACGAGCTCTACGATCCGAAGAAGCACACGGTGATCAGCAACGGGTCGTGTACTACGAACTGCCTGTCGGTCACGGCGAAGGTGCTCAGCCGCGAATTCGGCATCCGGCGGGCGTTCATGACGACGGTGCACTCCTACACGAACACTCAACGGATCCTCGATGTCGTGGGAGAGAACCTCCGAGAAGCTCGAGCTGCGGCGTTGAACATCATCCCGGCGGCGACCGGCGCTGCGAAGGCGATCTTTCTCGTCCTCCCCGAGCTGCAAGGGAAGATGCACGGGATGGCATTACGCGTCCCGACACCGACCGTGTCGATTGTGGACCTCGTATGCGAGTTGGGACGGCCGGTAACGCTGGCTGAGGTGAACGGGGCGTACAAACGGGCGAGCGAGGAAGAGCTCAAAGGATACCTCGGTTACAGCGAGGAGGAGCTCGTGTCGATGGATTACAAAGGGAGTCCGTATTCAGGAGTGGTGGACGCCTTGCTGACGGCCGTGCTCACAGAGAACTTTGTCAAAGTCCTATCCTGGTACGACAACGAGTGGGGTTATGCGTGTCGGGTCGCCGATCTTGTGCACTATCTCGCGCAGAAGGGTATGTGACAGTGGGGCAAGCCGAGAAGAGCATCGGCCCCCGCCGAGGGGGCACGGTGGAGTGGGGAGCACGATGCAAAAGAAAGTCATTCGGGACATCGACGTCCGCGGGAAGCGCGTATTCCTCCGCGTGGACTTCAATGTACCGCTCGAAGATGGGCGAGTGGTCGATGATCGCCGGATTCAGGCGGCCCTTCCGACGATTACGGCCCTTCGCGCCCAAGGGGCGCGAGTCATCGTCGCCTCTCATCTGGGCCGACCCAATGGGCGTGTCGACGAGACGCTCCGACTCGATCCGATCGCGGTCCGCCTCAGTGAGTTGCTGGGAGCCCCGGTGCGAAAACTCGCCGACTGCATTGGTCCCGCGGTCGTCGCCACGGTGGCAGCGATGCGGGATGGAGACATTGTGTTGCTCGAGAACCTGCGGTTTCACCCGGAAGAAGAAGCGGACGACGACCGCTTCGCACATGCCCTCGCCGCATTGGCCGATGTATATGTAGACGACGCCTTCGGGGCGGCTCACCGAGCGCATGCCTCGACCGTCGGAATCGCCAAATACCTGCCCGCGGTCGCAGGGCTGCTAATGGAAAAGGAACTCACCTATTTGTCCCAAGTTCTGGAGGAGCCGGCGAGGCCGTTCGTCGCGATCCTGGGCGGGAAGAAGGTCTCCGACAAGATCGGAGTAATCCGCAACCTTCTGACCAAGGCCAACGCCTTGATCGTGGGCGGGGGGATGAGCTACACCTTTCTTCGTACACAGGGGTTCGAGGTCGGGGCCTCGTTGTGCGAAGAAGACAAACTTGACCTTGCCCGCTCGCTGCTTGAGGAGGCGGCCCGTCGCGGGGTCGACTTCCGGCTTCCAGTCGATGTCGTCGTAGGGGACAGGATGACCGACGACGCACAGCACCACGTAGTCTCGGCTAAGGAGATCCCTCCGGGGTGGATGGGGCTGGACATTGGGCCAGCAACCGCAGCCGCATTTGCCCACGTGATTGGGAAGGCAAAGACGGTCCTCTGGAATGGTCCAATGGGCGTCTTTGAGTTGGCCCCATTCGCTGAGGGGACCCGGGCTGTAGCAGTCGCCATGGCCGAGTCCGCCGCCGTAACGATCGTCGGCGGGGGAGATACCGCGGCAGCCGTGGAGCAGATCGGGCTTGCCGACCGGATGACGCATATTTCCACAGGTGGGGGGGCGACGCTCGAGTTTATGGAGGGGAAAGAGCTCCCTGGCGTTGCAGTCCTTAACGATCGGTGACATGATGCGCATCCCATTAGTCGCCGGCAACTGGAAGATGTACACGACGAGGCGAGAAGCAGTTGATCTCATCTCCGTGTTGCGTCGGGAGATCCCAACACCAAGACAGGTGGAAGTCGCGGTATTCCCCCCGTTCACTGCCCTTGCCGATGTCGGGCGAGCGCTGCAAGGAACGGAAGTCCAACTGGGGGCGCAGGACATGTTCTGGGAGGTGGAGGGGCCCTTTACGGGAGAGGTTGCTCCCCGGATGCTTATAGACGTTGGGTGTCGGTACGTCATCGTGGGCCATTCTGAGCGGCGTCGGCACTTCGCAGAAACCGACGCAGTCGTGGCTCGGAAAGTCCAAGCTGGCCTTGCGCATCACCTGGTGCCAATTGTCTGCGTGGGTGAGCACCTTGAGGAGCGAGAAGCCGGAAAGACACACCACATCGTGAGCCACCAAGTGAGGGCGGTGCTTGCGGAGCTGAGTCCTGAGAAGATGCGGCAAGTGGTCATCGCCTACGAACCCATCTGGGCGATCGGGACTGGGCGCTCCGCCCGTGGGGACGACGCGAACCAAGTGATTGGAGGCATTCGCCGGGCTATCGCAGAGCGCTTTCCCGAGGCGGCATCGCAGGTCCGGATTCTCTATGGAGGGAGCGTAACTCCAGAGAGTATCGGGGAGTTCACCCACCAGCCGGAGATTGACGGCGCGCTCGTCGGAGGCGCCAGCCTCGACGCGGCCAAATTCGCGGCGATTGTGCGAGCGGTTGGGGCCAGTTCCAACGAAGCCGGAACGCGCTAGGGACCTTAGGGTGACCCACTCGCCACGATGTCCTTCGGCGAGGCCCTATGATAGAATGAGGAGCGCAAAGCACGAGGCCCGGAGGGCGTGGCCGGGTCTCGTTTGTACGGAGGTGGATGTTGCACACAGCACTCGTTTACCTTCAGTTCGTGCTGGCGGCAATCGTCATCGGGATCATCCTGCTCCAGGGGCCCAAGGGCGAAGGGCTCGGGGCGATCGGGGGGAGCGCCCGGCTGTTCCACGGCCCGAGGCCAAGGGAGACGCTCCTCACGTGGGTGACCGCCGTGGCTGCTGTGTTGTTTGTGATTAATTCAGCGTACCTCGCATTTTCCAGGTAGCGAGTAGCGAGTCCGCGCCTTGTTCTAGGTACCAGCAATTTCCACAATGATCTTGAGTGTGCCGGGATGGCGGAATTGGCAGACGCGTACGCTTGAGGGGCGTATGGGGTTCCCGTGGGGGTTCAAATCCCTCTCCCGGCACCAGGGTTATCCAGTCCCTCATCCAACTCCAGCAGAGCAGGCAGGTTTCCCCGGAGTTCAGCTATTAGCCGGTCCCCATCCCGCTTCAGTGTGATCTGGCCAACCATCTTCGCCAGCAGGCTTCTCGCCCGATCGGTGTCGCGGCCCAGAGTACCCCGCAGGTCAACAAGGTAACGCTCGACCACTGAGGGCAGCACCGCGACCTTGCTCTTGATGAACGGGGCCTGAAGCCCGACCTCCAAGCTGGCGACCCGTCGCTCCGCAGCTTCCAGCATCTCCTTTGTCGAGGGCGTCCGAAGCCCCTCGAGTATCGCTGCCTTAACATTCTCCAGTTGGTCGCGGGCTTTCGCGAGTTCCGCCTCCTGCCTCCGGTGGACTGCGTTCGGAGGGTCTGCTCGCCGCGCAAGGGCCTCGTTCACCTTCCGGCTAACGTAGGCGACGGTGTCCGGTGAGAACACTTCATCGAAGATGAGACGCAGAATGACCTCCTCAAGACGATCACGCTTCACTAGGCGGTTGTTCGACCACACGTCGGGTCCGCGGTTGATGTGGGTCGAGCATCCATAGTACGGCTGCGTCTTGATGACATAATGCTGGCCGCACTCGTCGCAGAGCAGGAGCCCCGAGAGAAGGTATCGCGGCTTTCGTCCGGTCGTGTTGCCTTTCGCAGCGATGCTGCTCCTCGCGGCGCATCTGCGCGGCGTCCCACAGCATTTGGGGGACGATTCGCAGTTGTGGGGCATCAACGGCAACCCATTCCTCCGAGGGCCGCACCCGCATGACGCGCCTCCCCGTGTCGGGGTCCCGGACCTTCCTGCTGCGATTCCAGACGATATGCCCAACGTACAACGGGTTGCAGATGATCCCGAGGGTCCTCTTCGGTGCCCCGACTATATCCTACTACTTGTCTTACCCCGATAGGCACGAGAGACGAGTGCTGCGATTGCCCGCAGTGCGCACCAGTGGTAGAATTTGGGCTGCACGCAACGAAGGCCCACCAAAGAATTCACTCCGCCATAGTTGCACCCCATAGCGCGCCAGATCATCGAGGGAGCTGCGCCCATCTACTCGTCCCCGAAGAGCCAGATAGACTTCTCGAACAGAAGGTGTTCAGGAACAGATAATGGAAATTCCGGCTCAACGGGAATGGCCGGATCGTGGGATCAACACAGGAGGTGATGATCCGTGCAGGCGTCAGGTCAGAACGTGGCCGGGTCGGCAACGGCGCAAAGCCAATTGTGGGGCATTCGGGCGAAGGACTGGGCAGAGGTGCAGGAAGGGATGGTTCGCCCTCTGTATGAGGCAGTGCTGCGAAAGGCTGGCATTGGCAAGGGGACATCGCTCTTGGATGTCGGGTGCGGTGCGGGGATGTTCTGCGAATTGGCCGCCAACCTGGGCGCCCGGATCACCGGACTCGATGCGACGCCTGAACTCCTCGCGATTGCCCGGAAGCGTGTTCCGAATGGCGATTTTCGCACAGGCGAGATGGAAGCCCTGCCGTACCCGGACCAAGCCTTTCAGGTCATCACGGGGTTCAACTCGTTTCAGTTCGCAGCAACCCCGTCGAACGCCCTTCGCGAGGCCAAACGTGTCGCTCGGTCAGGCGCATCGGTTGTCGTCGCCACCTGGGGCAAGCCCGAGGACTGCGAAGCCGCCGCATACCTCGCGGCGTTGCGACCTCTGTTGCCGCCACCCCCTCCGGGGGCCCCTGGTCCCTTCGCGCTGTCTAACGATGGAGCGCTTGAGGCGCTTGTGTCGATGGCCAACCTTACTCCAAAGGATGTGGAGGACGTCGACTGCACATTCGAATATCCTGACCTCGAGACCGCCCTCCGCGGACTCGACTCAGCTGGCCCGGCCGTCAAGGCCATCCAGACGTCGGGAGAGACCGCGGTACGGGACGCAGTCGCGAAAGCATTGGTACCGTTTAGGCTGTCGTCCGGGGCCTACCGGATGAGGAACAAATTCCGGTACCTGGTCGCCACGGCCTAACGGTTCAATTGGGTCAAGCGGCTGCCTCACTCCGCTGGCACGTGTAGGTGCGACCGCGAGTAAACCACCCGGATCATGCCATGCTTGGCACGGCCCACTCGCAGGCTGCTCCTGCAGCGACCACCTCGGTGGACATATAACTTCAGAGGCGATCGCCGCGACCGACATCATTCGCGGATCCGAGATCGCTTTGCCCCAAGGGGTCGTAGGAAGATCCTCGGTCGGCGACTCACCAATGTCGTCTACGAACGTCCCGCTCTGATCCCGGGGACTTGTTACCTACACCGCGGGTAACCCCGCCGCGTGCATACGCATTCGAAGAACTTCCTCTCCCGGGACGAGGTCATGGCTGGGCTCAGATCGCGCAGACCACAGGGCCTTGGCGACGATCTTGTGCCACGAGCCGTATTGTGCAACGGCGTTGCGGAATGCTTTCTCGGTAGGAAACCGTTCAGCGAAATTCAGTCGATACCAAATCTCACGAGGCTCTTCCCCACCGCCTCATTGGGCAGCGGCGTTGCCCAATTCCTTCTTCGGTCGGGAACATCTCCGCGAACTGCACTCGATACTTGATCTCTCTCCGGCTCCAACTCGCTCCTTACCTCTAAGCCCGACGACCGTGCCGCTGCGAGCGCAGAACTATGCGAATTTCTTGAACCGTGCTGATGGCCGCGACCGAGCCGACCTCCGCGCCGTCCGGGCTACCGGGTCCTCAAGCAGCGCGCCGACCACGCGCTCGTAGCGCCCGCCCGTCACCGCTCCGTACTGGGATGGGCCTCGTTCCTTCACCTTCCCAGGGGACTCCACCTTACTGAACTCCTCTGGCTGGTCCTGGAGGGTGGTAGTAGTGGGTAGTGGGGCTCGTTCCGGACGTGGGCGGTGAACCCTAGACCCTGATCCCTAGACCCTGATCCCTAGACCCTGATCCCTAGACCCTGATCCCAGGGCTCCCGGCGTTCGGTGCGCACAGTCTCGCGCTCCTCCGTCGAGACATCGTCGGGCTTGCCGCTTCTTTCGCGACCCAGCCCCTCAGCCACGCCGGCCGCCACCGCCGATCTTCCGCGGTCCAGGCATGGCGCCTACGAGGTCCGCTCGTTAGGCTGGTGCTATTCGGCGCGAGCCGGGGGACCACTACTCCCTGGTGGTGCGGGGACAACCGTCGACCTACCTCCCGATCGCCTGCTACACACTCCGCCACTCTGTGACGGCTCGTCTACCTGGGCCACGAGGGCCCTCGTTCCGTGTCGTGGGTAGCTTCTGGCATCGGGCTCGGCCCGCCATCTCAGGCGGCGAACAAACCACCAAAACGGATATAGCCGACGGCCCAGCTCGCTATGGGTCCTGCCTAGAGTGTTGCCAGTGATCGCTGACTAGGTGCTAAGCTATCGCCTCGGTCACCAGGGGCCAACTGGATAACAAGCGTGACGGCCTCCCGGCACCAAAGAATTCTTGCATCGATCTTCTGGTCGGCTCGATTTGAATTCGCACTAGGCTGAGTCTGTCGGCATCAGTCCGCGGCTCGTCAATCCCAAACACCGCTACCCAGAAACTGAGGAAGACGCTCTTGCACTCCTTCGCGCCATCCCCTCGTGTCGGCCATTTCCCCCTTGAGGGAGCTTCGCCACCCGACCTGGGCGTACAGGAGCCTGAGGAGCGATGTGCGCGAACGGGCTCGCGCGTACCCAGGAGGGGAACGCACGGACAAACCGCGGTGACCCATCAAGGATGATGAGTCCTTGCTTGAGGGCTTCGCCGAAGGAAATGCGTCGATAATGCCAGTTGATCAGGGTCTGGGAATCTGCGGTCAGGATGAGATCCTCTGCGGTTCCCGGGTAGCTCGTGCACACCTCGGGCTGCTGACGCTGCAAGATCAACCAAAACTTTCGCCGGGGCTGATCTCGGAGGTCAACACGGACAATGACCCTTGTATGTGGGAGTTTCTCAGTATCCACTAGTTTGGACGTCGCCCAGAGCACATAGCCTGGTTCGATGTGTTCCGGCCTGATCTCCAGCCATCGGGCGCCCCACGTACCCAGGGCATTGCACACTGACTGCAGGTCCTTCCCCCTGGGCGTCAGGTGATAGTGAAAGCCGCGTCCCTCAAGGCGCGGCCTCCGCTCAACGATCCCGAATTGCTCCAGGAGTTTCAGCCGCTGCTTCAGCAACGTCTTCGAAATCCCCAGCGCTCCATCGCGGAGTTCGGAAAAGGTCCGACACCCGGCCAGGAGATTCCTGAGTACAATCGGCGTCCAGCGTTCTGCGAAAACCTCTGATGCCCTGGCAATCGGACAATATTGTCCATACGTCTTCATGCCTTCATTCTGGTGCCACCCCCCGGGGATCTGCAAGTCCATTTTTTGGTCTTTACTCTGCGCCGCATCAGGCGCAAGCTGAGATCAAACTTCACGACCAAGTGGGAGGGATAGGCCATGGCAGCACTCAAGAAGTGCAAGGTCGTCCGCTCAGGCACGGCGTCTGAGGGGGTCACAGGCCTCTCATACGCACGTGGCATCTCGGCCGGAACCGTCGGAGCCAGAGGACTTTGCCTGGAACTGGTTGTGATCCTACCCGGGGCCCGGGCTAAGGCACACCTCCACACGGATCACGAAGCCGCCGTCTACATCATCGGCGGCGAACTCGTACTGTGGTTTGGCGAAGGGCTCCGGGAGAGCATTAATGCGGGTCCGGGGGATTTTCTCTATATTCCGGATGGCGTGCCCCATCTTCCCATGAACCGCAGTACGACCGAGCCCGTGACGGCTGTCCTCGCCAGGACGGATCCGAATGAGCAGGAGAGCGTCGTTCGACTTCCCGAGTTGGATAGCCTTCGCCACTTACATCCGCCGGAGTCGCATAGCGTGAGAGGTTCGGCCATGCCCGAGGGGGTGCTCAATGCGCATTGAAGCGAAACTCAGATCGCTCGGTCTGACGCTTCCCGAGCCGCTCAAGGCGCCACCCGGGATGAAGTTCCCGTTCGCCTGGGTTCGAGTCCGCGGGAACCGCGCTTATGTGTCTGGGCACGTGGCATTGAATCCGGATGGATCGCTAGCTGAACCGCTAGGGCGCGTAGGAGCGGAAGTGTCTGTGGAGGAAGGCTATCAGGCTGCGCGTCTCGTTGCTTTAGCCCAACTCGCCAGCTTGAAGAAGGCACTTGGGGATCTGGACAGGGTTACCGCTTGGCTGCGGGTGTTTGCGATGGTCAATGCCGCACCGGGGTTCAACCAAACGCCTCTCGTAACAAATGGATACTCCGATCTCATTCTGGAACTCTACGGCCCTGACATCGGCCTCCACGCGCGTTCCTCGATTGGCATGATGATCCCGCTGAATGCGCCGGTGCTCTGCGAGGTGGAGGTGGAAATCGACGGGCCCTAGACTCTTACCCAGTCCCTGGCGGTGGAGTCGCAGTTGTCTAAGCCACCACCTTGGCCGCCAGGGGCCAACTCGATAACGCGGGAGACGGGCTCCCGGCACCACCATTCCGATCGCTAATATAGCCGCAGGAGATCAACGACACCTGCATCGAAAGTCGTTCCGAAAGTAGCCCTGTTCATGACAAAGGTCGACCCTTCATTGAGTAGCTGCCTTCCCATTCGGGGTATTCGTGGCCATGGGGGGTAGTGCACCGAAGTGGTTGGGGGCGAGTGACATGCTAACAGCAGAGGGGAGAGGTACAAAGAAGGGAACCAGTTCACTGGAGGCCCTTAGGTCCGCGCTAAAGAGCCAGTATCACGCCTCCCTTGCCATGCTGCGGACAGCCATCCGGGCCTGTCCTGAGGACCTCTGGTCCAGCAGCGACGGTCATGCCAATCGATACTGGCAGATTGCCTATCACACGCTTTACTACACGAACCTGTACCTGCAACCGAATAACAGGGTCTTTCGCCCCTGGGAATACCACCAGAGGGGGATCCAGCACATGGACAGATGGCGAAAGACCTGGCGACCGTACACCAAGGCGGAAGTGCTGGCCTACTGGCGCATCTGCGACTCAATGGTAGACGGTGCGATTGACTCGCTCGACCTGAATGCTCCCCAGAGCGGATTCAGGTGGTACGCGATCCCCAAGCTGGAGCACCAGATCGTCAACATCCGCCATGTTCAATATCATCAGGCGCAACTTGCCGATCGGTTACGGGTCGCGACAGGCGCGGGTGTTGGTTGGGCGGCGGACCGGCGAAGCGCCAAGGCGCGCGCCATCAGCAGAAGACATCGCCGGAAATAGACGGTCAATGGTCCTAAATTCCCGCAGGTATATTTGAGCGGGCGATGACGGGGAGGGAGCCCTAGGTAACTACTCCAGTCGACAGAGGCCAGTTGGATAAAGCGTGTTCCGGTCTCCCGGCACCATCACAGTCACGCTCATCTTCACGCCGAACAATCCAGTGGATACCCAACAACCAGTCTGCTTGTAATTGATCGCACGGCAGAATTCCCGGATAGATTCTGGATACTCGTGGACGCAGGGCAGGAATAGTCTCCTGCGCCGTCACAAATCTCAGGATATTCCCCGACGCAGGAGTACGTGCGTGAAGCGTCCACAAACCAAGTATGCGAGAAGCGGCGATGTGAATATCGCCTACCAGGTTTTCGGTGAAGGTTTTAACGCGATTGCGACTTTGGTGAGGGGGCGGTCGAACGTCCACAGTGTTGCGCCCGATAGCAGCGCAGAGGCGAGTAGGTGGGCATCGACCCACCCGATCCCATGACCATAGAGGTGTTGATTCTCCACGAGTCTCAACACTTCTTGGTGTTCGGCCAGTTGGGTTTCTGGCAGCGTGTCTAGAAGTCGCAGGATCTCCTTGCGGTTCTGAAGCTTGCCGCACGCCAACTCGCCTACAACGAAGGGATGAGTGAGAACCTGATCATCGTAGAGCATAGACTTCAACCGCCGATTCCCTGCGCGGAGATGATCAATCCAGACCGAGGTATCGACTAGGATCATCGAGCTCGACGTGGGCGCCTTCGCCTGACCGAAGCAAGCCCTGCCTCGGTCCCGCCGAGGTCCGCCAGTCGCCGGGCGCTCGCTCTTGCGACCAGGGCCTCTAGACCCATTCGCACCAAGGACGTTTTCTCAGAGATCCCGGTCAGGCTTGTGGCCTTTCGTAGTAGTGTTTCATCGATATTCAGGGTCGTCCTCATATGTATTAGTATGTATGATTTATGCATATAAGTCAAGCGTCCGAAATCATCGTAGTCTGGGTCGGCGCGCCCTATCTACAGGATACCGCGCTCTCGACGATCCGGGCGATGGCTCAAGGAGGTCGAGTACCTACAAATGTTCCCCCCTCAGCAACGCTTGCACCTGTAACGACGGCCACCGTCCCCTTCAGCGTCATTGATGACCTCCTGGAGAATGCTCGCGTAACGGTCTAAGAAAATATGGGGAGTCGCAACCATTCTAAAACCTCAACGTTGCGACATTGCCAAGTTCTTGCGAACAAGACCTTACAAGTTTCCTTGCTCCTGGAGGCCAAAAATCTCTTCCACTGCGCGGCGAAACGATTCTGGATCGATGGCCGGATAGCGGTAGAGCCCAGGCTCGATAGCGGCGAAGTACTCACGGGCTTGGGGAGGATAAAGCAACCTTCTTTGGATCATCTCCCTTACATCCTCGAGATCTTGACTGTGGCTGCGCTCGACCTTGGCCAGGGCCTGCGCGTAAAGGTCGAAGTGGTGGAATGAGATCCTCCCTTCTTGAGTGATAAAGGGGCTGCGGTCCTCCCAGCCTGGAGGAACGGGGATGAAGTCGGCCGGCGAGGCGAGCTCGACGTTAATCTGCAAGGCTTCCTTCAGACCCGGTATCACTCGCAAGGTGCGGTCGTCCTCCGGGACGATCTTGATGTCCACATCGATGGTGCTCGCACGCCAGCCGAAGAGCACGGCGGTCGCTCCTCCGGTGAAATAGATGCGGATGTCGGCATCGGCTTCGGGACCCAGAGCGTGCATGAATCGCCGGATCCGCTCGGCGTTCGCTACCTGGCGCATTCGGCCGCTCGTTCGAAGCTTACAAGCCTGCGTATCAGAGCGTTGTATCGTGAGTGGGCAGCCTGGGGGGCGGCCCGCTGCAGGAGTTCGTACAGGCGATGCTCTGGCGATGGGAAGGGGTCCGGGAACGAGAATCCCAGCCTTCGCAGGCGGGGCGCGCCGATCGATACAAGGAAAGCCGGTATCGATTCGATCCCTTTAGACAGATCCTCGATACCAGCTTCGATGAGATCATGTCCCGGGAGCACCATACGCGACATGAGTCAATTATAGCCACTGCACTGAGGGCTCACATCAATCATAGTGGATACTGGCAATTTCCGGGTTCAGGCAGCGAACACGACTGGTGAGCCTCTGCGCAGTTGGGGTAGCCCAGGGACAGAGCCCTCCCAATTCATGTGGCCGTACGGTATCACATGTGGGGCCGATGGGTACGTCTACGTGACCGATGCATCCCAACAGAAAGTGAAAAAATTCACGGCCCAAGGCGCCCTTGTGAAGGAGTGGGGCAGCTTTGGCACATTGCCCGGACAGTTCTACAAGCCTAAGGGGATCGCTCAAGATCAACGAGGCTATCTCTATGTCATTGACTTCGGCAATCACCGAGGTCAGATCTTCACCAGCGACGGCAAATTCGTGAACATCTTTGGAGAGGGCGAGCTTCGGCCCGAGTCTTCCTCTACGTCCAGCTATTCGCAAGCAGCAATTACCTCGATCAAAGATGCAACAAATACACTCTATACTCAAGTGTGGGTCGCGATTCCAGTGCTTATCCTCACGCTTTTGGGAGCATTCGGCCTGGGCGAAGAAGCAAATGACGGCCCCTTTGCATCCGAAAAGCCAGTGGAAGAGGTACTACTGAGCCACAAATCGGTGAGCCCGAAGATTTCTAGATCAATGTGCAGCCAAGGGTATGGCGCTCAGAGCGCCATACCCTTGTTCTTAATGCTATCTTGAGGTTGTCATGTCTTCTGATCACTTCTTCGATGAGGCGAAGGGAGGCGTTTTCCATGATCGTGGGCGTGCAGGACATATACTACAATGTTCAGAACATGCAGCGCGCTGTGGACTTCTATGGGGGGATCCTGGGTTTGAAGTTGACCTCTGAGAGTGAACATTGGACCGCCTTCGATGTAGGAGGAATCCGAATAGGACTGCACTGGACTGGAGGTGCACCTGTGTCGAGCTCTGCAACGGCTAAGAATGGAGTTCAATCTGGTGCGACCTTGACATTTCGAGTTTCCAATATTCACGCTGCGGTCGCTCGGTTGCAATCGGCAGGGGCCAAGCTCGTTGGCAAGGTACGCGAGGAGTCTTGGGGTAGCATAGTGGCATTTGAGGATCCAGACGGCAACATTCTGAAGCTAATGGAGCCTAAGATCACTGAAAGATAGGTAGGCGGAGAATTTCGGGGAACAAGTCAGTTACCGGCGAGACAAGTGGTTCGGTCAAGGATCGCATCGGCTGCGTGGATTTGCCGCTCCGCCGCCACGCGCGGTTGAGCGCGCAACGCTGAGGCATCCCGAACACAATCCCGACCTGCCGACACGATCGCTGTCGCTACTGCGCCCACTCCCAACGCTCGGGCCAGAAGAGAATCCCTCCCATTACACCAGGCAGAACATTCTTCAATCCCTTCTTCGACGCGGAAAGCGAGAGCCCGTGGAAGAGTGGGATCGCCGGGACGTCCTGGGCCCAGAGCTCCTGCTGGCGGCGCAGCAGTTGAATGCGCTTTGTAACATCGAGTTCATCAGTGATCTGATCGAGGAGCTTGTCGTTCTCCGCGTTCCGCCATCCAGGAGCGTTCTGACCTTCCCAGTTGTTCGCGGCGGTGGGAATCTGGTTCGAGTGCCACAGCGTGGGGCCCAACGTGAGCGGACTAAAGTTCCAGTTATACATCGCCAAGTGCGGGAACTGGCGCTTCGCTGTTACCTGTCCGAAGAACACGGACGCGGGCCGGTTGTCGATCCGCAGGTCAACCCCCACGGCCTTAAAGTACTCTCGAATAATCTGCTCGATTTGTTCCCGGGTCGAGTTCCCGGCGGTCGTCATGATCGTCAACTCGAACCGTTTCCCGCTGCGATCGCGCAGAATGCCATCGGGCCCGGACACAAAACCCGCCTCGCTGAGCAACTGTTTGGCCCGGGCCGGATCGAAAGCGTACTTTGTGATGTTCGGGTTGTGACCCTCGTGCCCCGGGGGCAGCCAGCTGTGTGAAACGGCCGACCTGCCGTAGTAGAGGCGCTGGTTGATCTCTTCCCGGTTGATCGCGTGGATGAGCGCCTGGCGTACACGTTTGTCTTTCAGCCACTCGTTGTCCAGGTTATAGTCGATGTGCTCCCAGCCCATGGCTGGCAGGTAGTGCACTACGACCTGCGGAGCCTGCCGCTCGACAACCATCATCTGCTCGATCGACAAACTGGAATTCACGGCGACGTCCACCTGGCCGGCGACGAGGTTGGCCTGCAGAACCGTGCTGTCCAAGATGAACCGCCACACCTGGCGCTGGATCTTCACCCGACCTTCAGGGAATTTGTCGTAGGCTTCCAGGGTGATATGGCTCCCTGGAACCCACTCCACGAACTTATACGGGCCGTTGCCAATAGGCGCCTGGGCTTGTTTGTGCGCTTTCAGGCCAGCGGCGTCGCGCAGATAGTCGCGCTCAAGAACGTGCTGCGGATAAATCGTATGCCCGGTATTTGCAAATGGATAGAGTTCATTCCATTGAACGACGAGAGTGTAAGGATCCTTGGGGTCGGGCACGAGCATGTTCTCGATCTTCCGTAGGATGAATCGGCTGACCGTCGGGCTGCGGGGATTGCGGAGCATGAGGTTAGTCCATGACGCATCGAGGGCGGTGACCGGTCGACCATCGTGCCAGGTGTACCCTTTCTTGATCCGGTAGGTGATCTTCATCTTCTTTCCGGGCAAGACTTCCCAGTTGCCGTCTTTCAAGGTTGGGATTTTCTCCACTAGGCGGGGGAAGAGCTTGCCCTGATCGTTGCGTTCCACCATATCGATGAACAGCGAGCCCCGGACGTAGCTCGAGGCGAGCATGCTCCCGAAGGCGCCAATTAGGGTATCAGGTTCCTGGGCCATGACGATCACGACTGTATCCTGCCGCTGTGCCAGAGCTGGGATCGGCGCAAGTGCGCCCGAGCCCACACCAATGAGGATAGTGGCGACGCAAGCAGTTATGCTCCGCGCGAGACGGTCCATGACAGATCCCCCTCCGATGAGCAGACTCACGAGCTCCCCTTGCGGCGCGGGTTCGTTCTCGTCTGGGGAAGTCCTGCTGTGAGGTGACGCCCTAGCGCACTGGGTGCCCAGGTCATGCCTGCAAACCTAGAATTCGTCTCACACTAATTCGGTCTTGGCCGACAGTTAGCGTGGTCCTTTGAGGGCATGTTCGCCGCCTGGCTCACGAGCCACGAGGCCCATGCGCTGCATCGCGTTCTCAAGGGTTCCTGTGAGCTCCAGGCCAGCAGTCACCTCCTATCCCGATGTAGGGTGTCGCCTCCGAGGTGTGATAGGATGCGGACCCGACATGTGGAATCGTGAACGCAATGACCTCTCATCGCTTCGATGCCGAGTATCTGCAGGACATCACGCGTCGCCTCTTCATGGCGGTGGGAGCACCGGACCATATAGCGGCCGCCGTCGCCGAGATCCTGGTGAACGCCAACCTAACTGGCCACGACTCGCATGGTGTGTTGCGGATCCCGTGGTACCTGGAGGCCATTGAAAAGGGCGAGATCGTTCCGGACGCCGAGCCAGTGGTGCTGCGGGAGACGGCTTCAACGTTGCTCGTCGACGGCCGGCGTGGGTTCGGCCACTATGTTGCGCGCTGGGCCATGGCCCGAGCAATCGAGAAGGCGCGGCAAGCTGACGTCTGCTGCGTCAGCCTGACCCGGTTGAACCACATCGGCCGACTGGGCGAGTACGCTGAGCAGGCTGCGCGCGCAGGGTGCATCGGGATCGTGACGTGGGGCAGCGCTGAGCCGGGCCAGGAGACGACAGTTCCTTTTGGTGGGGCCAAGGGCGCGCTAGGAACGAACCCGATTGCCGCGGGCGTCCCCGCGGGCGACAGGCCTCCATTTGTCCTGGATTATGCGACCAGCGTTATTGCCGTCGGAAAGATTCATGTGGCGCGTAGTCAGGGCGTTACTCTTCCTGATGGCTGCCTCATCGACAAGCACGGCCGCCCGAGCGTTTGGCCCGAAGACTTCTACGACGGTGGATACGTGCTCCCGTCCGGCGGGCACAAAGGCTACGCCCTCAGCCTGCTGATCAGCCTGCTGGGGGGGTTGTCGGGCCAGTTTGATGTGCGTCGTGGCGTGATGGAGGGCGCGTTCATGCTGGTGCTCAGCGTGGCCGCTTTCCTGCCGCCGGGTGACTACCAGCGGGCCGTAGGCGCGGTCCTCGATGGCATCAAGGCCACACCCCCTGCCCAGGGGTTCAGCGAAGTATTGACGCCTGGGGAACCCGAGCAGCGCTCGCGGCTGCAGCGTCTAGCCGAGGGCATCGAGGTGCCGGGGACGATCTGGCAGCAGATCGCGGAATCGGCGCAGAGAATTGGGGTGTCGCTGGGAGCTTCAGAGTAGCAACGGCAGCATTAGCTCATTCCCACTATCGCAACCGGAGGCGATGGGCAGCTCGACCGGTAGCAGCCCTGGGCGGCTCGCCACGATGAGCACACATTCGCCCACCGGACTTAGGCCGAGTCTAACGACTGAGTGTTGGTAGGCTACTACCGCAGAGGCAGCCAGATGGGATCAACGACCAAGGTCGCCATTGTCACCGGCGCTGGAACGGGCATCGGAAGGGCCGTTGCCCAGGCGCTGCTTCAGGAGGGCTATGCGGTCGTCCTTGCCGGACGTCGCAAAGAGCGGTTGGAGACCGTGGCTCTCCCCGCGACGGCATTTGGCGCGCGCTCGCTTGTTGTCCCCACTGATGTGACGGATCCGTCCTCTGTCAGGGCCCTATTCGCCAAGACGAAGGAAGTCTTCGGCCGGCTCGACCTCCTGTTCAACAACGCTGGGATTATTGCTCCTCCCATCCCGGTAGAGGATCTGACGTCTGCACAATGGCAGGCCGTCATCGACACTAACCTCACGGGGGTGTTTCTCTGTACCCAGGAAGCGTTTCGGCTCATGAAGACTCAAGAGCCTCGCGGGGGCCGGATCATCAACAACGGCTCGACTTCGGCCCACAGTCCACGCCCGGACTCCGCGCCCTACACCGCGTCGAAGCATGCGATCACCGGTCTCACGAAGTCGACGTCGCTCGATGGTCGAAAGTACGACATCGCCTGCGGCCAGATCGACATCGGCAACGCTGCGACCGACATGATGGCGCGAATGGCAGCAGGCGCGGCACAGGCGGACGGGTCAATACGCGTCGAGCCAACAATGGATCCGGGCTACGTGGCACGGGCCGTCATGTATATGGCAAGCCTTCCCTTGGACGCTAACGTGCAGTTCTTGACCTTGATGCCAACAAAAATGCCCTTCATTGGCCGGGGATGAAGGGAATATCGCCTGATGCGGCCGCTATTCATCCGAATTGGGCACTCAGCCTCAGCGCAGTGCGGCGTGACCGGGCACGCGTCGCAAGCAGGGGCTTCAAGAAACTCGGAGAACCGAAAACAGCGCCCGACACGCTTTCACTGACGAGCGAGCCCTTTCATCACGCCTCCGACCCAACTACCCTCCCCAGGATCCCTGTTCGCTTAGATTGTTCGGCAAGGAGGCAAGAACCGCAGGTCTAATTCGAGTGGAGACGTTCAGAGGGGGTGTTTTGTATGCCTAAGTACCTGTTTCAGGGCGCGTACACTTTAGAAGGAGTCAAGGGAGTCCTCAAAGACGGGGGCTCGAAACGACGAGCCGCCGCGCAGCAGGCATTGGAGAGCGTAGGCGGCAAGGTGGACGCATTCTATTTCGCCTTCGGCGAGGACGACGTGTTTACCATTGTCGACGTGCCCGACAATGTGAGCGTTGCTGCCGTCTCGCTGGCGATTAGTGCCACCGGCGGATTCAGGGGCAAGACTACGGTCCTTCTCACTCCTGAAGAAATGGATCAGGCAACGAGAAAGACTGTGAAGTATCGCCCACCCGGACAGTAAGGGGCAAGGGGCTGTTCCCCCCTTGCCCTCCCTGGCTCTAACCTCCTGGCCTCCGACCCGACTCTTCTGCGAATCTACGGCTGGGACCTGACGGCGGCGTGAAACGTGGGGAGACGACCAAGGGCGCCGCGCTGCCCCCGCGCTATCGGGCATCTACCGTAATCGTGGTCGCAATCAGGCTACCGTCGGAGCCGGTCGTTCCCCGCACCACCACACGCATCCCGGGTTTCAGATCACCGAACTTGATTACCGTCAGGCGGATGACCTCAACTTCCTTGGGCACCGCAATGACTGCAGTTCCGTCTCCCAGTTTCAAGTAGAGCGTCCGCCCCTCGATCCGGCGCACGTTCTGGAAGACCGTCGCATTGGTCATGATGTTCCCGGTATCCATCACGAACTGCGCGAGGCGCACCCTCCCCTTGAACTCGGCCGGGAAAATGTTGATGGAGATCGCGGTCAGTGAACCATCCGTCTCACGTCGGGCAGTGACACCTACCAAGTCGTTAGCTTTGATGTCCTCGAGTTTGACGGATTTTCGCTGGATGAGTGTTGCGTCACCTGTAATCATTATCCGCACCTGGCTGCCGGTCGCCGTCGTGACGATGACGGCTCCATTGCTCACCGCGGTGATGGCTCCCTCAGCTTGGCTGGCCGGCGGGGGGGCTGCCATCACCGCGAACGATAGCAGAAGCGGGATGATCACAGCAGCAAGCACGACGCCCCTATACCACTGCGCACGCTGGTTCCTCACGCCACTCACCTCCTCCATCCCCCGAAATATATCACACGGACTATCACGGGCCGGTAACGAGACGGCCTTTAGCCAGTCGCGGAGTTCTCGCCTGGGGTCGTGACTGCTTAGCGCAGTGTAGGTTTCGAAATCGTCCCCCACTTCTCCCAATTGGAGTAATTCTATCGGTCATCTCTGGCCTGGAGCAATCTCCGCGTACCGCTACCTCAATAGGTTGTGATTTTCATGCCCCGCGCAGGCAGAAGGCGGCAATTCGCGAAATCGTATGTCACGGTACCTGGTTTCGAAGCGTGTCCCCACGTCGTGAGCCGACAGGAGAGGTCTATGAGCGACCAACGATCGCAGTCCACCCCCGTGCCCGATCACTTTACCCCAGCTCATCCTCATCATCGGCGGCAGCCTCTTCCGGGGCACCGCCCGAAGCCCGCGGAAGAGGACCCCGATGCCCCTCGCCGCGTCCAGGCGATCCTTGAGAGTCCTAGCTACCGCCAGGCCGATCAGGACCCGGCGTTTCTCTCCACGGCTGAGGCTCGAGGGGTGCGGTTGCAGATCGATTACCTGAAAACCGAGGAACTGCTCGAGCAACATCGAGTTCAGCACACAATCGTGGTGTTTGGTGGCACCCGCATTCCGGAGCCAGTGGTCGCGCGGCAGCACGTGGAGGCTCTGCGTCACGAGTTGGCGGCAAGCTCTTCAGACGACCAGCTGCGACGTCGTCTTGCAGTGGCAGAGCATGTCGCGGCCAAGAGTACCTACTACGAGGTGGCCCGTGAGTTTGGACGCCTAGTCGGGAGGATCAGCCAAGGCCCGCATGGCGGTAGTTTGCTGATCATGACGGGCGGAGGACCAGGCATCATGGAAGCCGCTAATCGCGGAGCTTTTGAGGTCGGGGCGAAGTCCATTGGCCTGAACATCACGCTGCCACATGAGCAGTATCCTAATCCCTACATTACGCCGGAGCTGTGCTTCCGTTTCCATTACTTCGCCCTGCGCAAGTTGCACTTTCTGCTCCGAGCTCGCGCGCTGGTCGCGTTCCCCGGCGGCTACGGCACGTTCGATGAACTATTCGAAACGCTGACCCTGATCCAGACCCGCACAATCCTGCCGGTCCCGGTCGTGCTCGTAGGGGAACGGTACTGGCGACGCGCTGTCGACGTAGACTTCCTAGTGGACGAGGGGACGATCGACCCCGAGGATCGGTCCTTGTTCTGTTACGCGGAGAGTGCGCACGAGATTTGGGACACGATCCTCGCTTGGCACGAGGCAAACGGTACGCCACTGGTCCCGAAAGCCTGACAATGGGATATCGGTTGTTGAATCCCCAGACGCTAAGGTTGATGAACGAGCTCGAGAGGATCGGGGTGGCAAGTACCCGCAACCGGGGGGCTGAAGAGAGGTCTCATGGAGACTAGACGGCGCGCGGCGCTGGGTTTCATCTTCGTGACGGTTCTACTGGACATGTTGGCCTTCGGCATCATTGCGCCAGTTCTGCCGCGCCTCGTCTCCAATTTCCTACATGGCGACACATGCGGGAACCTCCGCGCCACCTCGTCCAACTCCGGGATTAGGAGCGTGTCACCACTTAAAAAAACGGTAAACCCGGCCGCTTCGAGAATGTAGGTGTTCTCGGGCACGCCATGTTTGGCGGGAGCCGCCGTGACCTTGACTCCCCCGAGGGAAACAGTCTCCCAAGGATCCAATTCCATCACCGTTCGGAACCCCGCGGTCAAGGCCGGGACAGCGGTCCCGCGCTTGACCGCGAACGGAACGGACTTATCGGGGTAGGCGGCAAACGCGTCCATGTCATAGTGGTCGTAATGCCTATGGCTCACCACGACGCCAACTAGCCGGGGCAAGGCTTTGAGTGGGATCCCCACAGGCTCGCCAGGATAGTAGCCTGACCGTTCCGAGTACCAAGGATCGGTGAGGATCGCGCTGCCGTCAAAGTCAACGAGCACGCTGGCATGGACAACACGAGTGATGGTCAGCGTCCTCATCTGCTGGTCCCGCGTGCGAGCAGGGTTTCTAGGCCGAAGCCCCTAGCCGCCCCACAACAATGAGAATGGCGACCGCAACAAGGCTGAGGATCACAACAAGCTGCCCCGCGACGTCCATCCGACCGGCTTGCACCGCGTCATAGATGGCGATCGGCATCGTCTGAGTCCGCCCCGGAATATTGCCCGCGACCATCAACGTGGCCCCGAATTCTCCGAGCGCCCGCGCGAATGTCAGTGCGACGCCGGCTGCGATGCCTCGCTTGGCAAGGGGCAGAAGGACGAAGACCAGTTGCTGCAGTCGCGAGGCGCCGTCGATGCGGGCAGCTTCCCGCACTGATGTCTCCACCTCTTCGAAGGCCGCCCGCGCAGTCCGCACGACGTACGGAAACGAGGGAACAATGGCGGCGATGACCGCGCCCTGCCACGTGAAGACGAGAGGAACTCCCGTCACCCGTTCAATGAATTGCCCCACGAGACTCTGCCGTCCGAGGCTGACCAACAGGTAGTATCCGAGCACGGTTGGCGGTAGGAGCAGCGGAAGCGAGGTCACGGACTCTAGGAACCCGCGCCCGGGGAAGCGGCTTTCGGCAAGCAAGTAGGCCAGGACGACGCCAATGCAAGTCGCCGCGAGTGCGGCGACGGTGGCCACGCGCAAGGATAACCACAATGGGGACCAATCAATCATCTCCGCAGATCAGAACCCCTCTCCTGGTAGGGTGAACCCATGGCGACGCATGGTCGAACGGCCCACAGGGCTACTCACGAACGCAAGGAACGCCCTCGCGGTTTGGCGGTTCTCGGATCTAGTTAGGACTCCGCCAGCCTGACGGATTGGACGGGGTAGGTAGGCCGGAATCACCCAGTACCGCCCGGTCTCGCGGACCGATGGTGGCACCACAAGGGACAGCGCGACGATCGCCGCATCCGCGTTACCGGTCTGCACGAACTGCAGTGTCTGACCGATATTCTCGCCGAGTACGAGCTTCGACTGTAGCCGACTATATACACCTGCCGCCTGAAACGCCTCAACGGCGGCCTGACCATACGGTGCATGAGCGGGGTTGGCAATGGCCACGAATCGGACTCTCTCATCGAGTAGGGCCCCCAATCCGTGGCTCACATCAACCGGCGAGTTGGCCCGGACCCACAGGACAATCCGCCCAATACCGTACAGCACGATCGTGTCTTTGAGGATTAGGTCATGGGCAGCTAGCTGCTGCACGAACGCTTCGTTTGCCGAGAAGAACACGTCGAACGGTGCGCCCTGCTCGATCTGCGTCGCCAGTTGTCCTGACGAGCCAAACGACAACCCGACCTGGACGTGCTGCTGGGACTCGAACTGGTGCGCGATGTCCTCCAATGCGAACCGGAGATCCGCCGCCGCGGCGATGTAGATTCGCGGGACGGCTTGTGTCCCACGAACCTCGGGACTAGGCGCAAAGGAAATGCACAGAGCGATCCCGGTCGCGACACAGATGAAGGCATGGCATCTCCGCTGGATCACTCGCATGGTTCCAACACGGTCAGGGTTTCCCAACGATGACCTCTGTGGCTTTGATCACCGCGACGACAGCGTCGCCCACCCGGATCCCCAGTCGCTCAACAGAGGCACGGGTGATCACGGCGACCAGCTCCTGCTCCCCAATTTGAATGTTCACTTCGGCCATGACGCCATCTACTGAAACCGCCATTACCTGGCCGCGGAGCTGGTTGCGCGCACTGATTTCCACCCCTCGCGTGTCTCCCAAGCTCCCGCTCAGGGTTGACATTAGTTGCCGACGTGGGAACAGCCACTTTCGCCCCACCCGGACGCCAGGGAGCCGCCCCGCTCGTGCCAGCGCCTGGACCCGCTTGACGTGTAGGTGTAAGAGGGTGGCTGCACCTTGAGTGGTCAAGAGGTCGTCCATATACCTAATAGTACCACATTGTCTTGTAGAGGGAATATGTAGTCACTTAGAGGAACATGCCGGCCTATCGGCAGTGCTCATGGAGGCTCATGCCCAGCATCCTTCAGGAGGTCTCTCATCTCCATCGAACTTGACACATGATGGCGTCGCAGGATCCGCGAGAGGGCGCGCCCTCCGGCCGTACGCGGTTGACAGAATCCATTTGATACTGTACTATCTGTAATGACAGAAAGGAGCGACTGAATGACACGTCTGTCGTCCGTGGCGCAGAAGTACATCCTCCATTGGGGAGAGATGGGGACACGCTGGGGCATCAACAGGACTGTCGCGCAAATCTGCGCGCTCCTCTACCTCTCGCCGACCCCGATGAGTGCGGAGGAGATTGCCGCGACGCTTTCGGTAGCCCGGTCCAATGTCTCCACGAGCCTGCGCGAGCTGCAAAGCTGGGGAGTTGTAAAAGTGGTTCACGTGCTCGGGGATCGGCGCGACCACTTTGAGTCGCTCAAAGATGTGTGGGAGATGTTTCGGGTCGTCATGGAGGAGCGGAAACGGCGGGAAGTGGACCCGACGGTGGAGGTGCTTCAGCAATGTCTGGCTGAGGCGACGAAGGGCGATTCCACCGATGCTCATACGAAGGAACGCATTCGGGCGATGCTCGACTTTTTCGAGACGATGACGTCGCTGTACGAGCAGGTGCGCTCAGTGCCGACCAGTGCGCTCGTCAAGCTCTTGCGATCGGGGGTTCGGTTGCGCAAACTGCTCACGCTGAGCCCAACAAAGCCCTGAGGCGGGCAGGACGGGAGGCACCGACCATGTTGCCAGCCATCAAAGGGATGATTGACCGACGGGTGCTGCTCAACTTTCGCGCAGACCCGGCGGTTGCCCGGCGCCTGGTTCCCGAGCCCCTGGAGGTGGTCACGCGCAATGGCGTCGCCGTGGTCGGCGTGTGCTTGATCCGCTTGGAGGGCCTCCGCCCGAGAGGGGTGCCAACCACGTTCGGGGTGCGCTCGGAGAACATGGCACATCGGATTGCGATTCGCTACCCGACGGACTATGGCATGCGCGATGGCGTCTTCATTTGGCAGAGGTACTCTGATCAAAGACTCTTTACCCTCCTGGGGGGCAGGCTGTTTCCAGGGGTGCACCGGCACGCGGAATTCCAGGTACGTGAACACGGCGATGTCATTTCCATCGTAGTGCGCACGGAGGATCATGAAGCGGACGTCGCCTGCGAGGTAATCGAGGGGCGGCCGTGGGTGAACACGGAGACGTTCGGGGCGATTGCGGATTTTCGTGCTCCCTCGATGAGAGGCGCCTTGAGGGGATGCGACTGCAGGCGCTTAAGTGGGAAATGAAACCCCTACAGGTCGTAAGAGTACACGCGGCATTCTTTGAGGATCCCAGGCGATTCCCGCGCGGATCGGTGGAGTTCGACAACGCACTGATCATGCGGCGAATCCCCTCCGACTGGCATGAAGTGTCGGGGACGGCAGAGGCCATTCGGGTTCTCGCATGAACCCCGACGGGTCCACGATGACGCACGGTCGCGGTAGCGAAGAGCGAGCTGGCTGGGTATTTTACGACGGCGAGTGCTCGTTCTGTACTACGCTCGCCAGGAGGTGGCGAGCACCGCTTCGTGCTCGAGGGTTTGAGCTGGTGCCCTTGCAGACACCGGGGGTCGAGGAGTGCCTCGGCGTACCTCGTGAGGAACTCCTCTCCCAGATGTGGGTGTTGACGAGCACCCATGAGGTGTTTGGTGGGGCCGAGGCATTTGTGTACCTCGCCCGCACGACTCGGTGGACCTGGTGGGCTTGGCCTCTTAGCGTAGTGAGCAGGCTCCCCTTCGGAATGCGGTTGATCTCATGGGTTTACACGTGGATAGCCGCGCATCGCTACTATGTCAGCGGGACATGTTCGGTGGAAGGATCGGGGGGACTTGATCAGGTGGCGCTGATTCGATCCCTCCGTGAATCCGCCAGTTCCGCACCCTCTATTCCGACTGGAGTTCCAGGTAGGCCTTCCAATGGAGGCAGTTGAGAGTGCCTTGGGCAGGTGGATCCGTTCGGAGTGCTCGATGCTGGTGAGGGAGTGTTAATGAGAATTGCTATCACCGGAGGAACAGGGTTCGTCGGCCGGCACCTCGCCCGCGCGCTGTCTTCCGCAGGACATGAAGTGATGCTAATCGCGCGCGGCATGGATCGTCGTGACGAGGGGATCCGTCGGCTCGCTCATGCGACCTTCGTCCCCGCAGGCATCGGGGACGCAGCGAAGCTCGCAGAGGTGTTCCAGGGTTGTGACGGCGTCGCGCATTGCGCCGGGATCAACCGTGAGGTCGGAAGTCAGACCTTCCAGCAGGTCCACGTCGTTGGAACACGCAACGTCGTAAACGCGGCAAGGCAGGTGCGGGTCCAACGAATCCTCTTCCTCAGCTTTCTTCGCGCTAGGCCTTCCTGCGGCTCTCCTTATCACGAATCAAAATGGGTGGCCGAAGAAATCGTGCGCTCCTCAGGGTTGGAGTGGGTCGTGCTAAAGGCTGGACCGGTCTACGGACGGGGCGACCACACGCTCGACCATGTCAGTCGAAGCCTGCGCACGTTTCCGATGTTCCCCTTGGTGGGCATGCACACAACGTTGATGCGGCCTCTTGCCGTGGCTGATCTCGTCCGTGTCGCGCACGCCTTCCTAGTGGATGGGCGTCTGCGAGGGAAAACCGTGGCGCTCATGGGCCCCGAAGCGATGGAGTTGGGTGAGGTAGTCGGCCGCATTGCACGGGTGATCGGCAGGCGTCCGCGCCTGCTCCATCTGCCTGTGTCCGTCAACATGGTGTTTGCTTGGGCCTTTGAGCGCGTCATGACAATCCCGCTCGTCTCCAAAGCGCAGGTTCGCATCCTTGCTGAGGGTGCCATCGACCCTCTGCCGGCGTGCGATGAATTGCCAGCGGACTTGGTACCCTCAACCTACTTTACCGATGAACAAATCCAGAAGGGCTTGCCTGACGAGAGATCTTTCGGACTCAAAGATCTGCGATGGTTCGCTTGATAATCGCGGAACCCCGCCCGGAAGGTTTGTCGGGCCCGCAGGCTCGAAAGCGATGGATATTTCAATATGCTTTGGCAGAGGGATTCCTCAAGATGTAGCTCGTCGTGCTAGCCTGCCACCGGCGGCCGCGAGCGTCATGCGTATTCGGATTCCGTCTGTTCCAGCCTGCCGACGCGACTTGAGCGGTGGTGGTAGAAACTGTGGTCGTGACCTGGCGGAGCGCTTATAGGTCGCTATCCTTGGTCTGTGGAGTCCTCCCGAATTGAGCGGCGAACGCGAACTGGTCGTAGTCGAGGGGCGCGAGGTCTCGATCTCGAACCCGCGCAAGGTCCTCTTTCCCAAACCGAGGTACACGAAGCTTCGTCTCGTACGCTACTATCTCATGGTAGCCGAGGGAGCGCTACGCGGCGCCGGCGGGCGGCCTAACATGCTAGTGCGTTATCCCGATGGCGTCGCCGGCGACTTCTTCTACCAAAAACGGGCGCCGCGCGCGCGCCCGCCTTGGATCGAAGTTGTCTCGATCCGTTTTCCCTCGGGGCGTAGCGCAGACGAGGTGGTGCCGCGCGACGCCGCCGCCCTCGCCTGGCTCGCGAACCTCGCCTGTCTCGAGCTGCACCCGCATCCGGTACGGGCCGACGACCTCGAACATCCCGACGAGCTGCGCGTGGATCTCGATCCGGTTCCTGGCGTGAGATGGGCGCAGGTGCTCCAGGTCGCGCGAGTGGTCGAGGCGACCCTGAAAGATTTCGGGCTGATCGGCTGGCCGAAGACGTCGGGTTCACGTGGCATGCACGTTAATGTGCGTATCGAGAGACGCTGGACCTTCGAGGAGGTGCGTCGCGCGGCGCTGGCGCTCGCGCGGGAGGTCGAGCGGCGCGCCCCCCGGATCGCGACCAGCAAGTGGTGGAAAGAGGAACGCCACGGCGTCTTCGTCGATTACAATCAAAACGCGAAGGATCGCACGGTGGCCTCGGCCTACTCAGTGCGGCCTACGGCCGATGCACGCGTGTCCGCCCCGCTCAGCTGGGACGAGGTGGAACGCTGCAACCCGCGCGACTTCACGCTTGCGACCATGCCGGCTCGCTTCGCGAAGATCGGCGATCCGCATGCGGGGATTGACGAGCGCCCAGGGCTGCTGGAGCAGTTGCTCGAACTCGCCGCGCGCCACGAACGCGAGGGGCTCGGTGATGCGCCGTGGCCGCCGCACTACCAGAAGCAACGGGGCGAGCCTGCCCGGGTGCAGCCATCACGCCGCCGTGCAGCGATGCATCCGCTGATCGAAATCGGCCGCGCGCGACGCAAGCAGGACGCCCTCGCCGGGTTCGAGCGCTGGAAGGCCCGGTATCCACAAGCGGCTACGCACCTTGAGCCGGCGGATGTGCTGGTCGATTCGATGCGCGGCCGTTTCTCCACCTGGACGCGCATCCGCGTGAACCTGCAGCATGTGCCGGAGGAACTCCGCCCGGCTCAAGAACCTCTCGACCCAGACGAGAAGATCTGGTCGAGTTCGTAGGGGGGCGTGACCTCGAGCTGGTCGTAGCGGCAATCTCCCGGCCGCTTGTCCTGTCGCCAGCGCAGGAAGGTCGCGGCGTGGCGAAAGCGATTGCCCTGCAGGTGGTCGTACTTTACCTCGCACACCCGCTCAACGCGCAGCGGCTCCCAGGAGAGATCCTTGCCCGCACTCCAACGGCTCTGCCCACCGGGCATCCGGCTGAGTTCGTGCGATTCCTGCTGCGCCCACGATCGCCAAGGATGGTTCTCAAGCGCGTTGTTGCGCAGCGGTGCGAGCTCAGCAGTCAGCTGCCTGCGCATCGCCATGGTGAACGACGACGTGACGCCGACGTGGTGGAGCACTCCGCGTTCGTCGTGTAGGCCAAGGAGCAGCGAGCCGACCGCGCCCTTTCCGGTCTTGTACCAGCGGAACCCGGCCACCACGCAGTCAGCGGTGCGCGCGTGTTTCACTTTGATCATTGCGCGCTTGCCGGGTTGGTAGGGACTCTGCACCGGTTTCGCGATCACGCCGTCGAGCCCGGCCCCCTCGAATTGCTCGAGCCACTTCGTTGCCACCCCACGGTCGCGAGTCATTGGCGTGAGGTAAACCGGCGGGCTGATATCTGCGAGCAACCGCTCGAGGAGCGCCCGGCGCTCGCGCTGCGGCGTCGCCATCCGGTTGCGGCCGTCGGCCGCCAGCACGTCAAAGCCGACGAACGATGCGGGCGTCTCCTTCGCGAGCTTCGCTACCCGCGAGGCCGCAGGATGTAGGCGCAGCTGCAGCGTCTCAAAATCGAGTCCCCGAGGCGTCCTGATCACGATCTCGCCGTCGATCACGCAGCCGGCCGGCAGCTGCTCGAGCAGCGCCTCGTGCAGCTCAGGAAAATAGCGGTCGAGGGGCCGCAGGTCGCGGCTCTGAATGAAGAGGTCGGATGCGCCGCGAAAGACGATGGCGCGAAATCCGTCCCATTTCGGCTCAAAGAGAAAGGTGCCCGCGGCAGGCAAGACCTCGGCCAGCTTGGCGAGCATTGGCTCGATCGGCGGAGTGATCGGAAACGCTTTGGCGCTAGATTCTGTAGTCATGAGTGCGATGTCGAATGACGATTCTCGGCGCTCTCAGCTCGGTGGGGTGGGCGAGGTGTTCGGAGGTGGTCATCGTGGCGAGCTACGCAGGACTGCTTCGGGTCGAACTGCCCATAGCCTCCGGTAATACGAGGATAATTTGGCCAGCCCCTTAGCCACAAGGTACGCGAAAACGAGCGTCGTCAGGGTCCGTCCAGGCCCTCGTGCCATGTTGGAGGTAACGTCGCCAAGCGTCGCGAGTCCATACATCAAGAATTGGTTGTCCAGAAATATGCCACCTTTTGTCAGGATCTGATAGGGGATCTCCAAAATCTGCACGCCGACTTTCCCCACGGTCACAAATGCCCGATCTATCGCATTGGCATAACCGCGGTCAATCCCCGCTGCGGCACCGAGGGCAACAAGGGGGGCAGAAACGTCCAACGCCGCATCAACAAGCATCCATGCTCCGACGCCCATCAGCTTTCCAACTTTGCGGCGTCGTTCTCCAGTCATGGGTGGTCCTGCGGGGCGAGTTGCGGTGGATGCTTGCCCGGCAAGAAGAACTGAAGCGCGCCAGAATTCAAGCAATACCGGAGATGGCTCGGCGGCGGTCCGTCAGGAAACACATGACCAAGATGGCAATCGCAGCGACGGCAACGGATCTCAGTGCGCACCATCCCGTGACTGCGATCCTCGACGGACCGGATATGGTCGGGGTCGAAAGGTTCGAAGAAACTCGGCCAGCCAGTGCCGGATTCAAATTTGGTGGCGGATAGGAACAACGGTAATCCGCAGAGGCGACAAGCATAGATCCCTTCCGTTTTGTTGTGCAGTAACGCCCCACAGAAGGCTCGTTCTGTGGCTCCTTCGAGCAGGATGGCTCGTTCATCCATACTGAGGCTACTGGCGAGCCGCTCGCGCTCGGACGCGCTGATCGGACCGAGATCGTACCCTGACCCGGACTGGCGCGGGGCGCCGCCTGATGTATGTGCTTTCAAAAGTCATCACCCTCCCTATGATTTTCTCTTTAGGTAGCCAGTAACGCATCCCAAGCGGAAACTCAAGAATCTACTTTATCTTTGTTGTCCTCTACTCGAGGCTCGACGAGTTCGCTCCAGTGCATTTCACTAAATACAGGGAATTCGTGCGTTCACCACCGAACATTCGGGTCTGACATGAATAGCCCTGAAACACTCTCTCGGTTCCCTACGGGGACGGTCGCTTTCCTCTTCGCTGATATGGCTGCGGCCAAGTTTTGAACGCGACTCCATAGTCCTTGAGTGAACACTCGTACTCTAGCACACGGGGGGTCAAGAACCATGAACTTCGGCGTGGTGTTTCCTCAAACCGAGTTTCCCGCGGACCACATCGCCGTTCGCGACTACGCGCAGACGGTGGAAAGCCTCGGGCTCTCCTACGTGGACGCCTACGATCATGTACTCGGCGCGAATCCCAATCGTCCTGGCGGGTGGCGCGGGCCCTACACGTTCGAGTCGTCGTTCCTCGAACCCTTTGTCCTGTTCAGCTTCATCGCGGCGGCCACGACACGAGTAACGTTGGCGACGAACATTCTCATCCTCCCGCAGCGGCAAACAGCCCTTGTCGCGAAACAAGCCGCGACCTTGGATGTCCTCAGTGGCGGCCGTGTCCGGCTGGGCATTGGGCTGGGGTGGAACGAGATTGAGTACATCGCGCTCAAGGAAAACTTTCACAATCGTGGGCGGCGCAGCGAAGAACAGGTCGCAGTCCTCCGAGCGCTCTGGACGCAACCGCTGGTCACGTTTCGCGGACGGTGGCACACCATTGTCGACGCGGGCGTCAAGCCACTTCCGATCCAGCGACCGATCCCGATTTGGATGGGAGGTTCGGTAGAAAACGCGGTGCGGCGCATCGCGCGCCATGCTGATGGCTGGATGACCAATTTTCGGACGCCCGAGGACGCGCGCCCGGCCGTGCAGCAACTCGCGCAGTTCCTCCGAGAGGCTGGACGTGATCCGGCAACCTTTCCCATCGAGGCCCGCCTTCCTTACGGCGATGGGAACCCTGAACTCTGGCACACGCTGATTCATGCGTGGCAAGGGCTGGGAGCGACAACGTTCTCCCTCAACACAATGGGGTGTGGATTCGATTCGCCAGCAAAACATCTCACCGCCATTAGGAAGTTTGCTACGGCCATGGGCACGAGTCGACCGACCGCATGATCGGAGCATCTAGGGCTCGGCGGGAACTGGGGGACGTCTGTTGGGGGCGCGTTTTGGGGAAAGGAAGTATAGCGATCCTACTCCCTGAAGGAACGGAGGACAGCGCCCATGCCCACCATCAGCTGGCCTGGATGGGGTATCGTCGTCGGTGCCGTGCTGGCTGTGATCTTCATACTCTTCCGCTATCGTGATACGTTGTTACAATTGAAGAACCTCATCACGGAGATTGTTGGCGTCATTGTGCTCATGAGTGGGTTGTTCCTTTACGCGACCGCGGTCCCGCAATGGTTACAGATGCACGATGAGATTGCGCAACTCGCTCCTCCGTCTGCACCGAGTTTAAGCGATCACGTCCAGACTCTGTACACGTTGTACTTCGGGTCGATCAGTTTGATGATGCTTGGTGGTCTGCTCACGGCGTTCGCGATCTTTGGGCGCGTCGCGTCGCGTGCAAAGCGGTGATGATGCGGAGGATCCGCTGAGCCTGCGACATGGCGGCGCGGCGGGAGTAACCACCCCTCAGCGTAGCCTAGTCCTTCCTGGCTAGTCAGACCCCGAAGTTGCTGCAGCCCCAGACCGGGTTTGGCCCTCCAGTTCGGCCCGCTTGGCCGCCAACTGGGCGAGGCGTCCCCCCGGTGCCAGTGCCGAGGCGCCGAGGCCGAATATCGCCGCAATGAATGCGATGACGAACACGCTCTGGATCGCTCCCGCCAAGGCGTCCTTAAGTGGACCAATCACGAAATCGCTTGTCGCGGTGCGAGCTAGCGGATCCAGGAGCCGATTTAGCGAGCTGAGGGCGGGGTCGCCACCTGAGGCGGCCCGAGCCGCCCCGAGCTTCAAGGCGAGGACTGCTCCCATGATGCTCACTCCGAGTGCGCCACCCATGCTCCGGGCGAATTGAATCGTGGACGTCGCCACTCCAAGCGCGTATCTGGGGGCGCTTGTTTGGACGGCGATCAAGAACACTGGAATCGACATCCCCATACCCAGTCCCAGCAACATCAAGTAGAAGACAAGGCTGGGCAAGCTCGTGTGCACGCCGATCCGCGACATGAACAGCATCCCCAGGGTGAGGGAGCTCATCCCGATCAACACAAGCGTTCGGGCACTTATGCGCAGCAACAGTCGGCTGCTCACGACACTCGCGCCCGTCCAGGCTAGTGTCAACGGCGTTAGCGTCGCCCCGGCGACGGTCGCGCTCGTCCCCAGCACGGCTTGCACGAACAGCGGGATGAACGCAATGCTTCCGAACAACGCACAGCCTGCAAACACACCGTGCCCCGTGGCGGCCGCGAACAACCGATCGCGAAACAACGGCAGGGGCAGGACAGGATCGGTGGCAGTTCGCTCGACCCACACCAGCGCAGCAAAGAGGCCCACGGCAAGGGCGAGCAGCGGCCACGAGCTCGGCCTCCCGAGGCTGAACAATCCCAACAAGAACGCGACCACCCCCGCCGTCAGCAGCCCAGCGCCGATGTAGTCGACCCGTCCATCGACCTTGGCTGGGCGAGGATCGTCTGTCCAGACGAACCAAATGAACGCGGTCGCCACCAGTCCAGGGGGGATATTGACGAAGAAAACCCAGCGCCAGGAGACTTGGTCGACCAAGAATCCCCCCAACAACGGCCCAACAATCGAGGAGAGCCCCCAGACGCTTGAAAAGACCCCCTGCATGCGGGCGCGCTGTTCATAGGTGAACAAGGCGCCCACGATGATGAACGCCAGGGGCAGGACACCGCCCGCGCCCAATCCTTGCACTACGCGAAAGACAATGAGTTGCGGCATACTTTGCGCCATGCCGCACAACAGTGAGCCAATGAGAAACAGACCCATCGCGGTGGCGAAGACTCGCCGAGGGCCGAACAGGTCGGACAACTTGCCGAAGATCGGGACGGTGGTCGTCGCCGCGAGCAGGAACACCGAAAATACCCAGCTGTAGGTTGCGAGTCCCCCCAGCTGGCCCACGATCGTGGGCATGGCCGTGGCGACCACGGTGCCTTCCATCGAAGCCATGAACAGGCTGAGCATGACGCCCAGCGTGATAAGCGCCGTTGACTTCGACACTTTATGCCTTCCTTGACGGTGGCTTTCCGGCGATGAGCCTCACTCAGGGTAGCATGAAGGTCATCTCGTCTGCTACTCCTCGGGCAACGGCAAGAGTTCGGGCTCCGCGAGAGCGACGGGCGTCCGAACTGTGGGCCCAGTTCGGGTTCCGGTACTTCGCCCAAGCCTGTTCGCATCAACTTGCTGAGGGAATAGGAACTGGGCCATCGACGGTGCTACCCATACGCCTGTCCAGGTTGGATGGAAGGTCACCAACGACCTATGTCGCGAGTGAGGGCGGCGCTCCGCAGCGCGTCGGTCGGACGATGGCCTACGAGGGTACCTTGAGGCGCTCGCCGAAATGATCACGGAACTTCGCCATCTTGGGGGCAATCACGGTCCGGCAGTACGGCTGGGTCCCGTTCAGCTTGAAGTACTCTTGATGGTAGTCCTCGGCTTTGTAGAAATCCCGAAATGGCGTCACTTCTGTCACAATGGGCGCCGGCCAGGACTTCGCTGCCGTAAGGTCGTGAATGACGCGCTCGGCGATCGTCTTCTGCTCATCGCTGTGGTAGAAAATCGCTGATCGATACTGCGTCCCCACGTCCGCGCCTTGACGGTTGAGGGTGGTGGGGTCGTGTACCGTAAAGAACACGTCCAAGAGCTCTCGGAAGGAAAGGAGCTTCGGATCGAACGTAATCTGCACCACTTCAGCGTGCCCGGTGTTTCCCGTGCACACTTGGCGGTAGCTGGGGTTGGGAACGGTGCCGCCCGAATAACCCGATTCCGCATTGATGACGCCGCGGAGTTCAGCGAAGACGGCCTCCACACACCAGAAACAGCCCCCGGCAAGCGTAGCCACTTCACGATCCGCCGACGGGTTTGTGCGTGCATGTCTTTCGATGCTCATCAGTAGAACCTCGCGCGCTTGAGGCGATGCTCGAACAACGGTCGTGGAATGGATGACGTTCTCCTACGGTATCCTTTCTCGAGGGCATGGGTCAAGGGGCTATCTTCCAACCTGGAGCGGTTCAGTGCGGCCTCCAGGAAATGATGGGGAGCAGGTTGGGGTCTCCAGCTGCGCTGCCAGACGTCGCTGTTCGGTGCCGCTCGCGTTCAGTTCCGCTCCTGGGTGCTCTGCGGGGCATTAACTGTCGTGGGTTCCCCCCGTCCTCGCTTCCACTCTGAGAGACCGTCCGCGGGCGAGAGCCCCGATGATCATGAACGTTAATGCCGCGTTGATCACGCTCACCAAGGCATTGAACGGGATGATGACAGGCCACAGCAGCGTGACGACTTTGGCGGGCGTCATGCCGAATTGCAGGGCGAGAAGGACAAAGTTCGCTGGAATCATGATCACGACACGCGCGAGAGTTCCCATGCCAAGCGCGCCGACGAGGCGGGCGGTCCAAGGCAGCTGCAAACGCTGGTAGATCCATCCTGCCACGGCGACGAAGGTCGCCACCGCAATAAAGTTGCCCAGAGGGCCGAAGATCGACCTCGCGCGGAAGATGAGGTAGAGGAGGTCCTTCAAGGCGACGACGGCCACGCCCGCAGCAGGTCCTATCAGGAGCGCGACTGTCAAGCCGATGGCGTCGCTCGGATCGTACCGCAGGTACGGGGCAGTGGGGAGGATGGGAACTTGAATGGTTGCCATGAGCACCATCGACGCCCCGCCGAGCATCGCGATGACAAGCAGATCTCGGGTCTTCGTCATGGATGCGCTCCTTCGAAGTGGGGAACACCGAAACCTTCGTCAGGGAATACGGTGATCCTTCGAGCGCGATCCACGCACCGGTTTCCTGATCGTGGCCCGCGCTCGACCAGTGGTCAAATAGACGGTGCGGGCATCAGCCATTCGTCTGAGCTTCTCTTGGGTGAGGAGGTCATCGATGCCTGTAGCATCGACCACGAACCACCGGCGCACTTCCCGCTCGGGGGCGAGCACTGCAGAACGGACTCCCGCAAGGATCAGCGCGTCCACGGCCTGGGCCCAGGACAACCGGGTCGCCGCCTTCGAGAACCGTTTCGAGATCTCAGACGTCGTCCATGGTACGACTAGACTCGTGTGATACCCGCTCTCTGTGTGGAAGCTGGAGCCGACGACAAGCAGCTGGCGCTCCAAGAGCCTCCGCGCGGGGCGGGCTCCCTGCGTAGGGACCCCCCAGTCGTCCATGCGGACTTGCCCACGCGCTTCCACAGCCGCCAGGAGTCGTTGCGCCAGAGGGGTGAGCTTCATGCGTACCTTGGCGATCCGCTGGCGGTCGGTCGCGATCCGCTCGACGGCGGGCCCGAGTGAAGAGTCTATCAGCGTCTCCTTCCCCAGGACGAGGGGCACCGAAATCACTCCAGATCGAATAAGCTGGCGCAAGATTCGATAGATGCGGCCTGCCTCTGGGTGCGCCATCCAACTACCGGTGAGGGACCGTCCGGCGATGACCTCGGCCAGGCTGGGTAGGCTCGTCTGCGCAGTCGCCATCACCATTTGCCGCGCTTCGATGAACGCGGCTGCCTCGCGGGCGTCGCGGAGCGGCCGCGACGGTACGAGACGGTGAGACTTGAGGCGCAACGCCTGCAGCCTGGCCAACTCCAACAAGGTCTTCGAGCGTCCGGCAACGTTCCCTGAGGCACTACGCGCACCGGAGTCCCTTAGCGTAGCCCCTCGCCTAGGACGACTGGGCTCTGTCACTGCGACCGCCCTACCTCACAACGTCCCGATACAACGTCCCGATCAAAGGCAGCACTATCTTCACGAACGTACCTTCTCAAATACCGGGATATCAAGGTCAACATCCCAACCGAATGTTTGATTTGGAATCCCCATGGACTTCATATCACAAACATAAGACCCTTCACTTTTCAGCCTCAAGTGCTTGCCGTCAAATTGGTAGTTTTGCAAGAAGGCTTTGACATCAGGCTCGAATGGTGCGATCGTGCATCCATGACCCGGAACAGACATGTCAACCTGCCACACTTTCCATTCTCTATCGACGGAGAGCTGAAGTATGGCGTGTGAGGTGTTATAGTCTTGGGGATTGCTCGCCTTTTCGTTCCACTTTCTCTCCAGGGATTCTATGTCACCGTTGGTAGCACCCGCGACATCTTCTGCAGTCAGCGGAAAGGAATAGAAACTAATTCGTACCCATGAATGTCCCGGCGTATTTGGGCGCGCTTCGATAATGGCAACTGCGCTGGACAAGGACATTCCATTGTGATCGACAGAAAATTTCGCGTTCGTGCTGAAGGAGCGCGGTTCTAGGCGAGTCCGATTGGCACAGGCAAGACCGATAAGGCAGAACAGAACGGCAGCCAAGAGCCAGGGATAACGCATGACATACTCCCTTCACAGGTTTCTGCGAAAAGCATCTCCACCGGGATCATGGTCCAGGGACAGCTCATTGCCGCGCCCTTCATACTTCTTCCGCGCTATCTCTAACTCCGCCCACACTTCCGCGTACGCTTGCTAAGCGGGCCAGAATCCTGCGTGCGACCGGAGAGGGAAAGTCGGCTACTGGGGAATGGCCGACAAGAGCGGGCGACTAGAACGCACCCATGGTTTGGTCCTTGTTCCGAACGGACAAGGTTCGTCAGCGCGTAGGGTACGAAAGGCAGGACAGCGGAGGTGGAAAGAGGTCTGCGGGACCTGAGGCCGGTCAGACTGACCGGCCCGCTGGTACACGTGGTGGGGATGTGAATGCTGCGATGGGGGTGGGAGTATGTTGGCGCGCACCAGCGGGCGATCAGGTTTCCCTGGAGATATACCTAGTCGTTATTGACATCCTCCCTGTTCAGGTCATGGACCTATGCAGGAAAATCTACATCAGCTCGTGGTCTTTGGCGGCACGGCCCTGGTAGCGTGTCGTGCCGATTTCTAGCATGCTGTCTTATCCGCTGTCGGCGCTCGTCCCGGGGCACCCGCAAGGGGGCCCAAAGTCATCAAGAGCGTACTTTGCGGGGGCGGTTGCCGCGGCAATGAGTAGTACGCACACGAGTAGGAAGAGGTATTTCAGCCAAGTACTAACCATGGTCTCTTCTCCCTCCTCTCCGCCATCACTGGACGAGCACTGTGGTACCCGCCGGTGTGGATGAAACTGTTGCTGTCCCGGTCGTCACGCCATCAATTTCCGAGCTCAGTGCCGCGCGGTCGAGATCCGCGCCGAGCGGCGTGGAGAGCCTTCCTGAGACACCGAAGGGCCTGATGGGCGATGGACAATGACCCGGTTCGTTCTCATGACTTCCAAGAATGCATCAGTGACCGCTGGATCAAACTGCACCCCTCTGCCTTTTTCGACTTCAGCCAAGGCGGCGTCGGGTGACAACGCGTGCCGATACGGGCGGTTAGAGGTCATGGCATCGTAGGCGTCAGCGATCGCGATGATGCGGGCCCCAATGGGGATGCGTTCGGAGGCTAATTGGTAGATCCCCGAGCCATCCCAGCGTTCATGATGGTAGAGGATGGCCTCCCTACTGTCGGAGAAGTCGGTAAGCTTGCTGACGATCTCCGCGCCAATCGCAGTGTGTCGGTGGAGCTCTGCCAGCTCGTCACTCGAGAGGGGACCAGCGCGCCGGAGGACCGCGTCAGGCACGCTGATCTTGCCGAGGTCATGCACCCGGGCCGCCAACGCGATCGCCTCTTGTTGGGAGACCGATAGCCCCAGGCGCTGAGCGGTCATCCGCGCATACTCCGACACGCGGAGCGAGTGCGCCGACGTGTACGCATCACGTTTGGCGATCACGTCGGCCAGGGTCTCCAACACCTGGCGCGACTCCTCGCGAAGCGACATCGCTGACGAGAAGGCTTGGTGGACCACGATGAAGGGAATCAGCATCAAGGGCAGGACGATCGGCTGGTAGTGGTAGACAACCGCGACGAGGACCCCCATGAACAAGACCGCGAAGTACCGCATCCAACCGGTCCGATAAACGTTCCCCCAACACTCGATCGTGCTCCGACCACTCATGGTCGCTGACATCGTCGACACCAGGATCGTATTGGTAAAGAAGTATACGAGCGCGGATCCCAAGACCGCCGCCAGTCCTGGGCCGGAGCGAAAGATGGCAGGCCCCAGCGTGTAGAGGTTTTGAAGGGTGAGGTTGGCCAACCCAGTGGTGAGCCCGCCCTGCGCGACGTTGAACGCGAGGTAGTGCCAGGGCCACCTATTGCGGACGATGTAAATGAGATGGTGAATCGCGACTCCGACCATCGTGATCACCATCGCGGTGAACGGATCGAACGTGAGGATGGCGGCAAATGCCACGACGCCATCCAGGGTCGCCCGCACGTTGAGACCGAGGCAGACGGGATAGAGACGGATGAGCGCGAGGAGGGTAATCGTCCCGAGGAGGGTCGCGAGTCCCCTCCAGGTGGTGAGGAATGCCGTCGCGGTTGCCCCATGGCTCATGGCCGCGAGGCCCAACAACGTCAGCGCGCTAGCGGCGATAATCCAGATAAGCCGAGTGGCTGAGAACGGCAGGCCCTGGACCATGGCGCGGCCGCCCTTCATCTGACGCAAGGCTTTCGGATGCCTGTACGCCATTCGATCGATCCCCACCTGAGCTCGTAGTGGTTTGGTTCGTCGCTGAGGAAACTGAGCTGCTTATCAGGGTAATCGGCTCATGTCCAAGGAAAGTTAACCGGCACGCCACCGGATGGGTGACGCGGGGACGCAACAGGTCACGTGGAAGTTTGAACGAACTTTGGAATAAGTTTGGAAGGGGGAACGCTGTTTTGACTGACGACGACAAAACCCTGCGCGCGCACCTGCTGTCTCTCCTTGAGGGCAGGGGGGCCCATGTTGACTTCGAATCCGCGGTTGCCGCCCTGCCCGAGAAGCTCCGCGGCAAGAAACCCAGGGGCCTGCCCTACACGCCGTGGCAGCAGGTGGAGCACATGCGGATCGTGCAATGGGATATCCTCGAGTACATCCGCAATCCCAACTACCGCTCTCCGCCCTGGCCCCACGGGTACTGGCCGGACACGACGCCCCCGACCGCCACGGCATGGGACCGGAGCATACGGGCCTTTACGCGCGATCGCCAAGCCCTTCGGCGGTTGGTAATGGACCCGGCGACGCGCCTGGTCGTGCAGATCCCGCGCCGCCAAGGGGGGCACACCATCCTGCGCGAAGTCCTCCTCGTCGCCGATCACACGGCCTACCACATCGGGCAGTTGATTGTCCTCAGACGCCTGCTCAAGAGCTGGTCTGAGTAGCGTCTGGGCGATGTGGCTTGGTGGCGGAGGGAACGTCCGACCCGACCACGCCTTCAGCGGTTTCTGCGATCAACTGGTCGACGACAGCCTTGAGATCGCCGGTCCGTTCAAACGTGGCAAGCTGGCGATCCGCACTCGATCCCTCCTTGAGGATGCGGAACGCATATTCGACGGCGGGGCGGCTCCCTAACTCGTCGAGCACATCGCCGAGGAACCACTCGATGAGTTCACGGATGAGGTCTCGGGCGGGGAGTTCTTGGCGTTTCCCCAGGTCAATGAGATTGCCATCGAGACCATAGCGAACGGCCCGCCATTTATTCTCTTCAATCAGGTCCGCCGGGTAGAGTCGGAACGTGAGATTATCGCGACGCAGCTTCCACAACTTCGCAATGAGGGCCTGGAAAATGGCCGCTACGCAGATGGCTTCATCGACGCGAGTGCACACATCGCAAATCCGCATCTCAAGGGTCGGGTAGTGCCAGTTGGGCCGAATGTCCCACCAGAGTTTGGTCCCGTCAGGAATCGATCGTGTCGCCACGAGCGTCTCCACCATCGCGGCCACCTCAGCCCAGGATTGAAACGTCCGTGGGATCCCCGTGCGTGGGAAATGGCGGAAGATGATGCTGCGATAAGACTTGAGGCCGGGGTTCCGCCCCATCCAAAACGGCGAGCTGGTCGACAGACACAAAATGTGGGGGAGCATGTACCGCGCCACATTCATCGCGTCGACGAGGAACTCCCGATCTTCGATCCCGATGTGGACGTGGGTCCCGAAAATCAGGAGTTGCTGGGCGAGGTCCTGCAGTTCCTTCTTCACGCCCAGGTACCGTTCCAGCGGTGTGATCTCTTGCGTGAGCCACGAGGAGAAGGGGTGAGTCCCCGCGGCGGCGATCTTCAGGCCATTCTTGCCTGCCAGCCGGATGACTTCTCGACGCAGACGGATGAGTTCGGTGCGGGCTTCAGCGGGTGTCTGGCAGACGTTCGTTCCGATCTCGATGATGGATTGATGGAGTTCTGCTTTCACCTGCTCACGGAGCACTAACCGGCCTTCGTCGAGAATCTCTGTGATGTACGAGCGGAGCTCTCGCGTCTTCGGATCGATGATCTGGTACTCTTCCTCGATGCCGATGCTCAGGGATGGACCGCCGATCATCTCGGCTCCTCTCTGCCCGCGGGCACTGCGTTGCCCGGCACTGCCTCAGCGTCGATCCACGATGACTGTGGGCACGGTCGAGCCGCCCCCCGCCGTCACGTTCACCAACGCTGCAGTGGAAAGCCGGGTCAAACACCCATCGACGTAATCGCCGTAGAAGACGTAGGGGTTGGTATCTTGGAGTCGCTCGATCACCTGGACCGTGCCATCCACCACGGTCGGATATGGCACGCGCGGGACGGCAACCCGGGCCTGGACAACGAACGGGGCGCTTAGGGCGTGCTGGACCGCGTGCTCCCACTCTGCAGCGGTCGTTTCCCACCCGAGGACAATACCCTTTCCCCCATAGGCGTCATTCGCTTTGAGGACGAGCTGCGCGCGATGCGAGAGGACAAACGGGATGAGGTCAATCCGTTGCCCCTCAAAGAGGGTGTGGCGTTCCTCGACCCGCCGCGTCCAGGGTACGTGAGCCTCGATCGCTTGGCGTTCGGAAGCGGTAAACCGTGCGCTGTTGCGTTCGTCGCTTAGGACCGCGAGGCTTGCTTTCTTGTGGAGGATCTTGCACCGGAAGGAGTTCACGAGACAGGCGGCGCCGTCACGGACGGCCTGGATGACCGGATGGTTCATCCCGCCACGTTCGACCAGTTCGCTGAGGAGGACGCGTTTGTAGATGAGCGTGATCGCGAAGTCCCCCGCCCACAACCGGCCGCCGCGATACTCCAGCTCGCGAGGGTCTGCGATCCTACACGCGAGTCCGTGGGAGGCGAAATACTCGGCAAAGAGTACGAACTCGCTGTATGTGGGGACTTCTCGCCAGTCCAGGATGGCAATCTGCGGTCGAACACGAGAGCGGTCCCACTGTGCGTAGGCATCTAACAACGCGTGGAGGACATGATGCCGGGTGGGAAGCGGCGAGATCGTGAAGTGCCGGAGGAACTCCCGCATGATGGGCAAGGTGAGGAAAACCTCCGTCAGGACATCGTTGTACGCCGCGGCCGCAGGGGTCTCCGCATTGTACTCCGTCATCCATAAATGACCACCGTCCGACTCGAAGAAGGTGTCCACCCGAGCAGTCGGGCTGGGGCTCCGAAAGCCGGGGGTGAGGCGGACCAGGTCCTCCTCCCACGTCTCGAGGCCGAATTGCCCGCGGAACTCCTCATCGGCCAGCGCGTGCTCATACGCCTTGGTGAAGGCCTGGACGATGGTTTGGGTCTGCGTCCGAAGGGACTGATACTGCTCCGGCGCGAGAAACCGCGGGCGCAGCACCGTGCATAGCGGACGGTCGCCAAAGAACAGCCCGCGTCGCCGTAGCTGATCGTCCAGCTGGGCCTGCGATTCACCGGCCAATTCATCGGTGAGCAAGTCGTGATAGGTTTGAATCGCGTCCTCGGCAATCACCTGGATAACCCTTCCCACCGCGCCGCCGCAACTGCCTCGCGGGGTTCGCTTAGACCGGAGGGGAGCCTTTCGGGGCGGCAGCACCCTTGCCCCCATGAGGTCGCCGCGCTCCCGGTCGCGGTCCCGTGGTTGAGAGTATCCCGAGCTGCGACCGAGGATGCTGCGCCAAGCGAATGGCCATGTCCGTCATGTGCGTGACCGCCCACTCGAAGTACGTCGGGGTCAGAGAGTTGACGTCGAGATCGGGTGCCGGGTTCATGAAATCGATGGCGTAGGGGGTGCCCTCGCGGATAGCCCACTCGAACGTGTTCATATCATATCCTAGCGCGCGAGCGAGGGTGAGCGTGTCGGCAACGATACGGCGACCGAGCTCAGGCGTGAGGTGCTGATGGTCGACATGGTACTTGCGCGCGAGCGGGTCATACTTCATGGGCAACACCGCTTCTTGCCCGAGACACAGGCACCTAACATAGTGGTCCCAAGCGATGAACTCTTGGACGATCATCGTCCGGAGGCCGGAGCGATCGTAGTGGCTCACGAGCTCGTCCAGCGAGCGGCAGATGAAGACATCCTTCCACCCACCGCCATGCGCGTCTTTCAACACGCACGGCAAGCCCACGTACTCGACGATGCCGCGCCAGTCGAGCGGATACGCGAGATTCCGGAGACTGTCGGGGTGCACGATCCCCGGGACGTACTCTTTGTTGGGGAGGGCGATGGTTTTCGGACTCGCGACGCCGAGGGTCGTGGCGAGTGACGCCTCGAAGAACTTGTCGTCTGCGGACCACATGAACGGGTTGTTGACCACCATCGTTCCTTGGAGGACCGCGTTCTTCAAGTAGGTCCGATAGTAGGGGACTTCGTGGGAGATCCGGTCGATGATGACCGCATAGGGGCACGGTTCATTCATCTGCGATCCCCCCAGGGTTACGAATTCCGCAGTGACGCCTTCATGACGACGGTTGATCTCATCGACGAGTGCGGGGGGGAATGACCACTCGCGTCCGATGACGAGGCCCACTTTTAAGTCCATCCAATTCCTCCTTGCCGCATTTTCAACGCCGCGGTTTCCGTCCGTGGACCGACGGTCTCGCGCCAGGGCTAGTCAATCGTGTCCCCCGATGTAGAGCCGTAGCATCTGGTGCCACCAGGGCCAATCGTGCGCCCAGCCGTCCCAGATCCGGAGGGCATGCCAGATGTTCTTACTCCATAAGATCTCCGACAGACTCTCGTTGTTCGGGCGCCCCGGATCGTCGCGCCCGGTCGCCAAGATGATGTCGAGCCGCTGCAGGGCCCGCAGGCGGGACGCCTCCTGTTCGTGGCGCAGGAAGTCGCATGGGTTGTTGAAGTAGACGTTGTCGTCCGAATACCCGTCGGTCCACCGCTTCACGTCGTAGTACCCGCTCATGCCGATCACGCGGTGGACCAGTTCAGGATACCGGAAGGCGAAGTTGACCGCATGGTAGGCGCCGAAGCTTGCGCCGGTTGTGATGAGGAATGGGGTCGCATTCCTCGAGGCGGAAAACGGCACGACCTCTGTGGCGAGGTAGCGATCATACTGGACGTGTCGCCGTGCGCGATCGGCCGGATCCCGCGTGGTCGCATACCAACTCTCACGGTCGATACTATCCACGCAGAACACCTGGACCCAACCTCGGGCCAAGTGTGGGTGGAGCGCCACGATCATCCCGCGGTCCTCCCAATCGAAAAACCGGCCCATTGAGGTGGGGAAGGCCAATACCCGTGCGCCACTGTGACCAAAGACAAGAAGCTCCATGTCCCGGTCGAGCGCCGTGCTATGCCACCGGTGATACTCGCGTTCCATCGTTCACAAGGGTTGGGATCAGCGTATCTCTGCGACGATCGATCCGCGGAACCCTGCTGGACGACCGATCTCGCTGGGAAAGCGGTCGCGGGGAGTGCCTCAGGGGGTCTGACTCACCAGGATCTCGGCATAGCGCTCTCGCAGGGTCTTCTTGTCGAACTTGCCGACACTGGTCTTCGGGACCTCTGCGATGAAGAGCACCTCATCCGGGATCCACCACGACGTGAAATGCTGCCGTAAGTGGTCCACAATGTCCGCTTTCGAGACGGCATGCCCCGGTTTGACGACCACGCAAGCGAGGGGGCGTTCCTGCCACTTCGCGTGGGCAACCCCGATCACCGCGGCTTCCGCGACTCCAGGATGGGCCATAATCGCGTTTTCCAAGTCGACCGAGGAGATCCACTCGCCTCCGGACTTGATGATGTCCTTCATCCGATCGGCAATGATGAGATAGCCCTCTTCATCGACCGCCGCGACGTCCCCCGTCTGATACCAGTCATCGACAAACGTCTCGGCGCTGCGGGGGTCGTTGTGGTACTTATCGGCGATCCACGGTCCTCGAAGCCAGACTTGCCCGAGCGATTTGCCGTCCCAGTTTACGTCGGTGCCTTGCTGACCAACGACACGCATCACGAGCCCCGGGACGAGGAGTCCTTGCTTCGCCTTTACCGCGTACCGCCGATCGGCTTCCCAGTCAGCCATGTGGCTCTTGAACACGCTCAAGTGGGTGAGCGGAGCGGCTTCCGTCATTCCGTAGCCATGGATGAACGGGACGCCGAGCTTCCGCTCGAAGGCCTCGATGAGCGCCCGGGGAGGTGCCGAGCCTCCGCAGACCACTCGATTGAGGCTGGAGAAATCGTAGTGTTCCTTCTCCAGAAACGAGAGCACGGCCATCCAGATGGTGGGGACCCCTGCCGTGAGAGTGACCTTTTCGTTCTGGATGAGTTCGCAGTACACTCGCGGGTCAGGCCGCGGGCCGGGGAGGACCTGCTTGGCGCCCATCCACACCGCGGCAAACGGGATGCCCCACGCGTTGGCATGGAACATCGGCACGATACACATCGTGGTGTCCTTCTCGGATACGCCCACCGTGTCTGCCAGCCCAAGTGCCATCGTGTGCAGCCACAACGCGCGATGAGTGTACGTCACACCTTTCGGCAAGCCGGTGGTTGCCGACGAGTAGCACATCCCGGCTGGCTCCCACTCATCGAGCTCAGGCCATGAGCGTACTGGCGCCGCGTTGGCGATGAGGGCCTCGTACGATTTGGCGTTCGGGAGTGAAGTGGATGGCAGCTCGGGGCCATCGTTCATGACGATGTAGTGTTCAACCGACGGGAGCTGGGGCGCGAGCGGTTCCAACAGGGGCAGCAGGTCTGGATCGACCAGCACAACGCGATCGCCCGCGTGCGTGATCACGTGACTGAGATGCGCGGGGGGAAGCCGGAGATTCAGCGTATGGTAGACCGCGCCCATGCAGGGAGCCGCGAAGTACACCTCCAGGTGTCGGTGGTGGTTCCACGCCAGGGTTGCCACCCGATCTCCGCGTTGCACACCCAGCGCGGCCAGGGCGGAGGCCAGCTTGCGGACCCGCAGGCCGTACTCGCGGTAGGTGTAGCGGGAAATGCCCGAGGCTGTCCTAGACACGACTTCTTTGCGGGGGAAGACCTGTTCCGCTCGCTCGAGCATTGCGGGCAAGGTCAACTGGAAACGCATGGTCGCCATCTGACCGCCTCCTCTGCGAGGACCCATGGGGGCCCAGTGCAACCCAGAATTGGCGGTGGCGGTGAGGGTTTCCTACGTGTTGCGGGCGGGGCAGTGAACGGCCATCGTCAGATTACGGCGGGGGGTGAAGCGAAACGGGAAGTTTACGTCAGTGGCAGTTCGCTTGGCCATTGTCTGTAAACGTCTTGCCGGCTTCCGGGATGAATTTCCACGTGTACGCATGGGGATGAAGGGTGAGTACCAGGATGCCAAACGTCCCCGCCTGTCGTACCTCGCTATTCGCCTGGATAGTTCGAAAACTATAGGCGCTCCTGCCCCCCGTGCCGACGACGAATTGGCGAATGCCGCGCGCGGGGTCTGGGGTGCCATCAGGGTCCTGGGGAGCGAAGCGCTCATAGTCGTGATCGTGTCCGACGAGCACGAGGTCTGCACCCGCGTGGTAGAGGGCTTGCCAAAATGCCCGGTAGGTCGGGTTGTTGCTATGCCACCCAGAAGAAAATCGTGGGTGATGCCAGTATGCCAGAATGCAGGACCCCGTATGCGCGGCGAGGTCCGTCCGCAACCAGCGTTCCTGGGGCGAGCCTGCGCCGCATCCTCCGACAAATGTGCAGTTGGAGTTGAGCGCGATGAGGTGCCAGGTTCCGACTTCGTAGCTGTAGTACCCTTTTTGGGGATCGCCCGCCGTCGGCCCAAAGTAGGCGAAGTAGCCCCTGGCGCCACGGGTCACATACTCGTGGTTGCCCAACGCGGGACGGGTGATGCTCTTGAAGCGCCCCCACGTTCGGTCGTAGGAATCCTTGAATTTCAGGAGGTCGCCGTCCTCGTACTGAAGATCCCCCAAAGTCAAGACGACCATCGGCCGGGTTTGAGTAAGCAGGTCCGCAGTCGCCACGGCCCGGCACGCCAACGGCACGCCGACGCCGTTGTTGAAGTCCTGGTGGAACGGATCGCATGCGATGTCCCCTGCCGCAGCAATGATCGGATCGCTTTGAGCCACGCTCGAGGATCCGGCGGCCCCGCCAAGTGCCAGAAGCACGGCACCAGCGAGCACCCAACCCTGGGCGCGAAAAGGTGCGGGGCGTCCGTTGGACTTCTGGCGTATTAGCATCCTGCTTGCAACATGCCCATCTCTTCCCGGTTTGTTCCGTCGCCGTCCCCAACTGGCCGGCAAGCGGTATCGCCCCACAGTATATCGATGGTCCCTCGGTCGTTACAAGACGTGGGGCGCCTCCGATGGCGCACGGGGCATGCGGTCGCTCGCGCGTAGGGCCGCACCCCTATCTGACGGTCCTTTTCCGAAGAAACGCAAAAACCTTGTATACTTCTTGTTGGACCCCTGCCGTTCTGACTTACCAGCATCCTAGGGCAGTGGTCTGCGGACCTACCTCGCGCGGGCACGTCGGGAGGGAGAAAGGTACTGATGCGAGTCATATCCGCCCTTGGTCTGCTCGTGCTCTGCACGTTCCTCGGGATCGGACTGAGGGGCCAGGTCGCGGAGCCTGTGGCGACGGCAAGTCCTGAGATTCGGCCGCGAGTTCCTCCCCGCTTTCCCGTGAATGTCTACGCGGCAACGATGGAAGGTCGATTCAGTGCGGCTGTGGCAGGAATCACGCCCCGAGTCTATGTGCCCAATAGCGGGGACGGGACCGTGGACGTAATCGATCCGGCGACCTTCAAAGTAGTCGGGCACTTTGCCGTTGGAGTTGTCCCGCACCACATCACCCCATCGTGGGACCTCTCGCGACTGTACGTGGACAACACGTGGTCGAACACGTTGACCGAAATCAACCCACACACAGGCCAACCGGTCGCGACCATTCCAGTAGTTGATCCCTATAATCTGTACTTCACGTTGGACGGGCGGGTCGCGATTGTGGTGGCGGAGCGGTACAAGCGGTTAGACTTCCGCGACGCGCACACCTGGAAGCTCATCAAAAGCGTGGCCGTGCCTTGGCCGGGGGTCGATCATCTCGACTTTTCCGCCGATGGCAGGTACCTGCTCGCGAGCACTGAGTTCAGTGGGATGGTTGTGAAGGTCAACACGGAGACGATGAGCGTGGAGGGGTTTGTCAAGGTCGGCGGGCTCCCCATCGACGTCCGCCTGGCCCCTGACGGGACCGTGTTCTTTGTCGCGAACCAGGGTCGTCACGGCGTTTCGATCATCGACCCTGTTGCGATGAAAGAAGTGGGATTCATCCCCACGGGGAAGGGCGCGCATGGGTTGCTGGTGAGCCGGAACACGAAGTCGCTGTATGTTGGCAACCGGCGCGCGGGCACGATCTCGGTGATCGACTTGGAGACGCGCGAGCTGAGGGCGACCTGGTCGGTTGGGGGGAGTCCCGACATGATGCAGATCTCGCCCGATGGGCGTCAACTGTGGGTGGCGAACCGGTACGCGAGCTCGATCTCAGTCGTCGACGTTGAAACGGGGCTGGTGCTGGCCACGATCCAAGTGGGCGCAAACCCGCACGGGTTGGCGTATTTTCCTCAGCCCGGACGCTTCAGCCTTGGGCACAACGGGGTCTTTCGCTAACGTCTCCTTAAGGAGGTTCCCAGCGATCTACGCTCCCCCGACGCCTGTGCGGCAGTGCCCGCGGCTCCGGGCCTCTGACCGCGGCATCAGACTCCTGACCGCTTCCCCGTGCGAATGACCCGACACCGTTCCAAACCGGAGGGAACGCGTCAACGGGGTCCGAACCCCTCGAAGGGAGACTTTGAGAAGAGCGAGGTGGGCAATATGCGGGCTGGGTGGCTTGTCCTCACCGTGTTGGTTGGACTGCTCGTGCGGACCGGTGAGAGTGCGGCGGGACCGGCCGCGGGTACTACGGTCCTTCTCGCGAACCTCTCCCACGCACTTGAGGATCGTACCCTCACTATTACAGGATGGGTGGAGAATCACGGTACGGTTCCAATCTCGCAGCTCGTGATCGACGCACGAGGCTTCGGACCGTCTGGAGACCTAGTCGAATTCGGGAGCGACGGCATCCCGTGGGAAATTAGTCCCGGGGCCTCTGAACGTTTCTCGATTAGCCTCCCCATCCATGCTCAATTGATCCGGGACTACCTCGTGCAAGTCGCCCTCGTGGGACCGGTCCCTCGGGTGCTTGCCAGTCAACGGGGGAGCGTGAGCGTGGAGGCTTACCGCTCGCTCCTGCTCGCGCGGTTGGGCGTCAAGGGCGACTTTCAAGCGGGCGTGTTGACGGTTCGGAGCACCACCGAGGGGCTCCCCGTTGCCCAAGTGACGGCGCGCATCACCGTGCTGGTGCGAGAGTTTGACCCAGCACGCTTTGAGGTCTTCACGGTCGATGTGGATATCCCCGGAGGTGGAAGCCCCACCGTCGCCCTCGGCGTCTTCCGAGCCAAGCTCTTAAGCGTCCGCATTCTTGACATTCGCTTGAAGGCGACCTGGACAGATTAGCTAACACGCGCTGTAGGCCGTACAAGTTTGCGAGAGGAATCTTGCACCTCGCACAGAAGTTCCGCCACAGCAGTGTATTGACACGCATTTCATTGGAGGGGGGCTGACCGGATGGCCAAAACGTACGCGCAGGTCGTGGGTGTCGTGCTCATTCTCATCGGGATCGTTGGTTTCTTCGTTTCCACATTGCTAGGAGCCACCACGACCACGCTTCATAATCTCATCCATCTTGTCTCGGGTGCCTGGGGTGCCTACGCGGGATTCATGGGAGGGCTTGGCGGACCCAAGTCCTATGCGCAGATCTTTGGGGTCATCTACACGCTCGTGGCGATCCTCGGGTTCATCGGCGTCCTGGGTGGTATCATCCCAGTGAATACGACCTACAACCTGATCCACTTGGTGATTGGGGTCCTGGGATTGTACGTCGGTTTCATGGGCGGCTAGCGTCCTGGTCGAAGCGCATTGGTGAACAGTAGGTCGGGGTCGCAGTCACGCGAGTGGCGGCGACCCCGCGCTTTTCTCCCTCAGGAATTCAGAAGCCACCGTCCTCGGGCAGCCCGTGCAGGGATTCAGGCACACGTAGTCCGGACGGTGTCGTCGTTGGGGTGACTGTAACCAGGCGAGACCAAGGGCTCACGCCACACTTTCGTGTGTGCGCCGCACGCTTCTCCTACGGCTTGGCACCGACGGTGGTCCAAGAATGGTTTTGCGACAGGGTTGAGGAGGCGATCAAGATGCCGACCGTAACCTGGGGGCTCCGGCTCATGGGGGCGGTAGTCATGATTCCATTCGCTATCGATCAACTGCTAGATCCCATGGCCTGGACATCGTATGTCCCTGCTTGGCTCCAGCGGCTGCTACCCGGATGGCCTGATGGTTTCATGCGGGTCCATGCCGTCGGAAACATCGTGATCGGGCTGTGGCTGCTCAGCGGTTTGTTCACGAAGGGTGCGGCAGGTGTGTCAGTGCTGTGGATGAGCACGATCGTCGTCGGAACGCTGCTCACCGGTCGGTGGCAGATTGCGGCTCGGGATCTCGCGGTCACCCTCGGATTGTGCGCGCTCTTCCTGGCCGTCTGAGCTCGCTCACGTTGAACCTCCGGTCTAAATAGGAGGGTGACATGGCTCGATCAGAGCCAGCGTGTCCAGGCGTCCCACATCCCTTTGGACCCCGTAAGGGTCGCGGACAACATCGCTGAGGAGGCCACAACGACGACACTGCCGTCAGGTGCCCCCGACCGAGCTGTTAGCCCTCGACAGTGGAGCGCAGTGTGTCTACTTCTGCTACTATGACTTGCAGGGGAGGTTTCAGCGGAGTACGTTGATCCGTAGCGAGGAAAAGCTCCCAGCACATGCGATTCTCTGCGTGCCTGTCCCCGCTTGCGCAGGTTTCTGAGCAAACTGGACCAGTAGTCACGTTCTAGACCATCGGCAACACCACGAGGTTCGAGGGCAGATCATGCCGCGGGTAAGGGATGTTGTTGTCCTGGGGCGTCTCCCTGTTGGGGCGCTCAACGCGATTACCGACGTCGTGGGTGTTCAGGTCGGTCATGCGTCGCTCCGGGATGGGAGTGCCCGCACAGGGGTCACCGCTGTAGTCCCGCACGGGGGCAACCTTTACCGAGAACGCGTCCCCGCGGCCGGCGCAGTGCTCAATGGGTATGGGAAGTCCGTGGGCCTCATGCAGATCGAGGAGATGGGGACACTTGAGACGCCCATCCTGTTGACGAGTACACTCAACGTCCCTCGGGTCGCGGACGCCCTGATCACGCACATGCTTGCGCACAATGCCGAGATCGGGACGACGGAAACGGTGAACCCGGTGGTCCTTGAATGCTTCGACGGTTATCTCAACGATGCGCGGGCGCGTCCGGTGGGCGAAGCGGAAGTCCAGGAGGCGTTCCGGACCGCGACGAGCGGCCCGGTGGAGGAGGGATGCGTCGGCGCAGGAGTCGGGATGCGCTGTCAAGGGTTCAAGTCCGGCATTGGCACGGCCTCAAGGGTTGTTGAGGCCGGGTTTCATGTCGGCATCCTGGCTGTGCCCAACTTCGGCTTTCCCGGCGATCTCGTGATTGCCGGCGTCCCGGTAGGTCGGGATCTCCCCACTGTTGCACAGCCCTCTGAGCGAGGATCATGTGTGTTCGTGGTAGCTACCGACGCCCCACTCTCCCCAGGCGCGCTCCGGCGGGTCGCGTGGCGGTGTTTTCTGGGGATGGCCCGCACGGGCGCAATTGGAGGGCACACGAGTGGAGACCTTGCGGTTGCGTTTGCCACCCGAGCGGGCGCGCTGCAGCAGGACCGGGCCGTGATGAACCAGATCTTCCGCGCCACCGTGGAAGCGGCGGAAGAAGCGATCCTAGGTGCCCTCTTCGCAGCTGAGACGACGACTGGGCGCGACGGGCACACCATGCCGGCGTTGCCGATTGACCGCACCCGGGCGCTCCTCGCCCGCCACGGCGTGACAACGCTCGTGCCTTCCCGCGTAGAGCCTCGGAACCCTCAATGACGAAGCGGCAGGATCGTCATCCCCGGTTCGCCCGTCGCCTTGCCGTAAGCGTGGTGTGTGCGATGGTCGCGGCGCTTGTGCTCACCAAAGCGGTCCACCCCCAAGTCGTCGTGCACGCTCAGCCCACCGTGGTGCGCCAGGGGCAGGTAGTCGCCGTCAGCATCCCAGCTGCACTGCTTGGCGGTCGGCCCATGGTGCGGTTTGCTGGACGGACATGGCCGCTCTATCGGATGGGGTCCTCGTGGGGGACCTATCTCGCCACTGATCCGACGACGAAAGCGGGACGGTATGCCGTGGTCGTCGACGCCCGCAGCGACAGCGGTGGCTCAATGACCGCGCGGACGCAAGTGACCGTGGTGGGGGTAGTCTTTCCAACCCGTCGGCTGACGTTTGATACTCAGCATCGCGCACTTCTCACCCCGAACGCGGCGGAAGTGGAGCGCAAACGCACGGAGGCGGCCCTGCGCCTCCTCGAGGACGCCCAGTTGTGGGACGGGCCTTTTCTCCTCCCGGTCAGTGGGCCGGTGACCTCCCCCTATGGAGTGCTGAGCATTTACCAAGGTCAAGTGTGGGGGTTTCATCGAGGCGTTGATCTCGCGGTGCCGATGGGAACGCCCGTCCAAGTGGCGAATGATGGGATTGTGCGGTTGGCCGAGGAGTTGCCCCTCAGCGGTAACGCGGTGCTCGTCGATCACGGTCGCGGGGTGGTGAGTTCCTACTTCCACCTTGCAGCCATTCACGTGAGTACTGGAGACCACGTGCGGAAAGGACAGATCATCGGGACTGTTGGTACGACGGGGCTCTCACTGGGACCTCATTTGCATTGGGGTATGCGGGTCAATGGCGTTCACGTCGACCCCCTGCCATGGACCCGCTTGTGAGGGCGATGAATCGATGCGTATGCACGGGGGCGAGGGTTGGGATGCCCCTTACGCCAAGTGGCAGTGGAGCAAGGCGGAAGACCATTCTAGTGGACGGGATTTCGGGAGGGTGGTCTCGATGAGCGACCTTGAACAGTACATCTTAGAAGAATGGGCGGAAGACTATCGGGAGGGCCTACTGAACCGGAGAGAGTTCTTGCGCCGAACCGTCTTGATGGCGGGAGGCGCAGCGTTGGCGTCTCCGATCCTGCAGCACTTGGGCGTGGCAGCGTCCGATGCGGAGGTTGCAGAAGCGGCGTCGGGAAGCCCGCCGACCGTCGCGCAGGGGACCGGGGTGACCGTATCTCCGACGGACCCCGCGCTCGAAAGCCAAATGGTCACGTTTGCGTTAGGGACCGGGGCTGTGCTGGCCTACCGGGTCCAGCCCAAAGGGGCGAGTCCTGCGCCGGGGGTCATCGTCATCCACGAGAACCGGGGTCTAGTCGAGCACATCAAAGACGTCGCACGGCGTCTGGCCAAGGTCGGCTACGTGAGCCTCGCCGTTGACTTGGCGTCCCCAGCGGGCGGGACCGCGAAATTTAGCGATCCCGCGGAGGTCACGACGCTCCTGGGCAAGACGCCCCCTGAGCAATTGGTCGCGATGCTGACCGCGGGGGTCCGCTACTTGCAAGGGCTGCCAACGGTCCGGCGCGATCGCATCGGAGCGATCGGGTTTTGCTTCGGGGGCGGGATGACCTGGCGGCTGGCCACGCAGAGCCCTGAGGTTCGCGCCGCCGTCCCGTTCTACGGCCCGAACCCGCCCATCGCGGACGTCGCGAAGATCAAGGCCGCCGTGCTCGCGATCTATGGGGCGCTGGACGAGCGGGTCAATGCGGGTATTCCTGCCATGCGAGAGGGCTTGCAGAAGATCGGGGTCCCGCATGAGATCGTCATCTACCCTGGCGCGGACCACGCGTTCTTCAACGATACAGGGCCACGGTACGTGGACGAGGCCGCGAAAGATGCGTGGAAGCGGGCGCTGGCTTGGTTCGACCGGTACCTGCGCCAGGTGTGACTCAACAGCCGCGCGCCGCCCAAGCGAGCTCCGGTGACCGGAGCAGGTCCTAGTCGGGGACCTGCTCTGGTCCGTGATTTCGGAGCGCGTTGATGAATGCGATAATTCGACTCTCGTCGTACCGATCGAGTTTCAGGAGACGGCCCCATGCGGCGATGGCGATGAGGCTGTCGTTCTTCGGGCGCTGGGTGACAATGACTTTCGTCCGGAATCGTTGCGTGAGCGATTCGAGTTGTTGCACCAGCTGAGGGTCGTTCGTATCGCGGTAGGAAATCCAAATCCCGCCATGTTCCAGGTTATGGACCACCAACTCATCCGGGAGTACGGTGGGATAGTACCCCCACGCCGCGGGAGCCGGAAGGTGCCACCCCGATGTGGGCGGGTTCGAGTTGTACGGGGGGTGCGGCTCGCCCAGGCCGATGTGATCGCGGCCGAGAATCGGGTACGCCACCCCCGGCAGAGGCCGGGTCGCGGCCCAGACGGCCCACGCCACCACGCCCGCGACGACCACGATCACCCCGGCCGTGATGAGGAGGCGCTTCTGGCGCTGCCGCTGTTTGCGCGCGGCTTCTTGCGCCTTCTGTGTTTCGCGGAGCATTCGTTGCTGGGAGCGGTCGGTCAACGTACGTGCCTCCGGCGCGCGTCATCGCGCGCGTTGGCAAGATGAGACCTAGTCTAGCAAAGTCGGTTTCAGCTTGGCAAGGGAAGCGACTGCGCAGGCTGGAAACCCCCTCTGGCGGTTCCCTTTAGCGACGCGTTCATCCCGGGGTGTCCCATGATCGTTCGTAGCCGGATCAAGCCGAGCGCCTACTTCGACTCCGTGACGTTGATGCTTGTGCAACGGGAGGTGCGGCAGCTCCCCGGAGTCGTGGAAGCCGGTGCGGTGATGGGGACCGAGGCGAACAAGGAACTCCTGCGCGAAGTCGGGCTGCTAACTCCCGAGGGCGAGGCGGCGAGGGCCGACGATCTCATCCTGTGTGTGCAGGCCGAGGCCGAGCAAGGAGCGGTTGGCGCGCTGGCCCGCGCCGAGGAGTTGCTTATCCACCAGCGTGACGCCGTCGCGAGTGAGACCTACCGACCTAAGACTATCGCGTCCGCGATCCGGATGCTGCCCGGGGCCACTCTCGCACTCATCTCTGTCCCCGGACGGTTCGCCGCCGGCGTCGCGCGGGAGGCGCTCGAGGCAGGGCTCCACGTGATGGTGTTCAGTGATAATGTCCCGTTGGAGGCCGAGGTAGACCTCAAGGCGCGAGCCTCCCGCCAGGGGCGTCTCCTGATGGGCCCAGATTGCGGGACGGCGATTCTCGGAGGTGTGGCGTTGGGGTTCGCCAATCGCGTCCGACACGGCACGATCGGCATCGTTGGGGCCGCCGGCACCGGCATTCAAGAAGTCTCGACGCTCATTCATCGCGGAGGAGCGGGCATTTCGCACGCCATTGGCACGGGGGGGCGAGACCTCTCCGCGCCCGTCGGGGGGACGGTTATGCTGACCGGCCTTGCCGCGCTCGCCAACGACCCGGGCACAGCGGCCATTGTTCTGGTCTCGAAACCCCCCGCGCCTGCGATCGCCGCCAAGCTTCTCGCCGCGGCCCGGTCCGTGCGGAAGCCGCTCATTGTGGCTTTCGTCGGTAACACGATCGCGCAAGGTGAGGGGATCCATGCCGCCGCCACGCTTGAAGATGCCGCGCGGCTGGCGATCGAACAGGTGGGGGGAGCGACGCCGTCCTGGGCCAAGTTCACCGCGCTGCCTGCGCAAGAGGCCGCCCGCCTCGCACCGTCTCAGCGGTACATCCGAGGTCTCTACAGTGGGGGGACGTTGTGCGCCGAGGCCCTCAACTTGCTCGAACGGTACGTGGGCCCCGTCTACTCGAATACGCCGCTTGATGCTGCCTTCGCTCTGGATTCGGCGGTCCGGAGTCGGGCGCACACCGTCGTCGACATGGGCAGTGATGAGTTTACCGTCGGACGTCTCCACCCCATGATTGACCCCGAGTTGCGCCACCAACGGTTACTTCGCGAAGCAGACGACCCAGAAGTTGCAGTGATCCTCCTTGACGTGATCCTCGGGTATGGCGTCCATCCGGACCCCGCGGGCGCGCTGGTGCCCGTAATCAAGCAGGCCCGAGCCCGCGCGCGGGGTCGCTGGTTGCCGATCGTGGCGTCCGTTTGCGGGACCGACCAGGATCCGCAAGACTACACGGCGCAAGTCGAGACGCTGCTGGAGGCCGGGGTGATCGTGCAGGCGAGCAACGCCGCCGCGGTGCGCGTGGCCGGGCTCATTGCCGAGGCTGTGGGGAGCAAAGGGCGCCCACGCCCGTCGGAACCGATACCCGTGCCTGCGACAGGGTCACCATTGCCCGCCGCGGGTGGCGTCGAGGCGCTATTGCGGGACCGCGTGCGCGTGATCAACGTTGGCCTCGAGCTGTTTGTCGACAGTCTTGTGGCGCAGGGGACCGATGTCGTCGCCGTCGACTGGCAACCGCCCGCAGGCGGGAAGCAGAAGTTGATTGATCTCTTGGACAAACTCAACGCGTAGAGGGGCGCGCAGCCCCCGGCAGCAGAGGCCACCATGGACGGTGTTGTGTCGATTGATGCGGCAAACCAGCAGGCCGTCGCGAGGATGCTCGGTAGCCAGCCGGTCCTTGTTGGGATTGCACGCGCGGGGGAGGTCATCCCGGGCATGGACAAACACCGGATCCTCCATGCGGGGCCGCCGATTGATTGGTCCCGGATGTCGGGCCCGCTGCGCGGTGCGGTGATTGGTGGGATGATCTTTGAAGGACTCGCGCAGAATGAGCACGAGGCCGTGGGCCTGATCGAACGGGGCGAAGTCGAATTCGCGCCGTGCCATCATCATCAGGCGGTTGGACCGATGGCCGGCGTCACGACAGCCTCAATGCCCGTCTACATCGTGGAGAACAAGCCATTCGGCAATCGCGCGTACTCAAACCTCAACGAAGGGTACGGGAAGGTATTGCGCTACGGCGCGTACAGCGAGGAGGTGTTGCGCCGGCTGCATTGGCTCACAGATACGTATGCCCGCCTCGTCGGTCCCGCCCTGGAACGAGCCGGGGGAATCGACATGCGGAACCTGATTGCCCAGCAGATTCAGATGGGCGACGATGGGCACAACCGCAACAAGGCCGGCTCGGCAATGTTCGCGCGTCTCCTCGCCCCGCACCTGGTCCGGGTCGGGGGGAGCGTGGACGATCTCGCGTCAGTCTACGCGTACCTCGCGGAGAATGATCTTGCCGTGCTCAATCCCGTCATGGCGGCGTGTAAGGCCACCTGCGACGCCGCGCACGGGATCGAGGGGAGCACGGTGGTCACCGCCATGGCGCGCAATGGGACTGACTTTGGGATTCGCATCAGTGGACTACAGGACGCCTGGTTCAATGCGCCCGCCACCGTTCCAGTGGGGTTATTCTTTCCCGGATACACGCAGGACGACGCCAACCCGGATATTGGGGATAGCACGATCACGGAGACCGCGGGAATCGGCGCTTTTGCGATGGCCGCCGCGCCAGCGATTGTGAAGTTCGTCGGCGGGACGCCCAAGATGGCGTTCGAGGCGACGCTGGAGATGTATGAGATCACCGTGACGGAGAACCCAGCGTTTGGCATCCCGCCCCTCGATTTTCGCGGGACTCCGACAGGGATCGATATCCGCAAGGTGGTCCGCACGGGCATCACGCCCCGGATCAACACGGGAATCGCGCACCGTCGGCCGGGGATAGGTCAGATCGGCGCAGGTCTCGTCCGGCCACCCATGGCCTGCTTCGAGCAGGCTCTCGAGGCGATGGCCGCCCGCAGGAGTGTGGCGAGCGTCCCGGAACCATCTGCTTAAGACACCGTGGGGGGAAATCTCGCGCGAAACGCCTAGGAGGTGGACGCAATGAGGACAGCAAGTCTCCTGAGCCCGAGGCGACTGGCGCAGGTCGGTGCTGTGCTGGTGGCAGTGGCGCTCGCCATCGGGGTGCTACCATCCCCAACGCCGGCTCAGCAGCCCAAGTCGGGGGGGATCTTGACGTTCGTGGTCTCTGCTGAACCCCCGTCATTTGATGCGCACCGGGAAGCGACATTTGCGCTGATTCACCCCGCCCGGCCGCATTACAACCTTCTCGTCAAGTTCGATCTGCCAAACTACCCGAAGGTAGTCGGGGACCTCGCCGAGAGTTGGACGATCTCACCTGATGGCCTGGTCTACACCTTCAAGATCCGCAGTGGCGTGCTCTTCCATGATGGCAGCCTGCTCACGGCCCGTGACATCAAGGCGAGCTTCGACAAGATTATCTTCCCCAAGGGCGATGTCGTCAGCGTCCGACAAGCCTCATATGACATGGTGGAGAAGATTGAAGCGCCGACCCCGAACACAGCGGTCTTCAAGATCAAGTGGCGATCGGGATCTTTTCTCCAAAACCTAGCGAACCCATACAATTGGATCTACAAAGCCGATCTGCTCCAAAAAGATCCGCACTGGTACGAACGCAACATCATGGGCACCGGCCCGTTCAAGTTCGTCGAGTACGTCCGCGGGTCGCATTGGGTCGGTGTCCGCAACGAGAACTACTTTGTGAAGGGTCGTCCCTACCTCGACGGGTATCGCGCCCTGTTTATCCCCAGCGGCACGGCACAGGTGGCCGCGGTGAAAAGTGGTCAGGCTTTGGTCGAGTTCAGGGGATTTTCTCCGGCCCAGCGAGACGAGATCGTGAAGGAATTAGGCAACAAGGTAGCCGTGCAGGAAGGGGGCTGGGTGTGCAATAACGTGGTTGTCTTCAACACCAAGCGCCGGCCATTTGACGATGCACGCTTTCGACGAGCGCTGACGCTCGCGGTTGACCGGTGGGGCGGGTCGAAGGCCCTCTCGCAGATCGCGTTCGTCGAACCGGTGGGGGCCCTGATGCGGCCCGGGTCCTCGTTTGCCATGCCTGAGGCAGAGCTGGTGAAGCTCGCGGGCTACGGCCGAGACATTACCGCGGCCCGAGCCCAGGCGCGCAAGTTGCTCGCGGAGGCTAAGGTGCCCGAGGGCTTCGAATTTACGCTCAAGAACCGGAATATCCAGATGCCGTACCAGTACGTCGGCGTGTTCCTCATCGACCAGTGGCGGCAGATTGGCCTCAACGTCAAGCATGTCGTGCAAGAAACTGCCCCCTATTTTGCGGACATGCGCGCGAGCAACTTCGACGCGAGCGTCGACTTTAACTGCGATTCCTATGACGATCCGGATCAGCAGCTGCAGAAGTTCATTTCCGCCGACAAGAGCCCGATTAACAACGGCGGGTACATTGATCGTACCCTTGACCAACTCTTTCTCGAGCAGAGCCGGATGCAATCCCCGGAGAAGCGGCTGCAGCTCATTCGCCAATTTGAGAAACGGGCGCTCGATGAGAAAGCCTGGCAGATGTATGTCCTATGGTGGAAACGGATTATTCCGTACTGGGCGAAACTCAAAGGGTTCATTGCGGGTCCGTCTCATTACCTGGTCGATCTGGAAGACGTGTGGATCTCGGAGTAACGTCGACTCCGCATGACCCTATGACCCTGTACGCACAGGGGCAGAACCGTTAGGCGGATGACCGTCGCGGTGGGAGCATCGTATGAGGCGCTTCATTGCGAGCCGCCTGTTGATGGTGATTCCAACGTTCTTTGCGGTCGCGGTCCTCATTTTTGTGTTGGTGCGCATTGTCCCTGGAGACATTGTCGAGCTTCGCTTGGTGGGTGGCGGGAGCTTTGTGACCAAGGGCGTCATTGAGGCCGAACGCGCTCGTCTCGGGCTCGACAAACCGATCTGGAAACAATTTGTGCAATGGATAGTCGGCATCGGACACCTGAACCTAGGCATTTCCATGTGGACCGGCGCGCCGATTTCCGAAGAAATCGCCATCCGGCTCCCACTCAGCCTGCAGCTGGCGGTCATGGCGACCCTCATTGCAGTTACGCTGGCCGTCCCGTTGGGGGTTCTTGCTGCCCTACACCGCGGCACCTGGGCTGATTACATAGTCCAGGTGGTCAGCGTCGCTGGCCTCGCGACGCCCTCATTCTGGCTCGGGATCTTGCTCATGTTGTTCCTGCTCACCTATTTCCACTGGCTCCCCCCGCTCACATTTACCCCCCTGTGGCGGGGTCCGAAGGCGGACCTGGGGCAGTTGATCTGGCCAGCGCTCGCGGTAGGCTACCGGTACTCGGCGGTCACTACCCGGATGACCCGCAGCGCCGTGCTTGAAGTGCTGCGGGAGGACTACATCCGCACGGCATGGTCCAAAGGCCTTGCGGAACGCGCTGTTGTTCTACGACATGCCCTACGGAATGCGCTGATCCCGATCATTACGGTCATAGGGCTGGAGTTTGCCTTCCTCTTTGGCGGCCTCGTGGTCACCGAACAAGTCTTTAACCTGAATGGAATCGGCAGACTCTTCGTCGACGCGGTCGCGCGGCGTGACTACACGCTGATTCAGGGGCTGCTGCTCCTCGTGGCATTTGTCTACGTTGCAGTCAACTTCCTGAACGACCTTCTCTTCGCATGGCTCGATCCCCGGATTACCTACCAGTAGCGTGACGGGGAGAGAGCCGGTGGTCCGGTGACGACATTCGCAGAACGAATCGCCGCACGTCCCCAAGTGAGGACGTGGCGGCCGGAGCGGTTCGTCCGACGGCACCCCGTGGGGGCGGTCGCTGGGCTTCTCATCTTGGGAATGACGGTCGCTGCGGCGGCTGCCCAATGGATTGCCCCATATAATCCACTCGCCGCTGATTACTTGGTGATGTTCTCCTCGCCGAGCGCCCACCACTGGTTAGGGACCGATGCGTTTGGCCGCGACGTCCTCAGCCGCATCATTTTCGGCGCGCGGACGGCTCTGCTCGTCGGGTTCGCGGCATCTCTGACCGGGGCGACGCTGGGTGCGGTGCTCGGGGTGACCAGTGCATACTTTGGAGGACGGACCGACTTTGTGATCCAACGCCTCGCCGACATCGTCATCTCCTTCCCACTCATCATTCTGGCCATGGCGATCCTGGCGATTCTCGGGATGGGCACCGCCAATCTGATCGCCGCCATCGCCATCTCGTTCGTCCCCCGCGTCCAGTTGGTCGTACGGGCGAGTGCGCTCGGGATTCGGCAGACCGACTATGTGGAAGCCGCGCGGGCAATCGGAGCGGGCCATTGGCGGATTATCTTTCGCCACATGGTGCCGAACGTTGTGGCGCCCTACCTGATCATGCTCACCGTGTTCCTGGGCCAGGCGATCCTCCTGGAGGCTTCCTTAAGCTTCCTCGGCTTGGGGGTTGCTGAGCCCACGGCGGCGTGGGGCTTAATGCTCAGCGGGGCGGCCGTCGAATTCGTCCAACGCGCCCCCTGGATGGCGATTGCCCCAGGGGCCGCGATTACACTCGCGGTGCTGGCGTTCAACGTCTTGGGCGACGCACTCCGAGACGCCCTCGATCCGAAGCTCCGGGGAAGATGATCGAGACCCGGACCAGCTCGGACCTTGCCCGGTCCTGGTCACTTGCTCGACGCACACGATGCCTTGGAATCCGCAGCAAGGCACCACGTCGGGCGCTCATCGGTTGAGTGAGCAGGTGCTCCACGGAAGCAGGAAGGTCTCGAAGGAAGGTGTGCGACCGCCTCGTGTCGACCGGGGCGCGTGTGGAGATCTCCGGCTATGAGGTCGCAGGGCAAGCGCGACTCGTCCCGCAGCTGTTCGGAGGTCTTCTGCACGGTGCGTTGAAAACTTGGGATTCGTACTAAGTCGGTGACAATCAGGCGAAGCTGCACGAGATCGAAGAGCGGTGTGGAGCGACACGAGGGGAGGCTTGGTCATGAAATCGTTCGATTTGAGTAAGTGTCAAGTGCTGGACCTCTCGCAGAACTTCAGTATGGACTCGCCCCCGTTCGCCTACTATGAAGGACCAAAGATCACGTGGGTGAAGAAGATGGCGTTTGAAGGCGTCAACGCCCAGCATATCTCGAGCACGAACCACATCGCCACCCACCTCGATTCTCCGCTACACTTTCACGACCCAGGGCCTGATATCGCCGGGATCCCGATCGGCCAACTCGTCGGGCCCGCCTGCATCGTTGACTTGCAACAATTCGGGATTGGAGATTACGACATCTATGGGCCGGAGCACTTTGAGCAGTGGGAGAAGAAGACCGGGATCAAGATCGAGCGCGGCGATATCCTTGTGATTCACACGGGATATCACGCCTACTACAACGAGGACTGGTCCCCCCATACGAAGGAGCACCACAAGGACGCACGTGCGGATCTCCCCCGCGCGTTCCTCCGCCATCCTGGCCCCCGAGCCCCGTTCGCCCAGTGGGTGCTCGACCGGGGTATCCGGTGGCTCGCGGTGGATGCTATCAGCACGGATCACCCGTTCAACACGAAAGTGCGCGATGCCCGACGTGACTTGGTCCCGGAGGTCGAGAAGCGGATCCGCATGCCCATCGATGAGGCGTTCCCTTGGCCGCGGGATTATCAGGCCACGCACACGTTGCTCTTCCCCAAAGGTGTCTACCACGTGGAGAACGTCGGCGGGGAGATCGATACGGTGTTGAACCAGCGTGTGTGGGTTGGTTGCTTCCCCTTCCGATTCAAAGGAGGCGAGGCGGCGTTTTGTCGCTTCGTCGCGTTCGTGGAGCGTTGACCGCGGATGCAACCGCTTGACGATCTGTGCGTCATTGATCTCTCGCGGGCGTTGGCTGGACCTTTCTGTACGCTCCTCCTTGCCGATCTCGGGGCGCGAGTCATCAAAGTCGAGACACCCAACGGCGGAGACGATACACGAGGGTGGGGGCCCCCGTTCATCGAGGGTGAGAGCGCCTATTTCCTGAGTGTGAACCGCAACAAGGAGAGCCTGACCCTCAACCTCAAAGACCCGCGGGGGAGCGCGCTCTTGCTGCGCCTGCTCGCCCAGGCGGATGTACTCCTAGAGAACTTTCGGCCAGGCACGATGGATCGGTTCGGATTGGGCTACCGCGAGTTGCATGCACGCTTCCCCCGGCTGGTCTACGGCGCGATCTCCGGGTTCGGCCAGGATGGCCCCTATCGCGAACGCGCCGCCTACGATCTCATCTTGCAAGGCATGGCGGGCTTGATGGGAATCACGGGGGAAGAGGGGGGCGCCCCCGTGAAGGTGGGCGTGGCGGTCGCGGATATCTGCGCAGGGATGTATGCGGCCTTCGGAATTCTCGCCGCGCTCCGGGCTCGCGAGCGCACGGGCCGAGGTCAGCTGGTCGACGCCGCGCTGTTCGACGGGCAGATCTCTTGGCTGACGTACAACGCGGGGTCCTACTTTGCCACCGGCCAGAACCCGCGCCGGCTCGGGAATGCGCACCCGTCCATTGTTCCCTACCAGGCGTTTCGGACAGCCGACGGCTACGTGAACGTCGCGGTCGGCAGCGAAGCAATCTGGCGGCGTTTCTCCGCCGCGGTCGCTCCCGAGCTCGTGGACGATCGGCGATTCGCGACGAACCGCGATCGGGTGGCGTCCCGGCAGGCGTTGATCGACCAGCTCGAGGGGATCTTTGTAACCCGCTCAACCCAAGACTGGATGCGCACGTTGGATGCCGCTGGGGTCCCCAGTGGTCCCATCATGACAATGGAAGAAGTGTTCCGCGATCCGCAGGTCCGGCACCGGAATATGCTCGTCGAGCTCACCCACCCTGTCGCGGGACGGATCCAGCAGACAGGACTCCCCATCAAGCTCTCAGACACCCCAGGTGCGATCCGCACCCCACCGCCCACCCTGGGGCAACACACCGATGCGATTCTTGAGGGACTGGGGCTTTCAATCGAGGAGGTCGCGGTCCTCCGCGCCGACGGGGTAGTCTGAGGCAAGGGCAGCCGTGCCTGCGCGAAATCCCCCTCAGGTGGTCGGCGTCCTTGTCTCGTCCCGGGGTTTCCCCCGGTGTGAGCGCGTGAGTCGACGCTCGATCGCCCCGAGGACTTCGTGCACTTCCGCCCGCACGGCTTCTCGCCAGTAGACGCCGACACGACCCATGTGACGGTACCGCTGATACCGGGTGCGCACGAGCGTGGCCGGAGGGATGCCCCGCAAGTCGCGGAGGGCACCTACGACCGCACTCTGGAGATATTGGGCGGCCAGGTCCGGATCGAGATGGGCGCCGCCGGGCGACTCGGGAATGATCGTGTCGATGACCCCCAGGCGGAGCAGGTCGGTCGCGGTGATCTTCAACGATTCGGCAACCTGCTGCGCGTGCTCGGGGTCCCCCCACAAGATCGTCGCGGCGCCTTCCGGAGAAATGACCGAGTAGATGGCGTGTTCCAGCATGAAGACTCGGTCGGCGACCGCGAGCGAGAGTGCGCCGCCACTACCGCCCTCGCCAATGATCACGCTGACAATTGGGACGGGCAACCCCGCCATCGCCTGGAGGTTTCGGGCGAGGGCTTGAGCCATGCCTCGTTGTTCCGCATCGAGGCCCGGGTAAGCGCCCGGCGTGTCGATGAGGGTCAAGATCGGGAGTCGGAACTTCGCGGCGAGTTGCATGACGCGCAACGCCTTCCGGTATCCCTCGGGATAGGCCATCCCACGCCGGCGGAAGCGCCGTTCGTCATCGTTGCGTCCCCGTTCCTGCCCGATGATCATCAGCGGCTGGTCCCCAATGTCGCCGAGCCCACAGAGGAGAGCAGAATCGTCGCCGAAGTGGCGGTCGCCGTGGAGCTCGATGAAGTGTCCACAGAGCCGGGTGATGTAGTCGACCGACGTCGGGCGCAGGGCGTGCCGGGCGAGTTGGACCCGTTCCCAGACAGGCATCGGCGGGGCTAGCCGCGCGCGCCGCACACGGCGTTGGGCCCGGCGTCGCGCCTGGCGAAGGGTGCGTCCACCCAGACGGGCGATGAGGTAGGCGATGGTCGGGCGGATCTCCGGTCGTCCGATGATAAGATCGACCATTCCCGCGCGGAAGAGCGCTTCAACGCTGTGCGAGTTGGGGGGCAGGGGTGTGCCGAGCGTTGCCTCGATGACCCGAGGTCCCACGAATCCGACTTGCGCGCCTGGCTCGGCCAGGATCACATCTCCCAAGGAGGCGAAACTCGCCGCTACGCCGCCGAACGTCGGATGGGTCAAGATGGAGATGTAAGGGAGCCCGGCGCGGTCGTGGGCCGCCTGGGCGGCTGCGGTCTTCGCCATCTGCATCAGCGAAAGCATCCCTTCTTGCATGCGGGCGCCGCCGCTGGCCACGACGCTCACGACTGGACGACGATGACGGGTCGCGTACTCGAACGCATCGGCGACCTTCTCCCCGACCACCGAGCCCATTGTGCCGCCCATGAACGCAAAGTCGAAGATCACGAGGACCACTGGGGCGCCCTGGATCCGGGCCTCCCCGACCACGACAGCTTCTCGGAGTCCTGTGGCTCGTTGGGCGGCGACCAGCCGATGTCGGTAGGAGTACTGATCTGCAAACCCTAGGGGATCAAGAGACACGAGGCCGCCCTTGAGCTCTCGAAAGGTCCTGGGATCGGTCAGGAGGGCGATGCGCGTGCGCGCGGGGATCTGCAGGTATGCCCCGCAAGCGGGGCATACGTAGTGGTGCTGCTGGAGGGTGGCGGGGGCGTAATCGCGCTTACACGATGGACACTGGACCGCTGTCGGGCTCCGCGCCACGCCCGGGAGCTATGGGAACGACGCGGTCAGCTGGCCGGTTCCCATCTGGCGCCGCATGATGATACCCTGCTCGGAGAGCACGTAGAGCACGGGGACCCCGTTCGATACCCCATAGAGCTCTGCCATGCGGTCGTCGCCGAACAGGATCGGGACCCGAATCTGCTCGGCGGTGACGAAGTTGCGAATCGCGAGGCGATCCGGGATCAGAGCGATAACGACCGGAGTGTATTGCGCCTCTCGGCGGCTGGCCGCATCGAGCTCTTTGATCATTCTGCGCGCGTGCGAATCGAGGTTCCAGACGAAGAAGACGGCCACACGCTGGCCCCGCAGGTCACGGAGGCGATAGATGATCCCGATGCGATCTTTGAGGGAGAAGTGGGGCGCCCGGGCACCGATCTCCAGAGGTTTCCTCGCTGTCGCGGGCCGTGTCACCGCGGTGGTTGTCGGGGTCGGCCTTTTCGCGGTGCGGACCGTCGGGTTGAGGGTTAGATTCAATGTGACCGTTTCCCCGCTCGCCAACGTGAGGGTCCGCGACATCGGAAGGTACCCACTTCGTTGGAGCCTGACTTGGTGTTGTCCGGGTGTGAGGTTGCTCATGGTGAGCGGTGTCGTGCCCGCTGCGGCCGCATCAACCATGACCTTGGCCCCCGTGGGGTCAGAGAGGATGGTCACCGAGGCGGTCGAGATCGCGTCCTCCACCGGGACAGCCGAGGCAGGGGGTGCGCCCTGTTGCGCGGTCGCCGAGTGGGGCTGACGCAGTGTCTTTCCCCACGCGACGACGCGATGGAGTGTCCCCGTCGCCGAGGCGTTGATCTCGCGCAGTACCGGGATGCGTGAACTTGCCGTACTCATGCTGATTAGGCCCACGACAACGACCAGAGCGACGACTCCGACGATCAGCGGGCGAGCTGTTCGTCGGCGCGCGACGGGACGAGAGATCGGGGTAATCGTCGAGAGCACGACGCCCGCGCGGGTGAGATCTGCCCCGCAGGTCCGGCACCTTGCTGCCCCGGTGGTCACGGTCGCTCCACACATCGGGCAATCCTGGTCCTGCTGTGCGGCCCGGAAATGCCTTCGTTCTGAACTCGGCACGTTGTTGGTCTGCATCTCGCACCCTTGACAATAAGAGTGCTCGCGTTGACGCGAGCCAGGCCCGTTACTGCCTGGTCGATCCGGTGGAGGTCGAGTGAGATCGGTCGACCACTTGCTGGTACGACCCAGGCAGGGGTCCTGGAACCGTCCGAAAGTATTATGCCCAAAAACCGACTTCCATACCCCATCGCCCCTGCCACCAACCTCTTTTAGGACCTCCTTTCCGCCTCTAGTTAGGGATGATGTTCAGTGTGAGCGTGGCTTGTATCCTCATCCCTGGGACCCTGGAGATCGCGCCAGTGCGCAGCGATCGGTTCAGGTGCGCGTCTCCTCAGCTCATGGTCCGCCTCTGTGTCTGGAAGGGAACGCCCTGGCGAATTTCCACATGACCAATCTACAAATAGCGATCAGACGTTCGCACTCGTTCGTCCGACTGACGATCATCTTGCTGCCGAATCGTTGCTTCTAGTGGCGTCCTCCGACTGGGACCCACAAGGCCCGGCTTGCCGCATTAACGCATCTCGCGGCAGCGTAGCCTGTGTGTGCTTGACGCCTGTTACGCTGGATCATACACTGGGCCTTGAGAACGGTGACCGAGGTGGTAAGTGCGTAAGTAGCAGTCGTGCAATCCACTCCCTGTGTTCGGTTTCTAGGTAGGGACCGGAAGGGAGCCCACGGGAGTCTGTGGGGTCATAGCGGCTGCACAGCGCGCACAATCGAAGCCAAAGGTCTCAGCAGACAGTAGGACTGTCCCACGTGAAGTGGCCGCGGATCTCCCGTGGTCACTTCGTGTTTTTGGAGGGCGTACATGCTCATCCTGCGGGCGGTTGATGTCTCGAAGGCCTATGGCGCTCGGATTGCACTGCAGAACGTCTCGTTCTCCATTGCCCGAGGCGATCGCATTGGCGTCGTTGGCGCGAACGGAGCGGGCAAGAGCACGTTGCTGCGACTCCTCGCTGGCGAGCCCCCCGATGCCGGAAATGTGAGCTATCCCCATTCAGGGGTGCGGATTGGTTTGCTTCCCCAGGAGCTGCCGTCTCTGGACGGCACGACTTGGGACGCAGCCGTCGCGGGCGCAAGTGACCTCATGATGCTTCGTGAGGCGTGGGCGTCGCTTGGGGTCGCCCTCAGCGAGACGCCAAACGATGCAGAGCTCCTTCACCAGTACGGCGAGGTGCAGGAGGAACTCGAACGGGCCGGGGGGTTTCACCTCGAGGTGCGCGTCGGGGAGACCTTGGAAGGGCTTGGACTGCGGAAGGCGCAGTGGGACCAAGGTGTCAGCTCCCTCTCGGGCGGTGAACGCACGCGGTTGAACCTTGCCCGCACCTTGCTGCGCACGCCCGATCTCCTCCTCTTAGATGAGCCGACGAACCATCTGGACCTCCAGGCGATCAACTGGCTGGAAGCCTACCTCATCCGTTTCCGCGGCGCCGTCGTGGTGGCGTCCCACGATCGACGCTTTCTGGATATTTTTGCGACCCGCATTATCGAACTCGAGGAGAGCTCCGCGCGGATCTATCCAGGGAACTTTGGGGCGTACCAGGTCGCCAAGAAGCAAGAACTCCTTGCGCAGGTCGAGGTGTATGAGCGGTATCGACAGGAAGTCGCGAGGCTCCGCGAGTTTGTGCGCCGGCAACTAGTTCGGGCGGAGCATATCCAACGCGGCCCGAAGCGAGGCCGCGACCACTATGGGCGCGTCGCGAAGAAGGTCGCGCGGCGTGGGCAAGCGGCGAGGAAGCGGTTGGACCGGATGGAGGCCGACGCGCCCGACTCGCCGCGGAGGCCAGAACAGGCCCGGGTGCGGTTGGACTCGCAGGAGGGACCGAGAGGTGCCTTGGTCCATCTCCGTGGCATGAGCAAGCGGTTTGGGTCGCGCGAGCTCTTTCGGGACGTGGATCTTACGTTGAGTCATGGCGACCGGATCGGACTCATCGGGGCGAACGGCACAGGCAAGACAACCCTCCTGCGGATGCTCGCAGGGCGCGAGGCACCATCCGCCGGAGAGGTGTGGAGCGGCCCCGGCGTCCGGGTTGGGTACCTCCCTCAAGATCAGCGGTGGTTGGAGGATCATCTGCGGGCCATCGATGTTGTCCTCGACGCGGGTCTTGAGCTTCCAGATGTCCGGGCGGTTCTCGCGTCTCTGTTGTTTCGGGGCGACCGGGTTTTTGAACGCGTGGGAAACCTGTCGGGAGGGGAGCGCACTCGGCTCGCAGTCCTGGCACTGATCATCCATGATGCCAACGTCCTCTTGCTCGACGAGCCAACCAACCACTTGGACCTGGCCTCCCGCGAGCGATTGGAGGAGGCCCTTGAGGCGTATGAGGGGACCCTCGTGGTAGCGAGCCATGATAGGTTCTTGCTCGACCGTCTCTGTACGACGCTCTGGGCGATCGAAGGCACCTCGGTGTCCGTCCTCCGAGAGCGCTACAGCGAAGTCAATCGACATGCGTAAACTCCCGGGGCTAGGGTTTTCGCCACCGCCACGACACGAGGCCCGCTCAGCTAGGACGCCAGCCTCTTTGACGTCTCCTGCTGACCAAGACATGACTGCTTGTCTACCCGTGAGAAGAGTTGGGCACGCCTTTGTCGCAACCGACTCTCTGTGTAGGTGGTAAACGAGGTCATGAGGCGCAGAGTCTCCAGCTGGCTGTTCCTAGGCATCCTCGGGATGATCGCGTTAGCGACGACCGTTGTCTTCGCTGCGGCTGCCCCTGAGCGCCCAGTGACGTTCTTCATTACGCCAACCTGGGGGACCATCAGTTCATCACTGGGGTGGCGCCATGACCCCTTCCAACCCGTTCTGTGGGATTACCACTGGGGCATCGATATCGCTACCCCGTTGGGAACTCCGGTGGTCGCGAGTGCGGGGGGTGTGGTCAGATACGCGGCGTCGTATGGAAGATACGGGGGCACAATTGTCATCGAGCACGCGGGGCAGTGGGCGACGATGTATGGACACCTCGATCGCATGACGGTGCGGCCCTGGCAGTCGGTTAGCCAGGGAGCCGTCATTGGGACGGTCGGCACCTCTGGGCACAGTACTGGACCGCATCTTCACTTCGAGATCCGATATCGTGGCATGCCGGTTGACCCGCTGCAATATCTGGATCGTTGACCAAGACAGCTAGATCTCCCCAGCGCGGAGTGCCTGCCCAGGGACCATCAGCGTGATGCCGATCCGACTCCTGTCGCCTCGAGAGCGAGGAGGAACCCGGCGAGCGTGTCGGCGCCGGAGGTTTCCCCCACAGCCATCACAGCCCGTACGGCTTCCGTAACCATCACGGGATCACCATTAGGGAGGATCGCGAGCAGGTGAAGCCACGCCTCGCTCGCCTCGCCTCGGGCGGCGGCCTCAAGGTACGCGCCACTGATCCGCGTGCTCCGACCTGCCACCGCGCGCATGAGAGCAGCCCGGATCGGTTCGACATCGGCGGGCAGAGCGACGGCCAGGGCGAGTAGCGTCCCCACCAGAACGTCGTCCCCCGATGGGGTCAGCCCAGGTCCGAGCCCTGACAGCTGGCGGGCACTCTCTGCCAGCGTGATGAGCTCTCGATGTCGGAACGCTGCTGCGAACGCCCTGAGTGCACGGTGCGCTTTGACGCGCAGGGTCTCATCGAACTCCCCGCTCTCCATCGGATCCCTCAAGCGCGCATGCGCAAAGCTGTCGCGGGCTGCTTCGCGCAAGAGCACGGTGCGCGCAAGCGCTAGGTTCGTACGGAGCCGACCCTCGGTGTGCCCCGTCCACGATGTGATCGCGGCCGGCCACGTTTCCGCGATCGCGAATGAGATAAAGAGAGCGGCCCCTAACGCGATCCCAGCGGGAGTGGACATCGCGGGCGTGTTGACGGGGAGGCGCTGGAATGAATACTCGGGCAAGGCCTCGACCACGACGTTGAGGGGGCCATTGAGAAGTTCTGAGGCTACGAGCGCGACGATCTGTCCATTAAAATCGAGGTAGCAACTCCGCCGGAACGTCGCGACCACGGTGCCCGTCCGAGGCTGTTGCAGGAAAGCACGGACGGAACCACTGAGGGAGCGAGCGGGTAACTGAGGCACCCCATGCGTGCGTAGGTCGGCGAGTGATGATTTATTCGGAGACATGTGGTGGAGTCGGTTGGGTCTCCGGCGAGGCGCGCATCCGCTCGGCAGCAGCGCGTACCGCCTCGACAATGCCCTGGTACCCGGTACAGCGACAAAGGTTGCCTGCCATGGCTTCGCGGATCTCCTCGTCCGTGGGCCGAGAAGTGGACCGCAAGAACGCGAGCGCACTCATCAAGAATCCTGGCGTGCAGAACCCGCACTGCAGGCCATGATGGTCACGGAACGCTTCTTGGAGTGGATGGAGGTGGTCGGGTGTGCCGAGGGCCTCGACGGTCATGAGCTCGCGTCGGTCGGCCTGGACGGCAAAGAGGAGACAGCTGCGGACGGCCTCGCCGTCGAGGAGAATCGTGCACGCGCCGCACACCCCGTGCTCGCACCCCACATGGGTCCCTGTGAGTCCCAGCTGCTCGCGGAGCACATCCACGAGCGTCGTCCGCACATCGACGACGAGTGTGCGGTCGATCCCATTCACGCGGACAGTGATGTTCTGCGCAGTGACCAGCGGTGGTGCCTTCGCGGGCCGGCTCTGAGGACGCCGGGCCCCGGTCGCCTTCTTGATCTTTCGCCCGGGCGCTCTCCCCTTCATCGGTCGTCCCCGGATGCTATCCACCCAATCCAGTCGCGTGCGCTCATTGCGGGCTCCTCCGCTGGGCGCGTTCGCTCGCGATCCGCAAGGCGCGACTGGCCAGGACGCCCGCGACGTCCTTGCGGTACGACGAGGAGGCATGGATGTCGGTCTCGGGATCGAGTCGGTCGGTGACGAGCTGGACGACCTCGGCCAGCACTTTGGTGGTCAGGCGCTGCCCACTCAGAAGGGTTTCCGCCTCACGAATCCGCACGGGTCCCGGGCCCACGCCAGTGAAACACAGGCGGGCCTCTCGGCACCGATCACCCAGCATCGACATGAGCGCGGCGACACCGACAAGTGCGTAATCTCCTGCACGTCGGGCGACCTCGAGGAACGCTGTCCCCCAATGTTCGTGGATGGGAAACTGGATCGCTTCGAGGACTTCATCTGGTTCCAGCGCGGTCGTCAGGTATGACAGGAAGAACTCAGGCGCGGCTAGCCGCCGGGTCCCGCGGGAACCGCGGATGAGCAGCGTCGCTTCAAGGATGGCAACGACAGCTGGCAGTTCCCCGGAGGGATCGGCGTGCGCCACGCTCCCTCCCACCGTGCCTCGGTTCCGGATCTGCGGGTGACCGACATGGTGCAGTGCTTCGACGAGGAGGGGGAGACGGGCATGGACCAGCGGGGACAGTTCCGCTCGCCGCTGGCGGGTCATCGCGCCGATGACGACGGCTCGGTCCTGCTCACGGATGTAGGTCAGATCGTCGACTCGGTTGAGATCAATGATCACGGAGGGGCGCACGAGGCGCATCGCCATCAAGGGGACCAAGCTCTGCCCGCCCGCGAGCAACTTCGCATCACGCCCGTGTCCCCGGAGCACCGAGAGGACCTCTCCCATGGACTGCGGAGCGACATACTGAAAAGGCGCGGGTTTCATTTTGAGGCGGTCGGTTGCGCCCTGGGCGCTCTTCGGATGAGGTCGAGAAGGCGATTCGGGCTAAGCGGCATCTCGGTGATCATCACCCCCGAGTCCGATAGCGCATCCTCGATCGCCTGCGCGAAAAGCGCGGGCACGGGGATGACGCCCGCCTCCCCCGCCCCCTTGATTCCCAACGGGTTGAGCGGCGAAGGGGTTTCCAGATGCTCAATCTCGATCGCGGGGACTTCCATCGCAGTTGGCAGCAGGTAGTCCATGAATGTTTGGGTGAGGAGCTGCCCGTTCTCATCATAGACGAGCTTCTCATAGAAGGCGCCCCCAATGCCCTGGGCGACGCCGCCGCGGATCTGTCCGTCCACGATCAGCGGGTTGATCATCTTCCCGCAATCGTGGACGACGACGTACCGGAGGATCTTGATCTGGCCCGTCGCGGCATCGACTTCTATGAGCGCGGCGTGCACGCCGTTGGCAAACGTCCCGCGAAGCGGCGCGAAGTAACGCGTGGCCTCCAGTCCCGGCTGGTCCCAGTGGTCGGGGATCGTGCCTCGCAGGGGGTTCGCGGTGGTGGCGAGTTGGCCGAGCGTGAGCGATTTCCCAGGGGCGCCCCGTACGGACACCCGCCCCGCGTGGAGGTCGAGGTCATCGACCCGCGCCTCGAGTGCCCCGGCGGCGACCTCGAGTGCTTTCGCCCGAACCGCCCCGGCCGCGAGGGCCACGGCGTTCCCGGCGACGACGGCGGCGCGGCTGGCAAACGCGCCCGTCCCCCACCCAAAGGCGCCGCTGTCACCGGTCGTGACGACGATGTCGCCGATCGAAACCCCGAGTGCGTCGGCGACAATCTGCGCAAAGGCAGTGAAGTGGCCTTGCCCTTGCGTCCCGACGCTGGTCGCGAGGTAGATCTTGCCCGAGGGGTCGACGGTAATGCGACACCCTTCGTACGGGCCGATCCCCGATCCTTCGACATAGCATGCCAGCCCCAGCCCCACGTGGCGGCCTTGACGGCGAAACCGCTCATGTTGCTGCGGCCAGTGAGCGTAGTCAATCATTTCCAAGGCCCGTTCAAAGCACGCCGGGTAGTTGCCGCTGTCATAAATGAGCGGCTCTCCGTCTTGGTAGACCAACCCGGGATGCGCGTAAGGAAACTCGTCGGGTTGGATAAAGTTCCGGCGCCGCACCTCGGCCCGGTCCAACCCCAGTTCTCGCGCGACGCGGTCGAGGAGGCGTTCCATCACAAAGACCCCGTGCGGGCGGCCAGCGCCGCGGTAGGGACTCACGATCGTCTTGTTCGTGAAGACCGCCCGGAACTCACAGTGATAGTGCGGAATTTTGTACGGTCCAGGCAACGTGGTGCTTGCGACAATTGGGACGATGAGCCCGTACGGGATGTACGCCCCCGCGTCATAGAGGAAGACGGTTTTCACCGCGACGATGCGCCCGTGTTCGTCGACCGCGATGGCGGCATCGTGGATCTGTTCGCGTTCATGGTTCATCGCCACGAAGTTCTCTCGTCGGTCCTCGATCCACTTCACAGGGCGACCAAGCTGCATTGCGGCGAAGGGTACGAGGAGCTCCTCAGGGTAGCACATCATGATCTTCGGCCCGAACCCTCCGCCGACATCTGGGGCAATGACCCGGATCGTGTGTTGGGGGAGGGCGAGGAGCTGGCTCAGGTAGTTCCGAATGCGGATCGGTGCTTGCGTGGAGTCCCACACAGTGAGGTGCTGGGACGACGGCTCCCACTGGGCCACGACGCCGCGGCATTCCATTGGCGCCGCCGTCCCGCGATCGACGACAAATCGATCGGTGAACACGTGCGTCGCCTGCGCGAACGCAGCCTCTGCATTCCCCATGCGTTGGGTAAAGTGGGCGCAGACATTGGTCCCGATGTCCTCGTGGACAAGGGGGGCGTTTGGTTGGATGGCCGTTTCAAGGTCCACAACGGCGGGGAGCGCTTCGTAGACGACGTCGATGAGGTCTAGGGCATCCTCCGCGACATACCGATTAATCGCAACAATGAAGGCGACTGGTTCGCCGACGTGACGGACCCTCGTCCCGGCCAAGGCGAACTGACACTTGTGGTGGACCAGGGCCGGATGGGGGATCAGTTTGGGCAACGGGGCTTGGAGGATGGGTGGCAGGTCGCTGTGGGTGTAGATGGCCACGACCCCCGGGAGGGCTCGGGCTGCGCGGACGTCGACCCGGCTGATGCGGGCGTGTGCATGCGGACTGCGGAGCACCGCCGCGTGGAGGAGGTCTGGAAGGTGTACGTCATCGACAAACGTCCCCCGCCCAGTCAACAGCCGGGGGTCTTCGCTCCGCGTGATTCGTTCCCCGAAGTATCGCGTCGCCATCTGGAAGTAGTAGCCTCGACTGTGGGTACTCTTTCGGAAGAACGTGAGGAGAAGCTAGTTCTACGCGAGCACCGTAACTCCTGGAGACTTCCCTGTCAGCACGTCGAAGGCGAGCGAATTGCCATCGATCAAGCGGCAATCAATCAATAACAGCACCGTTTCAACTTCCATGCGCAAATCCGCGGTCGCGATGATGCGTCGTAGTCAGGCCTTCGTGTAGGGCTTGCCTAGCGCCTCCGGCTTTGCGAGTCCCCATCGGTTCCGGAACCACGCTGTGGAGATGATGGCCAGAATGGGAATCGTGATCGCAAAGGGCACTGTCCTCCACACATAGCGGGAGAGCACGCCAGGGAGGACAAGTTCAGGACTGAGCGACAGCTGCCACATGCCCCCGAACATCAAGGCCCCTGCCAGCAATATCCAGGGGTTCCACATGGAGAAGAACACCAAGGCCAGGCTCACGAACCCCCAGCCCAGAATGAAGTTGTAAGTCCACACGGGGTTATAAGATAGCGCGTAGGTCGCTCCTGAGAGACCGGCCATTATGCCACCAAGGGTGACACACAGGTAGCGGATGGCGATGACGGGAATGCCGGAGGCCTCGGCGGCTGCGGGGTTCTCGCCCGCCGACCGAATCGCCAGTCCCAGACTCGTTCTGAAGAGCACAAGCCACGTTATCCCTACAAGCGCAATCCCTAGCAGGAAGAACGGCGACAGACCCATGAGGCTTGGAATGCGCGGTAGCCCCAGGGGTCCCGTATGTGAGCTGCCCAGATAGGTCGTGAGGCCAAAGCTGAGGATCCACAGACCCATCCCACTGACGATCTGGTCGCCTCGCAGTGTGATGGATAAGAGTCCGTGAGCGAGGCCAAGGAGTCCGCCTATCGCAAGACCGGCGAGGAAGCCGAGCATGTAACTGCCCGTAGTTTGAGCTGTGATGAACGCTGCGGTCCCGCCAAACAGCATGAGGCCCTCGAGTCCGACGTTGAGGACGCCCGCGCGCTGACTTACTAGTTCACCCAGCGCTGCAAGGAGGAAGATCGTCGACGCTTCCAGGCTGCGTGTAAGCAACTCCCACATCGGCACTCATCCCTCCAGAAGCTCGGTCGGTGCCCCTGGCACGGTCTCAGAGGGAGCCCGTCGCCAGGTGAAGCGAAACTGGAGGAGGACATGGGAGGCCACGAACGTCATCATGAGCAGGCCGAGGAGCGCGTAGTCGACCCCGAACGGAAGGCGTAGCGCGCCCTGTGCGAATCGCGCCCCCAGGGAGAGCCCAGCAAACAGCAGCGCGATAGGCACGGCTCCGAGGGCAGATCCGCGGGCGATCAGAGCGGAGATGATGCCGAAGAAGCTCAGGTCCCCGTAAAACCCGTAGTTTGTCGGGATCTTGTAGAGGCCCGGGATCGCGGCGAAATTGTGGTACGCGGCCAGACCTGCGAAGCCCCCACCCAGGAGGAAGACGAGCAGGGATGTCCTGACAGGCATGATGCCACCGTACCGTGCTGCGATTGGATTCTCGCCGAAAGCTCGGATCCGGTATCCGAGTGCCGTCTTCGCAAAAAGGAGGTCGAGGAGAATCGCTGAACCCAGCGCGAGCACAGCGGTGAAGGGCACGCCAACGAGCGAGGGTGCCTGCAGCGTAGGCAACAGGCTAAAGCTTTCTCCTTCAGCCGTCGCCCCCATGAAGGCGCCACCCTCCTTGATCATGAACGCGACAAGCCAGAAGAAAATTGAGTTCAACATCATCGTGACGAGAATTTCGTTCACTTGGAGTCGGGCACGGAGGATGCCCGCGAACCCGCCGACCAAAGCCCCCGCTATCGCCGCCGCCACGACCATGAGCAGGATGAGAAGTTCGGATGGGAGGGCTATCTGAGTCTCAGACGCGCCCAGGACGAATGGGATGGCGAATGCCCCCAGCGCCCCGGCATAGACCTGGCCTGGGAACCCAATGTTCCACAGCCCGGCGCGCAGCGGTACTAGGAAGGCATATGTGCAGAACAACAGATAGATGGCACGTTGGACGGTGGCGAGAAGTCCGGTGGAGTTGAAGAAGGCGTACGAGAATACCACCCGGTAGGCCGCAAGAAGACCGGTGTCAGCGGGAAGGAAGAGAAAACTGCTGAACGCGAGGGCCAGCACGATGGCCGCAACCGCTGTCAGGACCGTGTAGATCGGGTGAAGAGGCGGTCGTGCTTCTAGGGTGAGTTCGTAGCGACCCAGCCTCATCCCGCGCGGATCTCCTTGCGGATCAAGCCTGCCATCATGGCGCCCACTATCTCCGCGTCTGCCTCTTCCCGGGCAAGGACTGCGGCAAATTCGCCCTCGTAAATGGGTGCGACCCAGTCGCTCAGCGACAGGATCTCATCGAGGTCTTCTGAGATCAGCAGAACCGCCGCTCCAGATACTTTCGCATCAAGCAATGTCGCACGCACAAACGCGGTAGCTCCCACGTCCAGGCCCTGCGTGGGGAGATGCGCAATGAGGAACCGAGGGTTGCGGGACAGCACGCGGCCCACGATGATCTTTTGTAAATTTCCTCCCGACAGGTGCTGGGCTGGCATATGCGGGCCGGGAGCTTTCACCTTGAAATCCAAGAGGATTCGCCGGGTGAGCCGTTCTAGGCCCGCATAATTGAGGAAGCCGCGCGGCGTGAATGAAGGATCAAAATGGTAGTTCAGGGTGGTGTTCTCCACGAGGGAGAACGTGCCAATGGAAGCCACTTCGGTTCGTTCCGCAGGGATGTAGCCGATCCCCATTTCCCATCGCTCGAGGGGCAAGGTATCGGTGACGTCACGGCCATCGAATAGGACCGCCCCGGAGGCCGCAGGACGAAGACCGGCCAGGACCTGGGCGAGCTCTTCCTGTCCGTTTCCGGTGACACCCGCCACACCCAAGACTTCGCCTTCTCGAAGGGAGAAGGAAACGCCACGCAGAGCGAGCATGTTCTTGTCATTGTGAGCAGAGAGCTGGTTGACTTGCAGCAAAGCGCGCCCCGCCTGAGTGGATCGGTTTGGCGTGGCGAAGGTTGTGTCACTACCCATCATGTACTGCACCAAGGTCTTCTCTGTAGCCTGACTGGTATGTAGTTGGGCCACGACTCGTCCCGACCGGAACACTGTCACCCGCTGGCTTACAGCCATGACGATAGGGAGCTTGTGGGTGACCAGGAGAACGGTGACGCCCTGCTCGCGGACCATGGCCTGCAAGCCTGCGGCTAATGTCTGGACTTCCGGCGGCGTCAGTACGGAAGTGGGTTCATCGAGGATCAGGATCCGTGCATCCCGATAGAGTGCTTTGAGAATCTCGACCCACTGCCGCTCGCCTTCAGAGAGCTGCCACACCTTGGTCCCGAGATCCAAGGTCACACCGTACTTCTTGCAGAGGGCTTCCACCTCGGTTCGGGCCTCTCGCAGGTTGAGCACGCCACGAACGCGAGGGTGTCCAAGCACAATGTTCTCCAGCACGGTGTGCGCGGACACGAGTCGGCGGGTTTGGTGGACCATGCCGATTCCCTGAGCGAGTGCGTCGTGGGGAGAGCGGAAGTGGACTCTGTGGCCCCTAAGGTAGATGACGCCCTCGTCGGGCTGCACGAGGCCAAATAGGATGTTCATCAGGGTGGTTTTGCCAGCCCCATTCTGTCCGAGAACCGCGTGGATCTCGCCGGCGGAGACCTTGAAGTCCACATGGTCGAGCGCGAGCACTCCGGGGAAATGCTTTGTAATACCCTGAGCCGCTAGGATGGGCGGAGTGTGGGCGCTGTCAGCTTGCAACATTTCAATCAGTGGCACGTAAGGTGCGTATGATCCAAGTCAATTAGGAAGGGCTCCTCCGCCCGCCATGCGGCGGATCAGAGGAGCCCTGCACCGCTACGAAGGAAAACGTCCGCGCAGGCGCGGACAAGACTGCTGCCTGCATCCGCTTCACTTGAGGATAGTCATCCCCTCAAGATCGAAGTTGAACTGTCCAAGGAGCCATTCATCGGTTGGCATCTGCTTAGCCTTCTTCACCACTGTCCCCTTGGCCGGGATCGGGGCGTCCTTGAGCGCCAACCCGGTGCCATTGCTAATGAACGCATGCTCGAAGAACGGATCCCACTGACCCTTCAGCATCTGGTCGCGGCGCTGGGCCACAAGCTTCTGGATCGACGCAGGGATGAGTGGTTTGGCCTTCGGGCTGATCGCATCGACGCCCACAAGCCTGTTGTTCATGATGTCCACGGTGGGTTCAACTGTCCCGTCGGCGAGAGTCATCGTGTCCTTCATGCCCAGGTAGAGGAACGTGCGCGGAGTCTTGTTGCCAGCGATGAAGTCCTGGACTATGCGGTCGTAGAGGACCTCCCACCGCGTGTCGAAGGAGACGGCCACTGTGGCGAGACTAGACCAGCCATAAAAGCCGACGACGTCCATGTCCTTGCCGACAAACCAGATCTTGCGCTCCCCCGCCACATCCAGTGGCGAACCTGAGTCCGTCTGCTGGGTGATGACATCAACTTTCTGCTGCCTCGCCAACGTTGTGGCAATCTCCCGCTCCTCGGCTGGTTTATACCAGTCTCCAACGTACTTCACGTACACGTTGACCCGCTTGCCCAAGGCCTTCGCTCCATCTTGTACTCCCAGGACGAAACCGGCCTGGCGGCGGATGACCTGGACATTGGGGAAGGCGGAAACGATGCCAATGTTGCCCGTGCGGGTCAGAGCTGCCGCGATGAGCCCCTCGAGATAGAGGGCCTGGTACTGACGTGGAAAGAACCGGATGAAGTTGCGTTTGGTGGATACGTCGCTCGCGACCACGGACGCGAAGTACACGTCCGGGTACTTGTCTGCGATATTCTTCAGCGGCAGTCCCATGAACTCGGCGTTGCCGACGACAATGTTGGCACCCTGACGGATGAGTTCCTCAGCGTAGGGGATGGTTGAGTCCGGTCCGACCTCCTCGCGGTAGACGTATTTCACGTTCGGATACTTCTCTGCGATGCGCTGGGCGGCACGGTGGTGAGCGCCGGACCACGTGGTCCCTTTGATCACGCTGAAGTGTAAGATCGCAAGCGTAACCTGTTTGGTCGCCGCTGCGGAGGCGGATGAACCACTCCCGCCCCCGAACCCTGTAAGGAACGTGACGATCAACAAGGACGGGATGATGATCCGGAGTAGGGCGAACCTGTTCCGCCAATGACGTGACATGTTCATGAGCCTCCCCCCATTTCTCCTGAAGCGATAGTAGAGGTACTTCTTCTGCCCACGCTGAGCTCCTGCGCTGGATGCGGCCGTTTCATCGGCTGCATACTTGTAATCACTAAAGCTTAGCTTGCAGTAAGATGGAGACAGATCGGGCTACATGTCTTCGGGAGGGTAGAAGTGTCTTCCGTCACTCCGGTGGATGCAAGCATCGTCTGGCGACCCACGCCAGAGTATGTCAACCGAAGCCGTCTGCAGCAACTCATCCGGCGCCACGGATTGCCCGACTATGATGCGCTGTTCCGTCGGTCTATTGAGGACTTGGACTGGTTTTGGACCGCGGTCAATGAAGATCTTGGCCTGCACTGGCTCCGTCCCTACACGCGCGTCCGTGACAGCTCCAAAGGGGTTGCCTGGACTCAGTGGTGGGTCAACGGTCAGTACAACTATGTCGAGAATTGCCTTGATCGACACCTCCCTCGTCTAAGTGACAAGGTTGCCATCCATTATGAAGGAGAGGAAGGGACAGTCCGTAGCTTGACCTACCGGGAAGTTTATGGCGAGACCTGTCGGCTCGTCAATGCGTTGCGCCATCTTGGGATTGGCAAAGGGGATCGGGTTGGGATCTATATGCCGATGACTCCCGAGTGCGCGATCGCAATGCTGGCGGTGGGACGCCTCGGCGCAATTGTGATCCCAATCTTCTCCGGTTATGGAGCTTCTGCAGTGGCAACCCGGCTGGCTGACGCTGAGGCGTGCGCGTTGATTACCGCCGATGGGTTTCCCCGGCGGGGACAACCCGTTCCCCTGAAGGAGACCGCAGACGAAGCCCTGCGGTCCGTCCCCTCGGTCAAACAAGTGATCGTCCACCGCCGCATGGGCCGTGCCGTGTCGTGGACGGCCGGCCGCGATCATTGGTGGGAAGAACTCGTCACAGGCGAAGCCCCGGAGGCGGCCCTGGAGGTGACGTCGGCGGAGGACCCGTGCATGATCATCTACACCTCGGGGACCACCGGGCGGCCGAAGGGGACCGTGCACGTTCACGGAGGCTTCCCGATCAAGGCGACGATGGATATGGCCTATGGATCAGACATCCAGGAACATGACGTGATGTTCTGGCTCACCGATCTGGGCTGGATGATGGGGCCGTGGCAGATCATCGGGGTCTCCACGCTCGGAGGGACGATGCTGCTCTATGATGGCGCGGTCGACTTCCCAACCCCCGACCGGCTCTGGGCGATGCTGGCCCGCCATCGCGTCACGGTGCTAGGGATCTCCCCGACGGCAATCCGTGGGCTGATGCGTCATGGCGAGGCCCTGGTCCATGGACACGACCTCAGCACGCTGCGGCTGCTGGGATCGACCGGAGAACCGTGGAACCCCGAACCGTGGCTGTGGTACTTTCAACAAGTCGGCGGGGGCCGCTGTCCGGTGCTCAACTATTCGGGCGGGACGGAAATCAGCGGCGGAATCCTTGGGTGTACAGTGCTGCAACCTCAGAAGCCATGCTGCTTTACCGGTCCTGTCCTGGGCATGGACGTGGAGGTCTACGATGAGCAAGGGCATGCGGTGCGGGGGGCGGTGGGCGAGTTGGTCATCCGGCAGCCCTGGCCTGGGATGACGCGAGGATTCTGGCGTGATCCGGCCCGCTACCTGGACACTTACTGGTCCCGCTGGCCCAACGTGTGGGTGCATGGCGACTGGGTGAGAGTCGATGAGGACGGGTTTTGGTTCATCCAGGGACGGTCCGACGATACCATCAAGGTGGCGGGGAAGCGGATCGGGCCGGCGGAAGTTGAGTCCGCACTTGTGGCGCATCCGGCGGTGTCCGAGGCGGCGGCGATTGGGGTCCCGCACGAGCTCAAAGGAGAGGTCGTCGTCTGCTTTGTAGTGCTCAAACCGGGGGTCGAGGCCTCCGCAGAGTTGCGTGATGCGCTCCTCGGGGCGGTCACCGCGCAGTTGGGGAAGGCATTACGCCCGGAGCACGTCTATTTCGTCGGGGACCTTCCCAAGACCCGGAACGCGAAGATCATGCGGCGCCTCATCCGCGCGAAGTATCTTGGGGCGAACCTCGGCGATGTCTCGTCGCTGGAGAATCCGCAGGCCGTAGAGGAAATCGGTCGCGCGTACTAAAAGCTGTACAACGTTATCCGAGAACACCCGCACTACAGGTAGCGGTTCATGACCGCGTCGCCTGCGGAGGGCTGCGATGAAAGTGGAAGGGACCTACACGCTCCCCGCTCCTCGCCAGCGGGTTTGGGAGCTCCTGAACGATCCCACGGTCCTCGCTCGCGCGACGCCTGGCGTGAAACAGTTGGAGCCGCTCGGGGTTGACACGTATCGCGCCACGATCGAGATCGGGGTCGGTCCGGTCAAAGGGGCCTACGACGGGAAGGTGACGATCGCCAATCGCGTTCCCCCCGAACGGATCACGCTGCAAGTGGAAGGCGGCGGGCGGCCCGGGACCATCAAGGCTACGGGCGAATTGCGGCTGGCGGACCAGGATGGGCAGACCGTCGTCACTTATAGTGGCGACGCCCAAATCACGGGGCTCATGGCCAGCGTGGGGCACCGACTCGTGGGCGGTGTAGCGAAACAGCTGGCTGGGGAATTCTTCAAGGCCCTCGAGCGCGAACTGCGCGCGCGGTAACTCCCCCTCGGAGGTCGACATGGTCATTGCATATGGACTCGGCGCGCGGGTGAAGCGCCGGGAGGATCCCCGTCTCATCACGGGGATGGCGATCTACGTGGACGACGTGACCATGGTGGGGATGTTGCATGTCGCGATCGTGCGCAGTCCGCACGCCCACGCGAAGATCGCCAGTCTAGGGACGGAAGCCGCCCGCGGCGCACCGGGCGTGGTTGCCGTGTGGACCGGGGCAGACGTGGCAGTTCGATGCGGTCCGTTGCCGATCGGTCCGCGAATCAAAGACATGAAGGCCCCCAAGCGCTATCCGCTCGTCGTCGACGGTGTCGTCCGGCACGTGGGGGACCCCGTGGCAGCGGTCGTTGCAACCAGTCCCAGTGCGGCCGTCGATGCCGCGGAGCTGGTGGAGGTGACGTATATACCCCTTCCCGGCGTCCAGGATCCGGAGGCCGCCTTGGAGGCGACAGCACCAATCCTCCACCCCGAGTTAGGGACGAATGTCTGTTTCCGGGTGCAATATGCCGGCGGAAACGTGGAGGAGGCGTTCGCTCGCGCCGATGTGGTGGTGCAGACCCGGCTGGTGAACCAGCGGCTCATCCCTGCGGCCATGGAGCCGCGCGGGGTCGTCGCGCAGCACAAGGGTGGCGAGCTCACGGTCTGGACCTCGACCCAAATCCCGCACGTCGTGCGCACTGCGCTTGCCGATGTGGTACGGCTGCCTGAGCATGAGATTCGCGTCATTGCGCCAGAAGTCGGAGGCGGGTTTGGCAGCAAGCTCGACGTCTACGGCGAGGAGGGCCTGCTGGGAGCGTTGGCGGTGGCGCTGGGACGACCGGTGAAGTGGATCGAGACGCGTCGGGAGAACTTCGTGGCCACGATCCATGGTCGTGGGCAGGTAAACCGCGTGGCGTTGGCTGCAACCCGGGACGGGACCATCGTGGGGGTGCGCCTCACGGTGATCGCGGATCTCGGTGGCTATTGCCAACTGCTCACTCCCGGGATTCCCACGAACACCGGGCTGATGGCCTGCGGCTGCTATCGGATTCCCAACGCGTTTGCGGAAGTCATCGGCGTGTTCACCAACCGGACGCCCACAGACGCCTATCGAGGCGCGGGACGCCCAGAGGCCGCTTATCTCATCGAACGGGCCGTCGACCAGCTTGCCGCCGAACTGCACCTCGATCCAGCCGACCTCCGACGGCGCAACTTCATTCCCGTTGATGCGTTTCCTTATCGCACGCCAACGGGGGCGACCTACGATAGCGGCGACTACCCACGAGCGCTGGACAAGGCGCTAGCCCTAGCTGACTATGCCGGGCTCCGTCAAGAGCAGGCGCGTCTGCGCGAGGTAGGTCGCTACCTGGGGATCGGACTCGCGAGCTACGTCGAAATTACCGGACTTCCCGCCGCTGCGGGGCTTTCCGGGGGGAACTGGGAAAGTGCCACGGTGCGCGTCGAGGCCACCGGGAAGGTCACGGTGCTTACGGGGTCCTCACCCCACGGGCAGGGTGAGGAGACAACATTTGCTCAGATTGTGCACGATCGGTTGGGGGTCCCAGTTGATCATGTTGTGGTGATTCATGGCGACACCCGCGCGGTCCCACACGGGGTCGGAACCTTCGGGAGCCGGAGCACTCCGGTCGGGGGCTCGGCAGTCTTCGTCGCGGCAGACCGGATCCGCGAGAAGACACTGCAACTTGCCGCACATGCGCTCGAAGTCTCTCCAGCGGATGTGGTCTTCGAGGGCGGCCGCTACACGGTGCGGGGTACCCCCGAGCGCGGGGTCGAGTTCCGGGAGATTGTCCGGATCGCCTATAAGGGCGCTCGACTCCCCCCCGGGGTTGAGCCCGGACTCGAGTCCACGCATTTCTTTGTCCCCAAGGATCGGGTGTTCCCGTTCGGGACTCACGTCTGTGTCGTGGAGATTGACCCCGACACAGGAGGGATCCACTTCGTCCGGTACATCGCGGTCGACGATTGTGGGAAGATCCTCAACCCCCTGCTAGTGGCAGGGCAGGTACAAGGCGGGATCGTCCAAGGGCTGGCTCAAGCAGTGTACGAGAGCGCGGTCTACGATGAGGAAGGACAGCTGCTCACCACCGGGTTCGCGGACTACGTGATTCCCAAAGCATCACAGGTCCCGTCCTTTGTGTTGGATCACACGGTGACCCCATCCCCGCACAACCCGCTGGGCGTCAAAGGGGTCGGCGAAGCCGGGACGATCGGGGCGCCCCCCGCCGTCGTCAATGCCGTTATTGACGCTCTCGCTCCGTGGGGGATCCGGCACCTGGACATGCCGATCACGCCGCAGAAAGTCTGGTCGAGTATCATCGCCAAGCGGTGACGGGGCGCACAGACCGGGACTGTTGAGCCGTTCGACGAGGCGGTATGATAGAGTCGTACGTGGCACCCGAAAGGATGGCGTCGCCATCCTTTCGCGTTTCCGGCAATGCACGGGAAGGGGTTCACGTATGCGAGGCTGGAGGGAGGAACGTATGCACCCGAAGGTGATTGAGATCGAGGCGATGCTGGACCGGCATGGTTATGTCGCCGATCAGAACATCGCGACGGCGGTCTACTTAGCGATGCAACTCCGCAAACCGTTGCTCATCGAAGGCGCGGCGGGGGGGGGGAAGACGGAAGTCGCCAAGGTCATGGCGCGGGCATTGGGCGCAGACCTGATCCGGCTCCAATGCTATGAGGGATTGGATGTCACCACCTCGCTCTACGAGTGGAACTACCAGCGCCAACTGCTCCACATTCGGCTCCAAGAGCACGCGGCCGCGCCCGTGGAGGTCACCGAGCGAGAGATTTTCAGCGAAGCCTTCCTGCTCAAGCGACCGCTCCTGCAAGCGATTACTCACCCCACGGCGCCTGTGCTGCTGCTCGATGAAGCGGATCGGGCGGACGAAGAATGGGAGGCGTTCCTGTTGGAAGTCCTGTCGGACTGGCAGGTGACGATTCCCGAGATCGGCACCATCACGGCCGCCCATGTACCCTATGTCGTCCTGACGAGCAATCGCACCCGCGAGCTCAGCGACGCGTTGCGCCGCCGCTGCCTGTACCTATGGATCGACTACCCGACATTCGAGAAAGAGCTCACGATTGTGAGGCACAAGGTCCCCGATCTCAACGGACAACTGGCCGAGCAGATCGCCGCGTTCATGCAGTTTATCCGGAAGGCGAAGCTCCAGAAGGTTCCAGGGATTGCCGAGACGCTGGACTGGAGCGCCGCGCTCATGGCGTTGCACCGGGACCATCTCGACCAAGAGGCGGTACAAGCGACGCTGGGGGCGCTCTGCAAGCACCGCGATGATGCGCAGGTCCTTCGGACCCAGTGGCTCGACCTGCTGCTGCGGAGTGTGGACGACCTTCGGCGAGAACCATCACCATGGACTCAAGAGACGATCGACCGCGTAGCGCACAAGTTGCTGCCCCACCGGTAGGCGCGTTGGGCGACCTCACTCGTCACCTCGTCGCCTTCACGCGCGCGTTGCGGGCGCATGGACTTCCCGTCGGCCCACAAGAGGCGGCCGACGCCCTGCGGGCGCTCAGTGTGGTGGATCTCACCGACCGTCGCGAGACTTTCCTCACGTTGCGCACCGTCTTGACGTCCCATCAGGATAACCTGGCAGTCTTTGACGATGTGTTCGCGCAGTTCTGGAATCCGCCGGCCGACGCCCCCCCGGGGGGCGCTCCCCCACCACCAGATCGGCTCGCTGAACCCGAGACCGACGGCCAGCTCCCAGGTCCAGCGCTGCTTGAGTGGTTGGAAGATGCACTGGCCGCAGACGGCGAGACCGCGATGCCCGCCTACAGCCCGGTCGAGGCAGTCGCGCACAAGGACTTTAGCACGTTCAGCCCTGACGAACTGGACGACATCGTGCGCTTGGTCGTGGCGATCGCCAAGCGTGTCGCCACGCGATTAAGCCGGCGCATGCGCCAGACCCGCCGCAGCCACCAGGTTGATCTCCGACGCACGATCCGTCATAGCTTGCGCCGGGGCGGGGACATCGTCGACTTCGCGTTCCGTCGCCGGAAAGTCCAGAAGACACGTGTCGTGCTCCTCGCAGATGTGAGCGGATCCATGGACCTCTACAGCCGCTTCTTGATCCAGTTCATCTATGCGCTGCAGCATGCGCTCGGGCAAGTTCAAACGTTCGCCTTCAGCACGTCCCTCACGCAGATCACCGAGGCGCTGTCCGAGGCGACCCTGCGCGGTGCCCTCGATGAAGTCGCGCGGCGGGTGCCGGATTGGTCAGGGGGCACGAAGATCGGGGCCAGCCTGCGCAGTTTCCTGACCGAGCATGGTGATAACCTCACTCGACGCACGGTCGTGCTCATCATCAGTGACGGGTGGGACACGGGAGACATCGAGGTCCTCCGAGAGTCGATGGAATCCTTGCAGCGACTGGCGGGGCGTGTCGTCTGGTTGAATCCCCTGCTGGGGAGTCCCGGGGACGAGCCGATCTGCCAAGGGATGCGCGTGGCGCTTCCCTACGTTGACGTCTTTGCGGCGGCGCACAATCTCGAGAGTCTGCGCCAGCTGGAGCGTCACCTGACCGTACGACAGGCGTAGCCGATCAACGCGCAATTGTGACCAGGGACGGGGAGACGGTGCCTCGACCCCGAACACGTTTAGACAAGGGAGTGCGTGGCGTGAATGAACTCTTGACCATTCTCGACGCAATCGAGGCGAACAGCGCCCGTGGAAGGCGGATGGCGCTCGCCACCATCGTCGGCGTGCGCGGGTCTACCTACCGGCATGAAGGCGCCCGCCTGCTCGTGACGGAGCAACAAGAGATGATCGGGAGCATTAGCGGGGGGTGTTTGGAGAGCGATGTGATGGTCGTGGCCGAGGAGGTCATGCGCTCGGGAACCCCGCGACTGGTGACCTATGACCTTACTGCTGATGATGACGCGGTGTGGGGACTTGGGTTAGGGTGCAACGGAGCCATCGAGCTGTTTGTCGAACGCGTTGACGATGCTGGAGGTGAGTGGGCGCGATTGCGGCACGCTCTCACCGACGAACGAACGCTCACCGTGCTGACGGTCGTCGCTGGTGGAGCCAACCTGGGCGCCAGGATGCTGGTCGGCGGCGATGGCCCCAGGGAGGGGACGCTTGGCAATCAGGAACTAGATGAGCGCGCGATGCGTGCGGCGGTAGCAGGACAGCAAGAGGGGACGTCTCGCGTGCACGCGTTGGCGGGACCGCGCGGGGAAGTGCGCGTCTTCGTCGAGGTGATCCGTCCACCGATCCGACTCATAGTTTGCGGGGCAGGGCACGACGCGATTCCCCTGGTGCGCCTCGCCGCTTCATTGGGGTGGCGCGTAGTCGTCGTCGATTCCCGCGACCGCTTCTTGACCCATGACCGGTTCCCCGGGGCACAACGGTTCATCCGCGCGGCGCCGGATGAGGCTGGGGCTCGAGTGCCCATTGACCCACGGACCTATGTCGTCATGATGACCCACAATTTCCTCCACGATCGGGGTTTGTTGCGCGGCTTTCTCGCGACCGATGCCCGCTACCTCGGGATGTTGGGGCCGAAAGTCAGGACCCAGAAAATTCTGGACGAACTCGAGCGAGATGGTGCACTGCTCGCGGGGCGGGATCTTGACCGGATCCACGGCCCCCTGGGTCTCGACATTGGGAGTGACGGTCCCGAGGAGATCGCCCTCGCTATTGTCAGCGAGATCCTGGCGGTGGACACGTCTCGGCCCGGAGGATTCCTCCGGGATCGGTCGGGAGCGATCCACCAGGCGGCGAACACTGCGACGCGGCGGTCGTAAGGCTTCCCGTCTGTCACGCGCCGCACGTGGCGCCCTCCAACCATGACAGACCCGACGGCCGCCCCTATTGCGGGGATCATTCTAGCCGCAGGGTCCAGCGACCGGATCGGCCGGCCCAAACTCCTGCTGACCCATCGAGGGATCCCCTTGCTCCGGCATGCCGTGGATGCAGCAGTCGGAGCGGGGTGTGACGAGGTCATTGTCGTCGTCGGGGCACACCGCGAACACTACATCCCTCTCCTCGCTGAGCTCCCTGTCCGCGTTGTCGAGAACCCCCGCTACGCTGAGGGTCTGAGTAGCTCAATTCGGGTGGGCATCGAGGCACTCCCTGAGGACGTTGGCGCTGTGGTGCTGTTGCTGGCCGATCAGCCGTTCATCGAGGCGACGGTTGTGTGCCAGCTTATTGCGACCTACCGTACATCCGGGAAGCAGATTGTCACCTGTTCATACGGAGGGTTGCCTGGCGTCCCCAGCCTTTTTGATCGCGCGCTCTTCCTCGAACTCCTCGTCCTCGAAGGTGATCGGGGGGCGCGTGCGGTCGTCCAAGCCTACCCACGCCATGTCGCCACAGTGGAGATTCCGATGGAGATGGCCCGCGACATCGACACCCCAGCGGACGTCGAGCGACTCCTATCGGGGTGATTGACTCGGGAGGACGAGCAGCGAGTCGGGCACCGGCCGCTCGCCGCTCTCATCTGAAGGCAGGTTGACGATCCGGCCAGCCACGAGCATCGTAGTCGAGCCGCCGCCATCGAGGTTCATTGCGTCGACGACACCGAGCTGGCGGAGGACACCGGCGAGTTCGAGCAACGTCAACCCGAGACTATGATACGGTTGCCGGCCATCCACCACAAACAAGATGATCCGACCGTCGCCGAGGATGCCGAGGGCCGTCCGAGGGTGGCGGCGATCCGTGAACACCGACGCGAACCCCTCGCCGCCGACGTACCGTCCTCCGGCCAGGAGGCGAGGACCGCCTCCAATGGCGTGCACGACGCTCGTCCAGCGGGGATCTCCCCCTTGGGGCACCAGGTGCATGTCGACGACCACCGGGACGCCGGCCTGGACCATCTGCATGATCCACTCGCGTGCCCGACCATGCCCCGAGAGCACAAAGCCATCCCGGGGAATCGCGGCGTTTCCTTTCCCATCGCGAACGGAGTTGACGATGCCGTTGCTGACGATCGCTTCTGCCCCAAACTCGTTCGTTCGGGTCGTGGCGTCAAAGGCGGGACGGTACAGAATGAGTTCGTCGGTACGCCGTTCTCGATTGACGCCGTCGATTGACCGCACACCGGCCGGCGTCCGCACCGATGCGTCGAACTTGAGGAAGTCGAATACGACGGTGCCGTCGTCACTGATGCCCGCGCAGGTCCGCTGAGGGTCAGGGGCACTGAGGATCTCCCTCCCGACGACCAAGCACCCGACCGGCTCCCCTGAACGCAGAAAGAACCCCCCATTCACTGCAGCCAGCGCCCCCACCGCACGCGCCGTGTCGCTGGTCCGCTGGAGGCGCATCATCCGGCCATCCCCAAAAGCTGGAACGAGTCTCAGCCCTGCCTTCGGGTCGACGAGCAGCATCGCAGTCCGAAATGGTCCGGGCAGGCCTTCGAACTCTGGGAGGGTGGGGAAGGCGAACGCCGGGACGCCGTCAGCGACGAGTTCTTGTCGCGCAAGCTCAGCCTCAGCGCCATTGGTGTAGTTCCCAATCCGCACCTTGTAGAAATTGTCGATGAAGTCGACAAAGGTCGTGAACCCACGCGTTCGCATCACGCTCGCCAACCGCTTGGCGTTCTCTTCGCTGGCAAACGTGCCGACCTGGATCCGCCAGATAGGAAAGATCCGGAGCGCGCCACGCTTTTCGACGGCGAGCTCCAGGCCGGGGGCGACCGTCTTCGCAATGCGGAGGACGATACCCTGCTCCGTTGCCATGAGGTGGCCCCAGACGAGATTGGCCGCCTCACCTCGGTTCAGAATCGCATATGGTCGCAGGTGAGGCGACGAGGGTTCGCGCACTAACGGGGGGTCTGCAAACGTCGCAACCGCGACCGCACCTTTGATGCGCTCTGGCAACATGTCCACATCATCGTAGGGGAGGGGGCGCTCGTTCAACGTTGTGGTCTCGAAGCTGTACCCTAAGACGTGGACCGTAAGAGCGATCGCATCGCCGCGAGTGATGCCCACCGAAGGGTGGAACCGAGGGGTCCGGGGGATCATCCCGTAGGCGAGCGCGGACTCCAAGAATGCTGAGAGGGGATGGTCGAGAGGGACGTCTGCGAACGAGTTCACACGCGCCGGGCGCACCGGAAGGCCGGTGACGACAACAAGCCACTTGACGAATTCGCCGCGAGTGATCGCATCAAACGGATGAAAGGTCCCGTCGGGGAGCGGTTCGATGAGCTTGCGTTGGAGGAGCAGTTGGATGCGACTCTCAGCCCAATGTCCCTGGATGTCTGGAGGGACCTGCGGCTGGCTCCACGCCCACGACGGGAAGGCGGCGGCGGCAACTAGGAGGGCGAACGCGAGGCGCTTCACAATCTCCATGGATCCCCTTCTGTTGCTCTTCCGGATTTCCCTTGTGACGCTCCTCTACCAAAAATTGTGGTCCGCTTGAGGAGGGAATCTACCGGTAGTGGCGAACTAACGTGCGCGACGGCGGAGAACCGTCATATCCCGCGCGGGAGCGCAAAAGGAGGGTGATCCGTGGCTAAGAAGAAGGCGAAGGCCAAGAAGAAGAGGTAGTAGCACGAGCGGTACTAGGAAACAAGAGACGGCACGTGCCGCCTCTTGTTTTCTTTCTTAGCCTCCCTGAAGCCGAAGCGTGGCGTCCGCCGCATGTGACCACGAGAAGCTTCGCCCTCAATCGTGAAGCGCAGATGATTGCGGGAGCGGGAAGCGGAACCGGAAGTAGTACTCGCGCACTCCTCGCACATCGTGAAACCGGTACTCACTGATGAGTTCTAGGTCATGCGTGGTCACGGGGGCCGCAAAGATCCGCGCTTGGCGGGGATCCCCGCCCAGACGTAAGGTGGTCGTGACGAAGAGTTCATCGATGCAATGATGCCGAGCAAGCGAGACATTGAACGTCGGGCCGCCTTCAACGAGGAGGCGTTTGATCCCCCGCTTGGCCAACTGACGCATCAGCGCGACAAGGTCTACCCCACCGTCGTCTGCGGCGGGGACGACTTCGACAGCAGCGCCAGTTGCCCGCACGCGGGCGACATTCGGGTGGGATGCTCTGGACGTAGTGATCACCAGTTTCTGGAAGTCGCTGCGCGTGAAGAACCGTTTGGCGAAAACGTCCTCTGAGAATTCACAAGTGGCAGAAGCAACGATCGCGAGCGGGTTAGGCGACTGGCCTCGGTGCTCTCGTCGTGCCTGCAGGTACGGGTGGGTCGTGACCACAACGTCGTCGGTCCGGAGCGTGCCGGCGCCATAGAGAACCGCGTCAGCGTGTACCCGGAGTTGCCGGAAGAGGTGATGGTCGACGGCGGTCCCGATCGTGAAGGCACTCTTGGAGACAACCGCTTGGCCGTCGAACGTCTGCACCATATTCAGGTAGACAAACGGCCGATCCCCAGAGTTAGTCGGGAGGTCCACATCAGCATAGACGCCCTCGAGCGGAACCTCTCGCGGGTAGGGTTCGGATGCATGGTAGGCAAGGTGCAACGCCTGCGGCAACCTATCCACAATACGACCCTTCGATCCGATTGTTGGCCCATCCCTGCAGACGAACCAGAGGCCTGAACGCGAGTCAAGATTTCACTGGCGTTGACGCCGGACGACGGGCGTGAGTATAATGCGCATGCGGGAGTGTCCCGACTCAAGGGGGGCGTGGTGTAGCCTGGCTTAACACACCTGCCTGTCACGCAGGAGATCGTGGGTTCAAATCCCATCGCCCTCGCCACTTGATCTAACCCCGCGGTAGGTAGCACACTCTTTCAGATCAGCTCGTCCACTGGAAGCTCGATCCTTCCCCTCAAGGACTAACAGGAAAAGGTTCGCGTGTTGCTTGCCGTCTTGGACTGACGGTTCGAGTGGGATTGTGTTCCGGACCCTAGACAGTAGGTGCGACTGTCGCTCGACATGCATGAAGACAGGTCGAGCGGAATCCTGATCAGGGATTTGAAGGGGCAGGTACTTTTCAGAGCTCCCTAGATGGGACACCGCCTGATTTTTTCTAATCTCCTGACTATCTCGCAGGAGATCACGGTTCACATCCCGTCGCGCCCGCCACCTCAAGTCCAGCCAAGAGATCTGGACGTTTTTCCGCATAGGCTTTCAGCACCGTCCGGCGAACAAAGCAGGTAGACAGCTCGCGGATCCTCAACGCAGGTAGCGGAATCTGTGTGACCAACGCGGGTAACCAGGGGAGTGTGAGGACGGTCGTGGATGCACTGTGGCACATCATTCGTTGGATCGTCGTCAGCTTCCTGTTGATTGGCACTCTTGCGGGCGGTGCATATTACTGGTTCAGGATCACCTATTCTCCAACAGTACCGAAGCTCAAATTCCCTTCCCCCCAAACGGCTGCAGAGGCCCAGCGACAGGATCTAGAGTACTTCCGCAATTACCTTCGCTACGACCGTGCTTATGCACCGCCTGCGCGTGTGGAAGCGGAGCGCCTGCTCAGTACGTACGAGACACAAGCAGGAAAACTCTCCCCCGTGCAATTCGAGCTCGCAATTTCTCGCATGGTCGCTCTGGCGGACAATGGCCATTCAGCCGTACGGATTTCTGCGCGCCGCCACAACCGGATTCCATGCCGTTTCTATCGCTTTGGGGATGGGATTTTTGTTCTGCGGGCGCGTCCCCAGTGCAGGAAGCTCTTGGGGGCCCGAGTGACGGCAATTGACGGACGCTCAATCGACAACGTCTTGCATGCGATGTATGAATTCGTGCGGGGTCCGCGGAATCACTATGAGCAATTGCGTTCCGTATTCTTTCTCGAATCACCCGAGCTCCTCCACGCAGCCGGACTCGTAGTTCGATCGGATCGCCTGACTCTGGTGATGGCACTCCCCGATGGATCAGCATACGAGCAGACCCTAAGTGCGGACCCGCCAGATTCCGACGGCCCTCGCGTTTATTCGGATTCGTACCTCTCACCGCAAAGGCTCGCCGGCGAGGCGAATGATTGGGCGTCTCTGCTTGACACTCGCGCGGAACTGCCGTTTTTCCTGCAGGACTATGCGGTTCCCTTCCGGAGCGCCTATTGGCCAGCGAAGTCAACCTACTACATCCAATTCAAGGGCAACAATGATCAGGGCGGTTACAAGATCGGCGATTTCGTGAAACGGGTCAAAAGAGAGATTGCTGCAAACAAGCCCCGCGTCATCGTGCTCGATATGCGCTTCAATCAGGGCGGCAACTTCGTGAAAACTGCTCGATTCATGTCCAGCCTCGCGCACCTCACAGATTCGATCAAGCGACTGTATATTTTCACCAGCGCCTGGACCTTCTCAGCGGGGGAAGTCAGTGTCGCGTTGGCCAAACAGCATGGTGCCGACAAGGCCGTTATCGTCGGCGAGCCTGTCGGCGACCGCATGCGGTTCTGGGCGGAAGGGGGCGCGATGTGCCTCCCCAACTCGCAAATCTGCATGTCCTTCGCGACCGGGCTCCATGATTACATAAAAGGCTGTGAGGGAGAGCCTCGCTGCTTTGTCATGCTCCGCGTGTTCCCAGTGAAGGTGACGACATTGGCCCCTGATGTGCCTGTCGCATATGAGTTCGCGGACTACGTCAAGCGACGGGACCCGCTCCTAGATCGTGTTATGGTGCTCAATTCGCAGCCCTGAGCGATCCTTCTGTGGATCCGGTTCACGCAGGAGACCGCGGCTTCAAATCCCGTCGGTCCCGCCATCAGCATCCGTGCTGGTTCTAGCGATTCCTAGCTGTTAGGCCGCCGGCGAAATCATGAAGATCCCTGCGCTCATTGGGATGGCACTGATCATCGTCGGCATGGTGGAGGTCATCTACGGGGGATTCACCTACACGACCCGCGAAGACGTGGTCCAAGTCGGCCCAATCGAGGTCGCCGCAAAGACCAAGCGGACCCTTCCCCTGCTACCGGTCGCAGGTGGCGTCGCGATCGCCAGCGGTATCGCGCTCATTATTCTTGGCGGGCGGAAGGTGTAGCCTATGACCGGTTTCTTGACATGGGAAATGCCAGCATTCTACAATCGGCACCGAAGGGTAGGGCCATGGAGGTCGGTGCCGGCACTTGCCAAGGCAACCTCCGCGGTAGACGGCACCGAATGGATCTCCTGAAGAAGTAGTGGGAGTAACCCTTCGAGAGCGAGCCGGGGTAGCTCAGTTGGTAGAGCGCGGGCCTGAAGAGCCCGGCGTCGGCGGTTCAATTCCGTCCCCCGGCACCACGATTCCGCGGCCCTCCTGATCGGCAAGGAAGGCCGTTCAAGTTCCAACACTAAAAGTGTGTAAGATCGGTTTTCCCGGGGCAATTTTTTGTGGGAGATATTCCCCCGTTTTATGGGTGATTTTCACCCACTGCATGGTTGATTTTCACCATACCGTACTATAGACTAAGAGGCGTGCTTAGACGCCATCTCACGCCTCAGGTGCTCGCCGCACTGGGCGATACTCCGGTCGTACTCCTGCACGGTGCCCGCCAGGCCGGTAAGAGCACGCTTGCCCAGGTGATTGCGGCAGACGCGCACCCGGCGCGCTACCTCACGCTTGACGATCCCGCTACGCTTACCGCGGCCAAGGGCGATGCTGCCGGGTTTATCCTCGGCCTCGAGGGCGACGTGGTCATCGACGAGGTACAGCGAGCGCCAGAGCTTTTTGTTGCCATCAAGGTTGCGGTGGACCGCGGCCGACGGCCCGGTCGTTTCCTGTTGAAAGGGTCGGCCCAAGTATTCCTGCTGCCTCAACTGTCCGAATCATTGGCCGGGCGCATGGAGATACTCACCCTGTGGCCGCTATCTCAGGGCGAGATCGAAGGCGAGGATGGGAATTTCATCAACCGCGTATTCGCACCGAGATTGATTCTTCCCACCGGCGGTATGAGCAGGGAAGACTTGGCGCGGCGTATAGTCATGGGAGGATACCCCGAGGTTGTTTTGCGTCGGCCCCCCAGACGGGCAGCATGGTTCCGATCGTATATCACCACAATCCTGCAGCGGGATGTCCGCGATATCATGCAAATTGAACGGCTGGACGAAATGCCGAGGCTGCTTGCGGTACTCGCCGGTCGCACGGGGACGCTACTAAATGTCGCTGACCTGTCTCGCACACTCGGGATTCCACAGACCACGCTTCACAGATATCTGACCTTGTTGCAGGCCACGTTTCTCATCCAATTGGTTCCGGCATGGACCGCTAACGTCCGCAAGCGGTTGCTTAAGACACCGAAAATCATTCTGGCGGACACGGGTCTGGCAGCGCATCTCGTGGGGACGGATGTCAGGGGGGTGACGTCAAATGTGGAACTTTGGGGGGCCTTCCTAGAAACCTTTGTAGCGATGGAACTAGTGAAACAGATAACGTGGAGTAAGATTCGTCCTGCTCTCTACCATTTCCGAACTGCGAAAGGTGAAGAGGTGGATCTTGTCCTTGAGGCTCCGTCGGGCGACTTGGTCGCAGTGGAGGTGAAGGCGGCTGCGGGACTCGGAGCCAACGATTTCCGCGGCCTTCGAACTCTTGCCGCGATCAGCGGACGGCGGTTCAAACGTGGAGTTCTGCTTTACCTCGGCGATCAGGCCTTGCCTTTCGGGCAGAATCTATATGCCGTTCCGATTTCCAGCCTGTGGACCTGGCAGGTAGCAAGGGATCGTCGCTCCGCCGCTGCTCGGTCAATGGCGAGGGTGGAGCGCGCACGTAGACGCTAGTGCATCGAGCCGAGGGCTTCCGAAGACGATCAGGGGCCCGGGTGGAAGTTTCACAGGTTACCAGCGGGCTCATAACCCGAGGGTCGGCGGTTCAAATCCGGCCTGCTACCAAATATCACGCGGGTTCCGGTGATTATGCCGGACCCGCGTTTGCCGTTTATCTTAAGAGCAGTCCGCCTGGATCGCTGTAGCCGCCGGGACGGAGGGCCGCCCACAGGAAGTTCATAGACCTTTGTCAGAAATCGCAAAGACGGTCCCCCGGCACCATTCACCCCGATCGGTCGCCACGAATTTTCGGCCGACCGATCGCCTGAGCGAAACACTACTGAGCAAGTCCATACTGTTCGGGCCCGCGGGGTGTTGCAGCGGGCCTATCTCACTTTCCCAAGACTTTCTTACGCTGCCTGCGGTGGCCACCGTGTTAGCCAGGGCCTAGTGAGCTTGACAGGTTTCATGAAAGAGTATATATTGATGTTTGTCGATATATAGTTTTCTTTGGGGCGTGGCGGCGGAAGGCCACAGAACAAGGGCAAGAAGGCACGAGCCACTCCCCGGGAGTGATAGATCATGGAATCCAAGACCATTCCGATCCTCCGGACCTGCTGCGACTCCACCTGCATGGCTGCGGTGGCTGAGACTAGGTTCGATGAGCGACAGCTCAGTCAACGCGCTGACGCCTTCCACGCCCTTGGCGATCCGGTCCGCTTCAAAGTAGTCAAACTCCTCGCACAGCACGACGCCCTGTGTGTTTGCGAGCTTCTGGAAGCGTTCGATGTTGGTCAGCCCACGGTCTCCCACCACCTCAAGGTTCTTTGGGATGCTGGGCTCGTGACGGTCCAGCGAAAAGGGACCTGGGCCTACTACTCCCTTCATCGCGGGAAACTGAAAGAGCTCATGCAAGAATTGGTGACGGTGCTCTAGGACAGCCCATGCATTCATGGATGTCAATGCAGGAGGGCGGGTCGTGCTGCATCGTCCTAGTGATGACTGTCGCCGGTGAAGTCTCTCATCGGGTGCGCGGTTTCGGTCACGTTACGAGGCGTGGCTCAGAGGTGAAGGATGCCGCTGCTGATCCGGGATGCATCTAATCGGGACCTTGAGGAAATGACGGCCCTGCTCACTTCGTTGGGCCTCCCAACGTCCGATGTCTCTGAGCACAGCGCGGAGTTCGTTATCGCGGAGGACGGCGGGGTCATCGTGGCTTCGGCAGGGACCGAGGTCTATGGGACGTGTGCGCTCCTGCGCTCGGTGGCTGTGCGTCCCGACTATCAGGGGCAGGGGGTAGCGCGACGATTGGTCCAGCGACTCCTGGATCGGGCTCGACGAAATGGGGTGCGCCAAGTGTATCTCCTCACTACCACGGCGGCTTCATACTTCCAACACTTGGGGTTCGCTCCCGTCTCTCGCGAGCAGGTCGACCAGGGAGTTCAGGCGTCCCAGGAATTTCGAGAGCTTTGTTGTGATAGCGCTGTCGCGATGATGCGGACGCTCACACAGAGCGGAAAAGGGGGAGATACGCATGAGGAGCGCTGAGGAGATTAGACAGCACGTCCGGCTTCACTATGCCGGCCAGGGATCACAAGGACACGGGTGTTGCGGGGATTCATCTTGTTGTGCGCCGCATAGCCCAACTGGTGTCACAGACCCATCTGGCGAGATCCTTGCCGAGTTCGCCGGTCCCTCGCTCGGGTGCGGAAGTCCTCTCGCCTTTGCGGAAGTGGGTCTTGGGGAGACTGTCATTGATCTGGGGTCCGGTGCAGGGAGAGAGGTCCTCCAAGCAGCCATGCAGGTAGGTGCGGGAGGGAAGGGCATCGGGATCGACATGACCCCGGAGATGGTTGGGAGAGCCCGCACGAATGCGGAGCGAATCGGTGTTTCGAACGCCGAGTTCCGACTTGGCGAGATCGAGCAGCTTCCTCTCGCGGACGCGTCGGCGGATGTCGTCATCAGCAACTGTGTCATCAACCTCGTGCCAGACAAGGGGCGTGCCTTCCAAGAAGCGTATCGCGTCCTCCGACCCGGCGGCCGACTTGTGGTCTCCGATATGGTCTCGAATGGCCCAATGCCCGCAGCATTGCTGCACGATGCCGACGCGTGGGCGGGTTGTGTTGCAGGCGCCGTCGATCTGACGGATTACCTCGCGACCTTGGCAGCGGCCGGGTTTCAGGATGTCGAGATCCTGGAGAGAGGATCCGCGGCGCCAGGGCAGGTCTACAGCGTAACGGTCCGGGCGAGAAGGCCCGGAGGTGCCCACTCATGAACAGGGACCGGATGTCGTCTAGCTCGGGTTTGGGAACTCATGCGAGCAGCGCTCCCCTGACCTGCACCCTCAATGCTCTGGAACCAACCAAAAGGGAGCGGCATCGAGTGTTGTCCACTGCGCTCTCGAGGGCGTGTCAGGAGATTCGCGAGCTGCCCGAGGGGTTTGCCTTTTCATTCCCGCACGATCCCATCCTGCGGCAGAGGATCGAAGAGTGGGTTACCTATGAACGAATCTGCTGCGGGTTTCTCACATTGACGGTTGCCGAAGCCGAAGAGGGCGGTCCCACGTGGATCAGCGCGACGGGTCGCCCGGGCGTGAAGCAGTTCCTGCGGGAACTTGGCTTCCTCAACGTCTGAGTGCGTCGTGCACCGCTAGGGCAGACCGCCGCCGTCGGGATCTCCGCCCGCGTCGTTCTGTTCCACTCTGCGCGCGACGCGGGCGGCGAGAGCAGCCGTGGTCACCATGACGAAGGCGGCACTAGCATACGCTGTCCCTTCCCCGAAGAGTTGTAGCGTGCCATTTCCCCAGATTGGGCCGACCGTTCGCGCCAGTCCTTCGAGGGCACCACTCACCCCCTGAACTCGACCGTGTTCGTGGGGGCCGGCGGTTTGACTGAGAAGGCTGGTGAGTGAAGTCACGCTGAGTCCGATGCCGATCGCCGTGGGGATCAAGATCGCCAGAAACGGGTTCACCCGGTGCGTGAGCGAGATAATGCCCAGGCCGATGCCCGCGACGAGGAGGCCTCCGGTAAGCGTTCGCCGCTCGCCGAATCGCCGGACGACTGGTCCCACGAGAGTAAGCTGGACGATGACGCCGATGCTCCCGACAAAAGCAAGCGCGTAACCGGTTTGTGCGGCAGTGAACCCAAAGCGTCGAGCGCCGAACAGCGCAAAGGTGGTCTGATAGACGGCGAACGTGGACCAGTACAGGTAGTCGACCAAGAGCAGGCGCCCGATGGCAGGACGGGTCAACATGCCCCACATCTCGCGCCACGCGGAGGCCCGCCCTGCGGAGACACGATGCACGGATTCTGGGAGCCACATCCAGGCGAAGGCCATGGCTACTGTTGCCATCGCCGCCGCTGCCCATGCTGGCGCCGCCAAACTGATGCGGCTGAGCGCTCCTCCCATCGCTGGGCCGAAGATGAACCCGAGCCCAAAGGCCGCTCCAATCAACCCATATGCGCGAGCGCGGTTCTCAGGAGCCGTGATGTCTCCGATATAGGCTCGGGCGGTAGAGATGTTACCCCCCGAGAGGCCATCAACGATTCGGGCCGCGAAGAGCACGCCCACGCTGTGGGCCAGGGCCAGCATCACGAAGCTGACGACGGTCCCCGCGAGGCTGAAGAGGAGGATCGGGCGCCGGCCATAGCGATCCGAGAGCCCTCCGAGGACGGGCGCCGCGAACAATTGGGCGATAGAGTAAGAGGCGAAGAGTAGCCCAATCGTGAACGCAGAAGCGCCGAGTGTCGTCGCATAGAATGGGAGCAGGGGAATGATGAGGCCAAAGCCCACCAAGTTGACGAGAATCGTCAAGAAGATGATCAACAAGGGTCGTTGCATCGTCGTGGGCTACGGGAGGACTTGGCTCGTTGGCTTGAGCGCTACCAAGAGCGCCTAGACTGGCATCCAACGCTCCCGCCCACGGTAGTGGAGCGCTGGCGCGTCTGGATGCTGCTGCCGAAATACTTTGTAGGCCGCATGGAGCCTCCGATAACGCCTATCAGACGAGTGTAACCGTCGGTGGCGATAGTCGATGAGAAACTTCTCCGCCTTCCACATGTTCTGTCGAGCAAAGCGCCAATCGTAGGTACCCAAGTCGTGCAGGTCCACTACGGCGAACCCGGTGATGCGACCGGTGAAATCGACGTACGGGTCGAAGTAGCTCCACACGAGGTCCCGGATCGACCGAAAGGCGGGACGCCGCCCGTGAAGGCCGGCGTCCCTGGACCGTGCCACCGTCCCCCAACGACCTCGCCGCTTGAAAATGAAGAGCACGTGGTCAATGCGATCTTGCGACTCCAGGCTGAGGACCTGGGGGGGATAACCGTGTTGTTCCAGGATCACGGCGGCCGTTAAGGCGGCTTCGAGACAGTGCAGTTCCCCACGACGGACCACCTCCCGGAACGACCGAAGCGTTTCCCCGTGACGTTCCCGGTTGTATCGGAGTCGGTTGAGGAACTGCTGGACCTGTTCTGGGGTCCGGTGGGCACGCACGATTGCCAACTCTCGCGGGGTAAACGCCGCCCGCGGGGGCGGGCTGATCGTGACCATGCCCCGTGAGTATTCGCAACCTCAGCCCCCAATGCCTTTCCTGGTCGCGAGCAGGCTCCTGCGGCCCAGTCGCGTATTCCTTTGGAGATGAAGGAGGACCTCCCGATGGCGACGCGCGAGCCCACGTTTGCCACGCCGCAAGAAGAGCGTGCGTACCTCCTGCGCGTGAAGAGCGAACTCGATGCCGCGCAGACCAAAGAGGACATCGTCCGAGTGTGGCGTGTCCACTACTTGAAGATCGGTCACCGGAAACTCGGACGGCTTCTGATTGGGCGCTCACTCGATGAGATCCTAAAGTCCAAAGGCTAACACACTAGTCCCCGTCTCCGTGGTGCACCTGTAGGACGCGGACCGCTAGAAGGAGAGGGTCGTATGCAGATAGTCAAAGTGAATCGCCAACAGGCAGAACCTCCGGACCGTCCCCATTTCTCTGGATCCGTTCACATGCAGCACCTGGTGCGGCCCGAGCAAACTGGGAAGGCCGAACTCATCGCTGTCTTCTTTGACGCGGGAGCCCGCACGATACCTCACGTGCACACCACTGATCAGGTGCTCCACGTCCTTGAGGGCGAAGGGGTCATCGCGACCGAGCATGAGAAGCGGTTCGTGAAACCCGGGGACATTGCGATCATCCCAGCCGGGACGTGGCATTGGCACGGGGCGACGCGGACGACTTCCATGTGTCATCTGTCGATGAAATCGGCCGGTCCGACCGACTGGGATGTCCCGGCTGGGAATTGGTCGACAGAGTACTGATCAACCGGGTGAGGAGGGCGTCCGGCACCGTCCCTCCCTTCAGCCGAGGACCCCGGTCGCTGCGGGTCCACGCGTTGGATTCCGTACACGATCAGTTTCCTGGGCTCGCCGTCGGTTGGCTCGGGAACGGCCGCGCATGGGCGCCATATGCCGGGGCGAAGGCGCCAGGCGGGAGAGTATGCGCGAAGGCTTCTGGATGGAGAATGGCAGCGAGGATTTCTATTCCCTGGGCGATTCGCGGTCCCGGACGGCTGAAATACGCTGAGGCATCGGTGAGATAGACTTGTTTGGTGCGGACGGCGGGGAGATCCGCCCACCCGTCGCGCTGTTCCAGCAAGTTCAGCTCGTCGCGGATTCTGGGTACATCGAACCCGCACGGCATCAGGATGAGGATCTCGGGAGCCGCAGCTCGCACTGCGTCCCAGTCGACAACGAACGATGGCTGGCCGGGTCTCCCGAGCATATCGCGACCACCCGCGAGCTCAACCATCTCTGGCACCCAATGCCCCGCGACAAAGACAGGGTCGAGCCATTCGAGACATGCGACACGTGGGGGGGTCAGGCCCGCGGTCGTCGCCTTCACTCGGTTGATGCGTGCTTCTAGAGCGGTGACCAGGGTGTGCGCACGTTCGGAGGTGCCCGTGAGCGTGCCCACCATGCGAATCGTCTCTAGAATGTCTGCGACGACAAGCGGCTCGAGGGACACCAGCTTGGTCTGCCCCTCCAAAACCTTCGCCGCGTGGGCCACCAAGGTGTAGGACGGAGCACAGACCTCACACAATTCCTGCGTGAGGATGAGGTCGGGCTGCAGCGCCGCGAGTTGGGTTTCGTCGAGATGGTAGACGCTCTTCCCCTTGTGAACCTGCTCGCGGATACGGGCATCGATCACGCCACTGGGGAGCGCGGTGGTGACGATAGCCTCGCTGAGGACTGGCTTGGAGCGAATTTCGGGCGGGTAGTCACAGTCGTGCGAGATCCCAACCAGGTTTTCGGTCAACCCGAGGGCGCATACGATCTCAGTCGCGCTGGGCAGCAGGGAAGCGATTCGCATCTGAGGGGTATCTTACCCCGCAGACTGCCGCCGGTCTACCACTCGATCGACCGTCTTGGCCAGTCGCGTGCCCAAGAAAGTCCGCGGGCCTGCGCCACCCCGCGCAGGCCCCGGTTCGACCAATCAATACCCTACGTTACTCGTAGAGGTTCAGCGGATGACGCTTCAGCATTGCCCCGAGTTTATTGCGGAGCTGATCAAAAACCACGATGTCGTGCTGTCCGACGAACGTGATCGCAGTCCCCGCTCGCCCCATCCGCGCAGTGCGTCCAACCCGATGGATGTAGGTTTCGACGTCTTCCGGCATGTCAAAGTTGATCACATGCGAGACTTCCGGGAGGTCCAAACCCCGGGACGCGACGTTCGTCGCGATGAGCAGCGGCGTGCGCTTTTCCTCAAACGCGCGGAGCGCCTGGAGGCGCGCGCCTTGCCGCAGACCGCCATGGATCACGCCCACGCGATGGTCTCGCCCGAGGACTTTCGCGAGCCGGTCGGCGCGGTGCTGCGTCCGTCGAAAGACAAGCGCCGAGGGGATGTCTTCCGTTCGCAGGAGTCGTCGGAGCGCTTTGACCTTATCTTCCTCGGCTACTTCGACGTAGTATTGGTCGACGGAGTCGACCGTAGGCATCGGCGATGAGATGCGCACCCACACCGGATTGCGCATCTGCTGCTCTGCGATGCTGCGGATGGCCGGGGGCATGGTGGCAGAGAACAGTGCCGTCTGCCGGGAGGGGGGGGTCTGTCGCAGGATCTGCGAGACATCGGGGATGAACCCCATGTCCAGCATGCGATCGGCCTCGTCAAGGATCGCAACCTTGACCGAACCCAACTTGACCGTGCCGCGCTGCAAGTGATCCAGTAGTCGGCCCGGCGTGGCCACCGCGATCTGTGGGTGGCGCCGAAGGGCGGTGATTTGTGGGGCAATCGGCTGGCCGCCAAAAAGGGCAACCACCGCGATCCGCCGTTCACGTCCAAGGGCGCGCAGTTCGTCCGCAACCTGGAGCGCCAGCTCCCGGGTGGGGACGAGAATGAGCGCTTGGAGTGTCGGGACTGCCGGCTCGAGTCGTTCGACGAGCGGAATCCCGAATGCGCCCGTCTTGCCAGAGCCCGTTTGGGCTTGACCGACCAAGTCTTGGCCGGAGTCCATCAGCGGGATGACACGGGTTTGAATCGGGGTTGGTTGGGTCCAGCCCAACCGGTGAATCGCCCGCAAGGTTTCCGGGCGGAGTGGGAGGTCGCCAAAACGGGCAGACGCCTCCGAATGTACTGTAGCGATAGAAATCGCCTCCTTCAGAATCCGGTTCTTGAACCGGACGCGGCTGTTGCCGCGTGAGTTAGTGCCGGCATCTGCGCGTGTCTCGCCGGACCACACTCACCCCGAAGAAGGTCTGCGACACACAACGCGAGGGACGCCGTCTGGGGCATCCCTCGCAGAACGCATATATGACGACAATTATATATTACCAGAATCAATAGACCCCGTCAATCACAGTGGCCGCCCGCGACCGGTACGCGCGCCAACTCTTACCGCGCTACCACCGGCCACCGCCGCCGCTGCTGCGTCGACCGCCTCCACCCCCGCGTCCTCCACGGTTGCCGCCACCGCCGTAGCCACCACTGCCGCCACCGCCGTAGCCGCCGCCACCACCGCCGTAGCCGCCTCGACCACCACCGCCACCGCCGGAACCGCGGCGGTCACCCGAGGGTCGTTCGGAGCGAGGACGAGCCTCATTGACGACAAGCGTGCGCCCCTTGTGTTCCTTGCCGTTCATCGCCAAAATCGCCTCCGCGGCTTTGTCGGCTGGAACCTCCACGAACCCAAACCCTCGCTCGGCTATCAAGCGAGTCTCTGCGACTGGGCCCCAAGGCGTGAAGAGATCACGGAGCTCTTGCTCGGTTACATCGTAGGACAAGTTCCCTACGTAGAGACTTTTCTGCGCCATCTCCCGCTCGCTCCTTTCATTCACTCAACCGTATTGACCGACCCTACCGAGGCCGTGTGACGAGGGTGCCTTCCGGGCGCGTCTGGCGGGGTTGAATCGACTGAACCAACTTGGCCGCGCGTGGAAGCGACCGGTTGATGTTGCGATAGGCGAACTGGACGATCTGCTTGGCGGCCCGACCGCAGAAGACGAGGGTGCGCAGACCATCCCGCCGCGCGGAGGTCGTTCCCGAGCTGACCCCCACGTGCTTGCGCAGCGCCTCGTTCAACGAGGTGACAAAGTCCTCCGGGCCGATGAAGGCGATGGTGCGGACGGCGGCGAGAGAGGCGGGGGACACTTTCCGCCCAAATGGGGGCGTCTCGTGGCCTCCTTCGAGGTATCCGCGCAGAAAGTGCGACAGGAGCGAGCCGGGAATGAGTGAGATCGGGACGGACCCTTCAATGGGATCGGCTCCGGGCACGCCCCACTGGGTCAGGAGATGCCCGAGTTCGCGATCCCGAATGTACGCCTGAAGCCCGTTCTGGCTGCTTTCACAAAACTCGCACGACGGGCGTCCTGTGCACAGATCTTCGACGAGGGTTTGAACATGGGGGATGTCGCGCCGGTCAACATCTAGAACCAGTGTCGGCACAGGTCCCTGCTGGTAGAGTTGTCCACTCGCGGCGATGTACCCGAGCCAGTAGATCTGTGTCGCGCTGCGAAGTTGCGGACTCCCTTGGGTCAACTGGAATGGATCCAATAGCCCATTCTGCGACCGGTTGCTGCGGACGATCTGCAGCACAGCGGGCACGGGCAACTCGTGCTTGGCGGCAATATCTACTGCGGCGAGCCCCGCGGCAAAATCAGACTGGATTTGGAAGAGGCGGAGTGGATCCCGTCGCGGGAGTCGGCGGGCCTTGGGCATTTGCAAATAGTATAGCACGGCATCGGGTCTCGTGTGGAGGCCGGGTGGAGTGAGTGGGCCCTAGCCGAATCGGCGGATTCGGAACAGAGCAATCGGGTGGGCCGTGGCTTGCTCGCGGGCTAGATCAGCGAGAATCTCCCCGATGACCGAGGCGAACTTGAACCCATGTCCAGAGAAGCCACACGCGAGCGTGACCTGGCGCGAGGCGGGATGATGGTCGACGACGAAATGGCCATCAGGCGTGTTCGTGTACATGCATGCCGAGGCCCCTAGCGCCTCGCCGTTCGCTCCGGGGAGGTAGCGTGCAAGCAGATCCCGCATGGAATCCACCTCCTCCGAGGAGACCACCCGGCGGAGGGTTTGGGGAGTGCAGAGCTCTCCCTCATGGTGGCGGGCGACCTTGACACCGTCGGTGCCGAGGGCGGGGAATCCATAGAAGAACGCTCCTTTGCGGTACTCCCAGATGTATACGGGGACCCGGTCCGGAGCAAACTCGACTGCGTCCGCAATGGGGCGGAACCAGAACTGGACGTTGCGTTGGATAGCGAGGGGCACCGAGGCGCCTTCCAAGAACTGTGACGTCCAGGGGCCTGCCGTGAGGATGAGGTGGTCCGCGGCGAGGGTCTCACGAGTGGTCGTGACCTCGATGTGATCCGCCGTGACCCGCCACTGGCGGACATGTTCCTGGAACCGCAACTCGGCTCCAGCTTGGGTTGCTCCTGACAGGTGTGCGCGGACACATGCCTCCGGGAAGAGCACTCCTGCGCGGGGCTCGAGGATGGCCACCATGTCCTCAGCGGGGTGGAAGACCGGGAACCGGTCGCGGATCGTCGCGGCGCTGAGGAGTTCGTGCGGAAGGTTGTATGCGTGGGCGCTCGCCAAGGCTCCTTGGACAAGGACTCCGTCGGTGGGGCCGATCATGAGCCCCCGGGTGTTCACCATCAGGGGGGTACCCGATTCGCGCTGCAACGCGTCCCAGAGGATGTAGGCCCGTTGGACGAGCGGGACATAGGCTGGGTCCTCGAAGTAGGCTTCCCGGATAATCCGGGACTTCCCATGTGAGGACCCCTGGTCGTGGGCGGGGGTGTACTGTTCGAGCCCGAGCACGCGGCTTTGCCGGCGGGCCAGGTGATAGGCGGCCGCGCTCCCCATGGCGCCCAATCCAATGATGATGACGTCGTAGGTTTGCGTGTGTGATCACCCGATGCCCCATTCGCGTTCGGATGTGTGGTTCCCTCGGCGTGGGTGGGGAAGTCGGGGATGCCGGAAGGAGGTATGGTCCCACCTCGCACAAGGTGTTCGGGTCGTCTCTCGATGCGAACTGGCGTGTCCCCAGAGAGGTACGCTATGATAGACAGCACGATGGCGAAGTCCAAGACCATCCCCTCACAGCCCCCCCGCCGCCCAACGTCCGCGAAACTCCGTGCTCTGCTCGAGGATGTCGGGACTCCACCGGCGGCGGTGTTTGTTCCCGCGGGTTTCCAGGAAGCTGCGTTGGCGGCCGTGCGCGTTTCCGACGTGCTCGTTGCGGCTCCCACGGGGAGTGGCAAGACCTGGATCGCAGAGCAGGCGATGGCCGAACTGCTGGCCCGCGGTGGGACGACCTGGTATACAACTCCCCTCAAGGCGCTGTCGAACCAAAAGTACCATCGGTTCAGCGGCCTCTATGGGGCGGAGTCGGTTGGTCTGTTGACGGGCGAACGTCGGATCAACCCCCAGGGGACGATCGTCGTGGCGACCACCGAGATCCTCCGGAACGCGCTCTACGGAGAGGATCGCGCGCCCGACCTGATCGTGCTGGACGAAGCCCACTACCTCGCCGACAAGGAACGCGGTACCGCCTGGGAGGAAATCCTTCTTCGGGCTTCGCGGCGCAGCCGCTTGCTCTTGCTGTCGGCGACCCTCCCCAACGTCGAGGACTTCGCGACCTGGCTGACTGAAGTGCGAGGGCGGCGCCCGGAGGTGATTATCGAACGGGACCGTCCGGTCCCCCTGCGGTTTATCTTGGCGGACAGTCGCGGACGCCTGATCCCGCCGGACGCGCTGGGCCATCTCACCCCAGCGAATCGGTCGACCGGGTGGTTGTCGGGGTTGATGCGGGATCTTGAGCACTACAGCTTATTGCCGGCCATCCTGTTCTTCCCCGCGCGCCGGCAATGCGATGAGGCTGCCCGGGAACTTTCGGGTTTGCGGGCCTTTGGGCCTGAGCTGCGGGCGGCTGCGTTGGGGCGGTGGGAGCGCGAGTTCCCGATTCTCCGCGTCCATCCCTTCCGCAGCACGGTGATCGACTCGGGAGTAGCCCCCCACCACGCTGGGCATCTGACCGGGTGGCGGCTAGCAGTGGAAGATCTGCTGGGCAGGGGTCTGATCCGGGCGGTCTGTGCGACAACCACGCTAGCGAGCGGTCTCGATGTGCCCGCGCGCACAGTCGTGCTCTCGACCCTGGTCCGGAACAGTCCGGAGGGGCCAGTGACCCTCACCCCCACCGAGTTTCACCAGATGAGCGGGCGCGCGGGACGACGCGGCAAGGATACGATCGGCGTTGTCGTCCTGCCCGCAGCGTCTCGAGAGGAGGCACACGAGGGGCTCGCGTTGATCGACGCGGAGCCCGATCCCGGGACTTCTGCCTTCACGCCCGGCTATGTCCAGGTCCTCAACGTTCTTCGTCGGCGGTCGCTCCAGGAAGCACTTGCCGACCTCGGACGCTCCTTCGCAGCATTCGAGCGTCGCGGTGAGGTCCTCCGATTGCGAGAAGCGATCGCCTCGATTCCTCCCGATGAGCTCACCGACCGGCCGTGTGATGATCGGCTCCTCACCCGCGGTCGGTACGAGCGAATGCGCGAGCGTCTCGGGCGGCTGGAACGCCAGAAGGACCGGGGCCGTGGGGAGTCCGAAGACCTGCAGTCGGTACGGGAAGAGGTCACAGCTTGGCCTTGTGCGACGTGCTCGGTAGAAGCGCGATGTCTCGCGTCCATTGAAGCGCTGCGCGCGAGGGAGTTTCGGCGATCTTCGCTGCGCCAAGCGCTCCATGCGGTAGAAGGAGCGCTGGCCGACGAGTTCACCCGCCGGGCAGCAGTGTTGCGACGCCTCGGATACCTCGATGAGGCCCACCGGCTAACCTCGCAGGGGGAGTGGGCAGCAGAATTGCGAACTCCGCGGATGCTGGTGCTGGCGGAAGCTGTACGGCGCAGCCTTGTGGGCGGGTCGACGGCAGCGTGGGCGGCGATCGCCGGTGCGCTTGCCACCGAGCGGTCGCCGCTGCGGGGGGGGGAAGCAGGTCTCTCTGGGCTCGCGAAGTTGGTTCGCGAAGTCGCCGACGTGGAACGCCAACACGCTCTAGCGCCGGACGGCACCGCCGGACAGTTCGACCCGGAATGGGATCCCGTCTCAAGACGGCGTCTTCCACCTCCTGCCGATCGTCGGGCGGACGCCGTGGTGGCCTGGATGCGCGGAGCAGATTGGGCCCACCTCGCAGGCGAGAGCCGCGCTGAAGACGGAGACCTGCAGCGGATCATGCTTCAGGCCGCGGAGGTCCTCATGCAGCTTGAAGGGCTGCCATTTCCTGACGTGCGGACAGCGGCGCGCGATGCACGGTTGCGCCTCCTGCGATCACCGGTGATCTGAACGCTCGTAGGCGGGAGCGGCAGAGATGAGGCATGGCCGATCTATCTTAAGATGTCAGCACGTGGGGTCGTTCTCGAGGGGCCGATGATGCGCACATGTCCGGTGTGTCAGACCCAAATGTCACCAAAGTTCGCCAGCGAGTGCGACCCCCCGATCGCTTGGGTGTGCTTAGAGTGCGGCCTTCTCCAATTGGAGACCGGGGGGCGGCCGTTTACTGCCGAGGAAGCCACAGCAGCGCGCACGTGGATGCCGACGGCCTCCCAAGAGCTGGGGGCGCGTCGGGCTCTCCGCGAGACCCGGGCAGCAACCCATGCCCGTGAGATCCTTGAAGGGTTGGAAGTGGAGCCCCCATTCGATGTGGAAGCCGTGGCCGAGCGGCTGGGGTTCCCGGTTCGGTGGCGTGCTCTTCCCCCTGCATACCGTGGAGGAGTGGAGGGGGACGCCGATCACCGGGTTCTAGTGTTGAACCGCGCGTATCCCTTCCATAGCGAGGCGGAGCGCCGGTGGGCTGTAGCGGAGGAACTCGGGCACGCCATCTTTGACCACGGGACACTCGTGGCCAGTGAAGATCCCAACCGAACACGCGGGATGCTGGAGCCTGGTCGGCAGGCGAAGGAATCCGAAGCGAAGATGTTCGCGGCTGAACTGCTCATGCCCGCAGGCGTCGTGCGCCAAATGTTCCACCGACAGCAGTCGCTGATCCTTGACGCGATGGGGCACGAAGAGCGCACCCACGCGATGCGAACCATCATTGGCGACCTCGCCCGTCAGTTCCACGTCTCTCAGCGTGCGATGCGGATCCGCCTGCAGGACCTAGGGCTCCTGACTTAGCCTGGTGCGCCTCCGGCCGCAGAGATCCTCGGAGACGTCGCGCACCTCCCGGCCACTGCTACCCAATACTCAGAACCCAGGTTGACTTTCCGAGGTCTCCCTCCTAGAGTAAGGCATGTTTCACTTAACGGTGCCGTAGTGAGGACAAGAGCGCACGTGGGTGTCGTGGTCTTGGGGTCAGTGGACTATCCCTGCCCCCCCGAGAGCATACCCGCCGGTGGACGCATCGACTAGAAGAGGTCCGCGGTTTGGTGCTGTGAGGGGCGCAGGGAACAGACCCTGCGCTTGTTCATTTACAGAGGAGGCGCGGTGTTGTGAGTATCTCGGAGCGCAAGCACGCTAGCGCTAGTATTCACGTGCGGCCGTTTGCCGATGATGACTACGCCGCCGCGGTCGAGGTCACCAATCGAACGTTCCCGGATGCCCCCAGCACCATTGCGGAATGGCGGTTTGAAGATACACACTGGGACACCACGAAGTACCTGCGGCAACGGTACGTCGCTTTTGAGTACACCAGCGGGCAAGTCCTCGGCTACGGGGGGTTCTGGCAGATCCCTTGGAACTTTCACCCTCACAAGTTTAGCATGAATATCCGCGTCCATCCAGACGCGCGTCACCGAGGGGTGGGGACCCGGTTGTGGGAGCACATGCTCGAGGTTCTACGCACCCACAACGCGGTGGCTGTGCGTACGATGGTGCGGGAGGACATCCCCGAGGGGACCCAGTTCGTTCAACGGCGCGGGTTCCGGGAGGTCATGCGGGTGTGGGAGTCGCGCCTTGATGTTGGATCCTGTGATCTCACTGACTATCAGGCGCTGCGGGACCGGGTTGCTGCTTCCGGGGTGACGATTACCACGTTGGCGACCGAACGGTCCCGGGATTCCGAATGCCTCCAACGCCTCTACGCGCTGCACTGTGCGATTGGCGAAGACATCCCGTCGCCCGATCGGTTCACGCCTCCAGACTATCAGTTGTTCTTCACCTACGTCGTGGAATCGCCAAGCGCGTTGGCTGATGCGCACTTCATCGCCGTCTCGGGCCGTGAGTATGTGGGGGTGAGCAATCTCGCCAAGCCCGAACTCGGAGATTGGTACATTCAGAATACGACCGGGGTCGCCCGCGCCTATCGGGGGCGCGGGATCGCGACCGCGCTGAAGGTCCAGACGGTTGCCTACGCGCAGGCCCGCGGGATTCGTGAGATTCGCACCTGGAATGAGGTGCGGAATACCGGGATTCTCGCGATCAACGCGCAGCTTGGTTTTGTGCGGCAGCCTGCGTGGGTGACCTACTTGAAGGAATTCGCCGCGACTGATGGTAGGTCGGCGGCGTCCACATGATCGTGCCTAGTGTCCGCGGCTACAGTATGCTTGGGCGCCCGAGATGCTTGCCCAGCTTCGGGGTCCCGGTCTCCGGCGGCCTTCCCATGAAACACGCGTTGTGCTGGACGCTGCTTTGAGAGAGGATGGCGGCAGCATGGTTTTCGCGAGTGCGACCAGAAGGAGAGTCTTGTGACTGGGCTGCGCGTGCTGGATCTTGCCGGGACCCCGTATGAGGCAGGGACCCAACATGGCGCACAAGCCGCTGAAGACATTGCCGAGAACCTCCGGATCTACTTCGATCGCTTCCAACGTGAAGCGCGCCTCCTCCCCGCGCAAGTTCGTGACCGTGCGCAGCGCTATCTCGCGGCGATCGAGACTTCGCATCCCGCCTATGGGGAGGCGATGCGCGGGGTCAGTCGGGGCGCGGGGGTGCCACTCCTCGAGATCGCGGCACTGAACACCCGCTATGAACTCCTCTACAGCCAGTACGCCGCGATCAATCAGGCGAAGGCGGCGCACCTCCCTGCCGGCGGCTGCACCGCGTTTGCGGTGCTCCCCGAGGTGTCCGCAGACGGCCATCTCTACCTCGGACAGAACTGGGATTGGTTCCCGCAGGTGCGGGGGGTCCTACTGCGGGTACGCGAGCCCGACGGGTTCACGGTGGTGGCTTTTACCGAGGCGGGTATCGTCGGCGGCAAAATCGGGATGAACTCCATGGGGTTAGGGTTGGTCATTAACGGATTGCTGAGCACCCACGACGACTGGTCACGTCTACGGACGCCCTTCC
>OBEQ012781994.1_pt1 | contig 111717 bp, 126 predicted proteins | sample 1670901 | NCBI WGS metagenome assembly OBEQ01 (sample SAMEA104232315, study PRJEB22302) | groundwater metagenome | biome: forest; feature: aquifer; material: groundwater | place: USA | collected 2011-08-07 | depth 5.4 m
ATAGACATCCTTAGGGATTCTGGTTGCTATATGCTTCTCAAATCGCTTTTCTCTCATGGGTTAATTTGGATTTGAGATATTTTAAATGTTATCATTTGTTAACATGAGGTATACCCAGAACCTAAAAGGAAACATTTAAATATATTATACCCTGTGGAATTATGAGAAATGACCAAAAACAAAATCCCTGAAAATGGGAAAGAGGTGGTCATTCTTAGTCCTAACCGTCAAAACGTTAAGATTAGCGGGAAGTTGAATTATAATGAAGGTTCCCAATCTTGGAACCTTATAAGGCTTAAAAAAGAGGTTTTGCATGAGTTTCCCCAATTAAGAGAGAAATCCGCCAGTTTTGGCTATACAATGATCATTTCAAAATCCAAAGAGGGCTTTGAAGAATTAATTCAAAAAGAAAAAGACGGGTTTCCAATATTGTTATTTTTGAGCAGGAATATAAAAGAAGATGGCAAGATATCAAGTAGAAAAATATAAGTACTTAAGCACCTTTAAAATAAAAGATTAGTAATTAAAAAGAGAGTTGCTCATTAGTTTAGTCAAAAAGGTATTCTATCCGGCGTGGGCGATTTCGTTAAAAGAAGGTTAGACGAAAGACTTATATATTTTCAGAAATACCCTTTAATAATATAATCCCGGGTGATCCTTAGGGGTTGCCCGATGTTTATCATGGAACCTACAATTCTTTTTATTGATGGGCGGTTATATTTTGTTCTACAACAATGCTTATAAATATAAATTTCTGAGAAATATAATGGGATTGTTAGGAAAGAAAGAAACAAAAAGTCTTGAGCAGCTCGCAAGAGAAGTTATAGTTGCTAATGGAATAAAAATTGATCCATCTTTTAATGACCCAAAATATATTTCATTCAATATTGTAGGGATTGGAACTTCAGAAAAAAATTTCCAGAGTGCCATAGACCATTTTAAAAAACATCTTGTTGATTCTTCACCGGCATATGTCTCTGAAATAAAAGAAGATACTTGGTGTTATAGACCAACAGGGGAATTAAGGCCAAGGATTTCTGCCATCGGATACACATTTAAAAAACCAACTGCAGCCTGAAAATCTGATTTTTTAGTGAACCAAAACCTTTAAAAAACCCGTAGGAGGTATACCCTCATAAATAAAGAGTTGAAATGAAAATGAAACAAAAACATAAGAAAGACGAAGAAGAATCTAAAGAGGAAGAGGAAGACTTGGACTTTGGGTCTGAAGACGAAGAAGAATCTGTTGGGATAAAAAGCGAACCTGAAGAGGAAGAGTACTAGATTCTCCAAAAAACCTTTTATTTTTCTCTGTACTTCTTTTATATTATTTTTTAATAAACTTTATATATCGCAATCCTTTTTTCATAAAATGGGGTGGAAAAGCTTCTTTGGTTATATTGTAACTATCTTTCTAATCATGATTCTGTTTTTTTACTGGTACTTTCCATTAAAAACAATTTATTTTGGCACTTCTTCATCAGGAAATTCTAATTTCAGCCTTAACAGCTCTGGAAATGACAGTATGCAGTTTTATAGCAATCTGAGATATCGAGAACCAAACATATCTTATAACATAATTGATTGCCCGCTCAAAAAAACAGATGAAATGAAAACAGCATTTACAATGATACAAAACCTTACACAATTAAAATTCTATTCTGTGAACCAAAATGAGGAAATATCTGTAACATGTAATAGCACGAGCAGGGTTTCAGAAGGATTGTTTATAGCGGGGGAAGGAGGGCCTACAAACATCACGACATCAGGGGGATTCAATGTTATATATCGGGGAAGCATTCTTCTTATAAAAGAATCAGACTGTGAGATACCAAACATTGCAATTCATGAGCTTTTTCATGCACTTGGATTTGACCATTCCAAAAATCCGAACAATGTGATGTATCCTGTGAGTCAGTGCGGACAGAGAATAGGAAATGACACCATAAACACAATAAAACAGCTTTATTCTTTTCCAAGCCTTCCTGACTTGATACTTGAAAACGTTTCTGCAACGATGGACGGAAGATATCTTAATGCTAATTTAACTGTAAGAAATGTAGGGCTAAAAGATGCCCCAGGAGGAACTATGGAAATTTATGCTGACGGAAAAATGGTTCAGAGCATTAAATTTAACCCTCTGGCAATTGGTTATGGAAGAAAGATTCTAATAAATAATATATTCATCTTCCAAAAAAGTATAGGAGAGCTGAGATTTTTTATAAAGACAGACTTTGACGAACTTTCAAAACAAAATAATGAAGTTATTCTAAACTACATAAGTTAAGAGTCTTAGTCGTCTTCGAATAATTCTTCTATTGTGTTATCAAGCTCTTCATCATCATCTGAATCCCCAAAGCTTTCAACGTTTTCACCCATTTTTTGTTGCATTCTAAAGAATTATTTAGTTTTTAAATATTTCTGTACACAGAAATATAGATTTTTCCCCTCGATATTCATCTTAATTTGTGTAAGAATAAGTCCTAGTTGAAGGATCAGTAGGATACATTATCATATTTATCCCATTCCTGTTGTAGTCATTTCTTACAGGAGCTTTTGTAAGTGACTGAACTTGATACCACCAGTTTCTGTATTTATAGTCAGATGGAGACACATCCTTGAGAACAATTTTCTTCTCTTTCTGAGGACCTACATAATCTATTTCGCTTTCTGTATTAACATTCCCATAGTAATCTTCAAAGCTGTAAATAACCTTGAAATATCCACCTGTGTAATCAAGATTTCTTAAATAAATTTCATAATTCCCAACCTGGTTTCCAAAAATCCCTTCGCCAACTGTATATCTTGACGAGGAGTCATAATTAAGAAATTTATCATTTGTTCCTGTATTTGTCAGATCCGTGTTACTAGGAAGATATTGTCTTGAAGAAATAGGCATAGAATATCCAGAAACCTGATTGATATTAATGTTATAAGTGTTGAAGGAGTTTGTTATCTTTGTTTCAGAGCCTCTGGAAGCATTTACAACAATAATTGTCCCTAAAATAATAATTAACAAAAATATAACGCCAGCGATAATTTCAAGAATCATTCTTTCCTTTTGTTCCATGAAAATCTCATGAAGAAATCCTATTTAAGGATTATTGAGTTGTAATGGATGTTTTTAAAAAATAAAATCCCTCCACCCAGAATCGAACTGGGGATCTCCCGGGTTCTGCTAAGCCGAACTCAAGACTGGCTTTTGGGGTTTCATAGTTTTCCAACGAATAGGAATCTCCACCTTAGATAAATCTACAGCCAGGCGCTCTAACCACTGAGCTATGGAGGGATGAATTAAAAAGAAATAACGGATTTTTAAAAGTTCTTATTCTTCAATCTTTCTTTGCTCGGACACGAAGAAAGCCCTGTTGGACTCAACCTCATGAATTTCTCCATCTCTCTCAAATATTGCCGTTGCTCTTGGCAATTCAAATCTTCCTACTACACCAACCTTAGAGTATATTATATAAGAGACAATCACCATTTCTCCTGCCTCCATCTTTTCAAAGTTCCATTCTATTCTTCTATTTTTCTGGTCAACTCTTGTTGGATAAATGCCTAAAAATTTATCATGAAGATTAACCATCATTGGAGTTCTGTCTACTAAATTGACTCTTTCAACATGGTGCTTTGCCTTTGCTGTGATAGAAACTTTAAGCGCGAATTCACCGCCCTTTGTCCTGACAAAGGAAATTCTTTTCCTCAAAATAACGCTTGTCGCTGTGTACTTCCTTACAAAGACAACTACTGCCACGATTAATAAAATGAGAATGAATGGGAAAAGCCAGTTGGTTTTCACATCAATTTCAAGAGTCTCTCCCGGTTTTATATCTCTGGTCCAGGTGTAATAAACGCTGACGCCGCTTCTTTCAACTATATCAGGAGAAGGGCTGAAACTTGTGAACAATCTAGAAATAAGATTTTTCTTTATCACAGTTTGGGAAGTTGTGATAGTGTTCCCATTGTTTACCTTGTCAATTATCTGGGTATTTATCAGGAATCCATAATCTTTTTTGGTTGTTGTAAGAATATTCTTTTCCACGAATTTTATCACTCCTTCAACATTTGCATCTTTTCCAAGAGTAGTTACTACTGCATTTAATGTATAAAATCCTGCCATCAGACTTTTGAAATCATCCTTGTTAAGCTGAACACTTACTTCTTTTCTTTCTTTTGGACCAATTGTAAAATCTTTTTCAACATTGAAAAATGCAGAGGAAAATTTTACATGCGTGCTTCCAAAATTAACATCTACATTATTTTGTATAAATATTTGTATCGACTGTGAATTAGGGTCGACATCGCCAGAGCCAATTTCAAAAGCATCTTTAAGATCTATTATCTTAAATGTAAGGCTTTCTTTATCCTCAGAAGTGTCGCTGGCTCTTATAACATAAGGAATAGTGTAATATCCTCTCTGGGAAATTCCTCCTATAGGGGACAAATCAAGCCTGATTTTTTTTGTTTCTCCTGAATTTATCGAAATATTTGTTGGAGACATGCTAAAACCGGCGAGATTGTAAAACTGAAAAGAGTCTGAAGCCCCATTGTTAATTATGTTAAGCAAAAAAGATACGGGCTTTCCCACGTCAGCTATAAGCACTTCGTTCTGGCTTGTTTTTTGTACGTTTATGTTTATCGCGAGAATATTTGGAAGAAGAAATACAAGAGCAACCAGCAAAAACCACTTTTTCATACAGAAAGCAGAAGGATTTTATATTTAAGTATTTCGGTTACTCTTTATTTGCGATTTTTGGCAGAAAATTTATTTTTTCCCCTCTAAATCAAGATAAGATTTTGCCTGGTTGAGGAATGTGTCACAAGAGCTCGCTACTTTTCCCTCGTATTCTTCTATCCTTGAATGAATCACAAATTTTTCATAAATGCCACGCAGAAATTTTTTGAATGCACTTGTTTCAAATTTTCCCTCGTAATCCCTAACCAAAATTCCTTTTATGCTTACTTCCACAGAGCCCTGATTTGTTTTTACCTTAGCTCCTTCTTGGTTTACCTCTATCTCCTTTAGCCCGCCAACGTTGAAGATAATGTTTGCATCAAACCTGAAATAATCAGTTAGATTTTTTTGCCCCGTCCATTCCACATTTATATTTTTTGTAGCTCCGTCTATTTTTTCCGAGTATTTGTTCTCAACCAATTCCAGCCCAGTTTCCTCTTTGAGCCAGTCATAACAAAATTTGTAGAAATCCTTAAATGAAAAAATTCCGGAGTAACTGATTTTGCTTGAAAAAATCGTGTCTTTTTGAGGGAATTCTCTAGCCATTTTTCTTCTCTTTATAAAAGAGAAATTTGATTTAAATATTTAACTAATAAATCTACATAGAATTCTTGCAGGATTCGCACATCAGCATACCGTTAACTCTGTACAATGCTTCGCGTTCACCGCATTCCTCGCAGATTCCCTCTTCTACTACAGGCTTTGAAATTGCTTTTTCAAACCTCTTAAGTTTTTCAGCTTCTTCCCTTATTTCTGCGAATTCTTCCAGCTCTGGATAAAATTCAGGATGGAAATTAAGAATGTCCTTTACAGTTATCATTCCCTCAAGCTTTCCCGCGCTCACCACAGGCATTCTTTCAAACTTCAGACTTTTCATTCTTTTGATTGTTTCAGTGATGCTTAAATCAGGCTTTACAGTCGCAATTTTTTTTGGAGAAATATCAATTGCTTTTATTTGAGAAAGATCTGCCTTTGATTTTTTTAAAAGAGCCCAGAGAATATCGCTTTGGTCTATGAAACCGAGAAGTTTCCCATTTTCAACAAGAAGCAGACTTCCTACATCTTTTCCCACCATCTTTTTTGCACATGCCAGAAGACTATCGTTTGGATTTGCAGTAACAGGATTTCTGGTCATGACATCCGCGACCAGGACTCTTTCCATGAAATTTCATAGGCCTTTTTACTTATAAATCTTGTGAGATTTTGTTCCATTTTTTATTACAACAATATTTAAATAACTAGACAGAGAGATAGAGTTATGACAGAAAAACCTGTTGTACTGATGCCTGAAGATGTCCAGAGGCTTCTGGGAAAAGATGCGCAAAGAAATAATATTCTGGCTGCGCGAATGGTTGCAGAAATTGTAAAGACAACGCTAGGACCAAAAGGAATGGATAAAATGCTTGTTTCTCCAACTGGAGATATTATAGTTACTAACGACGGCGTTACAATTCTTGAGGAAATGCAAATAGAACACCCTGCTGCAAAAATGATGGTTGAAATTGCAAAGACACAGGAAAGCGAAGTTGGCGACGGAACAACAACTGCAGTAATGTTGGCAGGAAAGCTTCTTGAAAATGCTGAAAAACTTCTTGACAAAAAAATACATCCGACAGTCATCACAAAAGGATATAGGATTGCCTCTGAAAAAGCTCAGGAAATTCTTAAGGACATAGCTTTAAGGATAACTCCTGATGATGAAGATGTTCTAAAACAGATTGCGATGACTGCGATGACAGGAAAAGGGGCAGAAGATTCCAGAGAGTGGTTTGCAGATATAATAGTAAGGGCAGTAAAGCAGATTGAAAACAATGGAAAAATAGACCTTGATGATATAAAAATAGAAAAATCAAAAGGAGACGGAATAAAAGACACTGAACTAATATCTGGAATTGTAATTGACAAAGGAAGAATATCACAGGACATGCCTAAATTTGTCAGAGGCGCAAAAATAGCACTTGTGGATTTCCCACTTGAATTAAAAAATCCTGAAATCGAAACAAAGATATCAATCTCAAGTCCGGAGCAGTTGCAAGGATTTATTGCACAGGAAGAAAGAGAAATAAGGGAAATGATAGAAAAAATAAAACTTTCAGGAGCAAATGTAATATTCTGCCAGAAAGGAATAGATGATTTCGCCCAGTATCTTCTTGCTAAGGAAAAAATATATGCTTCCAGGCGTGTTTCCAGAAGTGATATGGAAAAACTTTCAAAGGCTACAGGTGGAAGAATAGTCAGCAATCTTGGAGAATTGAATCCTTTTGAAATCGGAAGCGCTGACCTTGTCGAGGAAGTAAAACATGGGGAAGATGTCCTTACATATATAAGAGGGTGCCAGAATCCTAAGGCTCTTACAATTCTTATTCACGGAGGAACAGAGCATGTTATTGACGAAATAGAAAGGGCGATAAAAGACGGTTTAGGTGACGTCGCATGCTCTCTGCAGTCTGGGCTAGTTGTTGCAGGTGGCGGAGCTGTTGAAATAGAGCTTGCAAAAAGGCTCAGAGAGTTTGGACACACTTTAAGTGGTAGAGAGCAGCTCGCTGTTGAAGAATTTGCTTCTGCACTTGAATTTATACCTGCCACACTTGCAGAAAATGCAGGCTTGGACCCTATAGACACATTGACAGAATTAAAATCAAGGCATGATGCAGGAGAGAGAAATGCCGGACTTAATCTTTTCAAGAACAAAATAGAGAATGCCATTGAAGCAAGGATAATCGAGCCATTGAAAATAAAAACACAGGCATTAAATTCTGCTTCTGAAGTTGCTATGATGATTCTAAGAATTGATGATGTGATTGCATCCTCTGGGAAAAGTAGTGGATTATCAACAGGAAGATCTCCCTCGGAAATGTTCTAATGGGTCCTAGAAATCTTTCATCTCAGCAGGCACAACCATTAAATTTTGAGGATATTCTGAGTAAAGAGGAATACCTTATATGTGACACTTCCATTACAAACTATTTGACCCCACACTCTTATTGGATTTTCCCCGCGAGAAATTTTTCATCTATTCCTTCTGATTTTATTGAAAAAGAAATAGAATCTATGAAACTATTTTTAGAACTTTTGTCAAGTCCAAAAGTATTAACTACAGATGGGGTCTCTCATGAAATTAAAAATGCAAGAAACAACATTGGTGATAAGATACATTTCTTATCATTAAGAGAAGACCACCATCTGAAAGGAGATGAAAGAAAAAGGAACAATGGAAAATCTGATAAAAGGATTAAGTTGGAAGAAATCCAAGAATTGTATCATAGATCTTATGAAGCTTCAAAAATATTGGCATTTTCCCCGAGCCAGAGACAGATATACAGTTTCTTGGAAAAAATTGTCTTAAGCGTAACAAGAAATACATGCGCAAAAATAGATTATAACCTTTTTTATCAGCCAGATAGACCTAAAACAGAAGATTTTCATACAGATGAGCAATTGGTTGCCGTCGCCCTTTATCTCTCTTCTATTGAAAAGAAAAGTGGAGGAGTTCTCACAAAAGACTCTGACATAAAGAGAATTTTGAGAAATACAATTTTTTATCTTACTCATTCGAAAAATCAAGGGTACAGGGAAATGATTAATTTACTTAAAGATAATGGCATAAGAATTTATTCCCAGACTGGTATCTGGGAAGCTATCTTAAAATTTGATAGCTCTTGGTTTGACTCTGTAAAAATGATTATACAACCCCTGAAAAAATCCAGATGATTGATTCAGAAGTTTTTTCAAACTAAAATTTATTCTTCTCTACTGATTAAGAAAAATGCAAGAATACCAAAAAGCAAAAGACAAGCTAATAATAAAATTATCAAGAATGTTTTAAGTGCGCTTCCAGAAACTGCTGTATTTCCTGTTGTGTTAGATTCTGTCTGTATTCCTTTTCCTGGCAAAAACTGATTTGAATATTGCTGATTTTCAAAGCTAAGGTCTGTTACAGCATTTGTTCCAGATGTTTTTCTTGAAACTCCGCCTACTGCACCTCCAGAACTTCCTCCGCTTGAAGTATTAACATTGAATGTCACGCTTTGGCTTGCCTGGTTTCCTGCAGCATCTACTGCATATACTATCCATGTATTTGTCCCTTGAATAGAGGTTATGTTAGTTATAGGAGCATTACATTGAGTTAGTATAATTGTCAAACCTCCATCAATACTATACCAGCATGTTGCTAAATTTGCATCTATTGCTGTAAAGTTTATTGAAGTGACATTGCTTGTATAATTAGTCCCATTCTGTGGAGAAATTATATTGACTACAGGAGCAATAGTGTCGATTGTGAAATTAATAACGCTGCTAACTCCAACATTCCCTGCCAAATCAGTTGCGTAGAAAACAGCTGTGTGATTTCCATTTGCGAATACAAATGATTGTGCGAAATTAGTACTTGTAACTTTGCTTAAACTGAAATTGTTTAATCCATCAAGAACTAACCAAGCATTGCTAATATTTTTATTTGTGGTTATGCTAAAAGAAGCAGTTGATGTATTGAAAAACTGGTTATTTTTAGGTGAAACAACTGTGATTATTGGAGGGTTAGGGTTTCCTGGCACAGTTGTGTTTACAGAGAAATTAATTGCAGAGCTTTTTCCCAGATTGCCTGCCAAATCAGTTGCATAAAAGATAACAGAGTAATTTCCGTCAGGCAAAAAGATAGAACCTGAAAAAGATATTGATGAAGTTTGTGCCATTGAGAAATTTATGGAAGTTGTTCCATTCGACAAGGTATAAGATGCGCTACTTGAATTCTTATTTGTGGTTATACTTAAAGGAACCGTTGAGACATTGAAAACCTGATTGTTTTGAGGCGAAACTATTGTTACAACAGGAGGTGTTGTGTCTGGATTTGTTCCTACAGTTACGTTTTTTACAGTAAGGGTGAAGGTTTGAGTTACAAATGTTTTTCCGTCTGAAACCTGCAAGGTTATTACATAATTAGTGTCAGAAGGCACATTAGGAGCCAACCCACTCATAAATCCAGAGGAGTTCATTGAAATCCATGTTGGGTTTTGAGTCAAAGTATAAGTCAAAGGATCATTGTCAGCATCTGTTGCAGTAACCTGATATGTGAAAAGAGTGCTTTTATTTACTTGTGATGGAGGAGTTGAAGTTATTATAGGAGGATTATTTCCAAGAGCTTGAGGCAAAACTTCCAATTTCAAAAAATTTGAAGAACTTTGTCCGCTTGCGCCAGTTACTGTTGAAACAATTGTGTAATTTCCAGGAACAAGATAAGCTGCAGATCCTAGAATTAAATAATTTGAATAAGAATCTTTAGTAGTGTATGTATTAAGCAAATTATTAACAAGACTTCCTGAAGAATTTATCAAGTTGAGAGTTATACGCATGCTTGCTTCTAATACAGAATCAGCACTAATTATCACTCCGATACTTTGCCCATTAACTATCTTAGTAGAATTTGAAGTTGTTGAATCATAAAACAAAGAAGTTGTTACGCTTGCTGCCTGGACAAGCACTGCTAAGAAAATAAATGCAAGAGGTATCAGGAATAATTTTTTTTGTATGTTCATTTTATCGTGCTCGTTGGAAATAATCTCCTATTCTCCTTCCTTCAACTGTTACATAAGCAGTATCTGTTCTGCCCATTGTTGGATTTTTGATTACATAAAATTCTTCAGCAAGTGTATCGCATAAGACATTTGCTCTTCTAATGACCAAACTTTCTCTCAAATCAGTGTTTTCTTTGGATAATCCTCTGCTCTTTAGACCAAAATATCCTGCTGTTGCAAGCGAGCCAACTAAAGTTAATAGCGTTAAACCCTTCCAGAGTCCTGACCTATCTATGCGTCTTTTTTCTTCCCTTGTTTGTCCTGGAGTTGTTCCTGTCATTTTAAAAAGTATACCTCGCACCTACTTCCCATCCATTCATGCTTCCTATTCTAGTTACAGCACCGCCAACTGATAGATTTTTGCCGAGGCGGACCTTAAATCCTGCACTTAAATTAAGTCTGTCAGGTGAATGTCCACTTTGCGTATAATTTGATATAACTTGATCAGGGCTAAGTGGAGCGCCATTTCTATCCTCACCGATTATACTCGTTTGATTAACACCTTTATATCCATCCATAAAACTTAATCCTGCTGTAAAAGGAATATCCAAAAAACTGAAAGGCATAAGCATTACTTCCAGACCTGCATCTGCTCTTTCCCTCTCAGCAAAAGTTGTTGTAACTATATCTGTTCTTCTTTTGGTAGTGCCCGGACCTATATTTTGTATCGCTCTTAAATTTGTATCTGTTGTTGTAGTTCCTGAATAATCTGCTTTTATGGCAGTATAACCTGCAAATACGCCTATTCTAACCAATGGGGAAACACGAACATTTCCGAAAGCCTCAAAAGTCAATCCATGATCTTGAATACTATATCGTGTTCCCATGCCTAATTCCAATGCATTTCTTCGAGTTTCTCTAGCCCTTATGCTATCTTGCCTTGATCTTTCTCTTGTATTTGCCATAGCTCTTTCTGTTCTCACTCTTTCGCTGTCTGCCCTTGCCACCACACTATCAACTCTTGCAGGTCTTGCTACTCTTGCTCTAAGAGTATCTTGCCTTACTCTCTCTGCTGCCTGTTGTGCTAAACTGTCAGCATGTGCCCTTGCACGCCTCTCTCCCATTACTACTCTAAGGCTGTCCTGAGTCCTTTGTTCTGCAGATGGTCCATATGGATTTGTGTGTCTGTAATTCAAAAGAATAGGAACGCCGTCTGTCCTTGTTCTTGTATTAATCATATAAGTTCCTTCAGGAATATTAAGATTGTCTTCAGGAGAAAAAATTCCGTCCTTAATTGCATTGTTCAAAGCTTCCAAGCTTCCCCTGTCGTTGTGAGGAGTATGCCTTGCTCGATTTAGAAAATAATTTATTGTTTCCCTGTCTTTCCTGCTTACACGTGAAGACGCAGAAAGACTTCTTGCCACATTCTCCAATCCTGTCTTTGCGTCGACAGCAGAGAACTGCATCCTTCCTCTTGAATAAAGAGAATCCCTAAATGAATAATAAGTTCCAGGATAAATGTCAATTTCAAGCACCTTTCCGAGAATACCATCGCCAACAGTTGTCAATCCGCTTCTTGAGTAGATTGGCTCTCTGCGCCTTTGTTGATTTTGCCCCTGGGCATTGATTCTTTGAGTGGAAATTGGATGACTTTGACACAAGTTACAACTTGTTTGAGATGGGTTTTGCGCATAAGCTTCTCTTCCTAAAGCCAATGAACCTGCCAATAAAGCAGCGCTCAATATCTTTGATTTCTTCTTCAAAGCCATTTTATTTCCAAGTTTAAAAGGGTATATAAAGATTTCTGTATGTAACTATTATTAAATTAATACACTTATTCGATAATTTATAATACAGCATAAATTACAGAACCAATGATAACTATTGCCGAAACAATATTCTTCAGCTTAATTTTTTCTTTAAGGAAGAAATGTGCAAATATGTACATAAATATTGACCCAAGCATGAGAAGAAGAGTTGTGAACACAATTCCTATGTTAAGATATCCATAATAAATAACTACTCTATAGACAACCCAGACTCCGCCTGTAAGAAAAGTGATCAATCTGGATTTATTGTCCAGTTCTTTGAAATTAGGAATGAAAATTACAAGACTAATTATAAAAATAAAAAGGCATCTCAGAAAGTAAAAGCTGAAAGGCGAATAAAAATCAAGTATCAGCCTTGAAACCACAAGCTCAAGAGCAAAAAAGAAGCTACCTAAAATTGCTGCAATGAAAAACTTGTTGAATTTAAGATGATGTCTTTCAATGTGTGAAAATACGAGGGCGAGAGATGCTATTACTGCTGCTAGAATAATTTTTGGGCTTGTGGAATAAAGACCGTCTGCAAACAAACTAAAAATAAGAGCAAGAACAATTGTAAACATCGGTTCCAAGACCCTCGCTGGTTCAAGATTGCTGACCCTTTCCCCCTTTAAGGAATAAAAAACCAATAGATTTCCAATAATCGCAAAAAAAATCACAAAAAATAAAATTAAAACATTCTTTAGTGCCAAAGCCTGGGGATCCAACTTCCAGAAAAACAAAAGAAATGGGAGAATAAATATTATGATTGCAAGAAAAGAAGCTGTTTGATAAAGTTTTATGTCTACCTTTTTTTTTCTTAGAATAATTCTTTCCAGTATAGTTCCGCCTGCCAGAGAAACTGCCCCTAGTATTGGCAAATAATAAACCATCTTATCATAAAAAGAAAACCAAGTTTAAAAAGCATTTTAAACCCAAGATTATTCTTAGTGTTATGGCTTCAGAAAAAACATTTGACTTCATTGTTCTTGGCGCAGGTGGTTCTGGTTTAGCAGGAGCCATGTATGCTGCAAGGCTTGGTCTTAAAACTCTTGTTTTGGGAATTAACCATGGAACAGAAGCCCCTGTTGGAGGAGTTATCACAACAACAGAAATAGTTGAAAACTACCCTGGTTTTGAAAAGATATCAGGTCAGGAACTCGCAAAAAAACTTGCAGAACATACAAAATCTTATGATTTGGTTGATATAAAACAGGAGAGAGCAGAGGAAATAAAAAAAATTACTTCTGGTTTTTCCGTAAAAACAAAAAAATCAGAATACAAAGCAAAAGCAATCCTTTTTGCTACAGGGACAAGATGGAAAAAGCTTCCAGATTCTGTAAAAGGTTCCAGAGAATTTGAGAATAAAGGAGTAAGTTATTGTGCTCTCTGCGACGGTCCTCTTTACAAGAACAAAACAGTTGCTGTTATAGGTGGCTCTGACAGCGCTACAAAAGATGCGCTTCTTCTTGCAGAACATGCAAAAAAAGTCTACATAATTTACCGAGGAGAAAAAATCCACCCTGAGCCGATAAACATGAATCGTGTCAAAGCCAACAGGAAAATAGAAGTCATAAATAACACAAATTTAACAGAAATAAAAGGAAAAGAATTTGTGGAGAGTGTTTCCTTGGATCGACCCTACAACGGAAAAAAAGAGCTAAAGCTTGACGGTATTTTTGTTGCAATAGGGCATATCATTATTTCAGAACTGGCTGGCTCTTTAGGTGTAAAGCTAAACGAGAAAAAAGAAATAATAATCAATCATATGACTTCTGAGACAAATGTTCCAGGAGTTTTTGCCGCAGGAGATGTCACAGACAAACAATTCAAACAGCTGATAATAGGAGTTGCTGATGCCTGCACAGCTGCATACAGCGCATACGAATACATAAAAAAAGAAAAAGTTTTCTAGAAATGTAATAATTGCAGAGGTGATAACTTTATAAATTTGATAAAAGAGATATAAAAATGGCAATCCTAAAGAATTCAAGAAAAGGGAAAACCATTGAAGTCAAAGATGGGGAAAATATAAGAGATGCAGCTGAAATTCTAGGGGTTGAATTTAACTGCAGAAACGGGGTCTGCGCAACATGCATGGTTGATATTATTAAGGGCGAGGAAAATCTCTCTGGCCTTACAAAGGCAGAAAAAACCTTGGCAAGGGATATGAAACACAGGCTTGCATGCCAGTGCAGAATTAAATCAGGAGAAGTGGAGATAGGAGTATAAAATGGACTCAAACCAAAGAGTGATTACACATGAATATTTAGGAAAACTTGTAAGAGAGATGCTTCATACATTAGAAAGAGGAGGAGTAAACTCTTTTACTTCTTTGGAAAGAAGATTAGGGCAATCTTTCAATGTAACAGAAGGAAAAATAAAACTAGAATACAAATTCTCTGAGTTAGGCACATGGACTTCGACAGCCTATTACATGATTCCTGGAAGAGGAAGGCCTGTTGAAATACAGATGAACCAAGAACTTGAGTACTCGAAGGTTATTGTTAAGGCTAAAAAAATGCTTGTCGGCTACCATTTCTGTTTTGATGACAGTGACGGAAACAAAACCCAGGAAAAAATAACCAAATTTCGCTGGGATATGGTAATGGAGGAGTTAAAAAGACTAACAAATCATAAAAATGCTTGACTTCGAAAAAGAAAAACTTATCAGAGAACTGAAAAGAATAAAACCAAAAAGGGTTTTGGTTCAGCTTGCCGAAGGAATAAAAAAACATGCTCCCGAAATTTCAGGATGGATTGAAAGCCTGGGGATTGAAGTTATCTTCTCAGGAGAAACTTGTTGGGGTGCATGCTCCATCGCTGTCCAGGAAGCACAAGCTCTTGCTGCTGATTTGATAGTCCATTTTGGACATGCAGAATTCATAAAATCAAAATTTCCTATATTATATATAGAAGTGAAAGATCTTTTGGATCTGAAACCAATTTTGAAAAAATCCTTGAAAGATATCAAAGAATTCAAGACAATAGGGCTTTCTTATTCTATACAGCATAGGCATGATTTGAAAAATATAGTGGAATTTTACAAAGAAAACGGGAAAAAAGTTGTTCTTTCCAAAAAAATAGGAAATGTTGCTTATGAAGGACATATAGTAGGATGCCAGTATGAAGGATTGAAAGCAATACAGAAAGATGTTGAAGCTTTTGTTATAATAGGAAATCAGTTCCATTCCATGGGGGCTGCACTTGCTCTTGAGAAGCCAGTTATTCTTCTAGATGTTTACAATGATGAAGTTAGGAGTATGAAAGGACTAAGAAACAAAATTCTCAAGCAGAGGGCGATTTCAATAGAAAAACTGAGAGAAGCAGAGAACGTTGCGATAATTGTAGAGATAAAGCCAGGACAGAAGTTCGGCTCTCCAAAATTCCTTCTGGGAAAACTGAAGGAAGCTGGAAAAAATGCTATTGTTATAACAATGTCAGAATTGACTCCTGATAAAATCATGAACTTCTATAATATCGATGCATTTATCGAGCTTGCATGCCCGAGAATTGCAACAGATGATTTTGCGAAATATTCAAAACCGATACTAACATTCAGAGAAGCTCTTGTTGCCCTTGGTGTAAAAACCTGGGAAGAAATGCTTGAGTCTGGTTTTGTATAAACACTTATGGTTAAGTCTTTTAAGTATCACAAACTTTATAAAATGCTTTTTCAGTATAGTAATACATAGAAAATGAGCGACGAAGCAGAAAAATCTATAACAATATCTAAATCAACTTTGTGGAAAGTTGGTTTTGTATTTCTTGCAGTTGTTCTTATAGCGTCTGTATGGACAGGTGGCTTTGGCCTTAGAGGAGTAAGCACAGGAAGCACAGTACAGCAGCAAAATACAGGAGCTACTCAGAAGCAAGCAGTTACTGATTTAAGCGTTTTCACAAACAATCCAGATTTATATCCTTCTTTAGGACCAGCAAATTCAAAAAATACTGTAATTGAATTTCTAGATTTCCAATGCCCTTTTTGTGCAATGGCTTCAGGGCTTCCATCATGGATTAGTCAATATCAAACTCAATATGGAGATTTGATGGGTTCAGCTGGAAAGGTTGAGACAATGGCCAAACAGGGAAAGTTGAGATTTATCGCTATTCCAATGAGTTTCCTTGGACAAGAATCAGTTTATGCAGCAGAAGCTGGATACTGTGCAAATGAGCAGGGAAAATTTTGGGAAATGCATGACGCCCTTTTCATGGCTCAAACTCAGGGAGAAAACAATGGTAAATACAATAAAGATAAACTTGAGATAATCGCACAAGGAATTTCAGGGCTCGACCAAAGTAAGTTCAAGAGCTGTCTTGAAAGTGATAAATATGCTTCAGCTGTTCAGACAGCAGCAAGACAGGCAAGCACAGCAGCAAGCGGAACACCAACATTCTTTGTAAATGGAAAACAGGTAACCCCTTCTGGAACAGCAATACAGGCAGCACTTGTTTAATTTTACTTTTAATCAATTCTTCTTTTGGTGTTGTTATATTACATAAACTTTAATAAACAAATTTTTCATATAGTCTTTATAATATCACAATTAAAATAATGGAAATAAAAAAAACAACTCTCTGGAAAACAGGATTCATTGTTTTATGTTTAATTGTTTTAATTTTTATTTTTAATCCGTTCAAGTCCTCTTCTGGAGCAGGTTTAGTTGATGTTAGTTTATTCACAAACAACCAAAGCTTGTACCCTTCTCTTGGACCCGATAATGCAACCAATGTTGTTATTGAAATATCTGACTTCCAATGCCCTATCTGTGGGATAGCATCTGCGCTTCCCAATTGGTCTTCTCAATATTCTAACCAGAAAAGCTATAATATTGCAGGAAAAATTGAAAATGCAGCAAAACAGGGAAAGTTAAGACTTATTTCTGTAATAATGAGCTTTTTGGGACAAGGTTCTGTCTATGCAGCAGAGGCAGCATTGTGCGCAAATGAGCAGGGAAAATTTTGGGAAATGCATGACACAATTTATTCTAATCAAGTCCCTCCTTCACAAGAAGGAATCCAATTTACTAAGAGTCAGTTAGAAACAATTGCTCAAGGAGTAAGTGGATTAGATCAAACAAAATTCTCAAGCTGTCTTGAGGGTGATAAGCATCTTTCTGATGTTCAAAAAATTTCTGGTTCAGCAAATAGTATAGGAGTTAAGGGAACTCCAACATTTATAATCAATGGAAAAATGCTCTTAGACTGGACATCTGCCTTGTCTGTACTATCCCAATAATTTAAAATTAAAAAATAAAAAAGAAAATTTATTCTTTTAGCCAACCATAGCCTTTTTTCTCAAGGCTGTCTATTAATTCAGCGGAACCCTCTGTAACAATATTTCCCTGAATCATCACTGAAACTCTATCTGGTTTAACATATTCAAGAATTCTTTTGTAATGTGTGATTATCAAAACCATTTTGTCTTTGTCCATAAACTTGTTGATTCCATCTGCCACAAGTCTTAAAGAATCAATGTCAAGGCCAGAATCTGTTTCATCAAGAATTGCAATTTTTGGATTCAAAACTAGAAGTTGCAGAATTTCTGCTTTTTTCTTTTCCCCTCCTGAAAAACCCTTATTAAGATAACGTGAAAGAAAATCTTTTGGTATTTTAAGTTCAGCAGCTTTTTTCTCAAGAAATTCTTGGAATTCAAGCACAGAAAGTTTTTTACTGTTGGTCGCATTGTAAGCCTGCCTTAAAAATGTTGAAAGCTTGACTCCTTCAATTTCCACAGGATTCTGGAAGCTCAGAAAAATCCCTTTCTTTGCCCTTTCGCTTGGATTTAAAGCGAGAATATTTTCCCCATCAAGCATAATTTCTCCAGAAACAACCTCATAACCTGGATGACCCATGAGAACATAGGAAAGTGTTGATTTTCCAGATCCGTTTGGACCCATAAGAGCCTGGATTTTTCCTTTCTCAAGCTTTAAATTCAATCCCCTAAGTATTTCTTTTCCTTTGAATGAAACGTGAAGATTTTTTACTTCAAGCATTATTTCAAAGCCTCTTTAACAGCTTCTAGGGCAAGAAGTGCGCATTTGATTCTTGCCGGATTTAATTTCATTTTTAAAGTTTTTAAAAAATCCTCGCCGGTAATTTTCCTGATGTCTTTTGTATTCATTCCTTTTATTTTATCAGTAAGAATTGATGCTGCCACCATTGAGATTACGCAGCCAGAGCCACTGAACTTTATGTCTTGGATAATATTATCTTTAACAAGAAGCTGGACTGTTATTTCATCCCCACAAATAGAGTTGTGCGCTGTTTTCTCATGAGTCGGATTTTTTAGCGCTCCAAAGTTGCTTGGATTTTTGTAAAGTTCTAAAATATGTTCTCTGTATATGTCGTTTGGTATTCCTTCTTCCATTTTATTTGAATTTCTCCTGTATTTCCTTCAAGCTGTCAACTAAAAGGTCAATGTCTTCCAGTGTGTTATAAAATAAGAAACTTGCCCGACAAACTCCGCCCCTTGTCTTGAGAATTTCCATTAATGGCATTGCACACATGTGTCCTGCACGTATTGCAATCTTTTTCTGATTCAAAATCTCAGCTACATCATGAGGATGTATTTCAGGAAGATTAAAGGAAACAAGAGAAACACTTTTTTCTTCTCCAGGATTGTATATTTTTATTCCGGGAACTTCCCTAAATCTTTTTAGCGTATAATTCAAAAGATATTTTTCCCATGCAGAAGTGTTTTCTAATCCGAGATTTTTTATATAGTTGAGAGCTTCAGCCAGACCGACAGCCCCTGCAATATTTTGTGTCCCTGCCTCAAATCTTTCTGGAATTTTTGCCCATGTTGAATTTTCTAATCCAACAGCTTCTATTATACCTCCTCCAAAATTGAAAGGCTGCATTTTTTCCAATAATTCTTTTCTTCCGTATAACACACCAATGCCATTTGGTCCGAGAATCTTATGGCTGGAAAAAGCCAGAAAATCGCAGCCAATATCAGAAACATCTATTTTCAAATGCTGAATACTCTGCGCAGCATCTATAACTGTTATTACTCTTTTTGATTTTGCCAGCTTAACTATTTCATTTATAGGATTAATAGTGCCAAGAACATTTGAAACATGAGTAAATGCCAATATTGCAGTCTTATCATTTAACTTGCTCTTTAAATCATTCATGTCTAAAGTAAAATCTAGTTTGATTTTAACGAATTTTAATTTCATATCATTCCTTTTAGCCATTTGCTGCCATGGAACAAGATTTGAATGGTGTTCCATCTCTGTCAGTAGGATTTCATCCTTACCCTTAGGTATTATTGGCTGAAGAGTGTAAGCCAAAAGGTTGATTGATTCTGTAGTGTTTTTGGTGAAGACAATTTCTTCTGGTTTTGCTCCAATGAAATCGGCCACGACAGCGCGTGAACCGGAGTATTTCTTCATCGCCTTTTCTGCAAGAGAATAAACACCACGGCCAACATTTGAATTGTCTTTTTCTGTGAAATCCTTTACAGCATTTATAACTTGTTTTGGTTTTTGGCTTGTCGCCGCATTGTCCAGATAAACAAGTCCAAGATTGGATTTGAAAATAGGAAAATCTTCCTTCAATACTTTAGCTGTTTGGTTATCTATTTTCATGATAAAATAATAAGCATAACCTGGCTTTTTAGTTTTTGCGATTAGGAAAATTTATAAAATGACTTTTGTAGGGATAATTATGCGTATTAGAGATAAAGTAGAAAGATTCGGACTGAGTTTATCATGGAATTCAAAAGATAGAGACGAAGTCATAAAACGTAGCAAAATTTTGCTGGAAGAATTGAAATATACTCAAGGAGTGGGTACAGTAGAACAAATTCCTGGATTTATTGGTTCAATTGAGATTCTTCATGATACTTGCGGGTATGGTCTTACAGATATAGGAGCTATGTTTGGTTTAAGTAGAGAAAGGATAAGGCAATATTTCCAAAAATACAATTTACAACGTAACGAAGCAAGAAGGGCTATGTATAGGGTTTGGAATGATGAGCGAAATTGTTTTTTGACTGTTTCTAATGAAGATTTAGAAGGAATTTTAATAGAGAAAAGCAGAGAAGAGAGATTAATAAAAAGAAGAGAGAACCATGCAAAAAGAAGAGGGAGCCAAGTTCACGCAATTCAAGATTTTGCAGAAAAAAATGGAAGAGTTCCCACAGTTAGGGAGTTAGGAAGAATTCTTGGATATAAAGGAGGATCTAGTCAAACATCAATTGCCCATTTATGGGGTTATAATTTTATCAGTAACAAAGAAGCAATAGATAACCTTTACAGAGTTGCCGGATTTGAAGAAAGAATTCAGAGTAAGCATCCTAAAAATACCAAAGCAGCCTGATTAAACAATCAAACAACGGAATTCTCAATCTCCAATTCAATTAACCTATTAAGCTCAACAGCATATTCCATAGGGAGTTCTTTTATTAAAGGCTCTATGAATCCAGAGACAATCATTTTTGTTGCTTCCTGCTCTGATAGCCCACGGGACATAAGATAGAAAAGCTGTTCATCTCCTATTTTTCCAACAACAGCTTCGTGGGAAACATCGACTTCATTTTCATCAACTTCCATACTTGGAAAAGTTGTTGCCCTGCTCTTATCATCTAACATAAGGCCATCACATCTCACGCTTGACTTGGAACCCTTGGAACCATTTTTTATCTTTACAAGCCCACGGTAAGCAGTAATTCCACCGTTCATACAAATGCTCTTGCTCACGATATGTGAACTTGTGTTTTTAGCTAAATGATAAACTTTGCATCCAGTATCTTGATGTTGCCCTTTGTTTGCATATGCTATTCCAATATAATCTGTCTTTGCGCCCTCTTCTAAAAGAACAGAAGAAGGATATAACATTGTTACTTTGCTCCCAGTATTTCCATTTACCCACTCCATCAATCCGTTTTCATAGACAACGCCACGTTTTGTGTTTAAATTATAAACATTTTTGCTCCAGTTTTCTATACTTGAATATCTTACTCTTGCGTTCTTTAAAACATGAATTTCAACACAGCCAGCATGAAGAGAATTTTCATAGTATACAGGAGCGGAACAGCCTTCAATGTAATGGACTTCAGAGCCTTCATCTGCAATTATTAATGTATGCTCAAACTGCCCGCCTTTTCTGGCGTTCATTCTAAAATAAGCCTGCAGAGGAAGATCAACCTTCACGTTTTTAGGAACATAAATGAATGTTCCGCCTGACCAGAAGGCTCCATGAAGCGCTGTGAATTTATGAAGATTTACGGGAATACATGTAGTCATAAAATATTTTTTGAAAAGTTCAGGATATTGTTGCAATCCAAGATCACAATCGAGGAAAACGACTCCAAGGTCTTCCCATTGTTTCTTAAGTTTATGATACACAACCTCTGATTCATATTGTGCTCCAACTCCAGCCAAAGCTTCGCGCTCAGCTTTAGGAATCCCTAGTTTGTCATAGGTTTCCCTTATTTCTTTGGGAACATTTTCCCAACTTTTTGCATTTCTTTCTGCTTCTGGCTTAATATAGTAAGATATTTCATTTAAATCCAAATCAGCAAGACTTGGACCGAAGTTTGGCATTGGCATTTCTTTGAAAAGCTTTAAAGCTTCAAGTCTTTTTTGAAGCATCCACTCTGGCTCTCCTTTGTCTTTTGAGATTTGGAGAACAAGGGCCTCATTAATCCCCAGCTCTGCCTTGAAAACCAGTTTCTCTGGATCACTGTGGTCATAGACATCACGACTTATCTTTATTTTTTGTGTCTCCATATTATCTTTCCCTAAAGACAGTTTCAAGCTTGTCTGATCTACTCCTAACTGCAAGATTGCTTTCGCCATCAGTTATTATAGTTAAATCATTATTTCTCATTATTAACACCTTGACTCTTGTATTATCCTTAAACTTATAACGCGTAGAGTAACCTATTACTTGCCCACCTAGAGAAGTTATATCTACTGGAGTATACATTCTTTCACAATTTACTATTAAATACAACCAACAAGAATAATTTTGTGCTTCAAATTCTTTATAATTTCTTAAAATTTCTCTCATTTTTTCTTTTTTACAATTTTATTTATGTCTTTTATCATAAGCTCGATTTCCTCGTCAGGCATTCCATGAACCCTAGCGCCATCTCCCACAGTATCAAACTCTGAAAAATGGCATCCGACGCAATGAAGACCGTAAGCCATCATAATCTCTGCTACCTCTGGATTTCTGTTCAATATCTCGTTTATCAAAGTAGTCTTATTAATCTCTACACTTTTCATATCTTGTCTATCTCAGAAGCCGTATTAAAATCTTTCTCAGTTAAGCCGTTGGCAGAATGAGTTGTTAGCTTAACTTCAACCTTGTTGTAACTGTAAACTCTTAAATCAGGATGATGCCCCTGCTCCTCCGCCACGTCACGAATTTTATTTATAAACTCAATTGCTTCATTAAAATCCTTGAACCCAAATGTTTTTACTATAGACTGTCCATTATCTTCAAGACTCCAATCCAAGAGCTTTTCTATCTTTTGATTAACTTGAGCTATTGATAGAAGTTCCATAAAAATAATAGTTACTTTGATTCCAAATAATTTTCGTTGACTTTTTCCCAGTTGACAACATACCAGAAAGCATCAACATAATCTGGGCGCTTGTTCTGATATTTTAAGTAATAAGCATGTTCCCAGACATCCAATCCAAGAATTGGAATTTTATTCTGTGATATAGGACTATCCTGGTTTGAAGTTTTTATTATTTCCAAATTTCCTTTTTTATCAGCTGCAAGCCAGACCCAGCCAGAGCCAAATAATGTTGTAGCAGCTTCCTTGAAATCAGTTTGAAATTTCTCCAGAGAGCCGAACTTAGCATTAATTGCATTGACTATTTCTCCCTTTGGAGCAACCTCTTTTTTCAATATCTGCCAGAAAAACGAATGATTAAAATGTCCGCCGCCGTGATTTCTTACAGCGGTTCTTATTGATTCAGGAACGTCGTTTATATTTTGAAGTAGTTCTTCTACTGGTTTGTTGTGCCATTCCTCACCTACAGACGTATGCAATGCCGCATTAAGCTTGTCAATATAAGCCTGATGATGCTTTGTATAATGTATTTCCATTGTTCTTGCATCTATGAAAGGCTCAAGCGCATCATATGCGTATCCAAGCTCTGGTAATGTATGCATCATTTTAATAAAATTAGATATTTATGAAAAAGCCCAGCCATTTATATCTTTTTTGGTTATACGCCCGGACTAGGAATTGAACCTAGATGTCCCGAAGGACCGCGGGTTCGGGCCGCGTGCAATAACCACTCTGCCATCCGGGCTTAAACCAGAAACTAAACAATGCGTGTGCCGAGAATCGAACTCGGGTCACCTCGTTGGCAACGAGATATTCTACCATTAAACCACACACGCCTGTTTTAAATAAATGTGGTGTGTTTTTAAAATTTTAGAAAGCCAGAGAAAAATGGTCATGATAGCTACAATATCTCTATGCAAATTAACCGATAATGACAGCTGATTTTATTGCGCTTACTGGAAGATTTTTACTAGCATCAAGAATTTCTATCCCTAATGTCCTTCCATCTTTATCCAAGTCTATGTTAACAGAATCATTTAATGATATGGTTTGAACTACCTCACTATCTAAAATTTCTTTAAAATAGATATATGCAGCATCAGCATTTTTATCATATTCAATCTTCATTTCCATATTAATGTTATTATCTTTAAATATTTATCTTCCTCTGCATAAACCACCTTTAATGTTTTTTCTTTTATTTTCTTATATGCTTCTTTCTTATCTCCTTTTGATATAGTATAATCAGGCATTTCTAGGGTTTCTTCAACATCCCGCATTTTAATATTTCTTTCAGCTAATCTCTTTTTAGCATGATATGAAAGAATTATTTTCATAAATCATTTAACAAACTAATGTATAAAAATTCTTTGAATGGCCTATGGAGGAATCGGACCTCCGCCTGCTCGGTGTAAACGAGCTGTTCTACCATTAGACTAATAGGCCTATAAAAATTATACTTTAATTCGGCTTTTAAGTTTTTCTTTCACAAGCTTTATAAAAACGTTTATAAGTAGAAGAGAGTATTTTCATTAATAAAATGAGTAACAAATCAAAACAAGAAGAAAACCAAGAGATTCAGGAAATTCCTGGTATGGACTTAGACACAAAATATTCTTCTAAAAAACCACTTCTTCCGGAAGGAACAGAAAAGCTTCAGAGAGAAATGGAGAAAACAAAGAAAGAATTTGATAAAATAAAGGCTGTTATATTAAAAAAATTTTCTTTTACTCAAGCAATAGGAATAATTGCTCCCCAAGCTGCGAAATTATTTCTAGAAGATGAAATGGGAGAGAACATCAGCCCTGAAGAGCTTGGGAAACTGCAGAAAAAAACCCATCTATACATAATAATTCCCGAAGATAAATTCAAAGAAATCCCAAAAATAAAAAAAGAGCTAATCGCTGAAATCGATAAGGTAAAGAAAGATGTCTGGATTTACATTAAAACTCCTGTGGATATCTGGGAAGCTTGTCTTGACAGTAAGTTTGAGCTTGTTTCTGCAATAGGAATGTCTTATCCTTTGCAGGATACAGGAATTCTTCAATCCTTAAGAGTTGCAGAAATCCACAAGGCGCTTGTCCTTCAAAAATTTGACAAATATGTTGTTTCTTATGTTATTGCAGGAAGCATGGTTCGCGGTGATACAACAAAAGAATCTGATGTGGATGTTTTTATTATTATTAATGATACAGATGTTAAAAGAATGCCTCGCCTTGAGTTGAAAGAAAGGCTTCGTGGCATGATATTTAAGAACATTGAAGAAGCGACAGCTCTTGCTGGAGCAAAGAAGAATATACTAAATGTCCAGGTTTACCTTCTAACTGATTTTTGGGAATCGGTAAAAGATGCACATCCTGTTATGTTTACTTTTATCCGTGACGGGGTTCCTTTATATGATAGGGGAACTTTCTTACCATGGAAAGCCCTTTTGAAGATGGGAAGGCTGAAGCCAAGCCCTGAAGCTATAGATATGTTTATGTCAATGGGAGACAAATCAGTGAAAAGGGCAAAGGCAGCTTTGCTTGATATCCTCATTCATGATGTTTATTGGAGCATTACAACTCCTAGCCAGGCGCTCCTAATGCTTTACGGACTTGCTCCGCCGACACCGAAACAAACAGCTGCAGAAATGAAAAGAATATTTGTTGACAAGGAAAAAATGCTTGAAAAAAAATACATAACTATTCTTGAGAAAATAATTCAGGCATATAAGGATTTTGAGCATGAAAAGTTGAAGGAAATAAAGGGTGCAGATCTTGATAAGATGCTTTCTGATACAGAAGATTATTTGAAAAGACTTGAAGAACTCAGAAAACAAATAGAAAAAAGAGCTCAGGAAAAAACAGTTGAGCAAGTTAATGAAGACATATTTAATCTTTTAGAGGCTGTTCTAGGAAGGAAAACACAGGCAGAAGCTGTTTCGGGTTTTGAAAAGCTTGTGAAAGAAGGAAAATTCACCCAGAATCATATGAAGATTTTGAAAGATGTTGTAAGTGCAAAAACAGAGTTCAAAAAAGGAAGCCTTGACTCAAGGAAAGTTGATGAAATAAGAAAAAACGCATCTATACTGATAAATGATCTTATTGATTACTCTCAGAGAGGGGATTTAATGGCAATGGAAAAAGGAAGAATGAGAATAAGATACAATAAAGATGGGAAGCATGCGAGTGCAGAACTTCTTCACTGCAACGGCGTCACCTTCTTATTTGAAGGAGAAAGAATAAAAAAAATAACAGACAAAATTGTGGATTCCAGCATGAAAGAGGTTTCAGAATGTATGGAACACCAAAAACTTTCAAAATCACTGGAAATAAATCCAAGAGTCTTTGATTTAATAAGAAAAGAGCTCGGAGAGTTTGAAATAATTCTTTAGAAAAATGATAAGTAAGGAAATATTGAGAGATTTAGAGATTGCGGAACTCAAAATGAAATATTTTGGTAATCATCAAGATGCCAACTTTAGGATTGCAGCTTCATATGGTATAATTCCTGTTTATGATGAAGATAGCGTGTTACCAATTAATCATTCTTCAGGCGCTTTTATGCATTTTCGTAGAATAAAGGATGATTTAGAAAAAGCTTTTGGCTGGGAATTTATTTCTGAAGAAAATATTTCTAAAAAGATGCCGCCCCCTACAAATGAAATAGATAACCAGTGGCCATATATCTAAATCCCTACAGAAACTTTAAAAACCAATTTCTCAATTAACCTAATATGACAAAGGGAAAAGTAATCCAGTTCAGACGAGGAGTAAATGTTATTCATGAAAGACACTTTTTAATAGATGTTGGAGCGGATTCCAGAAAAGATGCAGAGAAGTTTATAGGCAAGGTTATTGAATGGAAATCACCTGCAGGAAAAATAATCACAGGCAAAGTTTCAGGAGCTCATGGTAATAAGGGGCTTGTTAGGGCTATCTTTGAACGTGGATTGCCAGGACAGGCTATAACTACAGAGGTTGAAATAAAATGACAGCATTAAGAAAAGCATCCTCATACACCAGAATGCACGTTGTTCCTTACACGAGAACAAGCAGTCAGAAAGGAAAATCTTACATAAAAACAATTCCACCACAGTCTATTGTTAAATTTTCAATGGGCTCTAATCAAATGCTTGTTGATGGAAAGCTTCCTCACGTCTTAACCCTTGTTGCAGAGGAAAGTGCACAAGTAAGGCACAACGCACTTGAAGCCGCAAGGCAGTATATTAACAGACAACTGGACACTATTCTTCCAGGGCAGTATTTTTTTAAAGTCATTCCTTACCCCCATCATATTCAGAGAGAGAACAAAATGCTGACAGGAGCTGGAGCAGATAGAATGTCATCTGGAATGCAGCTTTCCTTCGGAAAATCCAGTGGAAAGGCAGCTCTTGTAAAGGAAGGAACAGGAATATTTATGATAGCGATGCCAAATGAGAAGGCAGTTCAAATGATAAGGGAAGTAATAAGAAAGGTGAAGCCAAAGCTTCCTTGCAAAACAAAGTTAATCTATGAATTCAAGAAGCCGGCTAAAGTCTTAACTCCTCAATAGTAACAAAATAGAAAGATTTATAAATATCATAATTCTAGAAAAACTATGACAAACGAAGGACAATCAAAAGAAAGGCAATTGACCCCAAGAGAAATTGCAAGAAAAAGTTTAGAGAGTAAATTTCTTCAAGGAATAGCTGGGGCAAACATCGTAAGAAGCAATCCTTTCCAATATGGAGAACTAGGAATGCATGGCGGTGAATCCACTTATGAAGCATCAATGACTTCCCCTGAAGTACAAAAGATGAGAGAAGAGGCATACAAAGCTGCAAAAAAAGAAGGACAGCAATTAGGTGTTTTTGGTGAACCTTCCTATCCTACTAATTATGAACTTTCTAAAAAGGTTATGAGAGAACTTGCAGAATACAGACAAAGTGTCACATTGAGTGATCTTGGAGAAATTGTAAAGCAACTTGCTCCTGACTTCAAATTTGAGATTCCGGCAGAACTAGGAGCCTATGTACCTAATGAACTAATAGCTAAATCTCATTTTTTTGACAAAAAGGAAATGGGAGAACCTGAAAAGGATGCTCTACAAACATATCAATTATTAAGCACAGCGTATGAAAGGGCAATTGCATTAAGAGTTGCTCAATCAGGATATTTCGCTGATTTAAATCAGGCTGGAAAACAAATTTCTGATAAGTATAAGAAGCCTGAAGAGAAAAAGTAAGAAAATGACTGGAGTATATAGGGATAATATAAATGGATCAGATTTAACTTTTGAAAAAATTTCTAAGGCAACACATAAGCAATATCCAGATATGGTTAGTCAGGGATATGAATGGAGAACTAACTGCCCAAATGAAGAACTGAGTGAAAGGTTAAAAAAAATTGAAGCTGAGGGATTGGAAGCTTTTGTTGGCGATGTAGCTTTTGGTCCTGATGGTATATTAAAAGATCGTAAAGCCATTTTAGTTAGAAAAAAGGCTTAGAAGAATCAATTTTACTCAATTAAATCTTTTACAAGCTTAGCCATTACTTCTAAAAATTCTTCTGCACGATCCTGCCAAGCATCTATCTCTATGCCTCTTAGCTCCCTGATTTCTCCATGTACAATTCTTTTATGTAGAACAAGAAGATCACGATACCACACAACATATTTCATATTTAATTTTCCTGAATCAACAAATGTGGTTTTCAAATCAACAGCAACATGTTCTGGAGATGCAGGAGGAACATTTGCAGCTATTAGGGCAGCATGCGAAGAGTCAACCATTGACCAGTACAAACCCTCTATAGAATTCAGAACTGAAACTTTGCTTCTTAGAATATGCATTGGAGCTCTTTGAAGAGCAGAATAAATAGCTTCTGGTGTGGATTTAATCTTCCCTTTTATCAAAAGTGATTTTAGAGGATTGAAAAAACCAGCAAGGTCAATCATTGCTTCTCCATATCTGAGAATATTTATGACAACAGGGTCACCACGCATTAAATCTTCCCACCAAGTGCTTATTTTTACAGTATTTATATGAAGGTTTTGATGATAAGGATTTGTCTTTATCAATTTTTCAAGTTCTTCTCTGTACCATGCAATAAGTTCCTGGTCCCAGGAAACAGCCACATCATCAATTAAGATTATTATGTCAATATCAGAGCCTGTGACTGTGGTTTGTTTTGCTGTTGATCCAAAGAGAACAATTGATTTTACAATCTTGTCAAATCTCCTGTAAACTTTTGTTGCAAAGTCCATCGCAATATCTGATTCTTTTTTTAATTGCAATGTAGGAGCGTTTTTCGGAACCTTTCTTTTTTTGGATTTTTTAGGCATTTTATCAATCTCTTTTATATACTTTAATATATATTATCAAATATAGTTTTTAAATTTACTGAGTTAATTATTCCATCGGTCTTCCGGACATTCTTCCTCCCTGCGCTCCTTGTTGTTGCCCACCGAGTTCTGAAGGAAGTCTTGAGAAGCCAGCGCCGAAAGTTTCGTAATTTATCTGAGGAAGCATTTGTCCGTAACCGCCGAAATATCCCTGATAAAGTCCTGGAGCCTGAGACCAGTATGGAGCCATCTTCATTCCGTAAATAGGGGAACCTATGGCCTCAAGAGTTTCCTGAAATGGCTGCGTCCTGAAATGCTGCCACCAGTGTCCAGCCTCTATAATTTTTTTTGCATCATAGCCTTTTTGCCCAAGTTTTTCCATTATTTCTTTAAGAGGAACATTTCCCATTCCCATAGGAAGTTCTGTATGCTCAAAGCCAAAATTATCAGAAAGATGAACATGCTTAATCAGAGGAGCGACGTGCGTTGCTTCCTCTATTATTTCCTTTTCAGTATATCCATATTTTCTGAGCATGTTTATATGCCCGACATCCCAAGTTGCTCCGATTAATTTTTCAGCTTCAGCTTCGGCTTGACTTTTTGATAAACCGTTATTAGTGGCATTTTCAACAAACTTTTTTCTTGATTCCTTGACAACATTTCTTACATCTTCTCCTGTGCTTAATCCCATACCAGCAGGAGGGTTTTCTATTGTCAAAATAGGTACGTCTTTTCCCTTTAGATTTTTGTAAGTCTGCCAAGCAGCATTTCCAAAAGTTTCCGCAGTTTTTTCAGTTGCAAATTCTTCTATCGGAACCCACATTTTAGGGGTGTATAATGGTTTTTTTAATTCATGTATAAAACTGTCCATTGCTATAGACTGCCCATAAATAAGCTCTTTCTTTTCCTCTAAATCTTTTTTAAATGTTTCAGAAAGTTTTTTTAATTCATTTTTTTGCTCTGATGTTCCAAATTCATAAGCTTTGCTGAAAAGTTTGTTTATCTGTTTGTGTACGTCTTCAAGATAATCTTCCGCAAGCCTTACTCTTCTTACCGCCTGCTGTGCAGTTGGAGATTTTATATCGTGAATATCTATTCTTCCTGAATTGAGATCAGATAGAAGGGGTTCTATAATGGGTTTGTTTTCTTCAAGGATCTGGTCAACCCTGTCTTTATTGAATACTAACTGATTTATTGAATTGTCCCATTCTGTTCTGTTTAAAGATTTTATTCTTTCTTCAGGAATTCTATACTCTCCTTTTTCTAATTCTTTACCAATCATACTTGGGTAATATTCTGTCTCTGAGCTTAAAGGAGCCATTCTCCCATCTTCTTTGTTGACTGCTATAAGCTGCTTGTATTTTGTTTTTTCTTTTTCTCTTTGGGAGGGTGGAAGAAACTGACTTGCTGGAATTCCTTCTGCAGTATGGAAATTTACAGGGATGTTTCCCTGAGGATTTAATTCATGAGCACGCAAAAGAGTTTCTGCAACTTTTCTTTCTGCCATCTCTCTTTCTGACTTATTGAAACCAGATCTTTGGTCAATACCAGAAACATTCATTACAGGAGCATGCATAGAAACATCAATTCCTGTTAATTTTGAAAGCCTGTAAACTTCTTTTAACTGTTGTTTTGGAATAGAATCAAAAACATCTGGAGAAACCCCCTCTATTTCTATGTTCTTAACGCCTGAAGAAAGTTTAGAAGAAACTTCCTGAAGAATATTTGCTGATCTTGGGTCAGTGGTCATTCCGAGGCTTCCCGCAGTTACATAGCCAGAATAAGTTGGAGTTAAAGAAGAATAACCTCCCTGATAGATATCTGATATTGTATAACCTCTTTTTTCTTCCATAGTTATATAGAGAGAAATTTGTTTAAATAATTATTGTTCTAACCTTTAGGCAATTTTGGCTTGTATCTTTCTGATCCTTCTTTTTCAAAAGGATCTCTTCTGCCTGCTCTTTCTGTGTCAAATCTTCCAACCCTTTCAATCCTTTCCTGAGTCTGTGAATTCTGGTTAAACCCAGGAGCCATAGATACTCTATCAAAAAATGCTCCCTGATCTATTCTAGGAATATATTCATTCCTTCTTCCAAGAGTTTCTGTATCAATTCTTTCCATAGGATTTCCAACTACTTCTGCTGTTGGAATGTATTTTGGCTCAAGTGCATCTGCAGCTCCAGGAACATATTTGAATTCATCCTTTACTTCATTATTTTCTGTGCCTGTTGATCTTTGTGGAACTCCCCCTACAAAAATAGGTCTTGGAACAGAGCCAGCAATTCTTTCAAGAACTGGGGCCCTAGTCTCTGAATCCTTTGAAAGCTCCATAAACTGGTGAAATTCAAGATTCTTGAAATCCAAGGTAGAATCACCAACATCTTCTTCTAGTTCAGATTCTTCACTGGCTTTAGAATTCTTAAAGTTGTTAAATAATAAATCTAATTCACCTGATTCAGGCTTTTTATTAGAAGCCTTTAATTTATCAGCTAATTCATTTAGCATGTCTTCTTTTTTATTAACAACTTTCTTTTTTCTTGCCATAAAAATTAGAAGCCTATAGAATATATAAAATTAGTGAATCAGGCATAAGAGGGCATTCCATGGGCTTTCTTGTAGACATTAAAAATCCCGAAGTTAGTTTCCTTTGCTTTTGTTTCTGCGAGAGGCCTTAACTGGGTTTCTTCAAGGAAAGATTCTTTTGCAGGCCACCAGTTTTCCATTTTTCCAGACTTTGTTTTCTTCATGCCTGTTCCTGGTTTTTGACCCTTTAAAGCATTAACTAAATTTGAAAAATAACTTGGCTTAGTCTCTGCAGCTTTTTTTTCGTCTTGTTTTGTTATCGGCTTATCTTCATATCCGCCAATAAGTGCTACAAATGGATTTGAAGTATCTCTCTGCTCTTCGCTTTTATCTTCGTCTTTTTCTTCAAGGAAAAATTTTATTTCATCCTGCATTTTTTCCATGCTTTCTCCTGTTGAACCTTCTATGAGCTTGAGAACATCATCAACGTCAGAAGATTCGATCTCTTCCTGAAACTTTTCCAATTCATCAGAGTTAAGAACATATGACTTGAAAGAAATTTCTGCCCTTCCGCCGAAAGCATAATGTGACTGCTGAGCTATTCTTTGCGGAATTCCTCTAAATTTGAATTCAACCAGAGTGCAGAAGTAATAATCTCTCTTGACTTTCATTTTTTCAAATTCCTTTGGAAGCATGCCGGAAAGAGCTTCTTCCTGAGGGTTTATTTTCTGCTTACCAAAAAGTGTTAGCTCAAGAAGAATTGTGTTGAATACTTTTACAAGAGCTGGCTCACGATCCATTGTTTTCATTTCCAATTGCTGTGCTGCTTTTAGATAAGGTTTTGCCCATCTTGCATAAAGTTTCAGAGAGTTTACCTGGCTGCTGAGATAAGTTTTTTCAAGCTCATACCTTTTTCTCAGCTCTTTTTCAGAATGTTCAAGCCAATCATTAAATTCAAGGATTCTCGGCTTGAGAATTCTCTTCACTCTGTCATTTAAATCCAGCTTTTCAGCATCTTTGGCATCTTTGGCAAAAAGAAATGCGTCAATAAGAGTTTGGAAACCTGCTTGACCGAGAGCCATCGCCTTTATACTTGAATTTCCCTTTGTTATATCAACCTTGTCCATCCATAGTTGCTTCAAAGCAAGAACAGCTGACTCTTTCTTTGGTGTTTTCAAATCATCATACTGACTTAGCCTTATCCTGAATTCTTTCAGATCATATATAATGTTGAGGACACTTCTCAGAACAGTATTGACATCTCCGAGAATTTTTGTTCCCTGATGTTGCATTATTGTTGCCCTCTGTCCAAGTTCAGCGAAGTGACCTGAACCTGGAGATGATGCGAAGTTATCCACAAGCTTTTCTGTCTCAAGTTTGAAATCATTCATTAAGTCAAGGATGAAGAAATAAATTGGCTCCAAAGTTTCTGAAGAGGAATCATAAACGAGCCCATGTTTGGAAAGCGGTTTTTCTTTCACTTCTTCTGCAGGAATATTTGAAGGGAATTTGTATTTTTTCAGCAGCTCTTTTGCGTTTTCCGCATATTCTTTGGGATTCACCTTCCCTATTATCTGCCCTATTCCAGCTACCATATATAAAAGAAATAACTCTCATTTAAAAAATGTTTCTTAAACAAAATTCCACTGGAAAATAACTAAATTTAAAAATAGGAAATGCTTTTGTAAGACATGGGATTTTTCGGGTTTGGGAAAAAGGATGATGTTCTTGATCTTACTGAGAACTACAAAAGAAAAATGGAGGAAGCTAAGATGGATTCTTCTATGGCTTCAGACACAGGAGATAACACAAACCCTAGCGGAATGCCAGAAACTCCTGAGGAAAGAAAGAAAAGATTGGCGAGAAGGATAGTTGACATGGCAGAAAAGCTCGAAGACCTTTCCAATCAAATATATCACCTACAGCAAAGAGTGGAAGTTCTTGAAAGAAAAGCCAATATAAGAATGGAATAATTCTAAATAAGATTTATTAATGCAGAGTTCTTTTTTTTTGAGATGACTCCAAAAGTAGATTTTAGATATTCTTGGGTTTATGACGAAAAGTTTAAGAAAAAAACCGCCGATTATCCGAGCGAAAAGACAATTCTAAATTACATAAATAAGGTAAAAAAATTATGGGCAATACATGAGTCTAAAATTTTAAATGAGCTTTCCAAAATATCTGGATTAAAATGGAAAGAAAAAAAGATAGTATGTTATATTATAAGTAGGGGGTATCCTTTCTCAGACCCTTTAACAATACCTATTTTCGAAAGATATCCGTTATGGTTTATAGATACCTTAACACACGAATTAATCCACCAATTATTTATTCAAAAAGGCAACGAGGAAAGGGCGAAAAAATCCTGGAACTTTTTTTATAAAAAATATAAAAAAGAGTCGCGCACGACTCGTATTCACATTCCTTTGCATGCGATACATTCCCACATTTATTTGAAATTCTTTGACAGAAAAAGATTGGAAAAAGATATTAAAATTATGAGTAGGCATAAGGATTATAAAAGATCTTGGGGTATAGTTAAAAAAGAAGGGTATCAGAATATAATAAACGAATTCAAGAACAGACTAAAATGACAATTAAAAATCTTGATAAGAAAGCTCGTGCCTACGCACTGAAAAATGCTATTGCATATGATGGAGTTGCCAGGCAAGGCGCTGTTATTTCTGCCCTATTTAATGAAGGGCTAAAACCAAGCGATGTAAAGAAGTATTCAAAGAAGATTAATAATATCATTTTGGAAATTAACAACCTTTCTTTAGAAGAACAAAGGAAAGAATTTACCAGACTTGAAAAAGAAGTTTCCCACAGAGAAGGTCGTGAAGGTTTGCCCGAGCTTCCAAATGCCAAAAAAGGAAAAGTCATAATGAGGTTCGCTCCCTCTGCTTCAGGCCCATTTCATGTCGGACATGCACTCACAGCAAGTCTTTCTTATTTATTTGTAAAAGAATACGGTGGGAAATTTTATGTGAGGATTGAGGATACGAATCCAGAAAACATTTATCCCCTAGCTTACGATATGATCAAGAAAGAGTCAAAATGGCTTTTCGGAAATCTTGCAGAGATGCTTATTCAGTCTGACAGGATGAAAGTGCACTATTATTGTGCAGAAAAACTAATCAGAAAGAAAGCTGCTTATGTATGCACCTGTTCTCAAGAACAGTTTAAAAAATTTGTTGATGCAATGAAAGAATGTCCATGTAGGGGAATCCAAGCTAAAGAAAACATGGAAAGATGGAAAAAAATGCTTGATAAAAAAGGGTACAAGGAAGGCGATGCTGTTTTGAGATTTAAATCAGATATGAAAGATAAAAATCCAGCTATGAGAGATTTTCCCCTAGCAAGAATAAATCTGACAAAGCATGCAAGACAGGGAACCAAGTACAGAGTATGGCCTTTGATGAATCTTGCAGTGTCTGCAGATGATATAGACTTGAAAATGACTCATATCATAAGAGCTAAAGACCATAGAGACAACGCAGAAAGGCAAAAGAAAATTTATATTGCTCTCGGACTCAAAGGAAAAGTTCCCTGGACAGGATTTCTCGGCAGAATTAAGTTTAAGGACATAGAGCTATCAACAACAAAAATTAGACAGGCAATAGATGCAGGAGAATATTCTGGGTGGGATGATCCAAGGCTCCCCACAATAGAATCTGTAATGAAAAAAGGATACAAGCCGAGCGCTTTCTGGAAATTTGCAGAGAGAATAGGATTGTCAGAAAATGATAAAGTTATAGACAGGGATGAATTTTTTAAGCTTTTGGATGATTTTAACAGAGAATAGGATTTGTAAAATAAGTTCTTAATTCAGGCGACTTTTTTAAAAAAAACCAAAAAGTATTTAAATATAAAATTTATTTAATAATATGATGAAGAGAGGTCAGATCGCGCTTATTGCTATTGTTATTGTTGTGATTATGATAGTAGTAATAGGTTATTCGATATATAAATCAAGTAATAAGACTTCTTCACTAAAACTTGCTACCCCTACAACTAACACTCCTACTACTGTAAGTGGCGGAACCACACCAAACACTACAACAACTACTACAACTACCACTTCTCCAACACCTACAACCGGTGGAAGTCCACCAAGTACTACGACTCCTACTACAACTACAAATACAACTCCTACAAATGTTACAAATTCTTCCGCTAGTGTGCAAGCAGCAGTGAATCTTGGAACAGCAGGCAATTTCATTATTCTAGCAAAATCAGGAATCTCAACCACTGGAACCACTTCAATTACTGGAGATATTGGAGTAAGTCCGGCTGCTGCGAGTTACATTACTGGATTTGGATTAATAATGGATTCCTCTAATACATTTGCGACATCATCTTTAGTTACAGGAAAAGTATATGCAGCTGATTATACGCCTCCTACTCCAGCTAAAATGACTACAGCTGTAAGCGACATGCAAACCGCTTACACCGATGCTGCAGGAAGAACAAATCCTACTGCTACTGAACTTGGAGCTGGAAATATTGACGGAATGACACTAACTCCTGGCCTATATAAATGGGGTACTGGAGTTACAATACCTACTGGTGTTACTCTAAACTGCGCGGGTAACACGAATGCTGTCTTTATTTTCCAGATAGCACAAACTCTCACAGTAGGCAATGGTGCCATTGTTACTCTAAGCGGTGGTTGCCAAGCAAGTAATATCTTCTGGCAAGTCGCTGGTCAAACGACACTTGGGACGACTTCTCAATTCAAGGGAAATATTCTGGATCAAACAGCGATTGTTATAAATACTGGTGCAAAGCTGAATGGCAAAGCGCTTGCACAGACTGCAGTTACATTAAACGCAAATACTGTGACAGCGTAAGAGAACAATAAGATTTTTAAAGGTTATTCGTGTATTAAATTATAATTAAAGAGGCAGCATGATAACAAGAAACAAAAAAGGTCTGTCAGAAATCGTGACTACTATGATAATAATCCTTCTATCTATAGTTGCTATTGGAATTATCTGGGTTGTTGTAAGAAATGTTATTAACACTGGGACTCAGCAAGTAGACATAAGCTCAAAATGCCTTGCTGTCAGTTTGTCAGCTGTTTCTGTTAACGAAAGTCCCCCAGGCATCTATGCTGTAACTTTGAAGAGAGATGCAGGCGGTAGCGTTCTTGGTGGAATAAAAATTTCTGTATTCAATAGCACTGGCAGTAGTGGAGTCATGGATTTCGGAACTCTTGCAGAATTGCAGACAAAGACTGTAAGTATGAACACTTCAAATGCGACACAAGTTGTTGGAGGACATAAGATAGAGTATACTCCATTCTTCCTAGATGCTTCAGGAAATACACAGCTTTGCGGACAAGCAACACATCCATTTACTTTTTAATTTATCATTTTCTGCTGTGCCTTTTTATTTTTATAGAAGAAGGTAGTTTTAATAAGTCATTTATTGGTTAACTTTAAATAGTATATTTTTTTGATAAAATCATGACAGCTAAAATGTGGAGTTATCGGCACATTTAAGTACAATTTTTCTAGCTGTTGCTATTTTTCTGGTAAGGTTTTTATATGTTCCATGAGTAAATTAAATAATGGCGGTTGTAGTATAATGGTAGTACGTGCGGTTGTGGTCCGCAAGACGAGAGTTCGATTCTCTCCTTCCGCCCATACCAACAGTGTTCGGAATTGGAATATTTATACAAGAAATGAAAGAGATAACAAAACTTATCAAAGAAGCAGAGAAAAAGCATAAGGTAAAAATATTGTGGGCTATAGAATCTGGATCACGAGCTTGGGGTTTTGCTTCTAAAGATTCTGACTATGATATAAGATGCATGCATATTGGAAGATTAGACAATTATTTGGGATTATCTCCACCACCTCAACAGATTAACATTGTAAAAGATAACTTAGATCTTGAAAGTTGGGACATAAAAAAGTTTGCTGAACTTACCCTTAAATCTAACCCACAAATTGCAGAATGGCTAAGAAGTCCGATAATTTATATTGATTCATCAATAAGGAAGAAATTCAAAGGATATTTTGATGAAGGTTGTTCTTTAGAATTCTTAAGACAGCATTATTTAAGAATGGCAAAGCAAAACTATCATAAGTACATGGGAGTTGGTATGTCTCATTCTTCTAAGAAATATCTTTACGTTTTAAGAGGGATAGCATGTGCCCTTTTTATAGAAAAAGAGAAGAAACTTCCACCATTACCATACAAAAAAGTTCTTCCTTATTTGCCAAACTATGCTGGGAACTTTTTTGAACGATGTGTTATTCAGAAAAATACAACTGAAAAAGCAGAAATAATGGCTGATGAAAGAATTTCTCATTTTATAGAAAGTGCCCTCAGATTATCTTTTGATAAAGTAGACACGAGATTTAGAAAAACTGAAGAACTGAATAAGTACTTAATTAAAATAATTAGAAGAATATAAAAAGATATTTTTAATATATTGAATATGGAAAAGAAGGGAATAAAATTTACAAGGATCTTAATTTATATTTTGATGATGCTTTTTGTCATTGTAATCGTTATGGTTGAGGTTTATTTGTTAATCCCAAAAAACTTTTCAATATATTCTAGGAATAATATATTTCCTAAAACCAGGTGTAATAATAATGAAGTTTTAAGTTGGAATGGTAAAAATTTGGTTTGTATAAGTTTAGGAAAGTTTCAGAATGTATCATTCAATGGAACTGTGGGTGTTGCATCAGGCACAACTCCTATATATGAAATTTTGAATCAGTTCTGTGATAATTATGGGTTGCTTACCACTTTACCCTTATGTTCTTCATCAGGGTGTACTGATCTTATCGGCAATCCTCTCTATTTTGATTGTAATGGTAATTGTGCTAAAGTTAACTCAACAAATTGTTCAAATACAGATTCTGGACTTAGAGCTACCTAATAAAAAGGCTTTTCTCTTTTCTAGGATACAATATAAAATAATTAATTAATATCTAAATGTCTTATTATGCAAAGCCGAGATTAGACAGAAAATTTATATATGCTATTTCTTCCTTTATGATTATGCAAAATGGACTTTTGACATATCGGCACAGATAAAGATTTTAATAGCTTGGCTTCTATAATTAAATTAATGAGGAAAGAAGGTGCTAAACCAATGTATATTCAACTGGTTACTCCTTCCGCCCTTTCAAAATAAAAGATGGAAACGATAAAAGGATTTAGAGATTTTTCAGGCGAAGAAGCTGAAAAGAAAAAACAGATAAAAGATATCATGGCTGAAACGTTTGAGGCTTATGGTTTCGAGCCTGCAGAGACTCCGATAATTGAACAAGAAGACTTTGTTAAAGGTGAAAACTCTAATGATGAGGCTGTCTCCGATGTTTTCAGATTACAGGATAAAGGGAAGAGGAAGCTAGCACTGAGATATGAATTTACTTTTCAGCTAAAGAGATTATCGAAAAACAAGAAACTTCCATACAAAAGGTATCAAATTGGTGAAGTTTTTCGCGATGAACCTATTTCTCCAGATCGGCTAAGGCAGTTTACACAAGCAGACGTGGACGTTGTTGGTTCTGGAGTAAGAAATGAAGCAGAGGTTCTGGTTTTGTCTGCAGAAATTATGGAAAGGCTTGGAATCAAACCGATAATATTGATTAATAACAGAAGACTTCTTAATGAAATTTTAGAAGATTTAGGAATTAAGAAAAACAAGGAGCAGGTTTTAAGGGAATTAGACAAATATAACAAAATCGGAGAGAAAGAAGTAATTGCTAATCTGAAAAAGTTAGGCGCAGAAAAGGTTGTCAGTGCGTTAAAACAAGGAGAAGAATATTTCAGAAAATTTGCGGGATACAGGGAAATAATACCTTTGATAGAATATTGTAAGATTTATGGTATCAAAGCTTTGTTCTCTCCAACAATTGTGCGTGGCCTTGGTTATTATAACGGAAATGTATTTGAAATAAAAGCAAAGAACATAAAGGAAACTTTGATCGCAGGGGGAAGCTATATGATAAATGGGATTCAGTGCACAGGGATTTCATTTGGGCTTGAAAGAATTTCAATGCTGGCGAAGGTTAATATGCAAACTGAAAAATATTTGATAGTTTCATTAAGTCAAGATAAAAAAGCAATTGAATTATCTCAAAAGCTAAGGAGCAAGGATAAAATTGTATCAATCTATTACGGAAAACCATCAAAAGCACTTGATTATGCAAACTCTTACAGCTTCCAGAAAGTTATCTTTGTCGGAGAAAAAGAAGTGAAATCAGGGAAGTTTAAAGTAAAAGACATGAAGACAGGAAAAGAATCAGTTCTAAAGTAACTAATTACCTTTTTCTCCAATATTATTCAACCTCAATCTCCATTTTCCAGCTGTTATTTTCACCTGTAAAGCCCGCACCTGTTACTTTTAAAGGTCTTTTAAACAAAGGGCATTCCAGGACAAAAGTTTCAAATTCTCCACCTTCCCCTGCAGCATGGATTTTGTATTTTTCGTGGAGTTTTTTAACATCTTCTATGAATTTTTCGTCTATGACTCTTCCAAGCCAAGAAGCATTCAAAGGATAAGCCGAAACCCCTATAACTATAACTTTGAATTTGCTTTTTATTATTTCGTTGAGGTACTGAAATTCATCTTTGTGCCATAATGGGTTTATACATTTAAGATTGAGCTTGTCACAGATTTTTTGGATTCTTGAAGCCTGATACTGAGAATGCAAAGCCCCTGTAACAATCCCCTGAATCATGAATTTTTCTTTTGCTTTTTTTATCAAAAGCTCAAGATCTTTAAGCTCTTCCTCTTTTAGCCCTTTTGTTTCTCCTTTGAATATAGGTATTCCCATAACTTGCGCCTGAACTTCTGTGCGCTTTATAGAAGGCGTATGGAACATATAGCTGTCAGGATTTTCAGAATGAAGGGTGATAAGGCAGGTTATCTCGTGTCCTTCTTTTTTCGTAAGATATGCTGCCATTGTTGAATCTTTTCCGCCTGAAAATAAAACACCAAGTTTCATAAGTGTAAAATGCTCTTTGGGTTTTTAAGGTGTTTCGTTGTGTTATGATATAAGATAGAATGCATACAATTAAGACATAAGAGTTTGAAAAGACATTATAGAATATGGATAATAAAAAATTATTAAGAAACTAATCTATATTACTCAGATAATTCCCCTAATGGGTTTTCAAAATTCTGGTTTATTTTATCAAGCCGTTGTCTTTCTTCATCTCCAATTTCCTCAACGCCCTGCTCTAACTCTTCCCTGAGGGCTGCAAATGGGTCAGGATTGTTCGCAAAATAAGTTTCCTTAATCCATATGTCAAAATCTTCAAAATGTTTTTCCTGTTCAAGCCAGATTTTCTTTTGATGGTCCAAGTGAAGAAGAGGGGCAAAGGCAATTAACCTTTCCTCTTTGTCTGTTCCTACAAAATCTTTGAATGACACTTTCTTCTTTTGCTCATTTTCCTTGAAATGCTGCAGAAGCTTTTCATAAAGTTCCCTTATCTTATTTTTTATATTGAATTTTTTCTTTGGAAGCGAGATTTCAACTTCCCTCAGGGCATTTATGTTAACTATTTCTTTCTTAATTCTCCTGTTTTCTGTGATTATTGCTTTATTCAGGGACTCTATAAGTTCCTGCAAGGTAACGCGCCTGAATCTTGGCATAGGGCTTTTTGGAATAAGTTCAGGAATTCCTTCCTCAAGCTCAATCCTTTCCACCTCGTACTTGCTTTCCTCTTTTTTTCCGAAAAGGATTTCATCAATTGATTTTATGTATTTATTAAGGAGGATTTCAGATTTAATCCTCAAAAGAAGTGCTGCTGCGAGCAAAACCTTACTTGAAACAAAGAAATCTGCCTCTTCAAGATTCTTTATCTTTTCAAGATATTTGTCTGTAAGGAAGACTAGGTTCACGTCCCATGGGTTTAGCTGCTCTGTGTTTATCAAATCATAGATTATCTCCTGCCAACCAATTTCTCTGCTGAATAATAAGTCATGAAGTTGGTCTTGTCTCACAGATTTATGCCCTTTTTTTTCCATTAAGAATATAATGACCAAGAACTTATAAATCCTATGAAGTTTTGTAGTGCCTAATATAATAGCCCTGTAGTGCCTATTTTTAGCTATTGTAGTGCCTAAATATGTCTCATAGAGAAGAGTATAATTACTACTTTATGTTAATCAATGAATGTCATTTTTAAAGAGTAACAAGAACGAAACATTTATATACCAGAAAGGATTCAAGATTCTATCACCTCTTTTTACCCAGGAGACGCTCCAAGCTATCTTTTTGACGGTTTGGAGAATCTCCAAGGGTTTAATAAATCAGTATCATAATCGAAAGATAAAAGTCGTGGAATTACGCATTTAGTTTTTATTATCTGCCCCCACGCAATCATATTCTATTACAATTAATCTTTTAAGCCTAGGGCTTCTTGTTTTTTCATGGAAGAATTAGAGGTACTTCTAAGGGGATGGGAAGTTGAAATCTCTGTTGGGGAATCTGAAAAATTTAAAGAGAATATTAAAGAAATTCTTGAAAAAACAGGGTTTGTAAAGGGAAAAAGATATTGGGAAAATAAAGAAATAGGCGGATTAAGATTATATGCGGCAAATGGAAATAATGGGGAAGGTAAAGAAACTTTATTTTTATCAATAAAATCTCCTTTCGCAATAAATGGACTTCCTCCTGTTGTTAGAATAATTGAACAAGAGATATATAGTCAAAGATGGACTTCATTAAAAATAGATAGGGATTCCAGATATATGTAGAAATCTATTCTTTCTTTTCTTTTGTCTGGAATTCAGAATAATGGCATTTTCCACAGTAAACTCTGCCTTGTGAATTCATCAAGAATATTCCTGGACCGCATCTTGGGCAGAATCTTTCTCTTTTCACAATGTCACCTTCAATTTTATACTTTGTATATTTCTTGCTAGTAGGCTTATTCTTATGCGGTTTTTTTCCTTTCTTTTTTTCTGATGGCATTTTATTTTATTATTTTGCTGGCGCAACTTCTTTCTTTTTTTTCAGTTCAACAATATCTTTTTCTTCCTTTGAATTATAAATATTGGCTTCTATACTAAAGTTTTTGACCCCAAAATTTCCACCTATCTTCTTGATTTTTATGTTTTCTGGAGAAGAATTAAATTTCTTTGAAAGAAGTTCTAGTATCTCGACATGGCTAGGAGTTTTTTCTGATTCAATCGTTGCTTTAACTTCTTTTCTGTTGAAAAGAAGGTTAATCTTTTCATGGAGAATTTTTAATGTCATCTTGTCTTAATTGCAAAGTTTCCTTTTTCTTTTATATTTATTTTTTTTGCAATTTCTGATTTTTCCGGATTTAAAACCTGAATTCTGCCCTTGAAACTTTCAGTAAACTCTTTGGATCCGCATTTTGGACATTTTTCTCCTCCTTCATAAATTGTGTTGCAGACCTTGCATGCTCTTTGTTTAGCCATTTTGTTTCTTTCCTCCCTTAGATTTTGAGGATTTTTCTTCTACCTTCATCGCTTTCTTCTCATCTTTTTCCTTTTTTATTGCGTCTTCTTTTATCCATTCAAGTTTTCCAAGCCCTGGCTGCCTCATAGTTAATCCTATTTTTGGATCTTCTCCCTTGTGGCTTATAGCAACAATCCTGGCCAGGCACAAATCTCCTTGCTTAAGAACTTTCTTGCTTGCTTTTCCTGTAAGTGTGTTTGTTTTGCTGAAGCTTACATAATCTTCCATTGTCTGGCTTATGTGTATCATTCCCCTCATGTTTCCCATGTCTATGAAAGCGCCGAAATTGGTTATTTCAGATATTGTTCCGTAAACAAGCTCATGAAGTTCAGGCTTCCATGTCAGCAATGTGAATGAGGAATTGTAGTATGCGGCACCATCTCCTGGTATTATAACTCCCTCGCCAACCCTCAAAACATCCACAACAGAGATAATCTTTCCTAATTCTTTGTCATAATAATTAGCATACGTCTCTCTAAGTTGCTTTTCAACAGCCTCTATTGTTGGAATTCCGAATAGCTTCGGCTCCACTCTTATATGATCTTCAACTTCAGTCAAATAGAACATTTTTACCTGAGAGAAATAGTAAAAATCGGTTTTTAAAGGTTACTTAGGTCTTTGAGAGAAATATTGTTCAAAATTATCTTATTTCCAGTTTCCTTTTTCCCCGAATTATTAATTTCTTGTTCTTTATTTTCTTTTGCAGGCCACGATCCAAAGTTGCTACGATTGCTGCTGGATTTTCCTTAGCGAAATTTATTATTGCACTGTCTGCATCTTTGCCAGGAATGCTCACCAATGTAAATTCATTTTTCTCTAATATTTTTAATGCAAGGTTTGCACCAAGCCCTTTCAGCTCCCTAATAGTCTGCTCAGGAATAACTATCTGCATTCCTTTCAATTCATCATCGTCAAAAAAATCCACTTTTTGTTTGATAGCTGTAAGGATAAAACTTGTGTCAAGTATAATTTTTCTCATTATTTATTCTTTTTTGTATAAAATTTAATTTCCTTGAGAGATAGACGAGAGGCTTTAAGTCTTTTTTCATGCCACTTAGAAATTCTATATGATTTTCTCATTATGGCATATAACTCATTTCCATACCCTATTTTGATAGTTGTTTTATCTGCTTCCCTCTCTTCCCATCTTCTAAATTTTTCCGAAAAAAGATAGTTAATTATAAAAAAAATTTTTTCAAAAAAACCTCTGTCTCTGTGCCTTTGTATATGTGATAATTCATGCGCAAAGAACCCCTTTAATTCTTTATCAGAAAAAGTCCTTAAAACAGGATTTATCATAACAACATTAAAAAACCCGAAATTTAGTGCCTTTCCAAAATATTTGAATTTTCTTTCTATGTATATTATCCTTATTCCTTTTAAATCAACAAATGCCTTTTTTATTATGTTGTCTGAAATTTTTTTATATTTATCAAGGTGCTTATTCATCTAAAAAATAAGAGAAAACAATATAAAAACTTAACATTTATTAATCATTCTTGCCAATAATAATTATGTATGAGAGAGAAAATATTCTCAGAATCTTTCAAGAAACAAAAGAAGCTATTTCTAAGGGAGATTATACAGAGATAAAAAATCTTAGCAACCATACAAACAATACTGCGGCACTTACTAATGATCCAGACAACATTGCTGTCGCAGTAATAATATACTCTCTAAGCAAGATTATTGAAAGAGAAGATTATAGAGCGCTTCCTGGCTGGAATAAATTTTACGGGATTTACATTAAATCAATAGATGGGATTATCAATGCCTTAAAAAGAAAAGATGATAATGATTTCAGGAGCAACATTGAACTTATAAGAGGGGCAATAGGAAAACTTTCCGGGAAACTAAGAGATTACATTCAAGATGTCTTTAGAAAAGCAAGCATAAACAGGGCTTCAAAATTATATGAGCACGGAATTTCCATGGAAACAACAGCAAAACTTCTTGGAATAACCCTCTTTGAGCTTGCTAGCTATTCTGGTCAAAAAGAGGTAGATAATATACCTGAAAGCAGAACCATTGATGTTAAATCAAGAATTAAACTTGCTATGGATTTTTTCAGATGAAAAATCAAACAACAAAAGCAGTCATTTTTGATTCCGGCGTTCTTATAAGCTTCTCAATGAATGGCATAACAAGAATCTTAAAAGAGCTTAAAGAAATTTTCAATGGAAAGTTTTTGATAACTTCTGAGGTGAAAAATGAAGTTATTGACGTTCCTCTCAGAATTAAAAGATATGAACTTGAGGCATTAAAAATTAAAAGACTTCTTGATGATGGTGTTATCGAGCTTCCCGGCTCTCTCGGAATAAAAGATTCAGAAATTGAAAGTGCTGATAAATTGATGCTAAACATTGCAAATTCCACTTTTAGCGGAATGGGTAGAGATATCCACATATTAGATCATGGGGAGGCTTCTTGTTTAGCTCTAAGTAAAATCCTTACAGAAAAAGGGATAAAAAATATTATAGGCATTGATGAAAGAACAACCAGATTGCTTGTTGAAAGGCCAGAAAATTTGAAAAACATCTTTGAGGAAAGAATGAATACAAAAATAAAGATAAAAAAAGAGAACCTCAGTTCCTTTACAGGTTTCAGCATTGTAAGGTCAACAGAACTTGCCTATGTTGCTTACAAAAAAAATCTTGTGGACTTAAAAGGCGGAGATGTTGTGCTTGATGCACTTCTATATGCTTTGAAGTTTAAAGGCGCTGCAGTTTCCGGAGATGAAATTGAGCAGATAAAGAGATTGGGATAAAAGCTTTTAAAAATCATCGACTTCTGATAAAAATACGGCTCCGTAGTTCACCGTTTAGAATACCTGGCTCCAGCCCAGGAGAAGGGGGTTAAATTCCCTCCGGGGCCATTTTATAATAAACAAGAATGGCAAAAACATTAAAATGCATATTTGGGTTTCACGAATGGGAAAAATTCATGGGATTTACAAATGTTGGTGGAGGAAGATTTAGACAGAGGTATAAATGTAAAAAGTGCGGAAAGATGAAAGAGGTTATAAAATAAAAATGGAAACATTAGAAGTTGTCGCGGGCGTTATTTTTCGCAACAAAGAAGAAGGAAAAGTTTTGATAGGGCAAAAGCGAGAAGACCATAAAGTAATTCCCGGCAAATGGGAATTTCCAGGCGGAAAAATGAAGCCTATAGATAAGGGCAATCATGAAAAGGCCCTGGATCGTGAATTCGATGAGGAATTTTACGATTTAATATTAGAAAGAGTTGTAAGATCTTTAGGAAAATACAACCATTCTTATGATGGAAGAACTAAGATAAATCTTCATGCATATCTTTGTCAGGGAAGAGGAAATCCAATACCAAAGGAACACGCTAGAATAGAATGGGTAAAGCCCCAGGATTTGCTTTCTTATGATTTGGCCTTTATTGATCGTGAGGTGACTCTGACGCTGCTTGGAATAAAAATCTAAAATGTGGAACCAAATTAAAACAGTCTTGCTGCTTGGAATCCTGACAGGAATCTTGTTATTCATAGGAAGGCTTTTTGGACCTACAGGATTGACTTTTGCTATAGTTTTTGTTGTTTTAATGAACTCAATAACGTATTTCTTATCTGATAAAATCGCATTGATGATGTATCGTGCCAAAGAAATCAAAAAATCAGAATACCCTTGGCTTCATAAAATAGTAAAGGATCTTGCAAAAGAATCCAAGATTCCCGAACCAAAAGGAATTTATGTAATTCCAACGCAGCAGGCAAATGCTTTTTGCGCTGGCAGAGGCCCGAGCCATTATGTTGTAGCTTGTACCCAAGGAATTTTGAGTTTGCTTACAAAAGAAGAACTTAGAGGCGTTTTAGCTCATGAAATAAGCCACGCCAAGAATAGAGATGTTCTTGTTGCAACAGTAGCTGCTACAATTGCAGGAGTAATTTCTTATCTTGCGCAAATGGTGCAGTTTGCTGCAATATTTGGCGGTGGAAGTAATGAAAAAAACGGGGAAAATATTTTTAGCCTATTAATTTTGGCAATTTTAACTCCAATAATTGCTATGATAATTCAGCTAGCAATTTCAAGAAGCAGAGAATATATGGCAGATGAAAGCGGAGCGAAACTTGTTCATGATGGAAAACCTTTGGCTTCTGCCCTGGAAAAGATAAATGCGTCTGTAAAAAATACTCCAATGGGTTTTGGGAACAAGGCAGCATCAAGCTTGTTTATTGCAAATCCATTCAGCGGAAATGCTTTGTTAAATTTATTTTCAACACATCCTGATATAAATAGTCGTATAGAAAGACTCCGTAAGATGAAATTCTAATTTTTCTTCCTTCTTTCTTCATAGGGTTTAAGATTCAATTCCCTATACAAATCACCCATATTTACTATATTCCATATATGAGAAATTCCAAAGTGTTTTGCTATTTCAATGCCAGAAGGATACTTTTTTCCTTTTTTTATTTCTTCCATTATAAATTTTTTGAATTCTTCTTTCCATAAGTTAATAAGTTCTTTATCTGGGTTTTTAGCTCTCAACCCACTCATATTTTTTTGTGGTGGTGGAATTCTAAGAATCTTGTATATTTCGAAAAAATTAGTAAAATAACTACGGATATCAATATGTAAATATTTTTGTATATCAATAGATGTGGGCTTTTCCTCTTCATTTTTATACTTATTCAAGACATAATCTAGAATCTTTTGCCTTTTCAGTATTTTAGAAGTATCTTCTTGATTTGTAGAATGAGTTAATATGAAATTTAATGTCCTTCTATCTCTCTTACTAGAGAAAATATCAATTAATTCTTTACCTTTAATTATTTTAATTTGAGTATTATCTATAACCGGGTCGCCTAAATTTGTTGTAGTTATTATTATAACCTTATCTAATTTTTCTTTCTCAATGAATCTTTTAACTTGCGCTATATCTTTGGATTTTAATCTTTCAAATTGATTATACGCTTTTAGCTCAATTCCCACTATCTTAATTCCATCTGTAGCAATTATATCTATCCCCCTTTCAGTAACACCTCTATATTCAATAAGTTTTAATCCTAATCTGTTTAAGTTATTTAAAATTGTATCCAAAAATAATTCTGCTTTTTTGACTTTTATATTTTGATTAGCCGTAAGTTTATATTTTAATCCTGCTTGTTTATATAAATCTTGGATTGGTTCATCAATTCTTAAATGAAACTTGCTTTGTAATTCTCTTTTACTTGGGATATGTCCTTTCTTATACTCACCGCTTATATAAAACAAAAGCTCTTCTTTCAGTTTATTTTTAGATTTATCTGGTCTTTTTCCTTTATGATATAATAACGTATAATCCATGCTTAAATTAGTAATGTCAACTATTTATACTTTTCTACATTTTCCTTTTGAAGAAAGAGTGAAGAAACTAAGAGGAATGAAGTTTTAGCTAATTCAAATCCTTGACCCTGCCGAAATCATAAACCTTGTCCTCGCCGACAACATGAACGCTGAACTTTATTATATCTTTCTTGGGAATTATTGAGAATGATTCAACAAAATCCTCTTGATAATAATTTATTGGCGTCCCTTCATAAAATTCAAGGAAGCTTGGCATAACAATAAAGGTTTTCCCTTTACTAGGTCCAACTAGGAAACATTTATATGTCTCATGCTTAACTCCTGGGTTTTCTTCAAGGATTATAGAAGGATGGAGATGGCCTGAAACTATAATGTTTACTTTTTTATCAAAAACTTCAGGAAAAGATAAATGACCATGAAGAAATGCAACATCTTCCTCAATATAGTAATCCTTCATGTTTCCGTAAGAATAATCCATTGTGTCATGATTTCCCTTGATTAAGATTATATTATTTTCAGCAACATATTTTCCAAGAAATTCCAGAATTTTGTTGAAATTTATTTTTTCCTCGCGCTCATAGCTGAAAAAATGCTTTATGTCTCCGAGAAAGATGAATTTTTTTATTTTCTGTTTTTTGGATTTTATTTCTTCTATCACTTTTTCCAGGCTTTCAATAACTTCCTTAACCTGGTGTTCAGGAAGCAATATTCCTGATTCCATCATTGCTTGCTCATATCCAATATGCAAATCTCCGATTGCTAAAATCCCCTGTTCAGGAAAAAATAGTGTTTTACCTAGGAATTCATAATTTGATTTTTTATCTTTATCTTGTTTCATTCCAAATCTCCACTCTTTATTATTTTCTGGACATGGAGGTCGTGCATTCTTCTTAAAAATACCTGCTTGTCTTCTATTCTTATCAGATCTGAGTGGCCCTGAATTATAAGATTAAGAGAAAATGGTGATGGCAAACTCGTTTCCATAATTTTTACCTTTACTTTTCCCTGTTCAATCCAGTGAAGAACTAGTTTTGCATTTTCAATATCCATTAAATCCTCAAGAACTTCACGTCTGGCTTCCCTCAAAATGGGGAATTCATTGGAAATCTTTTTAACAGCGGCAAGGAGGAAATGGGATTTCATCTGCTGCTTACCAACTGTTCTTCTTTGCCCCTTATAACTTCTTAGAATCATAAGAGCACGGGCTGAACAGTGTCGAAACCTACGAGCGAGAACATCTGTCTTATCTATGGACTCCTTAAGGAATTTTTCTATGTTCTTTTCCTTTAATTCGCTAAGAGCCCTGGTGATTATCATATTTTCCCCTGAAAGATAAAATCCATTGTCAGAAATTCCTACCTCTATGTCCCTTCCTCCAAGGGCGCCTATAATATATCCTATTGCCCTGGAAAGAGCATCATTAACTCTTCGGCCATAAAGAGTATGGAACAATAGGTATTTTTTCTCCTGGTCTGTGAATTTTTCTATGATAATATTTTTTTCATCAGGAATTTCAAGGAAGCTATGCTGTTCCAGGAAATAATTGTAGATTGCTTCTGCCGTATTTTCATCTACATACAAATAAGAATGAATAAATTCTAAAATCTTTTTTTTCGGTTCTTTAGACGAAAGTTTTTTTTTCATGAGGGAGCGGAATTTGCCTATCTCCAAAGCAGAGTCAAAGCTTAAAGGAAGCATTTCAGAAAACCATGATGGAATGGTTGGGTTTCTTCTTACTTCTGGGGAGACATAAAGATTCATTCCTTTGGTATATTTGTAAAGATATTTTTTGCCTCCAAGGACAAAAACATCCCCTTTCTTCATCCTTGAAAGAAAGGCTTCATCAATCATTCCTACATTTTGATCTGCCCCGAATATTTTAACTTTAACGAATGATTCCTCAGGGATTGTTCCGATATTTGTTAAATACAAAACACGGGCCAGCATTCCTCTTTTCCCTATTTCCTTTGTTTCTTTATCATACCATATCTTTGCATAAACATGGCTTTTTTCAAGAGCATATTCTCCTGATAAATAACTTATCACATCTAGAAAATCATTTCTTGTTAAATCAGAGTAAGAATAGCTTTTTCTTATAAGGTCGAATAACTCCTTTTCTTTCCAGATTTTGTATATAGCCATTCCATATATCTGCTGTGAAAGAACATCAAGGCAGTTTCTTGGAAATCTGATTTTGTTTATTCTTCTTTCAATCATTTCTTTCTGTATTACAGAGCATTCCAAAAGATCATCCCTATCAACAACAATGAATCTTCCTTTTGCAGTATTGTGTAATTGATGGCCTGCTCTTCCAAGCCTTTGTATGGCTCTTGAACTTGATTTTGGGCTTCCAAGCATTATAACAAGATCAATGAAACCGATATCAATTCCGAGCTCCAAGCTCGTTGAGCAAACAACAACTTTCAGTTTCCCTTCCCTAAGCCTTTCTTCTATGTCAAACCTGTGCTCTTTGCTAAGAGAAGAATGATGTGCAGCTGTGTTTTCATCGCCATATTCTGTTGGGAATTTTTCCTTCAGGAAATTCACAACACGCTCTGTTGCAGACCTCGTGTTTGTAAAAATTAATGTGGTTTTGTGCTCCTGCACAAGCTTTGAAATCATATCGTACATTTTTTTGTGGACTGCTTCATCCTCTATAAGATTCTTTACAGGAGTTAAAACCATAATATCTATCTTTTTATCAAGATTTATTTTTGCAGTACAAACCTCTCTTTCTTCAGAAATTCCAACTAAAAATTTAGCAACCTCATCCATAGGCTCTATTGTGGCACTGAGCCCAATTTTCACAGGCCAGCTTGTACTGACTTCGTTAAGCCTTTCCAGACTCAAACTAAGGTAAGCGCCCCGTTTATTATCAAGAGAGTGAATTTCGTCAACAATGCAGAACTCTACTTCTCTTAGGTGCTCTACAAAATTTTTACTTGTAAGAACTATTGCTAATGATTCTGGGGTCGTTATGAAAATGTGCGGCGGGTTTTTCAGCATTTTTGTCCTTTCTGCAATTGTCGTATCCCCTGTCCTTAAAGATATTCTTATTTTCTGAAGAGTTATATTTTTCTTTTTTGCAATCTCCTCAATTTCATGGAGTGGCTCTATGAGATTTTTATGGATGTCATTGCTTAAAGCCTTAAGAGGTGAAGTATAAACTGCATAAATTTTATTTTTAAGCTCATTTTTCTCAGCGAGAATTATAAGATGATTCAGGATTGAGAGAAAAGCTGTAAGTGTTTTAGTTCCACCTGTTTCTGCAGAGATAAGGATGTTTTTTCTTTTCCAAATGTTTAAAACTCCGTATTTTTGGGTCAGGGAAAATTCCGGAAACTTTGAAAAAAACCATTCGGTGACAAGAGGATGAAGAATTTCTTTTATCTCTGATGCTGTGTGCTGTTTAGCTTCTGTTATTTTTGTCATTTTAGTATTAAAAGAGCCTGAATTTTGTTTATTAAACTTTAGTTTTCTTTTCGGGCAACGCTTCTTCTTGTTACCACAATTGAATACGAATAAAACTTTAAATACTGTTTTATTATAAGGATTTAACTTATACAATCCATAGTAATCAAAAGATATATAATGTACAAGATATTGTACGTGGTATGGATTGCCCTTATTGCTCGGGAAAAACCAAAGTCACGAATAAAAGGGACTCGCCTGGAGGTATCAGAAGAAGAAGAGAATGCCTCAAGTGCAAAAAGAGATTCACTACTTACGAAAAGATAAGCAAGGGCGATTTTTATATTATAAAAAAGGACGGGCGCAGGGAAAAATATAACAGGGAAAAGCTTGAAGCAGGGGTTCACAGGGCTTTTGAAAAGCGCCCCGTGGGCAAGGAAAAGATAGAAAAAATGATAAATGAGATTGAGGAACAGCTTATGAGGAGAGGAAAAAAAGAAGTAAATAGTTCTGCTATTGGTGAATTGGTGATGAAAAAAATAAAAAGACTTGATAATATTGCATACATAAGATTTGCTTCTGTTTACAGAGATTTCCAGGATATTAAGGATTTCAAAAAGGAGATAGGAAGTTTGTAAGATGCCGGAACAAGTGCTATCTTATGATCAATTTTCTACGTTAAGACAAGAGTTAACAGATTATGCTGCTGGAAGGGTAAACTTAAGCCCAAATGCGATAAAAGTTTTCGGAGAGGTTTATTTAAAAGATACTGAAAAGGGAACGCGAGAAACTGTTGCAGAAAGAATGGCTGCCATTTCTCTAGATATTGCGAGTGCAGCAATTAAATACTTTCCAAAAGATTTGCCGCCAGAACAGGGAATTGCAAGAGTGAGAGAAGGGGCACAAAGAAATCTTGAAATGTATTTAACAAATACCTTTAGACCAAACACTCCAACTAATATTAATTTTGGTCGATGGACTGCTGTTTACAATGAAAGAGGAGATGTCATGGGTTATAAAATGAAAGACCAGCTGGGCTCTGCTTGTTTTGTTCTTCCTGTTGAGGATACATTTGGAGAGGATGTTTCAAATCTCGAGGATGGAATTCTTGAAGCCTGGGTTGTTCAACAGCTAGTCCATAAAGGTGGTGGGGGAACAGGATTTGGTTTCCAAAATTTGAGACCAAAAGGATCTGTAATTGGATATAATCCCGCTGTCGATGGAATGAAATCAATATCTTGGGATGGAACTAGAGGAGTTGCTTCTGGATATGAATCTTTCTTACATGATTTCTACAATCAAGCAACAGAAGCAGTTAAACAGGGAAATACAAGAAGAGGGGCAAATATGGGAATACAAAGAATAGATCACATGGATTTCTTGGATCATATGTTTGCTAAATATGGAGATAGACAAAGATCTGAATTTAGAATGAAGAATTTTAATCTCAGTCTAGCTGTAACAGATGAGTTTATGGAATCGGCACTTAAAGGAGAAACTTACACATTATTTAATCCACATAGGGCAAATCCAAGGATAAGAAAAGTTCTGGAAGAAAAGTTTGGAATAGAACATCCTGAAATTGTAAGAAAAGGGGATTTAGCAACCAAAGCTCAATTTTTAGAAATCCTTAAAAAAAATAGTAAAAATCTTTTTGCTCCAATCACTACACCAAATATGTATATTTCTGATGATGGAACGACAGTCATTAATGCTTACACGGGCGAAGAGATAGGAACTGTTGTTGATGACATAGTAAGAATAAGTGCAAGAAAAATCTTAGACACTCACGCACTATTATCCCATTCTAATGGAGAACCAGGAATGGTTTTCATCGATAGAATGAATGAGTATAATCCTATTTTTGAAGATGAGGAATATGAAGCAACTAACCCCTGTGGAGAGCAGCCATTGCCGCGTTATGGTGCATGCAACCTTGGATCTATTAATGTTGGAGCTTTTGTAAGAAATGCTTTGATTGATTCAACTAATGGAAAAGACCTTGAAAGACTTACCCAGGATAAATTTTCAGTAATTCACCACAGAGCAGATGGCAAAATTGGAGTTTCTTGGGTTGATTGGGATTCCTTGAGAGCAACAATAAGAGATGGAATAGTATTCTTAGACAATGTTATAGAAAGAAGTGATTTCCCCGCAGCAAAAATAAGAAGAGCTGTAGAGAATGGAAGAAATATAGGTTTGGGATATATGGGCGTTGCCGATACAATGGCTTTGTTAAAAATAAGATATGGATCTGAAAGATCTCTAGAATTTGCTGAAGAGTTGGGCAAAGTTTTGGATGAGGAAAGTTTAGTTGCTTCTCAACAGTTAGCAGAAGATAGAGGAGAATTTCCTCTTTGGGAAAAAAGTTTACATAACCCTGCTTCAAAACTCTTTGAATGGTATTCTCAAAAAGGAAAAAAAATTAGAGATAAATTTAGGGGAGAGAGGAAGCTTAGTGATAAAGTTGATAGAAGTAGAGTAATAAATTATGGAAAGGGAAAAATAAGAAATTCATGCAGAATGACACAAGCTCCAACAGGAACAATCAGGAGAAGTGTAGGTCAAAGTGATTCGGAATCAGGACTAGAAAATTTAGCTATTTCATCAGGAATAGAACCAGTATACTCTCTTTTAGAAGGATCAAATATCTTGAATGCAGAATTGCAGGATGTTACTTTTGGATTAGTAGAATTATTAAAAAGAGAGGGGCTGCCTGTAAAAGAAATAGTCGATGCTGTAAGAAAAAATAGGGGAAGCGTGTTTGTGTATAAGAGTACACCGGCCGAAGCTGTAGCAGTTCTTGAAAAATTACCAAAAGATGTTAGAGATGTTCTTGTAAGTGCCGCTGGAGGAGAAGATGGTTCATATGAGATAACTCCGGAACAACATGTCAGAATGGCGACTACATTCCAGAGATACAATGATAGTGCTATTAGTAAAACGACAAATCTTCCAAGTTCTGCTACACCAGAAGATACACGTCAGACATGGATTGATCTTTGGCAAGCCGGGTCAAAAGGCGGGACAGTATATGTAGATAAGAGTAGAAAATTTCAAATATTGAATGTAATTGATGAAACTAAAGGATTGGAAGGAAAAATAAATGGAAAGAAAACTAAAAGACCACTTCTTCAAAGATCAATAACTCTTGAATTACCATACATAACTTCTAAGCCAAGAGAGGGGACTGGAGAGCTGGATTTTGATCCTGAAAGCTGTTTCACGACACTTACATTTAACCTTGTCAATGGACATTTAACAGGCGTATTTCAAAATATTGCAGAAGGGGATCCTGAAAGAATTTCCCTTTTAACTTCTGCAAATATTGAACTATCTAGAACTCTGAAAGAAGGAAGACCTTTGGATAAAGTCATCAAAGATTTGGAAAAAGTAAGTCTTATAGGAAACAGGAGCGGGATTGTTGTTGATGAAGCAGTTATGAATGGTTCTCTAGATAGATTGAGATATCAGGTTGGGGGATCAACAACAAGAGGTGGTTTGTTAGATGCTCTATATGTTGCAAGATTTTTAACAGATAATGGAGCTAAATTTAATTCAGAATTTATTGAAGAAAGATTAAGAAGTTATGAGCTGGGAGAAATAACCTTAAGGTCAATTATTAATACACAGGGGAATATAAAAATAGAAAGGGACTCTGGAGCAATGCCTTCTATTTTGGGTAGCAGAAAAGTCATAAAAGCACCTGAGGGAATATCAGGCAAACTTTGCCCCGAATGTGGTTAAATAGTATACTAAATCCCCATAATTTTTATAACCTTAATTAAGACTTATTATTTTATGAAGCTCTCAGATAGAACAATATTAGAACTTGTTAGAAAAGGAGAGATAATAATAAAACCATTTAGAAGACAGAATGTTCAAGCAGCTTCTATTGACCTTAGGTTAGGAAAGGGTTTTCTTGTTCCAGACTACCATAACATGGAATCTTTTTCCTTAGATGCTCATGTTAGATACAGAAAAATTGATAGTAATGAAATAATAATTCCTCCACACCATTTTGTGTTGGGTACAACCTTAGAATATATTGGTTTGCCGAATTATGTGACTGGGAGCGTAGAAGGGAGAAGTTCTATTGGGAGAAGGGGGTTGTTTATTCAGAATGCTGGGTGGGTTGATCCTGGTTTCGAAGGTGATATTACCCTTGAAATTTATAACGCCAATGAATCTCCAATAAAAATTCGTGCTGGGAGAAGAATTTGCCAAATTGTATTTGATCTTACTGATAAGCCAGTCAGAAAGCCCTATCATGGAAAATATCTAGGGCAGAGGGGAACAACAGAGAGTTTAGCACATAAGGATGTAGAGGTTAGAAGGTAAATTTTATAAATCTTCTTTGTTCTTAATGAAAATGACAAAAAAGGAAGGAGTTACAGAACTAAGTGGTAAAGAATTTGATGGTTTTATAAAAAAAGGAACTGTTCTTGTTGATTTCTGGGCGGAATGGTGCATGCCTTGCCTCATGATGGCTCCCATTACAGAGGAACTTTCTGAAAAATTCAAGGGAAAAGTCAAATTCGCGAAGGTGAATGTTGATGAAAATCATCAATTGTCTCAGAAATATAAGATACTTTCAATACCAAATTTCATTCTTTTCAGAGATGGGAAGAAGATAGGGCAGTTTGTAGGTTCAATGCCTGTAGAAGATTTTGAGGAAGAAATCAAGAAACACCTGTAGAAAGCTTTTTTAAACACAAATTTATTTATTGGACTACGGCTCCGTAGCTCAGCCTGGTAGAGCACTGGACTTTTAATCCAGGTGTCGTGGGTTCAAATCCCATCGGGGCCACATTTTTCCTTACTTTTTATGCAAAGCCCCGAATACAGAAACATTTTTAAACCAAATTTTGATATCTTTTATTATTGAAGAGTCATTAAACTCTCCTAATAATGCCTTTGTTAATTTCCCGCTAAAAAATTAAATTCCCGTCGCTAACCCTTAAATTCCAAAAAGATGCACATTCTACAACCAAAACATACAAAACTCAAAGAAAAAGAGGCACAGGAACTGTTACAAAATCTGAATATTTCTAAGGCACAACTGCCAAAAATTCTTTCCACTGATCCCGGACTTCCTGAGAATTGTTCTGTCGGTGACGTTATAAAAATAGAAAGAAAAGAGCCAGACAGTGATAAAATAAATCTTTATCACAGGGTCGTGGTTTAAATGAAATCAACAAAACACCTCATTGTAAAGAAATATCTTGAAGAACACTCTCTTGTAGAAAGCAATGTAATCTCATTCAATAACTTCATAGAGAAGAGAATGCAGGAAATTGTCAATGAAATAGCTGAAACAATAAATAATGAGGATTTTGAAATAACCCTCGGAAAAATAGGTTTGGGAAAACCAAAGGTAATAGAGGCTGACGGAAGCTCATCCCTGATAACACCTCATGAAGCAAAGCTGAGAAACTTGACATATGCTGCGCCTATAACACTGGAAATAACTGTAAAAAAAGACGACCAGATAGACTCAGAAACTGTTGAAATTGGGAAAATTCCTATAATGGTAAGAAGCAATGTGTGTAATACTAATGGAATGTCTAAAGAAGAGCTGATAAACACTTACCACGATCCACTTGATCCTGGAGGATATTTCATAATCAAGGGTAATGAGAGGGTAATGGTAATGGCTGAGGACCTGGCAGAAAACCAGCCTTTTGTTGAGACAAATTCAAAAGGCGATTTAACTCTGAAACTCTTCTCTTCAAAAGGAACTTACAGAATTCCTGTTCTTATCTCAGAAGATAAGGAGGGAATTATCAATGTTTCTTTCAGCAAGTTCAAGGATGTTCCTGCAGTAATAATCCTGAAGGCTCTTGGGCTTACAAAAGAATCTGATATTGCAAAGTACATAACCAAGGAGACAGACTCTGTCATAGTCAATCTTTATGAGTTTGCCAACATAGCTACAAAAGAAGACGCAATGATGTACATTTCTGAAAAAACAAATCTTCAGGGAACAAAAAAAGAAATTTTGGATAGGGTAAAACAGAGAATAGATTCATATCTTTTCCCACATATCGGACAGAAAAAAGAAGACAGAATTAAAAAAGCTGTAACTCTCTGCAAACTGATAAAGCAGTTCCTGATTGCAAAGGAAAATCCGAAACTTAGAACAGACAAAGACCATTATGCAAACAAAAGAGTAAGGCTTTCAGGAGACCTTTTGGCAACTTTATTCAGAGTTAATCTTGGGATTCTTATAAGAGACATTCAATATTCTCTGCAAAAATCAGCGAAGAGAAAAAAATTCTTCTCCATAAAAATAATAGCAAAATCCACTCTTTTCTCTCATAGAGTTGAAAGTGCGATTGCAACAGGAAGCTGGACAGGAGAAAGGTCAGGAATTACTCAGAATATGGACAAGACAAATTATCTTGCCACAATTTCACAGCTTCAAAGAGTTTCAAGTATGCTTCCAAGCGACCAGGAAAATTTCGCTGCAAGAACTCTTCATCCGACTCATTATGGAAGATTCTGTCCTATAGAAACTCCTGAAGGAACTGAAATCGGATTAAGAAAAAACCTTGCAATTTTAAGTAGGGTTTCAACAAGAACAGATTTGGACGAAGAAAAATTCTTAAGAGAACTTGCTATTGACGGACTAGACATCGAAGGCGCAGAAGGAAGAGAAGTTTTCCTTAATGGTATTTTCATCGGATCTGTAAAAAATCCAGGGGAATTTGTAAAAAAAATAAGAGAAAGAAGGAGACGCTCTGAACTTCCTGTTCAGATTAATGTAAGAAACGACGAGAATTTCCAAGTAATAACTATTTACACAGAGCCTGGAAGAGTTTTGAGACCATTAATAATAATTGAGAATGGCGCTTCAAAATTAAAAAATGAGCATTTGCTGAGGATTGAACAGGGTGACATGAAGTGGGTAGACTTGATAAAAGAAGGAGTGATAGAATATCTTGACGCTGCAGAGGAAGAAGAGGCACTTGTTACATTAAACGAAGAGGAAATAACTTCTGAGCACACTCATCTTGAAATAGACCCTACAGATTTGTTTGGTGTTATTACAAGCCTTGTTCCTTATTCAAATCACGACCAAAGTTCAAGGCTGAACAGAGGTTCAAAAACACAAAAGCAGGCTCTCGGCTTGTACGCAGCAAACTATCTTGCAAGACTAGATACAGATGTTTCTGTTCTTCAGTATCCTCAAAAACCTATAGTCAGAAGTTTTGTTTATGACACATTGCAGGCATATCCTGCAGGACAGAATTTAGTTGTTGCTATTATGACTCACGATGGTTACAATATGGAAGACGCTCTTGTATTCAATAAAGGGAGCCTTGATCGTGGTGTTGGCAGAAGCTTTTATTTCAGGCCTTATAGCGCTGTGGAAATGAATTATGCAGGTGGATTAAAGGACGAAATTATAATTCCGGAAAAAGATGCTTCTGGTTACAGAACAGAAATTAGTTACAGGCATCTTGAAGCAGACGGAATAGTTTCTCCTGAAGCAGAAATTGGTGAAGGGGAAGTAATGATAGGAAAGGTCAGCCCGCCTAAATTCCTTTCTGAGGCAAGGGAGATATCTGTAAGAACGAAAAAAGAATCAAGTGTCTCAATGAAGCAGGAAGAAAAAGGAATTGTTGAAGGCGTAATAATAACAGAAGACGACGACGGAAATAAAATAGTCCAGGTAAAAACAAGAGACCAAAGAATCCCAGAGCTGGGGGATAAATTCGCAACTTCTCACGGACAAAAAGGAGTCATAGGGCTCATAGTTGATGAAGAAGATATTCCATTCACATCGAGGGGAATAAAGCCGGATGTAATGTTCAATCCTCATGGTCTTCCAAGCAGAATGACTGTCGGTTATCTTCTTGAATTGCTAGCAGGAAAAGTAGGATGCCTTAAGGGCGAAATAATGGACGGAACAGCTTTCTCAGGAGCAGACAAAAAAGAGCTTGAAGAACAGCTTAAGGAACTTGGATTCAGGTATGACGGAAAAGAAACAATGTACTCTGGAATTACAGGAAAGAAAATTGAGACAAAAATATTCATCGGAAATCTTTATTATCTGAAGCTTAAATACATGGTCGGAAACAAACTTCACGGAAGAGCTTCAGGTAAAATTGCACTTCTTACAAGACAGCCTGTAGAAGGTCGTTCAAGAGGAGGAGCATTAAGATTGGGAGAAATGGAACAGCAGGCAATTGTTGCGCATGGGGCCTCTCTTCTTCTGAAAGAAAGATATGATTCAGACAAAGTTACACTTCATGTATGCACTAAATGCGGAGCTCTGGCAATAGAAGACAACATAAGAAACAAAACAGTTTGCCCTCTCTGCAATAGCGAAGATGTTGAAAGTGTTGAAGTATCATATGCATTCAAACTTTTGATAGAAGAACTCCAAGGATTACATATTCACACAACTTTCGGATTAAAAAACAAATACGAATAAAATGACTATGAAACCGATAAGAAAAAAAATCAAAGAAATAAGTTTTAGTCTACTTAGCCCAGAGAAGGTAAAAAAACTGTCTGTGGCAAAAATAGTTACTCCAGAACTTTATGATATTGATGGTTACCCTGTCGACGGAGGCTTGATGGATTTGAGACTCGGGGCAATAGACCCTGGAGTAAGGTGTAGAACATGCGGAGGAAGGCTGAAAGAATGCCTTGGACATCCTGGAAGCATAGATCTTGCAAGGTCAGTAATTCATCTTAAATATGTTCCAATGATTGAAATGGGATTGAGATGTTTCTGCAAAGAATGCGGAAAGTTGCTACTCGCTGAAAAAGATATTGCAAAATATCCTCCTAGCCAAAGAATAAAAAAGGCAAAAGATGTCAAAAAATGCCCTTACTGCAATGCGAACCAAGAAAAAATAAAATTAGACAAGCCAACAACTTTCTACAGAGGAAAAACAAGGATTTTCCCAACAGAAATAAGAGAAACTCTTGTCAATATTCCTGACGAGGAAATGAAAAAGATAGCAATAAATCCTCAAAACTTCAGGCCTGAATGGGGTGTACTTACTATTCTTCTTGTTCCTCCTGTTACAGTAAGACCTTCCATAATTCTTGAATCAGGTGAAAGAAGTGAAGATGATCTGACTCACAAGCTTTCAGATATAATAAGAGCTAATCAAAGGCTGTGGGAAAATTTGAATGCAGGAGCTCCTGAAGTAATAATAGAAGATTTGTGGGATTTGCTGCAGTTCCACATAACAACTTTCTTTGATAATACAGTTACAAGAATTCCACCAGCAAGGCATCGTTCTGGTCAGCCATTAAAAACAATCACAGAGAGAATAAAAGGTAAAGAAGGTAGAATAAGAAAAAACCTTGCGGGAAAAAGAGTTAACTATTCTGGAAGAACGGTAATCTCACCTGACCCTTCAATGCAAATCAACGAAGTCGGAGTTCCTTATGAAATTGCAAGAGTTGTTACTGTTGCAGAAACTGTGAATGATTTGAACATAGAAAAGCTGAAAAAAATGATAGAGCAGGGAGAAATTTACCCTGGAGCAAATTATGTCATAAGACCTGACGGAAAAAGGAAAAAAATAACTCCTGATCTTAAAGATGAGATAATCAGTGAACTTGTTCCAGGATACCAAGTTGAGAGGCATCTCGGAAATGGTGACATAGTCCTCTTCAACAGGCACCCTAGCCTGCACCGTGGTAGTTTGATGGCACATTATGTAAAGGTTCTCCCTGGAAGAACATTCAGGCTACATCCTGCTGCTAAAACGCCCTACAATGCTGACTTTGATGGTGATGAGATGAACATTCACAGCCCTCAAACAGAGGAGGCAAGAGCAGAGGCAAAAATTCTCTTGGAGGTCAAGAAAAATCTTATTTCTCCGAGGAATAACACTAACTGGATAGGGTGCATCAGCGACGCCATAACAGGGGATTATCTTCTCGGGCTTGGAGAATTTTCGAGAGAAGAAGCAAATCAGCTTCTTTATAGTTCAGGTATAGATGAGGAAATGTCTAAAAAGAACGTTACAGGAAATGAAATTTTTTCAAAGATACTTCCTAAGATAGATTTTTCCAATGACTCGGTCAAGATAAAGGATGGTGAAGTGATAAAAGGCATACTTGACAAAAATCTTTTCGGTGATGAAGAGGGGATGCTTATAAAAGATATAGATAAAAAATTCGGAAGAAATGCCGCTTTTGAAACCATAAGAAAAGCTTTCAATCTTGGAAAGAATTATCTAACAAATAAGGGAATAAGCATCTCACTTGAGGATTTTGACGTTGAGCAGAAAGTTATTGACCTTTCAGATGAAATAATAAAAAAGGCTGAGGAAAAAGCTTTAGAGATAATAGATGCATATAATACAGGAACTTTAGAGGTTATTCAGGGAAAAACAAAAGAAGAGTCAAGAGAAATAAAAATCCTTAAAGTCCTCAATGAGGTAAGAACTAAGATAGGAGAAATTGTGAAGGAAGAATTCCCTGAAGACAATCCTGTTACTCATATGATAAGGTCAGGAGGCGGTGGAAACATTCTTAACATAACTCAAATGGCTTGCTGCGTCGGTCAGCAGGATTTGGAAGGAAGAAGAATAGATATTGGTTATAATGACAGAACGCTTTCTTTCTTCAAAAAAGGCGATCTTCATCCTAAGGCAAAAGGTTTCATAAGAAATCCTTTCATGAAAGGGTTGAAGCCAGAAGAATTTTTCTTCCAGGCTATAACAGGAAGAGCTTCCCTGATGGACACTGCGCTGAGAACTCCAAGGTCTGGTTATTTGTACAGAAGACTTGCAAATGCGCTTCAGGATTTAAGGCAGGAATATGACGGGACAGTAAGAGACAGCAATAATAACATAATCCAATTTATCTACGGGGATGATGGTTTAGATGTTTCAAGACTTCATACAGGAGGAAAACTTGAGCCAGGAGAAGCTATAGGAATAATTGCAGCACAAAGTTTTGGAGAGCCTTCAACGCAAATGGTATTGAGAACTTTCCACTTTGCAGGTGTTAGTGAAATGCAGGTAACCCAAGGACTCCCAAGACTCATTGAGATATTTGATGCAAGAAAGAAACCAAGTTCCCCTAAAATGGAAATTTATCTTAAGAAAGAATTTAATAATGAAAAAGATGCGAAACTATTTGCAGAAAAGATTAAAGAAATAACTGTAAGCGATATTGCTTCAGAGATAAATATAGATTTTTCTGACAAAAAGATAGAAGTAAAGATAGATAAGGAAAGTTTGAGGCAGAGTCACTTCACTGTAAAGAAAATAGTTGACAGGCTCACAGAACTGGGATTTACAAGCAAGGAAAAAACAGACTCTGTATATATAAATGCATCAGAGATGACTTTCAAAGATATATACAAAATAAAAGAAAAATTAAAGAAAACAGTAATTTCAGACATAAAAGGAATAAAACAAATTCTCATCGTAAAAAAGGATAATGATTACATTATCATGACTCTCGGAACAAATCTTAAGAAGATTCTTGAGCTGAAAGAAGTGAATCCACAGAGGCTTGTTTCAAATGACCTTCACGAAGTTGCAAGTGTTTTTGGCATAGAAGCTGCAAGGCAGCTTATAATAAATGAAATTCAGGAAGTTCTCAATACACAGGGTCTGGACATAGACAAGAGGCACTTAAAACTGGTTGCAGATGCCATGACTAATATGGGAGAAGTAAAGGGAGTTACAAGAATAGGAATTATTGCACAGAAATCTTCGATTTTAGCGAGGGCGACATTCGAAACCCCTGTAAAGCAGTTCGTGAATGCGACGATAAAGGGAAACAAAGACCAGCTTTCAAGCGTTATTGAAAATGTTATCTTGAATCAGCCGGTTCCAATAGGAACAGGACTTCCTGGCTTGATTGTCAAAGTTGTTGGCCCATTGATAAAGGATGAATCAAAGAAGAAGTTTGCAAGAAAAGAGGTTGTAGAAGAGACTGCGAAATAAGAAAAGATGGTTAAGACTATAGACATGCAGGAAATGCGTTATCTGAATCTTTTTGAAAGTTTAACAGGGGTGAGAACCAGTTTCTGCTTTAAGTATAATGAAAATATAGTTTTCTGTGTGCCAAAGCCATTGGTTTCAAGGGCTGTTGGGGATGGAGGGAGAAATATAAGAAAGCTTAGCGAGATACTTGGAAAAAAAATACGGGTTATCGCAGCGCCTCGGGGGGTTTACGACTCTGAAATTTTCATAAAGACTCTAATAAGCCCGTTAACAATAAAAGATTTTCAGCTCAAGGATAATGAGATAATTGCAGGGGGAGGAAAAAACAAAGCTGCATTGATAGGAAGAAACAAGAGAAGGCTTCTGGAAATGCAGAAGATTGTCAAGGATTTTTTCGAGAGAGATTTCAGGATTGCGTGACTTTTTCTTCTCGGAGAACATTTTTAAACTAATTTTATCAACATATTTAAATGGGACTGAATAACGCAGCAAAACTGAAGAAGAACAGAAGAAAGTTCAGATGGAAAGACAGAAATTACAAAGTCAGAACTCTAGGTCTTTATTCTAAATCAGATCCTTTGGAAGGGGCTAGCCAGGCAAAGGGCATTGTGCTTCAGAAAGTTCAAAAAGAAGCCAAGCAACCAAACTCTGCAATGAGAAAATGCTGCAAGGTTCAGCTGAAGAAGAATTCAAAAATTGTTACAGCATTTATTCCTGGAAACCTTGCACAGAAATTCATAGACGAGCACGACGAGGTTTTGATTGAAAGAATAGGCGGAAAGCAGGGAAGAACAAAGGGGGATATTCCAGGAGTAAGATTCCAAGTTATTCAAGTAAATGACCAGCCATTGCATTTATTGTGGCTTGGAAAAATAGAGAAGGGTAGAAGGTAAGATGACCAGATATTGTTTTTATGTTAAAGGAGGGGTATATGGTGTTTCCAGTTTGCTGCAGGGAATGGATATAAATCTTCAAGTAATACCAGTTGGCTTGCATGAAGGAAGAATATTACAAGAGAATCATGATGGAAAACCATTACCATATTGCCCATCATCTATTGTCAATGGAGATCTAGACCTTGAACAAGTTGCTTCTGTTGCAGAAATATTAGCAGGAGAAGGAATGTTTTCAATAGTAGTAGTCGATGATAAAAGAAAAGAAGTTTTAAGGAGAATAAATACTCGTGATGGTATAGCAGAATTATTAAGGAGGACAAAGACCCGTGAAGATATAGCAGAATTATTAAGAAAAAGGCATATGGAAGGAAAAGTACATTAAAAATGACAAAGATAAGTGAATTATTAACACAGGTAAGCGGCCAGAAAGTAAAAGTGCTTTATGAATCTGGTAAGCCTATTGGAACTGGGAGAGTTTCTTATGATGGAAATGGTATATTATATTTAAATTCAAGAGAACCACCAATAGAAATGCCTATTAGTGCAGTAAAAGATGTATGCCCGCCATTTAATGGATTCAATAATGTCTTAGTATTTATAGATGAAAATTATCAACCTTCAGAAGAGCAACAATAAAAAATGGAAGAATTCAAGATTTTTGATTTGTATGAAACAAGCGATATACAGATAGAAGACCCTGGGTTAAAAAATGTCATAAATCTTAAGCCAAAGCTGATTCTAAAAACTCATGGAAGAAATTTCCAGAAATTCGGGCAGGCAAAAGTAAATCTTGTTGAAAGGTTGATAAACAGGCTAGGGGTTGCGGGGCATAGAGGAAAAAAACACAAGATAATTCTCGGAACCTCAACAGGAAAATATTCAAGAAATGCCAAAATAGTTCTTGAAGCATTTGAAATGATAGCTAAAAAAACAGGGAAAAATCCAGTCGTTGTTTTTGCAAAAGCTGTTGAGAAATCAGCGCCAAGAGATGAGGTTACAGTAATTGAATATGGAGGAGCAAGATATCCACAGGCAGTTGATGTTGCGCCAATGAGGCGTGTGAACCTAGCAGTAAAACACCTTGTTCATGGGGCTTCTGACAAGGCATTCAACAAAAAGAAAAATATTGCGCAGGCTCTAGCAGATGAAATAATGCTTGCTTCAGAAGAAAACGGAGAAAGCTTTGCAGTCAAAAAAAGAATAGAATCTGAAAAGCAGGCTGATTCTGCCAGATAAAATATCACAATAATTCTTTTAAAGTAAGAAGCAGAATTATTTCTATGAAGAGAATAACACTTTATTTACCAGGCAAACTCCCTGAATTTTATGAGGATGGAATAGAGTTAATTGCAAAACCAAGTAACGATTATAACCAAAAAGAAACTGCAGAAAAAGTTGTGGAATTTTTAAGCAACTTACCAGCTGCTGTTATAACAGATGTTTTAAGAAATTCTTTATTTAGTAGTGATATTAAAGAAATATATAGTGAATTAGAAAGAAAAGTACAAGTACAACGATAATTTTCTTATCCCAAATATTTAAAAACAAATTTCTTCATTCTATATTTTATAAAACATGGTAGAAAAAGAAACACAATTTGATAAGATAAAAAGGATAAGTAGCAGCCAAAAATATATTCGTAATATTGCGACTTCTGCGCACATTCACCACGGAAAAACAGCTCTTACAGACAATCTTCTAGCTGCATCTGGACATATGGCTGAAAAGTCTGCAGGCAATTTAGATGCAGGTATGGCAACCTGGCAGCACTTAGACGAGCAGGAAAGATTGATGACTGTTGATGCTGCAAATGTTTCTATGGTTCACGATTATCTTGGACATGAATACTTAATTAATCTTATTGACACTCCAGGACACGTTGATTTTTCCGGAAATGTTACAAGGGCAATGAGAGCCATCGACGGGACAGTTGTCCTTATTGATGCTGTTGAGGGGGTAATGCCACAAACAGAAACAGTCATCAAGCAGGCTTTGAGAGAAAGGGTAAAACCTGTTTTGTTCATAAACAAAGTTGACAGGCTTATCAAGGAGCTAAAGCTTAATCCTGAACAAATGCAGAAAAGATTTGTAGACATTTTTCATGAGTTCAATGAGTTAATAAGAAAAATTGCAGACCAGGAATTCAAAGAAAAATGGCAGGTTGACATAAAAGACGGGAGCGTTGCTTTCGGTTCAGCAAGGGAAAACTGGGCTCTTTCTGTTCCTTTCATGGAGAAGAAAAAAATTACATTCAAAGACATTTTCAAGCTTTATGAAATGAATGAGGAAGAAAAGAAAAAATGGGTTTGGAAAAATGCACCTCTCTATGAAGTTCTTCTGGATATGGTAACAAAGCATCTTCCAGATCCGCTTGAAGCACAAAAATACAGAATTCCAAAGATATGGCATGGAGATTTAAGTTCTGATTTTGGAAAATCACTTTTAAGTTGTGACCCAAAAGGAAAAGTCGCATTTGTAATTAATAGAATTGTTATTGATCCTAGAAGCGGAAAAGAAATTTCAGCTGGAAGATTATTCTCCGGAACTTTGAATGCAGGAACAGAAGTCTATCTAAATCTTGCAAAGAAGAAACAAAAGATACAGCAGCTTTTCATTTACAATGGTGTAAAACCAGAGCAGATAGAAAAAATCGGACCGGGAAATGTCCTTGCAATATCTGGTGTAACAGGTGAGGCAGGGGAAACAGTAACTTTGGAACCGGAAACGCCCTTTGAAGAACTTAAGCACATATTTGAACCTGTAATAACAAAAGCGATTGAGGTTACAAAGACCCAAGATCTTCCTAAACTAGTTGAAATCCTCAAAAAGGTTGCAAAAGAAGACCCCTCGATAAAGATAGAAATCAACGAGCAGACTGGAGAGTCCTTGATGAGCGGAATGGGGGAATTGCACTTAGAAATTATAGAAAACAGAATAAAAACAGAAAAGGGGCTTGACGTCAAAACATCTGAGCCGATAATAGTTTACAGAGAAGGTGTTGGAAAAGAATCTCCTTCTGCTGAGGGAAGAAGTCCTAACAAACACAACGGCTTTTTTATAAAAGTTGAACCATTGGAAAATAATATTTATGAAGCAATTAAATCAGGGGAATTAAGAGAAGGAAGAGTGAAGAAAAAAAGTGATGAACTGGCTTCTGTACTTTCAAAATTAGATTGGGATGGAGATATGATAAGGGCTGTCAGAGACATATACAAAGGAAATGTCTTTTTGGATGAAACACGTGGTGAAGTTCATATAGGTGAAGTAATCGACATGGTTTTAGATGCTTTTGAAGGGGTGATGGACCGGGGACCTATGGCTAGGGAACCATGTATGAAAATGAAAGTTTCACTTACAGATATAAAACTTCATGAAGATGCAATTCACCGTGGCCCTGCTCAGGTTTATCCTGCAGTTAGAGAAGCTATTACAGAGGCGATGAAAAAAGGAAATTCTTTCCTTCTTGAACCATTGCAGATTCATGTTATTGAAATGCCTGAAAAATTCCTAAGTGAGGTTACAAAGTTACTAGGAGGAAAAAGAGGGCAGCTTCTTGAAGTAAAAAATGAAGATGGGCAGGCAGAGGTGGAAGCGAAGATTCCTGTAGCAGAGATGATAGGATGGAGCAGCGATTTGAGGTCTGCAACAGAGGGAAGGGGAACAAGTTCATTGAAGGATCAAAGTTTCGAGAAGATTCCTGCAAGCCTTCAGGCAGAGGTTATAAGAGAAATAAGACAAAGAAAAGGTTTGGCAGAGAATCAGTAGTAGTAAAGAGAGTTTAAGAATTCTATTGCTTATGAAGTAATATTGGCTTATATCTCATCGCTAATGCTGCCCCAATTATAGCAAGAGCAACTAGAATCATTACCACAATACCTGTAGGGCTTCCTAATGCTCCTATTACCCCACCTGTTATTCCAGGTGTTGATGGTGTTGGTTTTGTAGTTGGATTAGCAGTTGGTGTTCCTGCACTTGGAGTTGCAGTTGGTGTTCCTGGTGTTGTTGTACATACCTGAGACTCTGTTGGTTTTACTAATCTAGGTGCACAGAAGTTTGATGGGTATGAACATGTTCTTGTTTGTGTTCCACTAACACATGTACTATAATCTGTGCAAGTCCATTGTGTTGCACAGTAATAACCTCCACCACCTCCGCCTCCGCCACCACTTGGAGCAGCACCACCACTTCCTGGAGCAGCTGGTGCTGGTTGTGTTGCTGTGTTAAAGGTTTGAATGGGACCTGTTACACAACCTCCTGCATTACAACTTTTCACAGTATAGAAGTATGTGAGGCTTGAAAGTCCTGTTAAGGATATACTATGATTTTTAACTAAGGTGCTATCTGAAACATTTTTTCCTAAACTAGAATTAATTCCATAATTGACAAAACTATCTGCGCTTACGTCAGAATTCCATGAAACAACTGCGCTTGTGGTGGTTATTGATCCTGTTGAAAAATTGCTTAGTGTTGGTGGACTTAGTGATGGTGGCATTGTAACAGTATTTTGGTCGAGTGTAACTGCGAATTGTGACAATGCTCTTCCGTTTAATGTTGCGTGAGTCAGTATTTCAATCTTTGATCCTGCCTCGAGAATATTTCCATTGAAAACAGATGTTGTTCCAAGCTGAGTTGCGCCAGCAACTGCCCAGAAGACATTCTTTGCCTGTGCACCACCAATTAATTTAACCTGCTTACCAGAGCTGACAGTGAGAGTTCCTGGTATCTGGAATATCCAAACATCGTTTGCTCCACCTGAAAGAGTAACATCTGTTGATATTAACACGTTAATACTAGCGCCAGTATATGCATAGACACCAGGAGCGAATGTCAACCCACCAATTTCTCCAGCGGCAACGTTAATAATATTAGTAGCATCGGCTGCTCGTCCTGTAGCATTATTATATGCGGCAAGATTGTCGGTTTTAGCCAAATTCAGTAATGTTGAGTTTACTGTTTGACATCCTAATGTAGATCCGCCAGCACTTGTTACGTATATTATCCCACTCACTACTTCTGGGCATGATACAACCATAGCTGTACCAGCAGAGGGATGCACTCCAATATTTCCAGTAATAATAGATGTAGGGATACTGGTGATTCCTGATTCTGCGAATATTGTGAAATTGTTAGCATTTCCAAAATTGACTGGTGCTTGTGATGCAAATGCAGAAGCAAACATTGTAGATAGAATAATTGCTACAGAGAGCAATGCGAAAATCAAAAATTTGGATTTAGAATTTTTCATTTTGTTTTTTAATTAATTATGTTAGAGAAGGGGGGTATATATACCGGAGCGGTAGTCAGGTATAATTGTTGTATGTACTAATACATCTTTTCTATAGGGTTCAATTATATTTATTCAGAAATTTTTTAAAGTTTAGCCTCGATTTGGACGTAAGTAAACTTCAGTTAAATGGTATAGGTTATAAATTATTTTCTGGAATTACTAATATTTCTATTTCTTATCATGCGTTCCTTTAAAGATCTAAACATTCTACTAATTATAGGTATTGTTAACCTGTAAGGACTTTTAGATATGACTTTAGGTTTATGAAATTTCTCTTTTTGATCATGCCTTTCTTTAAAGGTTTCAAAATAGGTTATTAGCAAAGGCAATAATATAGGGCCAATAAATATTCCAGGAAATCCAAATAGAGCGGCGCCACCTATAACCCCTGTAATTATAATTATTTGATTTACCTTAGCTTTTGCCTGCACTATTTTTATAAGTAAGAAATTGTCAATATAATTGACTATCAAAAGGCAGTATAAGAACAAACCTATCCCTTTAACTAAGATCCAGGAATCATGAGAAAAGTAACCACTTAAGATTAGATATAGGGAAGCAGGTATCCATATGATAGATGTTCCAGCAGTTGGAATCAGAGTACAGAAGGCCATCAAAACTCCTAATATCATAGGAAAAGGAACGCCAAATATATAAAATCCTATAGCACCAACAACTCCCATGACTAGGGAAACAAATAATTGTGCATAAACTACTGTATAAGTTATCTGCCCGAATTCCTTGATAAGCCTGTTTTTTGTCTTTTTTCTTATTGGAATTAAATCAATTGTTTTTTGTAATATATTCTCCCAATCCTTCATGATAAAATATGCTATTACTATAGTAAGGAAAAATTCTGCGATTATTAAGGGTATACTCAGGATAAAGTTTGTTACTTTATCCGCCAAAATTGGCAGAATTTTTTGGAGTTGTTTGTCAAGACCATACTTTGACAATTTTTCCAAGCTAAATTTTTCTACTTGGTTAACAATCAAACATACTTTCGAGTCTGCGCTAGTACAACCGAAACCAAACAATGCTCCCTTCTCAATATTGTTTGATACCGAATGATAGAATATGTATCCCTGCTGTGTAACTTCGAACGCTAAAAAAGTGAAAGGAATTAATATAATGATAACGACAATAAACAAAGATAAAGAAATTGAAAGAAATTTGTTTCGTATCTTTTTAGTTATCCTCTTATATATAGGAAAGGAGACATATGCAAGAAGGATGCTGCTTAAAAGAATAGTAATCATCGGTCTGATAAGGAAAAATAACAGAATTAATACCAGTGTGAATAATATAAACGGAACTATTCTTTGATACTGAGTGGTTGCCATTGTGTAAAAAGGTATAACCAGAATTTACCTAGCTTCAATTTCACCAGGAGATGCCAAAATAGAATCTCCTTTATTCTCTGACTTCCCTTCGGAAAATCTATAGTGCCTTGTTATTTTTATCTTGGCAGTATCTTCAATCACATCACCAGTTTTATCAGGCAATAATTTCATATTATGAATATCTAATCCCTGAATCTCTATCTCAACTTTTCTAATGCTTGAATGGTTTGGTGTGAGCACAATTGTCTTATGATCAGGTCCCCATTTTTTTTCAAATGTTCCTGAAGTGTAATTAAATTTAGATAAAGGGATATTTGGAAGATCAGAACTATCAGCTTTCAGGTATATTATGTAATCTCCATAAGTCATTATTGGTATTGTACCTTTTCCTCTCATCCCACTGCTTTTTTCAAAGGCTTCTGCGTCATTTCTATGTATACAATATAAACTATCTTTTTGGTTTATGCAATATTTTATTTCATTTAATTTATCTTCTTTTGTTTGTTCCATGCTAATTAGTTTAGTTTTCATTTTTATTTAGAATTTTTGATCGCCGCAAAAATATAATCTTTCATTTACTATTTTATCATCTTTCCAGTGTTGAACGTTTACACGATGAATTGCTTTCTGTTCTCCGCCTTTATTTTCAATGTTTATAGCCCATTCTGTCATTGAAACATTATCATCTACCCCTCCAAAGGTAACTGATTTTATTTCAGCACTATTTAATTTTTCTATTTCTTGAAGAAATATCATTTCTCTTTTTCTATTTGCATCTTTTCCATTTATCGGAGCGTTTCCATTAACTTGTGTAATTACCTCTTCCCCATAATATTTTTCAAAGGCCTCCATAATCTTACCCTCTCTAAGTAGAATATTCAATTTTTCTATGTTATTTTGCAATTTTGTCATTTTATCCTTGCCTCTATTATAGTACATTATTACCAATATAGTATATATGCTGGTGCAGTAGTCTAGTATAAACTGTTGTATGATAAGATACTTTATCTTAGAAAATTATACCACTTTTTTAGAATAATCCCAAAGGATATTATAAAGATCAAGGTATTCTTTTGTAATAGCATCATTTTCTATTACAATTGTGTAAATTGGATCAATCCAAAGGGTAATATAAACAGTGTTATTACAGACTATTTGGGTTATTTGAGAAGTTTTTGACTGCTGAGTTTTTGGTAAGAGTTTTGCTTCTGTAAATTTAAGATTACTAAGCTTTTTAATTTCTTCACGAAGAAGTTTATAAAAAAGCAGTTTAAGTTCAATGTGTTTTTTTATTCTTTCAAGATGAAAAGAATGCATTAATTTATCATTAAGAATATTAATTATGCTTTCATTTTCTGCAAGACCATATATCCAAACATCTGATTTTTTCTCCAAGAGACTAAATAAAATACTTTTTACAGCATTTAATCCTTCGAGCGTATAAACTTTGGGGGTATGGCCAGATACATAAGTTGTTTTTATATAATCCATTGCTGTTTTTAGGTTTTCTAATTTGTCTCTTTCTTCACTAATAATCAAATCTGTCGGTAGGGCAGCAAATACCTGCTTTCCTTCCTTACTGGAAAGAAAAACAAGATTTCTTTCCTTAAGTTTTGTTAAGGTATCATATACATTAGCCCTGTGCATCTTGGTTCTTTTTGAAACTTCTGTTGCAGTAGATTCTTTATTTTTTAGAAGATCTAAATAAACAATAGTTTGCGCTTTAGGTATGCCTACTGATTCAAAAGCCTTCATAATTATTTCATCAGTCATGATATTTTTAAGATATTTTATTTTATAACGTTTTCGGTTTCTAATATGCCATCACCCGAAACATTTTTAAATCCAATTTTTTTTACTTAATTACTAAAATTTTCTTAAAGAAAATTTAATACGAACAATGGCAAAAGAAAAACCAAACATGAATGTTGTTTTCGTCGGGCACGTTGATGCTGGAAAATCAACTGTAGTTGGGAGACTATTATTCGATACTGGTCTTGTATCTGAACAGGAAATGGCGAAGCTTAAACAGGAAGCTGAAAAACATGGAAAAATTGGTTTTGAATTCGCTTATGTCATGGATAGAATAAAAGAGGAAAGGGAAAGAGGAGTTACAATTGACCTTGCATACAGAAAAATACTCACGCAGAAATATCAGATAACAATAATTGATGCGCCAGGTCACAGAGACTTCGTTAAAAATATGATTACAGGTGCAAGTCAAGCGGACTGCGCTTTCCTTGTAATTGCTGCTCCTGCAGGAGTTCAGCCTCAGACAACAGAGCATCTATGGCTTTTGAGAACAATGGGTGTCAAAAGTGTTGCGGTTGCTATAAATAAAATGGATGCTGTAGGATACAAGGAAGAAACTTTCAATAAAGTAAAGGAAGAAGTTGGAAAATTGCTTCAGGGTGTTGGAATAAAGCCTGAAACAACTCCTTTCGTTGCTTGCGCTGGGTTAAAGGGGGATAATGTTGCTAAGAAATCAGCAAACATGCCATGGTATAAAGGTCCAACAATCCTTGAGCAGTTTGACTTGTTCACACAACCATCACAACCAACAGACCTTCCAATGAGAATGCCTGTTCAGGATGTTTATGAAATTACAGGTATTGGAACAGTTCCTGTAGGAAAAATAGAAACAGGAATAATGAAAGTTGGCCAGAAAGTAATTATTCTTCCTGGAAGAACAGGAACAGGAATCGTTGGAGACATCAAAACAATAGAAATGCATCATGAAACTCTTACTGAAGCTACGGCAGGAGACAATGTAGGAATCAACGTAAGAGGAGTTGGAAAGAAAGATATTGCCCGTGGAGATGTTATCTGCGACGCTGCAAAGCCAGTTCCTGTTGTTGAGGAATTCATAGCTACAATAACAGTAATAAATCACCCAACTGTTCTGGCTAAAGGATACACACCCGTATTCCATGTTCACACTGCACAAGTGCCATGTCAGTTTATAGAACTTATAGAACAGATTGATCCTAGAAGTGGAGAAGTTATAAAGAAAAGTCCTGATTTCCTAAAAAATGGGGATTCTGCAAGGGTTAGAATAAAGCCACAAGGAAACCTATGCCTTGAAACTCAGAAGGATAATGCTTACATGAGCAGATTTGCAGTAAGAGATGCTGGTTCAACAGTTGCTGCAGGAATCTGCACAGAAATAGTGAAGAAAAAAGCTTAAGGTTTTTCTGCGTCTCAAAAAACAATAATTCTTAAATACCCTTTAATATTATTTTTTATATGTTAAGAGATGTATTAAAAGCAGGGATGACGAAATCTGAAATTGAGCAATTTCTTAAAAGTAAAGGAGATTATGTTCAGATAGACCATCTTGGAAGATTTTTGAAAGAGCCTCTGCACATGGAAATAAAGAAGTTTGTTTTCCTTAAATTGGCTGTGCTTTATGAAAAGGCGAAAATGTTTAATGAGGCTGCAAAGATGTACAACAATGTAGCAGACCTTTCAATACCATTTGTAGAGAAAATAAATTATCACATGAAAGAGGCAGAGCTTTATTCAAGAATAGGGGCTTTTGATAGGGTAGAACTGGCAATGAAAAAAGCAATGTCACAGGCCAATTCAAGGGAAAAAGAAGAAATATATGCTTCTGTAAAACAATTTTACAAAGAACAGGCGAAGGCAAATGAAACATTATTGAAAAGGAATCAGGCAATAAAATTCTATGAAAAGATTTTGGAAATGAGATCTTCTGAGCAGGAAAGAGCGGAGATAAAGCAAAAGCTTATGGATTTGTATAAGAAGGTTGGGAAGCTTCACGAGTATTCTGCTGTTGAAAGAAGTTTTGGGCAAAACGCTTAAAAACCTACAAATCATAGAATTTTGTAGGAAGATACTAGAAATCAGGAATTCCTGGATTACTCACTAATATCACATTCACTTTCATTCGGTTAGTTTTTGGGAAATAAGGAAGTAGCGTGCCTGAAGGCACATTCTGTATTTTTCTATACAATTAAACATTTACGGAGGTAAAAAATGGCAAAAATAAGTCCTGTATCAATCAAATATATGATACATGCTAATTTCAGAGTAGAAGGCGCTTTAGAAAAGCCTGATGTAATAGGAGCTATATTCGGACAGACAGAGGGTCTTTTAGGAGCAGAGCTTGAAATGCGTGAGCTTCAGAAAGAAGGGAAAATAGGAAGGATTGAAGTTGAGCTGGAAAGAAAAGACAAGATAACAACAGGTAAAATAAAAATACCTACAGCTTTGGATCAATCTGAAACAACCCTTATTGCTGCTGCTGTTGAAACCATAGAGAAAATAGGCCCATGCGACTCTCAGATAGAAGTTGAAAGAATAGAAGATGTCAGGGGAAACAAGAGAGATTACATAATCGAAAGAGCAAAGAAACTTATGGGTGAGCTAAAGGGAACGACAGACTCCAGGGAAATATCTAAGGAGATAAAGGATTCTGCAAGGACTGCAGGTCTTAAGGAATATGGAGATGAAAAGCTTTCTTCAGGAGACATTTCAGGAGGGGAAGTAATTGTTGTTGAAGGCCGTGCTGACGTTCTTAATTTAATGAGAGCCGGAGTCAATAATGTTATTGCTATGAATGGTACAAAGTTACCAGAAAGCATAAGAAGCCTTAGCGGAGAAAAAGAAATTACTTTGTTCATAGATGGGGACAGGGGTGGAAAATTAATAGCACAAAATGTATTAGACAATGCCAGGATAAAGTACATTGCTGTAGCTCCTGATGGAAAAGAAGTTGAAGAGCTTACAGGAAAAGAAATCTTGATGTGTCTTAGAAAAAAAGTGTCTGCAGAAGACTTCCCTTCAAGGGAGTCTGGCAGAAATTTCACGGAGAACCGAAAATCTAGAGAGGATCGGTTCTCCCTGAACCCAAAGTTAAGAGAAACATTAAAAGAGATTTCAGAGAAAAATAAAGGTTCAGGAAAAGCTGTTTTTCTTTCTAGTTCTTTGGAAGAAATAAAGAGTGTGTCTGCAAAAGCGATTAATTCAACATTAAAAAGAATGAGGAATAAGCCATCAGTAATTGTAATAGATGGTATTGCAACAAACCAATTGATAATGGATGCAGAAGATGATGGAGTTAATGTTATAGTAGCAAAGAACTTCACAACAACAGACACAAAAATAGAATTATTGAGTTTTTAATCTCATAAAATAATTCCCGACGATAAAAATAATATTTAAGGCTTTCACTTTTTGTAACTAACACTTAGTACCATTGTAACTATATAATTACAACACACCATAAAGTTTATAAATGAAATCTCGTTCCCATAAATTAAAGGAAACTTCGTTTCCGGAGACACAAAATAAATAAAATGATACACACAATGGAAAAGAAATTTTTGGTTTCTTTCCTACTAGCGGTGAGCGTTCTTTTACTTGTTGCTACTGTTAGCGCTTCTGGGCCATTGGCAAACATAACAAAAGTTGAAGTTAACGGAGTTAATGTTGCAAGCAACCCTGCAATCGCTGTCGGAGACCATTTAACTGTAAGAGTTGATTTCAGCTCTTTGGTTAATACATCTGACGTTACAGTAGAAGCTAGATTAGAAGGCAATAGGCGAGGCGTTCAGGTTGACACAAGCGCTTTCGATGTCGAGTCAGGATTTGTTTATTCAAAATCCTTAATGCTCGATGTTCCTTTTGATTTGAAGAATACCCTTAGTGGTTTTACAACTCTTCATCTTAAGGTAAGTGGAAACGGTTTCAGAACAGAAGCTGACTACACTTTGAGAGTTCAGAGACAGCCTTTCAGTGCAGACATACAATCTGTAAGTGTTCCTCAGAAGGTAAAGGCCGGAGAACTTTTCCCGGTTGATGTCGTTTTGAAGAACCTTGGTTATAACGATCTTACAGACCTTTATGTGACTGCAAGTATCCCTGCATTGGGCATAATGAAAACAGTTTTCACTGGAAATCTAGTTGCATTGGAATGTAATAAAAATGCCAATTCTACACAGAATTATGGTGTTGATATTATAAGAAAATGTAATGAAAATAATGTACAAACAAGCAGCGCAAGAGTTTTCCTTCAGTTGCCATGGGATGCAAAAACTGGGGCTTATGCACTTGAAGTATCTGTAAAAAACTCAGATACAATTTCAAGCCAGACTACCCAGGTAAACATACATAACGACCTTCCTTCAGGAAACTTTATTGTTTCCGGAAATCAGTTGCTTATCGTGAACCCTACAAATCAAGTAGTAGTCTACAGAATTGTTCCTGAGTCTACAAATGCTGTTTCAGTCAGCGTAAGCGACAGTCTTGTTGCTGTTCCAGCTGGATCAAGCAAGACAGTCCTTGTTGACGCAACATCAAATGCTGCAGGACAAAATTATGCTGTTGACGTATTCTCTACAGATGGTTCACTTTTGAGCAGATTAAGCTTCACTACAACTAGTGGCGGAAGTTCCGCAAATCCAATCGTTGTATTAACAGTTATACTTGCAATAATCTTTATTGTATTGCTTGTTGTTCTGGTAGTATTGATTGGAAAGAAACCTGAAAAAGCTGAAGAATTCGGGGAAAGTTATTACTAAATTTTTAATTTAACTTTCTCATTTTTTCTTTTTTTTATTTTTTTAATATAACAACCTAGCGGATGCCGAAGTGAAGGAAAATGACAAACGAAGAATTAGATAGATATTTTAGTCAAATTAGAGAAAAGTATAATACCTCTAGTGAAAACTTAAGAACTGCTATTCTGGGAAAACTGGAAAAATTAATTAAAAGGGAAATATTTGATAGAGAAAAAGCAAAACAGATAAGATTAGACTCTGGTTTAAGTCTCAGGGATTTGGGGGGAGAATTAACTCCAGAAAAAAAGAAAAGTACAAGTTCATTGTTACTTCAATACGAAAGAGGTGTTAGAAACCCAAGAGGTGCTAACAAAGGTAGAACAACAACAAAATATCTTCTTTGGTTAAAAGCTCATGGATATAATCCTTATATTTTGTAAATTTATTCATTAACAAAAGGCACGAAGATAAATCCAGGAATCTTCTTTTTCATTTCAAACTCATTTTCTGATATTCTTTGGATTGTAATAAGCTCCTGCTCAAACCTAGAACCTTGAGGAGCAACGAGAATTCCGTTATGTTTTAGCTGTGCCATTAGCTTTTCTGGAATTTCCCTAAGCGCAGCACTCACAAGGATTCTGTCAAATCTTCCTTCTTCAGGGAGACCGTTAGAGCCGTTTTTCCTATATATTTTTATGTTCTTATAATTCTCCAGATTTTCTTTTGATTTTTTGATAAGTTCAGGTATGATTTCTAGACCAAATATCTTTCCTGTTTCTCCAATGATCTCGGCAATCAAAGCTAAAACATAGCCTGAACCAGAACCAATTTCCAGGACTTTTTGCCCTTTCTTTAGCTCAAGTAGGGAAAGCATTATAGCAATTGTGCTTGGCTGGGAAATTGTCTGCCCTTTTCCAATCGGCAAGGCAGTGTCTTCATATGCTTTGCCTCTAAACTGATAAGGCGAAAAATCCTCTCTTTTGACTTTTGAAAAAGCTTCAATTATTTTTTGGGGAAATTTCTTTTCCTCCAGACTTTTAATTAATTCTTCTTTGTTCATTTTAAACCTTTAAACTGATTATTTTACTTATTCCTTCATGCATGCTCACGCCATAAAGATTTGTTGCTCTTGAGATGACTTCATCATTATGGCTTATCACTATATACTGACCTTTCTGCATATACTTGTTCAGCAAGCCAGCAAGTCTTTCTGAATTTCTTTTATCCAGAGCTGCATCTATTTCATCAAGGAGATAAAAGTAATATGGCCTATATTCCTGGATTGCAAAAATCAGTGATAGGGCAACGAGAGTTTGTTCTCCACCTGAAAGAGATTTCACATCAAAATATTTTCCATGGCCAGCCTTTAAGGTTATCTGGACTCCTGCACCAGGCTCAAATGGATCTTGGGGGTTTTCAAGCTCAAGGTAAACCTGTCCTTTGGAGCTAAGCTGTGAGAAGTTTCTGGAAAATAATTCATTCAAGGTTTTCAGTGTTTCCATAAAGGCTTTTTTCTTTTTGATATCTATCTCATGGATTATTCTCATTATACTCTCTTTTTCTTTTTCTATAATTTCTGCTTTTTCCTTTATTGAATCATATTCTTTTTTTATTGAGTCATAGACTTCCAACGATCTTAGGTTAACAGAGCCAATTGATGAGAATACTTCCTGAACACGGGCAAGACGTTCAGTAAGAGAATCTCTTGGACCTTTTATTATTTCTATTTCACCAAAGCCAGACAGCTCTGTTTCAAGATTTTCCTCCTCTGCATCTGTCCTTGCCTTTTCTATTTTCAAATCATTGGCTTCCTGCTCTATGTTCCTTATTTCAAGCTGTTTTTTTGATATCTCAAGTTCTGTGTCCCTTATTTTTTTCTGCGCAGAGTCCCGTTCAGAAATTAATTTCTGGAACTTCTTGCTTATCTGCTCTTCCTGAATCTTCTTTTTTTCCAGCATGCCTTCCTTGTCTTCAATTACTTCAGAAATTGATGTCATTTCTTCTTCAATATCTTCCTCATTTCTCACAACTTGTTTCAATGAAATTCTTAGCCTCTCAGCTTCCCTTTCCTTAAATGAAACTTCAGAATTAGTTGTTTCTTTTGTTCTCATAGAAATTTCCTGAAACTCAATTCTTAAAGTTTCATACTTTTCTTCTATGTTAATGTTTTTTCCTATCTCTTCCTCAAGTTTTTTCCCTTTCTTTACAAGTTCTACAATTTCTGCTTTCACCTCATCTGTCTTTTTCTGGATATTTCTTATCTGCTCTTTCTTTTCTTCGATGGAATATAGTTTAGATACATCTGATTCTGTCGTGGATATTTCCTGTGAAATCTTTTCCATCTCCTCTGTCAAAGATGCTTTTTTTCCATGAATTCCCTTAAGCTCTTTTTCTGAATTTTCAATTTCTTTCTTTATTGATTCAAGCTTGGGAACCATTTCTTTTTTTATTACGTCCATATGCTCGGAAGTTATCTTATTCTTGCACACAGGGCAAACATCCATCCTTGAAATTTTTTCAAATATCTTGTTCTGGTTTTCTGTTTCAGACTGACCAAGGTAAATTTTTTTTTCAAGCTCTTTTTCCATTCCTGCTATTACGCTTAAGGAATTTCTTTTTTCTGACAAATCATGTCTTAGCTTTTCAAGCTTTTCTTGCGATGATTTTTTATCAGAAAGTGTTATTGATACTGATTCTATCTGCTTCAGAAGAAAATCAGATTCATTTGCGTAGCTCTGGAAAAGAGAATTTTTGTCATCTAGCCTCTCTTTTATGCTTTTCAACTCTGATTTTGTCGTGTAAAACCTTTTTCTCAGGGCTTCGATCTTTTCCATCTCTAACTTCTTTTTTTCTATGTCCCTTGATTTATTTTCCTGTGTTGGCGCTTCTTTTTTTATCTGTTTTATTGTTTCTTCAAGAGTATTGAGGGATTCCTCCATGTCTTTTTTTTGCTTTGAAAGCTCAGATATCTTTGAGTTATAGTTTTCTTTTCTTACCTGCATTCCTGCAAGCTCTGCCCTTAGATTTGCTATTTCCTGGTTCAGCTTCTCCTGCTCCAGCCCTGTGGATTCATGAATCTGCTTGTTTATTCCGGAAATCTTTATTTCAGTATTTTTTATTTCTGTTTCAAAACCAACAATGACTTTTCTTATTTTTTCCAAATCCCTGTTTTTTTCAAGTATTTCTGAGTTTATTATCTCAGCCTCTTTTTTCTTTTTTATAAAATCAGAATTTATTATTCCTGCCTTGAGTTTTTTTATGTCAAGCTCAAGCTTCTTGTATTTCAGAGCTTGCTGCCTCTCTTTTTCAAGATTGTCAAGATAGGATGTTCTTTCCCTCAGAACAGAACTTATCTCCTTAAGCCTCTCATCTGTTTTTTCAAGCTCGTGCAGGGATTTTTCTTTTCTTGATTCATATATTGATATTCCTGAAACTTCCTCAACAACTTGCCTTCTTTCCTCTGCCTGTTGCCTAACAAAATTTTGAATCTCGCCTTGTAGAATTATGTTAAATCCTTGAGGATCTATTCCTGCCTGTGCAAGCAAAGAAAGAACTTCCTGCCTGGTTTTTGTCTCGTCATTTATCTTGTATATACTCTGCCCATTTTTTCTCAGGATTCTTTTTATTGTTACTTCTGGAGTTTCTAGGGAGAAAGTTTTCTGTGAATTGTCAAAGACTATTTCCACAAAAGCCTCTTTTGCAGGAGCTATTAATTTGCTTCCAAGGAAAATAAGGTTGCTGGCTCTTGCCGCCCTCATGGATTTCATACCCATTCTTCCAAGAACAAAGCATATTGCATCAGAAATATTGCTTTTCCCAGAGCCATTTGGTCCAAGGATAATGTTTATTCCAGGGGTAAAGGGGATCTCTGTCTTTCTTGGAAAACTTTTGAAGCCATGCATCACCAGCTTTTTTATATAAGACATAGTAAAAAAGAGTTTAACAAGTTTTTAAAGATTATTTAATATAAATGCGACCTATATGTTGAAGTAGATTAATCTTTATAACTTAATAAAACATCAAAATTAAATGAATGTCAAAGTCAAAAAAAGGAATGGCCATAAGGTTGAAAGAATTCAGGGAACAGGGGATGTAAAAGAAGTTTTTTCTAACGCAGATTTTATGCATCCTGGGGAAGAGAGGATTCATATAGGCTTTCGTGGAGAGCATTTTTCTGGGATAATTGAATTGTCAAGAGCAGAAGCAAGAAGCGTTTCAAAGAGTATAACAAAGATGACCGGTCTTGGAAGGAAGATAAAAGTAATCAGGTTAAGAGAATAATAATTTCTCAAAAAAATTTTTTCTGTTTGGAATCAGAGGTTGCCTTTTTCCAAGTTTTCCAAGTCTTTCTGAAAATTCCTTTATTTTCTAGTTTTTTTATATTTTTTTTCAGAAACTTTGCAGTTTTTGGGTCAGAGGAATATCCTGAACCTATACTACTTCCATATTTTTCCCTTAAGATATCCATTTGTCTTTCTCTTTCCTCTTTTGCAAGTATGGATGCTGCAGAGACAGCAATATGGTTTCTATCTGCCTTGTGCTCGCATAATATTTCAAGATTAGAATGATTTTCTATGCCAGTCCTTACAGTATCCCTCCATTTCATTCTGTTTGTCGAAGGGCAATCTATTACAACCTTTATTTTCCCGCTTTCCTTTAAGGTGGAATTTATTTCATTAACAATAGCAGCTGCCATTTGCGCCTCAACATCATTGAGATTTATTCCATCTTTATTTTTTCCATCAATTTCAACTGCAGGAATTGTCTGAATTGCAAAGGCTTCTGCTTTTTCTTTGATTACACTTTCAAGAAAAGCTCTTCTTTTTTTAGTCAGTTGCTTGCTGTCGCGAACCCCGAGCCTCCTAAATTCTTTTTCAGTTTCTTCTGTTATCAGACAACCAGCAAGAATCATTGGACCTATTACCGGGCCTCTTCCTGCATCATCTATACCTAAAATAAGAGTGGACATTTTTAAGAAAAATTAGTTTTGTTTTTAAGTATTTATAACTCCGAAAAGATAGTTAGATTTAAGATAATTAATAAAGTTGGAGGTGTAAATGTTGGTATGGAAAAAAGAACGGCTGAATTTATTGGGATTATGTTGGGAGATGGCTCTATAGGAGTTTATAATACTAAAGCTGGGAATAAAGTAAAGAAGCATAGAGTAATAAAGGTAACTTTAGACTCAAGAAATAAACAATATACAAAATATGTTTCTAACTTAATGAAAGAGGTTTTGAATGTTGAGCCAAGATTATATTTTCATAAAAAAGAAAATGCTGTTGATATTGGTACTTTTAGGAAAGATGCCCTGGATTACATTTTAAATGAGATTGGACTTAAAATGTCTCCCAAATGGAATAGAATGGAAATCCCTAAAAAATTTATGAAAGAAAAATTTTATCCGCATGTTTTAAGAGGATTATTTGACACAGATGGCTCAGTCACGATTTTTAATAATAATGGAACTGTTTATCCAAGAATAGAAATAAAAATATGTCCCTCTCCTGCTCAAAAACAATTTATTGAGATAATTAAAGAACTTGGCTTTAGGTTTAAAGTCCAAAAACTCGATAAAGGGGAGATTAGAATTAGAGTAAGTGGGAAGAATGAGTTAAAAAAGTGGTTTGATATTGTTGGTAGTTCTAATCAGGCATATATTAAAAGAGCAAAACAATTCTTATAGGGAAAGTTTTATAAGCAAAATTCGTCAGATTTTAATAGGGTGAGGGAAACGAATTCCAGGTACCAAACAACATAGCGGGGTAGAGGAGCCTGGAGTCCTCGCAGAGTTTTCACGACTAAAAAATGTTATGAAGACGCGAAAGGCCCATAACCCTGAGATCGCGTGGTTCAAATCCCGCCCCCGCTACTTTTCTACAAAAAACCTTATAAGTAACTGATTATATTATAAAAAATGCCTCAGTCGCATAGCGGTATTGCAGTGGATTGCTACGATTTAAATATCACAAATATCCACGCCCTTCGGGGCTCCCAGGTTCGATTCCTGGCTGGGGCGTTTTGTTTTATGAAAAAAAGGTAATCAAAAAAGATTTCCTCTTCAAATTTATTTTTTGGGAAATTGTTTTTATGGGAGCTTACTATATAATTATTCTATGGCAACAAATTTGTCTCTTCCTGTATTCTTTGCCTTGTAAAGAGCCCTGTCTGTGCGCTCCTTTAATGATTTTTTAGTGTCGCCTTTTTTGTATTGAACCAATCCGCCAGAAACAGTTATTTTGTTTTTAGCTAGGATTTTATCTGTTTTTATTGCATCCCTGATTCTTGAAGTTAAGTTCTTTGCTTTTTCTATATTTGTCTGCGGAAGGAGTATGAAAAATTCTTCTCCACCAAAACGAGCCACAACATCTGATTTTCTTACCAACTTATTAAGTATCATTGCTAATCTTTTAAGAAACTCATCTGCCTTTATATGACCATGTTCTTCATTTACTCTCTTGAAGAAATCCAAATCAATCATAAACAAACAAAGATTTTCCTGACCTCTTTTGGCTTTTTCCATTTCCATTTCAAGAATGTTTTCAAAAAATTTGTTATTGTAAAGCCCTGTTTTTTCATCGTGAGTTGCTAGATAATAAAGGAAAGATATGGATTCCCTTTGGGACTTATTCATATTTCTGAATAAATCACCCAGCTTTTCTTTGAATTCGGGAGTCAAAATTTTTGAGCTTAACTTTTTAGTCATTGGAATTAAAAATCAAGTGGATTAATAAATTTAGTGTTAAAATTTATAAATACAAAAGTGCTGGTTAAAGAATGATGTACGATTGGACGGGCATGATGTATAATAATTGGATCAGCGCAAACTGGATGAATTATCAAAGTTTCGTGAACGGATTATTAGGCGGGACTTTTGGAGCACTCTTAGTAACTTTATTCTTAGTCTTCTTAATTATTCTTATTGTTCTTTATGTTTATTTTGCCCTTGCATGGTATGCTATTGCAAAAAAGATGAAACACAGGAAACCATGGCTTGCATGGATTCCATTTGCAAACATAGCTATGTGGCTTCAAATGGGAGGATTTAACTGGGCATGGGTTTTCCTTTTACTTATTCCAATAGCAGGATGGATTGCAGTAGGAGTTCTTTTCATTATTTCTAACTGGAGAGTATTTGAAAAATTAAGATATCCTGGCTGGCTTAGCCTGTCTCCATTGCTTGGTGTTATTGGTGGTGGATTAGGAACTTTAGCTTACGCAATTGTTGTTGGAGTTGTTGCCTGGAAGAAGAAATAGATTAATTTTATTCTTTAATTATATCACTAGTTTTTTTATAATTTACATAAAGTTTGTCAAGAATTTCAATAACTTTCTGCCTTTGTTCGGCAGTTCCTAAACCTTTCCAGTCAAGAAGAGCAAAATCCAGCTCTTCTTCTGTTTTCTTTATGGCTTCTGTAACCATTTCTTCTGTCAATGGAAAAGCATATTGAGAAATTACATGTGATATTGCAACATTTGATTTTAACTGGATTTTATTAAAGTTAGGGCAGTAATGAGGTCCGCCTATCGCAACTGCTATTTCATTATATGGATTTTCATTAAAACCATTTATTGTTTCAGAAATTGCGCGGGCAACAACAAACCCTGCCAGCTTGTCTGCCCATTCTGTTTCTGTGGAACCAATTTCAACAAAGACACACGGCTTTTCAATCAAAGGCCCATGGTGCGTTGCCTCCAAAGTTACTTTGTAATCATTTAAACGAAACTGGGCAGCATTCTTATTTAGTTTCTCGAACATCTGCTTCATGAAAAGTGCAGATGACTTACAAGCTAGGTTTTTTTCTCCTCCAAATTCGGCAAGCCTCCAATTTCCAGGGGCATGAACAGAGAGGGTTTTTTCCTTGCTTCCTGAAACATGCCTTGAAGCAAAGATTATGAAATCGTATTTGTTTATTTTTTCCAGGTCTAGGTTTTCAGTGTAGATAATCTCCTTATCAGCAAGATAAAACTTAAATTCTCCAAACTGGCTTAATTGGGTCGTGATGTTTATTCCTGCCTTGTCGAGTTTGCTGGCAACTATCAAAAATTTTTCATATGGCATGATTAATTATAAAAACCATGTTTCTTAAATATTATTATGCAGGAAACAATAAAGCTTCTCATAGGTGTCTTTGTTCTTTTTCTCGGAATTCCCATAGGAAATTATTTGGCAAAGATTACAAAAGAAGAATTGAAATCAGGGCAAATATGGTTCAGGCGCATTATTATTCTAAGTCTTATTGGGGTAATTATTGGATTAATTCTTGGAAATGATGTTTTGTTATTTACTTTCGCTTTCATTGCTATAATAACTAGTAGGAGTCTGAAGAAATAAAAGAAAATAGAAAGACAAAATTCTAAAATTTACCAGGAGGCAATTATCAAAGCCATTACAGCAATATTAACGAGTTGGCCAATTCCATGCAGCCAGAACATTCCCCAAGGTTTTCCTTCCCAAAGCACTCCATGAAGAGTTTCTGTTGCGATGAATCCAAGCCAGACCCAAAATGCCACTAAAAGCGTTGGGCCAAAGGTATGAACTCCTGTAAGTCCTAGGACTCCAGCAAGGACATATGCCATAAAAATAGATCCAATAAAAGCCAATAAGTAGGTTTTACTCATTGCCTTCTTTTTCATCTGGTCCAATTTTTGCTTGCTAATTTCAGAAAGCTTCATCCAGGTCTTTCCGAAAAGAGGGCCGTACCACAAAGAGCCGACTATCATGCTTGCAATAGCTGCAACAATAACAGCCAACCTGTTTATAACGATTCCCAATACCATTATTATTCTAAGAATTTATGGTTTATAAAGATTAATAAACAAAAAACCCTGAAATTTTTTATGTTATATCTTATTGGCTTGGGATTGAATGAAGAAGGCTACAGCTGGGAAGCATACAATGCAATAGAAAGGGCAGAGAAGGTTTACATTGAGAATTATACAGTTGATTTTCCATATGAAACAAGTTTCTTGGAGAAGCAATTCAAGAAGAAGTTAATTCCAGCTGGAAGAGATCTTATTGAACAATTTAAAATTTTGGATGATGCTAAAAAGAATGACGTTGTTATCTTGGTCTATGGAAGTCCTTTGACAGCAACAACCCACATTTCATTGATTCAGGAAGCAAAAAAAAGAAAAATAAAAACCAAAGTGCTTTACAATGCCTCTGTCTTTGATGCTGTGGCAGAAGCCGGACTTCAATTGTACAAGTTCGGAAAAATAGCAAGCATGCCAAATTTCTCGGCAGATAGCTACTTGAATGTTGTTAAAGATAATTTGAAAATAAAAGCACACTCACTGATTTTGGTAGACATAGGTTTGAAATTTGAAGATGCTTTGGAAAAATTGGAGAAAGATGCCGGTAATAAAAAGATTAATTTAGACAAAATATTAGTTTGTGAACGCCTTGGATTAAATGATTCTCATATTTACTATAATACAATAGAAAAACTTAAATCAAAAAAGATTAAAGCTCCTTTTTGCATTATAATTCCTTCCGAGCTTCACTTCATGGAAAAAGAAGTTCTGGAAAATTTTAAGTATTGATTTTACATTGTTCTTTCATGTTTGGCCTAGATAAAAAAGAGATAAAAATTCTAAAAAGTCTCAACAATCCGAAGAAGATTCAAGATTTTCTTAACAAAATTCCGATAAATTTTGAGGAAAAAGGGGATACTTGCATGTCTCCAAAAATGGTTTTGAAAAATCATAAAGCACATTGCATGGAAGGAGCGATGCTTGCTGCAGCCGCTTTGAGGGTAAATGGAGAAAAGCCACTGGTTATCGACATGACAGCTACGAAAAAAGATTTTGACCATGTTGTCTGTGTGTTTAAAAGAAATGGAAAATGGGGTGCAATAGGAAAAACAAATCATGCTGTTCTAAGATACAGGGAGCCAATATACAGAGACATAAGAGAGCTTATTATGAGTTTTTTCCACGAGTATTTTGATGACAATGGGAAAAAGACATTAAGGAGCTATTCGCTTCCTGTAAACCTTGAAAGGTTTGACAATTTGAACTGGATGGCTTCTGAGGAAGATATTTGGTTTGTTCCAGAATATCTTGCTGAAATAAAACACTACCCAATTATGAATAGGAAGCAGATTTCAGGTTTAAGAAAAGCAGACAAGATTGAGATAAAGGCTGGAGAGCTGCTGGAATGGAAAAAGCCTTAAAAATGTTGAACTCTATGAAGAAATAAGATGTATGATTTCAAGAAAACAGAAGAAGAAATCCTGAAATTTTGGGAAAGCAAAAATATATTTGAAAAACTAAGGAAAAAGAACAAGGGCGGGAAAAAATGGAGTTTTATTGACGGGCCTATTACTGCCAATAATCCAATGGGAGTTCATCACGCATGGGGCAGGACTTACAAAGACTTATTCCAGAGATTCAAGGCAATGAATGGCTATGAACTAAGATATCAAAATGGCTTTGACTGCCAGGGATTGTGGGTTGAGAGAGAAGAAGAAAAAGACCTTGGGTTAAAGGACAAAAAAGATATTGAGAAATTCGGAATATTAAATTTTGTAAATGCTTGCAAAAAGAGGGTTGAGAAATTTTCCAAAATACAGACACAGCAATCGATAAGGCTTGGGCAGTGGATGGATTGGGAAAATTCTTATTATACAATGTCTGATGAAAATAATCTTCATAACTGGTTTTTGATTAAGACTTACCACAACAAAGGATGGCTGTATAAGGGAAAAGATTCTGTCCCATGGTGCTGGAGATGCGGAACCGCAAGTTCAAAGCATGATATTGTCACAGAAGGCTACAAGGAAGTAACTCATCCTGCATTGTTTATGAAGTTTCCTGTTAAAGAAAAGAAGAATGAATATTTCCTGATATTCACAACAACTCCCTGGACAGTTCCGGCAAATGTCGCAATTGCTGTAAATAAAGATGTAATGTATGTGAAGGCAGAGCAGGAAGGAAAACATTACTGGATTGCTGAAAAAAGACTTCATGAACTTAAAGGAAGTTACAAAATTGTTGATAAGAAAAAAGGAAAGTTGCTTGAAGGAATGAAATATGTCATGCCTTATAACAATTTTAATAGCCAATTAAAGTCGCAGCATGAGGTTGTTCTTTGGGAACTTGCCTCTGAGGAAGAGGGTACGGGAATTGTTCATATTGCACCAGGGTGCGGAACAGAAGATTATCAACTTGGGAAAAAACTGCATTTAAACGTGATTGCACCTCTTGATGAAGCAGGAGTTTATTCTGCAGGATTCGGATTTTTCTCCGGAAAAAAATATTCAGAAGTTAATAAGGAAGTCCTAAATGATTTTGAAAAAATAGGCTCTGCATACAAAATCGTTCTTTACAATCACAGATACCCTCACTGCTGGAGATGTGGAGAAGAGCTAGTTTTTAGGTTGGTAGATGAATGGTACATAAAATGCAATGATATAAAGAAAAAAATGATTGCAGAAAACAGAAAAGTCAAATGGTATCCAGAATATGGAAAAATAAGACAGGAAGAATGGTTCAAAAATATGGGGGATTGGCTAATCTCTAGAGAAAGGTATTGGGGCTTGCCTTTGCCAATCTGGGAATGTGATTGCGGTGAAGTTTTTGTTGCTGGAAGCTTAAAGGAATTAAGAGAAGCAGCGATTGATAAAAAGAAAGTTGATGGTCTTAAGGAAATACATCGCCCATGGATAGATGAAATAAAAATAAAATGCAAAAAATGCGGAAATGAAGTAGAAAGAATTAAGGATGTTGGTGATGCATGGCTTGACGCAGGAATTGTTCCTTTTTCAACTCTTAATTATTTAACAGACAGAAAATACTGGAAAAAATGGTTCCCTTCAGACATGATATCAGAAAGCATGCCAGGACAATCAAGAGGATGGTTTAATGCATTAATGTGGGCAAGCATTGCAATAACGGGAAAGGCGCCCTTCAAATCACTTTTTGGATATGAAACCCTGAAGGATGAAAAAGGGGAAGAGATGCACAAAAGCAAGGGAAATTCCATTCCTTTTGAAGAAGCTGCTGATAAGATTGGCGCAGATTCAATGAGGCTCTTATATTGTCTACAAGATCCAAGCCAAGAAATGAGATTTGGATTCCATGTTGCCAAAGAGCCTGCAAATAATCTGAATATTTTTTATAATCTGAGCAATTTAACTATGAATTCAAAAGAAATTAAAATAAAAAAAGTAGAAGATAGATGGATAATTTCAAGATTAAATTCTCTTGTCAGAAAAATGACTGAAGAGATGGAAAATTTACATCCGCATCTAGCTGTAAGGGAATTGAAAGATTTTTGGCTCAACGATTTTAGCAGGAGATACATACAATTTGTAAGAGACAGGTTATCTGCAGATGACAAAGAAGCGCAATTTGTTGTTAAGGAAGTCTATCTTGTTCTTCTCAAGCTTCTTGCCCCCATTTGCCCTTTTATAACAGAAAATATATGGCAGAATTTAAGGAAAAAAGGAATTGTTAAGGAAGAAAGCGTTCATCTTTCTGCCTGGCCGAAAGTAGACAAGAAAAATATTGATAAAAATTTGGAATCAGATATGCAACTTACCTCGTGGATAATTGAAAAAGGTCTTGCAGAGAGGGATAAGGAGAAAATAGGACTGAGATGGCCTTTGGCAAAAGCTACAATCACTTATTATAAGAAACTTAAAAATTTAGAGGAAATAATAAAACTGCAACTTAATGTTAAAAAAATTGAATGGGTTCATGGGCTGGACGGAACCTGGAAAATAGATTTAGATACAAAACAAACCCCAGAGTTTGAAGCAGAAGGATATGCTCGTGAAATTTCAAGGCAAATTCAAGATTTCAGGAAAAAACTTGGGTTGCAGAAGAAGGACAGAATTGAACTTTACATAATTACTAATGAAGAATTCAAAAGAATATTGGAAACACATGAAGATTTCATAAAAGACAGAACAAACTCAAAAAAAATCAGTATTGTTACTTCACACAAAGAAACATTTAAAAACAAAACCGACTTTTCAGTCAAAGATAAAAGGGGAGAAATAGGAATAATCGTTACTGACAGGTAAGTCCATTGGGGTTACTCTTTTATCATAACAATATTTAAAAGTACAATTGAACATTTAAAATAATAAAATGATAGTAAAAGATGAATTTTTGAGTCGTTTGAGAAAAATTTTTGATTTAAACCTATACGAGGTAAAGGTCTGGACAGCTCTTCTTTCAAGGGGAACGAGCACTGCAGGGGAACTGAGCAGCATTTCTGATGTCCCAAGATCAAGAACCTATGATATTCTTGAAAGCCTTGAAAAAAAAGGATTTATTGTAATGAAGCTGGGAAAGCCAATAAAGTTTGTGGCCTTGAAGCCAGGGGAAGTTGTTGAGCGTGTTAAGAAAAATTTGATGGTAGATGCAAAAGAAAAATCCAAGAGGCTTGAAAACCTTAGAGGAGATGAAGTCATTGATGAGCTAGATACTCTTTTCACTAAAGGAGTTAAATTTGTTGAACCTTCTGATTTGTCAGGAAGCATAAAGGGGAGGCAAAATCTGTACAATCATCTTGATATGATGGTAAGAGACGCAGAAAACACAATAACAATAATCACAACAGAAGAAGGCTTGAACAGGAAAATGGAAGTTTTGATGCCAAGTTTCGAGAAATGCAAAAAAAGAGGAGTCAAAATAAGAATTGCTGCTCCTATAACAAAAAATAATATAAAGGTCGCAAAAGAATTAAGGAAAGTTGCTGAAATCAGGAATCTTGAGAAGCTTAAGGCAAGATTGATAATAATTGATTCGAGTCAAATCATGTTCATGCTTTTGGATGATGAAAAATTCCATCCAAACTATGATGTCGGTGTCTGGATAAACACAGAATTCTTTGCGCAGGCGCTGGAACAATTGTTTGAGCTTGCATGGAAAGACATGAAGCCGGTAAAGTAAAATTTAAAGACCATTAATTCTTTTTTCTGTTATGGAATACATTAAGATTGAAGTTTTCAGCAAAGATGATTTTAGAAAATGGCTGGAAAAAAACCACGATAAGGAAAACAAAATAAGTCTAGTTATTCACAAAAAGCATACAGGCAAGAAATCTCCGAGTCACAGAGAACTTATGGAAGAGGCGATTTGTTTTGGCTGGATTGACACTACAGTAAAGAGGATTGATGAAAACAGATACTTAAGAAATTTTTCCAGAAGAGGTAAAAACAGTACATGGAGCAAAAATACTCTAAGCTATGCTCGCGATTTGATTAAGAAAGGTAGAATGACGCCATACGGACTGCATTTTTACAAAGAGGGACTAAAAAAACTTCCACATGATCACGGAATTCCTGAAAATCCAGGTATCCCTACAGATTTGCAAAAAGAACTTGACAGCAACAAAACAGCAAAAGAAAATTTCAATAAACTTGCTCCTTCTTTAAGAAGAACTTATTTAAGGTGGCTTTTTCGTGCAAAGCTGCCTGAAACGCGGAAAAAAAGGATTAGCTCAATAGTTAAAAGATTGTCAAAGGAAAAAGTCAAGGTAGGAACCTGGTCTAAACTTGAGTGAAAATTACCTGAGTTTGTATTTTAATCTTAGTGCTAACACAAGAATTACAGCACAGGAAGCAAAATTTAATCCTGTAATAATTTCCAATAGCAAATCTGAAATTATAAATAAAGCATATAAAAAAGCAATAAAACCGCTTAATGTCCAGATGATATATGAATGAATATTAGCACTCTTTTTTTTGTGCAATAAGTCTTTTATTGTTGGGAAATATCCTATAGTAGAAATGATTCCTATAACTGCATAAAGAAAAACAATGGTTGTTAATGGGGGATTCATAATTACTTAGTTTTCTATTCAACAGGCGGAATATAATTTATAGTAACAGCATAAATTAAATATAAATTAAATAAAAATAATAAATAAAATTTATTGTTCTAACAGTGCTAGAACAGCGGTTAACAATGTTGTTATAACAACTATCCATCCTATAACCATTGCAACAGCTGAGCCGCCAAGCCATGTTGGCAGAGTCAATGTTCCTGATGTCATAGCAAAACCTACTGACAGTGAAACCAAAACCCCTGTTAACCATGCTACAAAGTTCAAAATTCTTCCTTGTTTTTCTGCCATTTTTTCAACCTCCTTTTTGATTTATATATCAGGAAATTTTCTTTTATATATTTTTTGTCTCACATTTCTTCAATCGTGTCTATTCCTAGGAGGCTAAGAGAATTTTTCAAAACCTGCCTAAAAGACCTAACCAATGCCAGCCTAAAATCTTCCTTTTCAGAGCCAATGACTTTACATGCATGATAAAATTCGTTAAAGACCTGAGCTAACTGGAAAGAATAATTTGCAATTATTGAAGGATTCAGATTTTTGTAAGAGTGTGAAACAGCATCGGGAAACTGCGAGAGTTTTTTGACAAGCTCTGCCTCTTTTTCCTCCAGCTTATGAATTTCAAAGTTTTTTGTCCTAGTCTTGGATTTTTTCAAAATTGAGCCTGCCCTAGCATAACTGTACATCAAATAAGGCCCTGTATCTCCCTCAAAGCTGACAGATTCTTTTGGATTGAAAAGGAAGCTTTTCTTGATATCTATCTTGAGGAGCATGTATTTTATTGCTGCAAGGGCAACTGCCAAACTTCTTTTTTCTAGTTGTAGCTTTGAAAGTTTTGACCTTTTTTTCAGCTCTTTTTCTGCCATTACTCTAAGCTCTTCAATCAAATCATCTGCATCAACAACTGTTCCTTCCCTAGATTTCATTTTTCCTGAAGGAAGATTTACCATACCATAGGAAATGTGTTTCATTTCTTTTTTAAAGCCAAGCTTTTCAAGAATTGAGAACAAAACCTGGAAATGATAGTCCTGCTCGTTTCCAACAATATAAAATGATTTATCCAGCTTGTATTTTTCATATTTCATTTCGGCAAGAGCCAAATCCTGAACAATGTACAAAGATGTACCGTCTTTTCTTAAGAGAATCTTTTCTCCCAATCCTTCTTTTTCTAAATCTATTTTTATCTCGCCTGATTTTGCCTTTGAGAAAATACCTTTCTTGACTCCGTTCATAATAATTTCCTTTCCTTCATTGTATATATTACTCTCAAAAAAAGTCACATCATGTTTTATACCAAATTTTTTATATGTTTCCTGAAAACCAGATAATGCCCAGGAGTTCATTGTTTTCCAAAGGTTTAATGTTTCTTTATCTCCAGCTTCCCATTTCTTTAGCATTTTCTGAACCTCTTCTTCCAACTCTGGGTTTTTCTTTTTTTCAAACATTGTGTAGAATTCTCCGACAAAATGGTCTGGCTTCATTTTTTTAGATTTTGGGGTTTTTGCTTTTCCCCATTTTTGATATGCTAGCATTGATTTGCAGATATGAATGCCACGGTCATTGTTCAAGTTTGCTCTTATTACCTTATCTCCGCTGAATTCAAGGATTCTGGAAATGGACTCACCTATAGCCATATTCCTCAAATGCCCAAGATGAAGAGGTTTGTTGGTATTTTGGCTTGGGAATTCAACCATTGTTTTATTTTGCTTTTCTTGTTTTGTTTTTCCGTATTGATCTTTTTTCTTTACTATTTCAGATAAAGTTTGCAAGGTAATGCTTTTTCTGTTTAGGAAGAAATTAACATAAGGACCGGAAACTTCCACTTTTTTAAAATCTAATGGAGAAACATTGCCTATTTTTGCCCTAAGTTGCATAGCTGCCTCGTGCGGATTCGTTTTCAATGTTTTTGACATGAAAAAGCAAGGAAAGGCATAGTCTCCAAGCTCTGGGTTTGGCGGTATTTCTATCAAGTTTACTAGTTCAGAATCTTGTATCTTGAAATCCAGCTCCTTAAGAGATTTTTTCAGCAGAGCAAGAACAGTCCCTTTCATACTGCAAGGAATGAAAATAAGTTAATAAAGATTTTGAAATCAGAAGTTTTTTAAGTCAAAACCTATTCAATTTTTCATGTGGGAGTGCCGGAGTGGTCAAACGGACAACCCTTAAGAGGTTGTGGCTTAGTGCCTGCGCAGGTCCGAATCCTGTCTCCCACATTTTCTATAATAAAATTCTGTTTTTATGATTTACAAGATTATTCCACTAACAACAATAATCCCTAAAATAGGCTTCAAATGAATTCCTTATAGAATTTATTCTTTCATTTAATATTTGGCTATGACTTCCAGTAGATAATCATAAGTTTTATCTGCTTGTTCCAGCATGAACTGATAGTAGTTCTTTGTTTTTTCAGTCTTTTCTAATGCGTTAAAATAAGCAAGTTTGTTGGATTTGTAAACAATTATGGGAAAATATCCTGAACTAATTAAAATTTTGTTCATAATTAATCTTCCAGTTCTTCCATTACCATCCAGAAAGGGGTGAATCATCTCATATTTTTTATGAAACTCAAAAGCCAGAACCAGTGGATGGGTCTTATTTTTATTTAGTTTATACCATTTTAAAAGAGTTGTTAATTCTTCTACAACCTTTTCTGGAGCAGTGGTTTGGGAATTTCCTACGATGTTCTCCTCTTTTTTAAATCCCCTTGGATAGGAAAGACCTCCCTCCCTAAACAGGTCTTTTGTTAATATATGGTATAATCTTTTAATTGAACCTAAATTGAACTTGAATGATTTTTGAAGGTATTCAAATGCCAAGACAGAGTTTTGGACTTCCTTGACCTCATTTCTTTCTGCATATTTTGTATCCCCCTTCTCTATTATCTCCCTTACTTTTTCTGGGGGAATCTTTGAACCTTCAATGTTGTTTGAATTAAAGATAAATTCTTTTGCAAACTCTGTATTTATTGGTTGTTCACACTTTTTTCCTTCCAAGAGGTTATTGATTTTTATTGATTTAATTTCTATTCTTTCAGGCAAATTTTTATTGTTGGATAGCATTTCTTGCAATGGAATTAAAAACCCTGATTTGAATCCGAATTCGTTATTTGTCAAAATGTCCAAATTGTCAAGAATATATTTTTCTTTATTGATCATAGAAGGATTTCCCATATGTTTTTTTATAACAAAGACCTTATTCATAAAGGATATTCTTTTAGTGAAGTAAAAGTAATTTTTTCCATTTATTGTTCTTTTTTCTATGTAGCTCATATTAGATATAGTATTTTTTGTTTTATAAACTTTACCTTTTTAGCCACAAGAATTTATACCTTTATCCTCTAAGTATATATATTTTAGACCTTTTTAGCCACAAAATATGTATTTTTTTAGACCTTTTTAGCCACAAGAAATTTAGGATGTTTTGTTGGTGTCTTAAGCAGGTTCGAATCCTGTCCCCACATTGAGAATTTTTATAATAAAACTTTTAAACTTTAATTGTTGAGATATTCTATGGCAGATAAAGATGTAATAAAAAGGGCGATGATTGCGGGGGCTGCAAGCGCAATGAACTACAAGGAAAGGCATCCTAAGGCAACAGAATCAGAAGTAATGTCTCATGTTTCAAAAGAGATGACAAGGCTAATTGATGAGATTGAGGGAGATTGATAGGAAAGACAATTCGTCCCGAATATGGATTGGTAAGACTGCTTGAATCAGAAGAAACATACAGAGTATCATTTGTGGAAACTGCTGTTCTCTTTGCGACAGTGAGTGTAAAAACTGTCCTAGCGCCTCTTTCTGGATCTGTCACTATATTTGTTAATACGTCTCTAATCACTCCAGAGATATTCTGTTTTTGAGGAAAGGAACTCACATTTGCTGAAATTCTTGGTGGAATAAATCCTGATCTAAAAAAATCGTTTAGATATATTGCTCTGGTGCTTAGCGAAATATACATGTCGGCATCCCATCTTGGCATGAATGGAATGTCCTTGCAGGCGGATAAATAGGTAACCATTGCCGCACCGAGACCAACAGCAGTTAGCAAACGGCTCGTACGCTCGACACGCTTAGGCGAATATTTGTCTTCTACAATTTTTTTAGATAATCCAGAAAGGACATTTCCTTCCCTATAAACTTGCGGACCTACGAAATTAGCACGAGTCCAGTAATCAGCAACTGACATTTCTTCCATTTTTAGGGTGAGATATGTGTTTTTTTAAACATTTATGTTATTGATTTTCACCGCCATTTAACAATGATTAAATTCTCCCCTCACAATATTTATAAACAGCGATAAGCCCTAATCTTTTGTAGACTAGGTTGGCGGGATAGCCCTCCGCCGCTTGCAAACGGGCTTTATGGCAAACTGCAAGGAAGGACGTGAAAGGCATTGTCTGGAAGTCCTTGTTCCAACGTTGACGCTTTGTCTGTCTCGATCTTGCAGATGCGAAATGGGTCAGGCCTTGATCGGAGCAGCCCTAAACATTTGTTAAGGTGCTTGATAGGTCGCAGAGCCGAGAAAGAATAAGGGAAGCTTTTTTACAATCCTGGAGCAACCTTCCGAGTCTACAAAATATATTTTTGAAAACGAGAATTATTATAAACTAAATTGTTTAAAATATAATTTATGGTATGGTATAATCCCCTTAGCTGGTTTAGAAATAATCAAAACCAACAAGTACCAAAAAGAGAAATAATTTTATATTGTGATAATCCTCAATGCAGGCTACCTATAGAGGAAGGGGAAGTTGCATATGATGAGGAGAATAGAGAGATTTTTCATATTGGAGAATGTGGTATTATAGCAAATGCGCACAGAACATTTGCATTACATCAAGTATCAATCTCAAATGTAGATTACATAACAACTGATAAAGCATTAGAGCTTTTTAAAGCGGGAAAACTGAATCAATCAGGAAATCTTGAAAATAGATTAGTTACTTAGATCGATAAGTTAATAAAATATTTTCTTTAAACTTTTAAATTATCTTCTCGGCACAATAAATCTTATAAATAAACTTTCTGATTTTTATATACAAAATGGCGTGGTATGATTTTTTAAGGGGGTTTGGAAATGGGCGAGTGTTAAAATGGACACCAATATTATACTGTGATAACCCACGTTGCGAACTTGTTATTAAAAAATCTCCAGTAATGTATGATAGAGAAAAAAAGGAAATTTATCATAACAGGGTATGTGGATGGGTTGCTAATGTGGATCAGGAACAGTACTCAAGAGAGGTTGTAGAAAGAAAGTTAGTTTCCATAAACTTAGATCAGGCATTAAAACTTTTTAAAAAAGGTAAATTAAAACAGGCGAGAAAGCTTGAAGAAATGCTTGGTGATTAGTTAAAGTTTTTATATTAGACAAATTTTATAAACAAATTTCTCTTGAATAATCCATGAAAAGGGGTTTGAACATATCTGGCCAGTTCTATCTAATCTCTGCCATAATTATTTCTGCAATAGTAATAAGTATCGTCGCTATTTCAAACTATTCAAAGAAAACAAATTACAATGATGTGGATTCTTTGAAGGGCGAGCTAAAGATAGAGAGTGCAAAGGTTATTGATTATGCGATTAATAACCAGCAAAGCCAAACGCAGATTTATCAGCTTTTAATTAGTTTCACGCAGAATTATATAGACTCTAAAGCAAGCTACAAAAGCCTTTATTTTGTTTTTGGAAATCAAACTAATATAACGCTCAAAGGATTTCAGAATAATCCGCATAATGTTTCCTTTGGAAATAATCTAGTTACTCAATCTTCAGGAGCATTTTTTAATAGCATTATTCCTTCTAATACAAGAGTAAATTTGTCTATAGATAGTAATTCACATGTTTTTAATTTAAAATCAGGTAAAAATTTCTATTTTGTAATTTCAAAAGAAATAGGAGGAGAGAATTATGTTGTTGAGGGATAAAAACAAGAAAGGGGTGAGCGAAATAATAGGCTATGTTCTTTTGATAGCTTTTGCTGTAGTCATAGGAGCTGTTACATACACCTGGCTTAGGACTTATGTGCCATCAGAGCCGTTAGCATGTCCTGATAGCGTTTCCCTTTTCGTTCAGAATTCAAATTACTGTGGGAACCAATTAAATCTGACAATAAGGAACAAAGGAAGATTTGATGTCGCTGGATATTTCATTCTCGCAACAAATTCATTAAGTCAGACAACACTTGCAAGCATAGATTTGTCTCAATACCTTAACGAGAGTTTTTCAGGAAAAAAAGTAAAGAATGCAATCATCGGGAATCAGGTCATGTTTCTTTACATAAACAACAATTCTTTTACTTTAGGAAATACAACAACAAATGTATTTGATATTCCTTCAGAGCTTGGAAATATTTTATCTGTACAGATAATTCCTTCAATGTTCCAGCAGCAGAATAACAGAAACATGCTTGCAAGATGCAATAATGCAAAAATAATAGAAAAGGGTTTTACCTGTTATGTGCCGCCTCCGCCTTGTGTTCCTGCAACAGACCCAACCTTAACTGGAGTTTGTGGAACAACAAGGGTATGTGGAACACAACAAAATGGAACATGCGGTACTGTAACTTGCGGAACCTGTACTGGAGTAAATGTATGCAATTCAGTAGGACAATGTATACCTCCTGCCCAATGTACAGATACCTGCGCAACTTATGGGTATCAATGCGGAACATGGACTATCTGTGGGAATTCGGTGATTTGCGGAAGTGGCTGTGCAAGCGGATTTAAATGCAGTGCAACAGGACAATGTGTTTTAACAGGGACATGCGACCCAGGAGCAACATGTACTATTCCAGCTTGTGAAGGAAAACAAGCAGACTGTAAGCCAAATTATCTTTGCCGTTCAGGAAGCTGCGTTCTTGATACAACCGGCGTTACTACTTGCCAAAGTTACTGTCAGTTATTGGGATATGGTTATAGTCAGTGTATTAATGGAGGTTCAAATCCTTCAGCTGCTTGCAGCATTGCAAATGGAGGAATCTATCAATCTGGTGGAAACCAATATTGCACTCCGGTTGGAACCTCTTGCTGTTGCCTTACATCCCAACATTAAATTTAAATATAAATTTATAAATTGGAAAATGTTAAGTAAGATAATGAGGAGAATAAGAACAGAAAAAAGAGGGATTTCGCCTGTTATTGCAACTACTCTTTTAATTGCAATGGTTGTCTCTCTCTCACTAATAGTTTTCCTTTGGTTCCGTGGATTCACGCAGGAAAGTGTTACAAAATTCGGCGGGACAAATATAGACCTTGTATGCAAGGATTTACAGTTTGATGCCAGTTATTCTTCACCAATACTTTCGCTATCAAATGTAGGAAATGTTCCGATATACAGTTTTAAACTAAAAATAGAAAGAACAGGAAGCACTCAAACTCTTGACATAACAGACGTCCCAGGGATAAACTGGTCAAATGTTGGTTTAAGCAATGGAGCTGTTTTCTCAGGAAACATTTTAATTTCTGTCGGCGGAGCAAACACATTCACTGTAATTCCTGTTCTTAGAGGAACTTCCAACGCTGGAGTAAGAGCCCATATCTGTGGTGATCAGTATGGAAAGCAAATAATACCATGAACAGAAAAGGAATATCAGGGATTATTGAAACCGTGATTCTTATCGCTCTTGTAATGGCACTGATAGCTGTAGTCTGGGTTGTTGTCAATAATCTTGTAAAAAATCAATTAAGCAACACACAATCCTGTTTCAATGTTTTTGATAAAGTAACTATAAATCAAAGATACACTTGCTATAATCAGACTCTTACTAAAAAAGAACTTCAATTTTCTGTAAATGTAGGGGATTTGGATGTTCAGGACATTCTTGTTGCAATATCTGGAAGTGGGCAATCATCTACTTTTAAAATAAATGCGGATAATGCCACTTCAAACTTGACATATTATAATAGAACATGGCCTGTTAACATTCCTGGACAAAATCAGGGACTTACTTACATATATCCGCTTCCTTCCTCTTTTTCCACAAAGCCTGACAGCCTTGAGATATCGCCTATAATCAATGGAAAAATATGTGGCGTTTCCAGTTCTAGACAACAATTTGACAGCTGTTCCTCGTTGGTTTAATCAGAGAAGAAACCTGATAAAAAACATTATAAACTATTTTTTGCTTAATTGTATATGAATAAAAAGAGGTTTTTAGTCGGAAGAATCGGTCAGGTGTGGGTTGAAACAGTAATATACACTTTAATTTCATTTTCTTTAATGGGGCTTGTTCTTGCATTTGTTATCCCAAAAATACAGGAAAATCAGGATAGAGGAATAATAGAGCAGTCAATAGTTGTTCTTCAGAATATAGATTCTTTGATAAGAAATTTGGGAGGTCCTGGAAATCAAAGGCTTCTGGAGCTTGGAATAAATAAAGGAACAATGACTATAGATGCGCAAAATGACAAGATTTTTTTTAATTTAGAGAGTAGATATCAATACAGCCAGCCAGGAGAAACTGTAAATGTAGGAAAAATAACTGTGCAGGAAGAAAAGAAAGGCAACATTAATATATTGAATCTCACTTTAAATTACAGTGGCAATTACAACCTAACTTATCAAGGTCTCAAGGGGACTAAAGCAATAACAGCATCTTCTGTCCCATACTCTATTTCAATATCAGGGGTTGGACAGGATAATTCAGGAAAGCCAATAGTCAACATAGAGGTGATTAAATAATGGCATTAATAATAGGAGTAAAAGATTATCCAAGAGTAAAAATAAACTTCAACCCGGAAGTTCCTCCTTTAAAAAAATTCAAGGACAAAACAAAGATAGATGTAAGATATAGCGTAATGGCTCCTTTTGCTTTTGTCCACATATACTGGGATCCAAAAGAGTATGAAGTTCGTTACGAAGTAGAGGAACCGATACTGACAGAAGCGGAAAAAAAATACGAAGGGTTAATACTTCCTGCAATGAGAGATATAATAGATTTTGATGCAATTGTTGAAAAAGATCAGGATAAGCTTCTTGAATATATAGACAAAAGATTGAAAATTATTGCATTTGAGCTAGGGCTTAATATTTCTTATGACACTTACAAAAAAATATATTATTATCTTGTCAGAGATTTCGTGGGATTCAATGAGATAGAGCCTATACTCAGGGATTTTTTTGTTGAAGATATAGAGTGCAATGGCATTGACAGCCATGTTTACATAGTTCATAGAATTTTCAGAAACCTCAAAACAAATCTTGTCTTTAAGGACATGGACGAGCTTGAAAGTTTTGTTGAAAAACTCGCGCAAAGATCAGGAAAATACATTTCTTATGCTTCTCCTATACTTGATGCGAGCCTGCCTGACGGAAGCAGGGTAAATGCAACATACACAAAAGACATAACAAGCAAGGGACCAACATTTACAATAAGAAAATTCACCAAAGATCCATGGACTCCACCTCAGCTTTTATCTTTTAGGACATTAAGCCCTGAAATGCTGGCTTACCTTTGGATTATTGTTCAGTATAAAATGAACCTTCTTATCACGGGGGGAACTTCTTCGGGAAAAACTACATTGCTTAATGCTATTGCTTTCTTCATTCCGCCTGAGGCAAGAGTTGTAAGCATAGAAGATACAAGGGAATTGAATCTTCCGAGGGAAAACTGGCTTCCAAGTGTTGCAAGAAGCGCAACAGGAGTAGGCGGCGTCGGAGAAATAGATTTATTCACCCTTCTAAAGAGTTCTTTCAGGCAGAATCCTGATTACGTTATTGTTGGAGAAGTCAGAGGACAGGAAGCATATGTTCTCTTCCAGGGAATGGCTTCAGGGCATTCTTCCATAAGTACGATGCACGCAGATTCTGTTGACACTGTGATAAAAAGGCTGGAAACTCCGCCAATAGAGCTTTCCCCAGCTCTTCTAAATGTCCTTGATTGCGTCTGCATCATGACTCACGCAGTGGCAAAGAAACAGGAAACAAGAAAGCTTAAGGAAATAGTTGAGATAATTAATGTAACACCTGAAGGCGTGGCTTTAACAAACACCCCTTTTATATGGAATCCTGTTGATGACAACTTTTATTTCAAAAAAAACAGCAAGATATTTGAAAAAATTGCAAAGAGGTATGGAATAACAACCCAGGAACTGGAGGAAGAGTTTAGGCTCAGGGTAAAGCTTCTATACAATGTTTATGAAAGAAAAGTATTTGGGTTTCAGCAGTTCCAAGACATAATAACCCAGTATTATAAGAAGCCACAGGAAGTTTTGTCTAACTTCAATGTTGAATGATTTCTTAGTAAACGAAAATATTTAATAACACTTTTTCCTTATTTCAGGGATGAAAAAAGAGGGGAAAAATTCTTTTATAGAAGATGAAGTCTCTTCCATAAACCATCTTGTAAGGGTGCTTAGTAAACATATCGAAAAGCTTGAAGCTGCATACAAAAGAAAAGACCATCATGAGTTTAACATCATAAAAAAAGAAATTCTTCAGATACAAAAAAGAATACACTCCCTGATAAAATAAAAAATGGTAATGGATGCTTTGAAAGATAGTTTTGAAAGAGAAAAAAAGATAGCTGGTGAAATAAGCGAACTTTCTGAGGAATTGAAAAGCTCAACAGACAATGAAGAGAAAAAAATTATTTCTTCACAGATAAACTCCCTAAAAGCTTCGCTGAAAGAATCAGGGTATAGGGTAATAGAGGCGACAGAAAGAATATCTGTACCAAAGCCATTAACTCAAAATCCAGTAAGCCAGACTCCTGATTTCAAGCCTAGCCAGAATTTTATTCCAGTGGACAACACGAAAAAGAAGAAGGAAAAAATCACAGAGCTTGAAAATATGACATTGAAAAGGATGAAGAAGAAGGAAGTTAAGGTTGTTGTGAAGAAGGAAAAAAAGCCAAGCCTGTATGTAAAGTTTGCAAGCAGATTTTTTGGAAATTATTCCATGTCAAAGATAAATAAGGGGAAGTTTTATTCACTGGAAAGAGATTTAGTCAGAGCGAACCTTGATTTTGTTCCTGCAACATATGTTTCTATGATTTTTTTAACAACTCTTCTTTCTTTTATTGCTGCGATTTTTATAACCCTTTTCTTTTTATTTTTTAGCCTTGTAGCTTTGCCGCCTTTCATTGTTCCCATGAAAGAGGATATTTTAACAAGATTCCTGAAAGTATTCTGGGTTGCATTAGCTGTGCCTGTGACTGTTTTCATTTTTATGTATTTTTATCCTTCAATGGAAAGAAAATCTTTAGAGGGTCACATCAACCAGGAGCTACCTTTTGCAGTAATTCATATGTCTTCCATATCAAGTTCAATGATAGAACCAAGCAAGATATTCTCAATAATAATCTCCACTGGGGAATATCCTTACCTTGAAAAAGAGTTTACAAAGCTTTTCAACGAGGTAAATATTTATGGATATGACTTAGTGACTGCTCTGAGAGATATGGCATTTAATAGTCCTAGCAGAAAACTTGGGGATTTGTATAACGGCCTGTCAACCACAATAACTTCTGGCGGTGATTTACCAGAATTTTTTGATAAAAGGGCCCAGAGCCTACTATTTGAGCACAGGCTTGAAAGCGAAAAACATGCGAAGGCTGCTGAAACTTTCATGGACATATACATAAGTGTCGTCATCGCTGCGCCTATGATTCTAATGCTTTTGCTTACAATGATGAGAGTAAGCGGGCTTGGAATAAGTTTGAGCACAGGCATGATAACTCTTGTAATGGTTCTCAGCGTTTCGCTGCTTAACATATTTTTCCTTGTCTTCCTTCACTTAAAGCAACCAGAGGGGGTATAAAAAAATAAAATGGAATTAAAAACAGGAAACTGGATAGGAATTATTACCGGAATTGTGATAATGGCAGTCTCCCTGCTTTTTTTAGGCACAAGATATTTCTTTTTCATAATGGGGGTAGGATTTTTGTCAGCTGCGGCTCCTTTTGTTTTTGCAATAATCAATGAAACAAATGTTTCTGCAGAGAAAGAGCAAATGTTCCTTGAATTTTCAAGAAACCTTGTAGAAAGCGTCAAAACAGGAACACCAATAAGCAAAAGCATCATTAATGTAAGAAACAAGCCATATGGAGTTCTTAGCGAGAACATAAGAAAATTAGCAAATCAGATTTCTCTTGGCGTTCCTCTAAGCGCTGCTCTTCAGACATTCTCAAAAGATGTAAAAAACAAAACAATTTCCAGGGCATTAACACTTATAGGGCAGGCAGAAAGAAGCGGCGGAGAAATCGGCGGGATTCTTGAATCTGTAACAGAAGCTGTTAGCACTGCAGACAAGCTGAAAAAAGAAAGAAAAGCGTCTATTTCAACACTTGTTGTTCAGGGTTACATAATATTTCTTGTTTTCATAGTAATTATTCTTGTCTTGCAGTTCGAGATTCTTCCTATGATTGTAGGAATAGTCCCTACGGGAAGTTCTTTAAGTATTGGAGGATTGGGTACAGGAGCCGGAGCTCCTATAAATCAAACAGAGATAGCAAATTCTTTCCTATACTTACTTTTGATTCAGGGATTTTTTTCAGGATTGATTATAGGAAAACTTTCTGAAGGAACAATTAAACCAGGAATAAGACACTCTTTTATTCTCATGCTGATGTCATTCTTAATATCTGCAGGGGCAAATGTTCTATTCGGAAAATAAAGCAAAATGAATCATAAAAAGGGCTCGCATGTTGGTTTTGTAATATCTTTTGTCCTGTTTGTAGCTTTCGTTTTTTTTATGTACGCTCTTCTTAGTTCAAGGATAAATTTAGGACAGAATAAGCAAAGTTCACTTGAGAATGTAAAATCAGAAGTTATCAAAAGAGTTTCTGGAAACCTAACTACAACATCTGTAAAAGTTAACCAGGCAGCATCTCAAAGCTGTTTTCATTTTAGTGGTTTATTGAATAAAATCTCTGCAGGACAAAATTTTATTGTTCAGAATTATTCAGGAAATATTTTTACCTCATATATCTCTTCAGACGGAGACATTTATGTGAGCAGATCTGGAGATACTATATCAACTCTTTTCGAGATTTATTCTTCTGGCGAATTTCCTCCTGCAGCAACTTCTGGACCGATCGGATGTGTTGATTTAAGTGAAGGCACCGGATACACAATAGGACTTTCGAAGACAGAGAGTAATGTGTTTGCATCAGAAATATTTAATCTATTTGGAAATTATACTCAGAATTATTCTGGCTTGAAAAAAGATATAAAAATTCCATCAGGGGATGAATTTGGATTAATATTTACATACAGCAACGGAACAGAAATAAAAACTCCTATGAGAAATATAACATTGAATGTTTATGCCTCCAGGATTCCGATTCAGTACATAAAATCTGATGCAACCAGCGAATCTGGTTTCATAAATGCTCTTGTTTGGTGATTGAATAAGATGAAAAAAGAATTAATAATAGAAAACAGGCGCGGCTGGATAAGGATAGTTGAGTCTTTAATTGCAATACTCTTAATAGTGGGAGTTTTTCTTATGGTCATCGCACAGAGTAAAAATCAAAATGGGAATATTTCAACAAGAGTGCATGACGATGAAGTATATGTTCTCAGAGGGATTCAATTGAATGAGAGCCTTAGACAGGAGATAGCAGGCATTTCTGCAACACTTCCTATAGAATGGATAGGATTTGATTCTATTGCACCTATGACAAAGGCACAAATAAATAAAACTATTCCAGGGTATCTGAATTGTTCTGCGAAGATTTGTTCTACAAGTGATCTATGCATACTGATGCAAAGTCCGCAGAAAACAATATATGCAGAATCTGTTATAATAAGCTCAAGCCTTCAGGCATACAACCCAAAAAGCATTAAGTTATTCTGCTGGGAGAAGTAAAACTTCATTAATTCTTAAAATTAGTAAACTTCTTTTTGTCTCTTGTAACTTCCTTCTCCCTGCCAGTTCACAAAAGGCTTTAGATGATTGATTATTTTTATTGATTTCTTTTGCATTTCTAGGACCTTGTAAATATTTTTGTAGACTTCAGGCGATTCATCCAATGAGTCATAAGTAAAGTTTCCTATAACGCCTGCTTTCTCCATTTCCTTTTTGAAAGAAACTACATTTAAATCTTTTTTAGCTTGTTTTCTGCTCATAACTCTGCCAGCTCCATGAGATGATGAGGAAATGAAATCCTTACTTCCTTTTCCCTCAACCAAGAATGAACCATCTCTCATGTTTGCCGGGATGATTCCCTTTTCTCCTTTCTTCGCCGGCGTAGCTCCTTTCCTATGAATAAACAAACCAGATTCTTTTAAGGCATGATTATGATTTTTGTTTGTCCATATTGTAAACTTGACTTTTTTCTTCAGAACTTTCTGGATGGCAAGGCAAACCTGGAGCACCATTTCCAAGCGGTTTAATTTAGCAAATTCAAGGCCAAATTCAAGCAGGTTTTGGTATTCCAAACCCTCCTTGGAACTTGAAAGCAAAGGATATGTTTCTTCAAATCCTTCTTCTTTGCCAGAGGATTTTTTCATGTATAATGTGGCAATCCAGTGGCCAACTGTCCTGGAACCAGAGTGGACAACAATCCACGGAGTTCCAGAAGCATCTGAATTTAACGATATGAAATGATTTCCATGGCCAAGAGTTCCCAAACTCCTTAATGTTTTTCCTGATTCAAGAAATTGCAAAACCTGATTGTTATAATGACCTTTTTTGAAATCAGACAAAATAGCTTCATATTCTTTTTTTGTTTTGTCTGTTATTGTGGAAGCAGAGGTGTGGATTGCACCCAAACCCATTGGAATTTGCTTCTTTACTTGTTCGTAAATCAATGGTCCTTTTTCTTTTATATTTATTAAAATATTTTTTGGAAGCCTAGCTGCAGTCATACCGCAGCCAATATCATATCCAACCCATGAAGGAACAATGTAGTTCTTAGTGGCTAAAACAGCTCCAATAGGTGCAACATAACCAAGATGCGCATCTGGCATAAGTGATGCCTTAATAACATATGGTTCAGAGTAACATGTCTTGAATTGTTCCAGAGTTTTTTTATCTGGATTTAATGCAAAGTTAGTTACTTGTTTTTTTTGCGACATAGTTAGAAAAGCGAACACAAGTTTAAGAAAGTTGTGGGGCAATTGTAAGCACCATCATAAAAAAGCATTAATTGCGATAAAAGAATATTTTATACCCCCTAATAGTAACAACAAACACAAGATTTAAATACTAAAATATTTATATTTTAACAGCTTAAAATGGGAATGAAAACTAAACTAATTAGCGGATTGAACGGAATTTACAAAGGTTTAACAGCTAGTGCTCTAGGCATTTATGCTTTAACAGGATGTAGTAGCACGACAGAGATAAAACCTCCACCTATTATAAAATCTCCACCTATTAATTCCCTTTATATTTCTCCTAACTCAGGAATTTCTCCATTAGAGGTAAGAGTTAAGGGAAAATGTACAAGCCAGAATAATATTAACAGTTACAAAGTTATATTGAATGGGAATGTTATTACAACAAGAAATCCTATAGATACATCTGTAATAATAACAGGAAACAGCTCTTTCAGTTCAGAATGCGAAGATGTAATAGGAAATATTACTAAAAGTGGACCTATAAATGTCCAGGTTTTACAGCCTTCTTTTTCCCAGACGGCAACGCTTGAAAATTATGTTGATATAGGGTATAATGCAAATCTTCAAAATATCTCTCAGGCAACAAGAAAAACTTTTAGAAATGATAGCTTGATTAACACAAAAACAATAACTGGGCCTAATTACTTTGAAACTCTGACTAGCAATCCTAAAGGAAAAACTTGCTTTGTTTTGGAAGCTTTAGGAGTAAATCCAGACACTTCATGTGTGACTGTTCCTAACTATAAACCTACTCTAGACACTTCAGGAATACAGGCTAATTTAAATGAAGGAGATTCAATGTATGTAGCTCTTCGTGCTCCTGTAGACAGAAATCTAGAAGATAATCCTGTTCCTTTTATTTTTGCAAGAGCTTTAGATGGAAAAACACAAGTAGGAATCAGCAATGGTTCTTTGAAAATAAAAACTATTGGAGATAGCACAGGAATATACAGAGTTCAGGTGGGATTTGGTACACCACAAAGGGGGATTGATAGTTCTGTTGTTCAAGGAAATATCTATGACCTTCCAGATATTTCAGGAAATTTAGAGAATAATGAAACTCATCAAAGAATTCAGGGAACAATGAGATTTTATACAATTAATGGAAGAAATGATACAATCCCCCTATTAACAAAAACTTCAGATAGCTTAGGAAACAATATCACAAATCCTGATGGAAGCTTTAGGTTTAAAATTAATAGGAGGTCTTCTGATCTTACAGATATTTTATTACAAACAAGGCAGGGAACACCTGGAAACTATTCTGGTTTTGTAAGATCAATAAGCCTTCCACCAAAAGATACAAGTGGTGTTTTGATTAGGGCTATTCCTTATTTCCCATATGATGCTAACCCCGGAGTTTTTAGGCAGTTTATGCAAGAACTTGCAGGAGAATATACACCAACTACAAGATTTGATCTTAACGGAGAATTTATTTCTAGATTTAAAGGACTACAGGGCATTGAAATTCTAACCAGAGATCCAGATGGATTGCCTAATGACTCTCTTACTTCACAACAGCAAGATTTTATCAGAAGAAAAATACTTGACCCGAATGACATCAATGGAATTGTCAGAAATGGTATAGGCAGCAGCAAAATTGTAATAGGAAACCAGGGGCATTATTCTATAGATAGCACAACTAAAAAAGTTCTTCCTAATTCAGGGTGGATTATTATTGTTCCTCGTTCAACTTTAATTGAATCAGGAGCTTTAGGGCTAACAGAGAATTATAGGGTTGGAACAATTGTTTATAGTGGAACAATATATATAACTCCTAATTCAGTAGATAATGGAACAGTAGTATCTCATGAATTTGGGCATATGTTCCTTGGGACTACACATCCAACACATATAAATTCTAATCAGTCTGTAATGAACATATTAACAACACTTCAAACAACAGGAATTGCTGATAAAAAAGCAGGGATGGTAATTTACGAGCCAACATTTATGGTATATCCTAGCCTAGTAGTTCCTAATGTTGATAGAATTGATAACCTTCTTGGATTATCATTTAAGTAATTTTATAAGAAAATAAAAGTATAATTTTATCCTGTTATTATAAAGATAAGAATATTTATAAAACTCTTTTGTTTTAATAAATAAAGAAAATGAGGTTGATTGAAGAGAGTTAATGGAAGCAAAAAAAATCCTTTTGATTTCAGTAATTGTTGTTTTTCTTGTGATTGTTGCTGTCTTTATTTTCCAAATAACAAGGTCAAAGCCAGACCCTATTTCTGTTCAGTGCGCATTTGCCTGTGATAGCGGGCAGAAAAGCTCATTTTGTTTAGTTGAGAGAACTTTAAAAGACAAGACAAATGTCACATGTTCTGACCTTTCATCAAATCCGATATACTCATCATACAATGTCCTAAAATGTCCTTCAATGCCCTGTACAGTTTCTGCTAAGGAAGCAGATCAAACATGTGTTATAGGGCTTGGAGGAAAATGGGTTATACCTGTTGGGGGAACATGTCCTCAGACAGGGGATAAGATAGTAAGAAAATTAACTCCTTCAGACCAGCCTCCTGTAAATGGGCAAATTTGCTGCGGATAAAAATGATAAAAATTCAGTTAGTATGTAAAATTTAAGAAAATGTTAATAAAAGATGACAATAATTTTAATTCGAGGATTTTATTAGTTCTGGTAGGATTTTTTATACTAATAGCCTTATCATTAAATAATATTTCTGCTGCAAATAGATGTTGGGTTGAGACAAATGCAGCAACCTGTAATTCAAATGGCGGTCAGGTTTTGATGCACTTATCTGGTTCAACAAATGCACATGGGGAACTTGTAAGCCAATTAAATTATCCTAGTGTTTTATGCTGTAATTTTGGTGCTGGGAGCACAACATGTTTAAGCAATAAAAGTAATGAATTATTAGCTCTTTATTCTGCGACAAATTCTCATGCAGAAATTCCTGACCTCCTTACCCCAAATTATAATGTTAATGTATGTTATGATAGTTTTGGGTATTGCAGAAGTACAACTTTTAATTGCAATACCAATCCGCCAAATAATGAAACAACAATAGTTTACCTTTCTAATACAACAAATGCGCATCTTGAATCTCCTGGTCTGGTAACTCAAATTTATGGCACAAAGATTTGTTGCAGTGTTGTAACTCAACCATTCCCCATCAATTCAACTCCTTCCTGCACTATTAATTCTGCATCCTGGAGCGCTACTGAAAAAGTTGCGGGACAAAATGTAAGTTTAAATGTTGTTACTTCAAATTGTTCTGGGCAACAGATATCTTTTGAAGTTAGAGAAAGTAGCAACTTTGGTGTATCTTGGTCTGTTACAACAAACCCACAGAATGTGTCTATTGGTTCTAATGGAAATATTGTAGGGACCTGGGTTGCTGAATTTCATAATAATCATGGATTTCTATTAGGAGAAAAAAACCCTCCAGAGTATTATTTTATTGCAAGGGTTGTTGGCAATACATCAATACAAAAACAAAATTCTATTCCTGACTTGAAAGTTAATCAAATCCTTCCGATACAATGCCAAGGAGTTGTAACCTGTGCAAATTATTTAAACAATCAAACTTGCGGAAATGATCTCTGTGGTGTAGCAAGTAAAAGTGTTCCTCCAAATATCAACTGCAATGCTCCTGGAATAAATTGTTTCTGTAATTGGAATTCAACCATAAACCAATGCGGTAGCGGGTGGAGTGGAAATGGTACTGGAAAAACTTCTTGTGGGGATAGTAGTGTAAATCAGCCTAATTCAGCTGGTACGAATGAGCAGTGCGATCCAAATTCTGGGCCACCTGTTTTCTTAAGTGGTCAAGATACTTGTGTAAATTTAAAAAATAATTTAGGGTATGACAGTTTCACAGGCGGAACTCTTGGATGTACTGGAGGATGTACTTTTGATACTACTCAATGCGTTTCTCCAAATCCTCCTGTATGTGGGGATAATGTTATAAATCAGCTTAATGAAACTTGTGATAGTACTGCTCCTGGTTTAGGTGATTTTGGAGGAAATACATGTCAAACTCTTGGATTTTCTGGAGGAACTCTTGGATGTTTTTCAAGTACTAGTACAAATCCATGCCAGTTTGATAAAAGTAAATGTACTCTTCCGCTACTACTTCCAACAGTCACCTTAAGTGCAAATCCTTCAACTGTAGGTTCAGGAGGGTCTTCAACATTGACATGGACATCAACTCAATCAACTTCATGTTCTGCAGCATGGACTTCAAGTTCTGCAACATCTGGATCTCAAAGTGTAAGTCCTTC
>OBEQ010109839.1_pt1 | contig 111250 bp, 119 predicted proteins | sample 1670901 | NCBI WGS metagenome assembly OBEQ01 (sample SAMEA104232315, study PRJEB22302) | groundwater metagenome | biome: forest; feature: aquifer; material: groundwater | place: USA | collected 2011-08-07 | depth 5.4 m
CGCCACCTAAGGATCATCCTTGGCACAACTTTAAATTCGGCTCAAAGGAAAAAGAAGAAGTTTTAGCAGGAGCTCTTTAAAAACAGAAATACGACATTCCTATTTTGGTAATAATACGACATTTCTATTTTGGCTTGACAGACGAGGGACTTCCACTTGACATTTTGGGGGAATAGAGATATCTTATACAGGGGTGGTTCGAATGGCTAGATTACTGATTGTGGATGATGAAGAAGATGTAAGGGAATTCGCGGCTAATTTTTTCCGTAAACGTAAAATTGATGTTATAACCGCTTCCAACGGCAAAGACGCGATCAGTTTGATTGAAAAAGAGAGCCCGGAGCTGGTTTTATTGGATGTAAAGATGACTGGCATAGACGGGATCGAAACATTGCGTTTGATCCGGGAAAAGAATCAATGGGTCAAAGTAATAATGGTAACGGGAAGAAAACCTGAGGAAGATGATATCTTGTTTAGATGCCGGCAATTGGGAGTTTTGGATTATATACAGAAACCTTTAGATTTGAATCAATTAAAAAATATTGTACTTGGAATATTGGAAAAACCGGTTGACGTGTGAAAAATGGGTGTCAATTATAAAAAAGAGCTGGAAGTAGCAGCAAGGCGGATGATTCTTATTCGCGAAACAAATACTTTGATTAAGCTGATTTTGCGTATGATCGTGCAAAAAGTAAAAGTCAGCCATGCAGGTATATTATTGCGCCATAAAGACGGCAAACATTATGTTTTGACGGCTTCACGAGGGCCCTCCGGCTTAAAAATACCGACCGGTTTCGCGCGCGTGGATTTTGATAATCCGCTTATCCGTTTTTTTCGGGAAAAAAAATACACGCCGCATATCAAAACTCAAATTTTTGTTTGCGAACAGGCAAAAAAAATATTGAGGAAGAGCTTGGACCCCGAGATGGCGCAGTTACTCAAGGGCGCGATAGAACAGATGGAAATTTTTGAAGCGGTTATATGTGTCCCGTGTTATTTCCGCGATGACCTTCTGGGTTTGCTGCTATTGGGCAGGAAAAAACATCTCTTGGGTTTTGGCAGTGATGAATTGGATTTTTTTACCGCTTTAGCTTCGGATGTGGCTATGGCAATCAGGAATTCTCAGCTTTTTCGGGATTTGGAGCTGGAGCTTGATAGTAAACAGCGCCTTTTTATTAATACAACTATCGCGCTTGCTGCCGCGATCGACGCCAAAGATCATTATACTCATGGGCATACTACGAGAGTAACTTATTTGAGCCTTGAAATCGCCAAGAGAGTCAGCAGCAAAAGTAAAGTACCTTTAAGCGACATTTTTTTTGAACATTTGCAGATAGCCGGGCTGCTGCATGATATTGGTAAAATAGGCATACCGGAGTCTATATTAAATAAAAATGGCCCGTTAGACGCCAATGAATGGAAAAAAATGAAAGAACATCCTGTTGTAGGAGCGACAATATTACAGCACATTGGCGAATTAAAAGACGCTATTTTGGGAGTGAAGTATCATCATGAAAATTTTGACGGCTCCGGTTATCCTGAAGGTTTAAAAAGTGAACAGATCCCTTTAATCGCCTCTATTATAGCCGTGGCAGATACCTTTGACGCGATGACTACAGATAGGCCTTATCGGCATGGTTTATCAAAGCAGCAGGCTATTGAAGAGATCAAGAGGGTAAGCGGAAGGCAGCTTCATCCTGATATCGTCGCGACTTTTATTGAATTGCAAGAGGAAAACCTGCGTAATTCTTTCATAACTGCGGGGTTAACCCATTAAATTGAATATATATGCAGGCTAAACGAATAATCTTAATGTATATCTCGGAAGTTTCCGGGCATCATAGCGCGACAATCGCGATTGAAAAAGCGATAAAATCCCTCTCCCCGAATAGTGAAATATTAAATCTAAATGCCTTTAATTACACTAACCCGATATCTGAAAAAATAGTTAATCAGTTTTATCTGGGTGTAATTAAGGCTACGCCTCAGATTTGGGATTTTTTATATGATAACCCTAAAGTAGCGAAAAAAATCCGCAAGATAAAAGAGGCTGTCCATAAGTTAAATTCCCCTAAATTAAAGATCCTATTTGACAAATTTAAGCCTGATGTGGTTGCTTGCACTCAGGCGTTTCCTTGTGGAATGGTAGCTGATTTTAAGAAAACGTATAATTCTCATCTGCCTTTGGTGGGAGTCCTTACTGATTATATCCCTCATTCTTATTGGGTTTACGATAATGTGGATAATTATGTTGTTCCTTCCGAGGAAGTAGCTTCGCGTTTAGTTAAAAAAGGCGTTAAACCGGTTAAGATTAAGCCTTTGGGCATACCTTTTGACCATAAATTCAACGCGCATGCCTCTAAAGAAGAGGTGTATAAGCATTTTAAATTGAATCCCAGGATAACTACTATTTTAATTATGGGAGGCGGCCAGGGGTTGGGCCCGATAAAAAAGATCGTAAAGTCTTTGGAAAAAGTCAAAGAGGAAATTCAGGAAGTTATTGTGACAGGCACCAATAGAAAACTGTATAAGTCTATTAAGCGGACAATAAAGCGTTATAAGAAAAAGATCGTTCTTTTAGGCTATAGCGATAAGATAAATGAACTGATGTCTATCTCTAATCTTATTATTACCAAACCGGGAGGCATTACAACGGCAGAGGCCCTGACTAAAAAATTGCCGATGATCATCATAAAGCCTATCCCGGGGCAGGAATCCAGCAATACCACGTATCTAATCGAGAAAAACGCGGCAATTAAGCTCGATAAACCCAAGGAAATCCATCTTGTTATCGAAGATTTGCTGCGAAACCGCTCAAAATTAAAACAGCTTTCTGATTCTGCAGGGCGCATAAGTAAACCAAACGCCAGTTTAGATATCGCCCGATTGCTTCTCGAATTAAAATAATGTTTAATTATATATTATATAGAATCGGAAAGTTTCTCGCTTTATCCATACCTTTAACGGTTGCATACGCGGTCGCGGCATTTATTTCTGACTTGCATTATTTAATTTCCGCGGCAGACCGGAATGCTGTCTGGCAAAACCTGAAAGTAATATTCCCTGAAAAATCGGATAGGGAAATCCGCGGTATACGCAGGCGGATGTTTCGCAATTTCGCGAAGTATTTAGTCGATTTTTTCCGGTTTTCAAAAGTTGACGCGGAATATGTGCGCAAAAATATAAAAATTGAAAACATCCATTACTTTGATGAAGCGTTAAAAAGAGGCAAAGGGGTGATCGTTCTCACCGCGCATTTGGGGAATTGGGAATTAGGCGGGGTGGCAGTTGCTCTTTGCGGTTATCCTTTTTGGGTGGTTGCCTTATCTCATAAAAACAAGAAAGTAAACGACTTTTTTATTTCTCAGCGGCAAAGTAAGGGGATACAGGTGATCCCTCTGGGAAGCGCTGCCCGGCAATGCTATCATTTGCTTAAAGAAAATAAAATGGTAGCTTTAGTCGGAGACAGGGATTTTACCGAAAAAGGCATAAAGGTGGATTTTTTCGGCAGAAAGACTTTTTTGCCGCTGGGGCCGGCATATTTATCGCTGAAAACGCAAGCGTCCATTATTACCGGCTTTATGCTTAGGAATCCTGATGATACTTTCACTTTAACGATAAATAAGCCTATTGAAGCCGATATGAAAGAGCAAATAGCGGCGCGGGATAAGGAAGAAAGTATGATAAAGATCATTGATACTTACAAGGTTGTTTTGGAAGATTATATCAGGAAATATCCTGACCAATGGTATATGTTCCGGCGTTTTTGGATTGAATAATATAATATGAAAATCTGCGTAATTATACCGACTTTCAATGAAGCTAAAACTATCGCTGATATTATAAAACAGGTTCTCCTTCTGGGTTTGGACGTTATTGTTGTAGATGACGGTTCAACAGACACTACTTTTCAGGAAGCCCGTGATAATAACGCGATTGTTTTAAAAAACGAGAAAAATGCGGGAAAAGGCGCTTCTTTGGTAAAAGGTTTTAATTACGCGGTTACGCATAATTATGACGCCGCGATTACTATCGACGGTGATGGGCAGCATGATACGGCTGATATCGCGTATTTTATCCGCGCCGCTGAAACTTCCGATAGCGGAGTCTTGATCGGTAACCGTATGCATAAACCAAAAGATATGCCGATAACGCGTTTTTTAACAAATAAGTTTATGTCATGGGTAATATCCCGCGTAGTTAAGCAGAATATTCCTGATTCTCAGTGTGGTTTTCGGCTTATAAAAAAAGAGGTATTGGAGAGAATAAAGTTTGAAACTAATAATTATGATGCTGAGTCTGAATTATTGATCAAAGCCGCGCGCCTGGGGTTTAAGATCGGAGCGGTTCCTATCGATACTATATATAGGGGGGAAAAAAGCCGGATCAATCCTTTTGTTGACGCCATACGTTTTATCCGGCTGATGTTTAGAGAGGGGTTGCGGCAATAAATGGATTATGCCGTATTAAGAAACAAAATGGTTGAAGCGCAAATTTTTGCCCGCGGCATAAAAGACGCGCGTGTTTTGGGCGCTTTTCGTAAGGTAGAACGGCATAAATTTGTGCCGCAGGATTTTCAAGCGGAGGCGTATTCTGATTTTCCTTTAGCGATCGGCCGGGGACAAACTATATCGCAGCCGTATATAGCAGCTTTAATGACTGAAAGTTTGGGCCTGGAAGGCGGGGAAAAAGTTTTGGAAATTGGCACCGGTTCAGGTTATCAAACCGCGATACTGGCTGAATTGGCAAGAGAAGTTTTTACAATAGAACGGATTGAAAGTTTAGGCAAATCCGCGGAGAAGTTGTTTCAAACGTTAGGATACACCAATATAAAAGTGCGGATAGGAAATGGCGCAAAAGGCTGGGAGGAAGAGTCGCCTTTTGACAGGATTATTGTTACTGCGGCAAGCAGTATTGTCCCAATGCCTTTATTACAACAACTTAAAGATAACGGTAAACTTATTTTACCGTTGGGCGGCAGTTCTGTTCAGGTTTTGACCTTAGTGGAAAAAAAACGAGATAGTTTGGCATATACTGATATTTGTAATTGTGTGTTTGTTCCATTGATCGAAAACTAATGAGGGAAGAGAAAAATGCATGATTTAATGCTTAACTGGCTGAAGGATTTACCAAATATCCCCAAGGAATATTTAGTTATGCTTATCGGGGCATTGCCTGTTTTAGAGTTGAGATGGGCGATCCCGCAAGCTTTAATTTGGAAAATGCCTTTTTTTAAGGCTTTTGGCTTAGCCGTTATAGGAAACATCCTGCCTGTTATACCAACACTATTTTTGTTAGAACCGGTTTCTAACCGCTTAAGAAAATTTAAAATCTGCGCGCGTTTTTTTGATTGGTTCTCGGAGCGCACCAAGAAAAACGCGGATGTAATACAAAAATACGAAGCTATCGGCCTTGCCCTATTTGTTGCCGTGCCTATTCCCGGGACGGGGGCATGGGCAGGCTGTATGGCGGCTTCGCTTTTTAAAATTAAATTCAGGTACGCGTTTATTTCGATAGTTTTGGGCGTAATCGGCGCGGGGTTAATTGTTACAACGTTATGCGCGGTAGGCATGATCAGCTGGAAGGCGGTGGCGCAATGATACAGGTATATACCGGCAATGGCAAAGGCAAGACTACCGCCGCTTTGGGGCTTGCGTTGCGGGCAAGCGGGGCGGGGCTAAAAGTCTATATAGCGCAATTTGTAAAAAAAGGCAATTATGGAGAAGTAAAATCGCTAAGAAAGATACGGAATATAAAATTGGAACAGTTTGGGGCAGGCTGTTTTATTAAAAAAACTCCGACGGCAAAAGATTTTGAATCAGTGAAGGCGGGATTTTTAAAAGTAAAGGAGATCATAAAGAAAAAAATTTATGATGTGGTAATATTGGATGAAATGAATGTCGCCTTGAGCTTGAAACTCTTAAGTTTAAAAGAAGTCCTGGAAATTATTGAAAATAGCCCCGCGTCTATGGAGTTGGTTCTTACCGGCCGCAACGCGCCTGCCGCTATTTTAAAACTGGCTGATCTGGTAAGTGAAATAAAAGATAAAAAACATTACTATAATAAAGGCGTAAAAGCCAGGAAAGGGATTGAGTATTAAAAAAACAAGAGGAGCATTGATGCTAAGGTTGCTTTTTCTAAGTTTAATGTTTGTTTTTTGTCTATTCTTACGCGCGTTTGCCGTAGATTCGAGTAGTATGGATAAAGAGCTGAAGTGGAGTTTTCCTTATGTCCATGAAACAGGTATCTTTACAGGTTTTGCCAGAACCAAGCTGGATGAAAAAGGCAATTATGATATTATACCTGCTATCGGGCGTTTTGGGTATAATCTTGATTCGATAGGTTTCGGTTTTTGCGATTTATTGAGCCCGGTTTTCGATAAAGTACATGTAAAACCAAAAGGTTTTACTGAATTTATTCTTGAGCCTTTTATAAATACGGTAATTAACCCGAATTATAATATTGAGGCAGGATGCGCTATCCTGTTGAAATACTCTTATCCTTTGACAGAGAAAATCTACCCGTATGCCATAGGAGGCGGCGGTGGGGCTTATATTACTCAGCATACACGGGAAGAAGCAACGCAATGGGGTTTTACGCCTCAGCTAGGCACGGGTGTTTTGTATTTTTTTAAGAAGGATACGGCTTTGAGTGTGGAGTATAGGTATCGGCATCTTTCCAACGCGAATATTAAGGAACCTAACACTGGGATAAACGTTGATATGTTCCTTGTTGGGATTTCTTTTTTTAATTAAGATATGGCAGAAAAGATTGCAAAGACGGTTTTGATAGTTGGAGGCAGCCGTGGTATTGGCAAGGCTATTGCGTTGCGATTGGCACGCTCCGGATGGGATATTTGGTTGACGTATCAAAGTAATCATAGTGCCGCGGAAGAAACCAAAAAAGAGGTAGAGAATATCGGCGTTTCTTGCCGGCTTTTTGCGTTTGATGTCGCGGATTATAATGCGACTAAAGAGGCATTAGGGAAGGCTTTTGATGAGGTTGTGCCTCATGCAATTGTATATAATGCCGGTATCACGCGGGATAACCTTATGGTATGGATGACTAAGGAGGAATGGGATAAGGTTCTTTCTACAAATCTTGGTGGGTTTTATAATATTATGCATGTCGCGCTTTTTTCAATGCTACGCGAGAAACGCGGGCGCGTCGTTGTTGTTTCATCTACTTCGGGCCAAATCGGGCAGGCCGGCCAGGTGAATTATTCGGCGTCCAAGGCAGGCCTTATCGGAGCGGCTAAAGCTCTTGCGCGAGAGGTTGGCAAAAAGAATATTATTGTCAATGTTGTTGCTCCGGGATTTATTGAAACCGAGATGACAAGTAAATTACCGAAAGATAAAATTCTCCCTTTAATTCCATTGGAGCGTTTTGGCCAACCAGATGATGTGGCGGCGGTGGTAAATTTCCTTTGTACCGAAGAGAGGATGTACGTTCATGGGCAGGTTATTGGAATTAATGGCGGATTAGCAATTTAACGGTTATCGACTTTGGTTAAAAAATACGATAGCATTGTTGTTGGAAGCGGTATCAGCGGCTTAACCTTAGCGCTGCTTCTCGCGTTAAACGGAAGGAAAACTCTTCTTCTTGAAAAAGCTTCGTGTCTCGGCGGAAGCCTGATACGTTTTTACAAGAACGGAACTCCTTTTGATACTGGTTTCCATTTTACTGGTGGTTTTTCCGCGGGCGGTATTTTGGTAGATATGCTTCAGGCTTTGGGTATCCGCGGCCGTATTAATCCGGTATTCCTTTCTGGGCCAGGATCATCCCTTTTTGTGTTTGAACAGGATGGGCGCGTTTTTGATATGCCATCCGGCACGGATAATTTCCGCGCTAAACTGCGTAATTATTTTCCGGCTGAGAAAGCCGCGATTGACGCTTATTTCTCGCGGGTAAATACAGTATCTGAGTCTACGGTAACGTTTGATTTGCGCAAGATTTCGCTTTCTGCCCAAGCCATTGACGAAGATTTTATCAGTCTTGAGCAGGTGCTTAATTCTTTGACCGCTGATCCTGCTCTCAAAGGGATTTTGTCGGTATTTTGTTTGTGTTATGGAGTGCGGCCTAAGGAAACGTCATTCGCGAATTATGCCCGAGTAGCCACCGGATTGTATGAGTCGGTTGCGCGTATAGAACATGGAGGTGAAGCGTTTATTCAGGCGTTTCGCGATCATTTTTCGCGTTTGGATATTGATATCCGTTGCAATACAACTATTGCCGAATGCGCGAATGTTAAAAATGATTTTGTTGGTGAGTTTGTTTTGAATAACGGGGATGTGGTAGCCGCGGATGAATGTGTTTTTACAATTCATCCGCATGAAATATTAAAAATTCTGCCGCGGCAGCATTTTAATAAGGCTTTTGTTGATAGGGTTTCGTCGTTTGAAACATCTCACGGATTTTTTTCTGTGTTTGGCGTGGTAGAAAATACACAGCCTCATACGTTTGGCCCGAGCATTGTTTCGTTGCTGCCTAGTGCCGATTTGAACGCTCTTCTTGATCCTTCTCATGAGGGCCCGGGAGCGCTTGCGATTATTCGCAGCGTAGAGCATAATTGTGATAAAACGTATTGTGTGATTAATGCTTTTGAACCGGAATTTTACGCGCGGTTGAGCCAATGGGCTGATTCTTCCGTGGGCAATAGGCCTGCGGCATATTATGAATATAAGGCGCGTAAGGTTGAAGAAATTACGCGCCGTATTTGTAATGTGTACCCGCAATATCGCCAGGATTTGAAAATTTTTGATTCTGCGTCGGTGTTGACTTTTCGTGATTATTTGTTTTCTCCTGAAGGCAATGCATACGGAATAAAACAAAAAATGGGGCAATTTAACCTTTTTGGCAAGTTGCCTCTGGTTAATCTTCATGTTGCCGGCCAGAGCGCGGTTTTGCCGGGTATTGTCGGAGCCATGCTGTCTTCATTTATTGTAGCCAGGAGTTTAATTGGTAAAGAGAAGTTTAATCATTTTATTGAAGGAGGGTTGTCTCGTTGAATAGAGTAGCGATTACCGGTGTAGGGGCGATTACGCCGTTAGGTAACAGTGTGGATGCGTTTATTTCCGGCATAGAGCGCGGAGAAAACGCGGCTCAGTTTATGCCCGATTGGCAGAAATATAAGGGGTTACGTTGCCTGGTGGGAGCGCCTGTTGAAATGCAGGATGAAAAGTTAATTCCCCGGCAGAACAGGCGTTCTATGGGGCGATTGAGTATATTTGCTGTTCAGGCAGCCGAACAGGCTTTGCGAGATTCTGGGATTTTAAGAGAAGAGATACTGAGTACCAGGCTCGGGTGTGTTATTGGCTCAACCATGGGCAGCGCTGAGAGCATAAGTGAAGCGTTTGAGACGATTCTACCTGATTTGGACCTTAGCCAGCTTACTTCCACAAAATTTTTTCAGTGTGTTTCTCATACCGCGGCGTTGAATGTGGGGCAATATTTGGGAATAACCGGAACGGTGATGGCGACTAATGCTGCTTGCGCTTCAGCTCTGCAGGCAATTGGCGCGGGGTATGACCTTATTCGCCTGGGGCAGCAGGATGTTATGCTATGTGGAGGCGCGGAAGGCCTACATCCAACTGTCGTCGGTTCTTTTGATGTTCTTTTTGCCACATCTTGTGGTTTCAACCAATCACCAAAAAAAACTCCCCGTCCATTTGATGCTAAACGCGATGGCCTTGTTTGTGGCGAGGGTAGCGGTATCATCGTCTTAGAGGATTATGAACGGGCTTTGAAAAGAAAAGCTAAAATTTATGCTGAGATTTGCGGCTATTGCAGTTTTGGAAATGGCAATCATGTCAGTGAATCTAACAGAGAGGCGATTGTTGCCTGCGTCAATGAGGCGTTAAATCGGGCAGGCGTATCGCCTCAAGATGTTGATTATATTAACGCGCATGCCACTGCTACGCTTCAAGGAGATAAAGAAGAGGCCGCGGCTATTCGTCAAATATTTGGGGATACCGTCGCGGTAAGCAGCCTAAAAGGCAATATCGGACATACTTTAGGGGCTTCCGGAGCTATAGAGTTAATTGCTTCATTGATCATGATGCAAAAGAAAGTGATTTATCCGACCTTAAACCTGGAAGAGCCGGATAAAGATTGCTTGGGAATTAAGCATGTCAGAGAGCCGCTCAATAAAGAAATAAATATTTTGCTTAAGAACTGTTTCGCTTTTGGTGGGATTAACGCTGCTTTGGTTTGTAAAAAGCCTGCCTGACGGCAGGCAGGAAGGATGCCTTATGATTGAGACAGAAATTATTCGCATGGTAAATGAAGTTTTTATTGATTCTTTTGAAATAAAGCCCGAGCAGTTGACGCCAGAGGCGAATATTTTTAATGATATTGGTTTGGATAGCCTAGACATTGTGGATCTTGTTGTTGCTCTTCAGAAAAAATTCGTTGTGACTATCAGGGATGACGAGCGGGTAAGAACTATACGTACATTAGGGGATATTTATAACTTTATTCAATTAATTAAAAAAGAAAGTAATAAGTGATGCAGCGTTTGAAATGCATGTGTTTTAACATTATTTTTTATACGCTTTTTGTTGTTTTTTCTTTGGTTTCTATTCCTGTATTGACTATTTTTGTTGTTTTTTGCAGGTTTATCATGTCGCATCGTCAGACTATGAAACGGCTGCGCAGGGCAATTAGTTGGTATGGCGCGGTGATTATTCGTATTTTACCGTTTCCCTGGGTGCGCATCGCATATAAGGATTACTCTCAGAATGTTTCCAATGGGCCGTATGTATTTATTTGTAATCATCGTTCAGCCTCTGATCCTTTCCTTATGGCTGTGCTTCCGGTTGAGGCTGTTCAAGTGGTTAATATCTGGCCGTTTCGCCTGCCGGTTTTAGGTGTTGTAGCTAAGATTGCCGGATACTTAAGTGTGCGTCAGATGTCCTTTGAAGATTTCTTCGCTAAGACGACCAAGCTTTTAAGGGAAGGGGTTTCGATAGTGGTTTTTCCCGAGGGGACACGTTCAAGGGATAATTCAGTTGGGCAATTTCATAGCGCGATATTTCGCGTGGCCCTTCACACAAGAACGCCGGTTGTGCCGTTATGTATTACAGGGAATGAATCGGTTCCTCCCATAGGTTCAGGACTTTTGCATCCGGGAATAATTAAAATACATCGGCTCAAACCAATTTTCTGGGAAGAATATGGGGCGTTTGGAGCTTTTAAATTTAAAAATTATGTCCGACAGATAATTATTGATGAAGTCGCGGCCATGGAAAGATGCGCGTGAAGGATTTTGGTATATACAAAAAAATAGGTTTTTTTTCTCCCGGCAAAATACGTTTAGCTCAAGAGCGGATTTTACGTGAGCATCTTATCTATTGCGAGGAAAACTCTCCTTTTTACCAGAAGCTTTTTAGAAAGCATAAAATAAATCCTCGGAATATTTCTATGGAGAATCTTTCCGATTTGCCTTTTACCGATAAGGCGGATATTGAGAAGAATAACGACGCGTTTCTGGCTGCTAGCTCCGAGCAGATAGTAGATATTGTGTTGTCTTCAGGGACTACCGGCACGCCGACTAAGATAGCATATACTGAATCAGATTTACAAAGGTTGGCTTTTAATGAAGAAAAATCTTTTCGCGGCTGCGGGTTTACTCCTCGGGATGTTGTGCTTTTAACCTGTACTCTGGACCGCTGTTTTGTCGCGGGGTTAGCTTATTTCTTGGGGATTAGGGCGATTGGGGCAACCGCGATTAGGAACGGGCTTAATAGCCTGGAGAGCCACGCGCAAGTAATTCGGCGCATGCGGCCGAGCGCCGTTGTGGGAGTACCTAGTTTTCTTAGAAAGCTAGGGCTTTTTTTAACGCAAGAGAAGGGGACGTTTCCCAGAGGGACAGTCTCTAAGTTAGTTTGTATCGGTGAACCCTTGCGCGGCCAGGCTCTGGAACCTTTAAAGGTTTTTAGTGATTTGGAAAATATTTGGGGCGCTAAAGCGTACTCTACTTATTCTTCTTCAGAGATTGTTACAACTTTTTGTGAGTGTACTGCTCAGGCAGGCGGCCATCTTCATCCTGATTTGGCGGTAGTGGAGATAGTTGATACAAAGGGCAAGCCACTTTGCGCCGGAGAAAGAGGCGAGGTTGTGGTTACGCCTATGGCCGTGGAAGGCATGCCTTTGGTGCGGTTTAAGACCGGGGATATAAGTTTTATTATTGATGAATCGTGCGGCTGCGGCAGGAATACTTTGAGGCTTGGCCCGATTTTGGGCAGGAAAAAACAGATGATGAAGGTGCGGGGCACGACGATTTATCCTCAGGCATTATATTCTGTTCTGGAAGAGATTAAAGGAATTAAAGAATATTATATTACCGTAACAAGCGAAAATCAGCTATCCGATGCTATTGAAGTCTGCCTTGCGGTAGATAGCCCTAAATGTACTGTTGAGTCAATTCAGGATAAATTGCAGGCCCGGTTGAGAGTCAAACCCCGGATAGTGATTGGCGATGAAGAGCATCTCAGGCAGCAGATTTATAACCAGAAATTCCGTAAACCCATCCGCTTTATTGATAAGAGAGACTGCCATGAATAATTGTTTTCCGATGTTATACAATTTTGAATTTACTCAGGAAGATATTGAAAACGCGGTAAAGAATAAACGCCTGCTTTCGATGGAGATAGAATTTAGCCGCAGCTGTAATTTACATTGTCAGTATTGTTATGTGCCGGAAGAGAGGCTTTTGGGAAACGAACTGACTCCTACAGAGATACGTGATTGCATTTTGCAAGCAAAAGCTTTAGGCGCCAGAAAAATTATCGTTCTGGGCGGTGAGCCTATGGTATACCCGGATATTATGAAAAAGCTTATTTTTATGAGAAAAGAGGGGCTTGAAGTAGAGATGTTTACCAATGGTTTCGCGCTTACTTCAGATATTGCCCGCCAGCTTTTTGATTTGAATGTTTTTGTTGTTTTAAAGATGAATAGCCGCACGGAAAATATCCAAGACGCGCTTTCCGGGAAAAAAGGCGCTTGGCGCAATATTCAAGAGGCTTTTAAAAATTTAAAAACCGCCGGTTTTGCGGCTAAAAATAACAGCCTTGCGGTAAGCAGCGTAATTTGTCAGCAGAATATTGATGATATTCCGGAGATGTGGGGATGGTTGCGCGAGCAGAATATTACGCCGTATTTTGAAATAATTACTCCTCAGGGCAGGGCGCGCGCGAATGAATGGCTCTATGTGGACATTCACCGGCTAGAGGAGGTTTTTAAAAAGTTAGCGGAGATTGACCGGGCCAAATATAACCGCCACTGGCAGCCGCAGCCGCCTTTGGTAGGAATCAAATGTTTGCGGCATCAGTTTTCATGCATGGTTAATGCCCAGGGGAATGTTTTTTCCTGCGTTGGCATTAATATACCAGTAGGCAATATAAGGGAAAGTAAACTCGCGGATATTATCAGGGAAAGTGAAGTGATTCAGGATTTGAGGAACTATCGTAATCGCATCAAGGGGCCTTGCCGGAAATGTGATAAATCAAATGAATGCTATGGTTGCCGGGGCGCGGCATATCAGCTTACCGGAGACTATCTCGCTTCTGATCCCTGGTGTTGGAATAACGCGCATAGGCAGAATGATATTGCGCGCCTACCTATAACTGTTGAAGGTATTATTCCGCAGCAGTTGCCTATGAGGATTATTGATAAGCTGGAAAAAGTCGGCGAGCGTACAGGTGAGGTTTCCGTGAGAATATCCAATGATATGCTTTTTGTCCGGGATGACGGCACTCTTGATGAAACGGCGTATTTGGAACTTATTGCCCAGGCAACGGCAGCGCTAAACGGGTTTAAGACGCTCGGAGTTAGCAATGCAGTGTTAGAAGGGTTGCTTCTAGGGGCAAAGAAATTGGAAGTATTTGCTAAGGCAGAGATTGGAGATTCTTTAACCATATCGATATTTAAGTATGCCTATTACGGTGATTTTGGCGTTGTGAAGGGGAAAGTTTTTAGGGGTGATGAATTGCTCGCGCAGGGAGAGGTGAAGTTTTGGGAAAATAAAGGAAATAAACTATGAGGCGTAAGGTAATATTTGTTTTATTTTTCATGTGCGCGCGAATAGCTTTTCTGTTTGCGGATAATTCAGTTCAAGATATTAATACAATTCTTGCCGGTTTAGAAAAGACTATGGCGCAGGTAAAGACTATTCAGACTGATTTTATCCAGGAGAAAAACCTCGCGCTTTTTGACCAGAAAATTATTTTAAAAGGTAAAGTTTTTATCCAAAAACCCGGGCTTCTTTCATGGCGGGTTTTTACTCCTATGCGCTATTCCATGGTGATAAAGGCAACTACGATTAGCCAGTGGGATGAGGATACAAATCAGGTGCAGCAAGTGTCTATGGCTAAAAATCCCAGCTTTCAGGTAGCGATTGACCAGATGCAGAATTGGTTTTGCGGCACGTATAAATCCATGTTAGGTGAGTATAAAATAAGCCTGGTTACAGCACAGCCTTTTACTTTACAGTTCGTTCCTTTAGAGAACGCGCTTTCCCGTAATTTCATTACTCGCGTGACAGTGCTCTTTCAAAATGATGAACGATATATAAAAGAAATACGCATTGAAGAAAAAAATGGAGACAGCACTAAACTTATTTTTGTGAATACGCGGCTTAATCAGCCGATACCTTCTAGAGCTTGGGAGGTTAAAGCGGATGTCCGGTAATTATTTTTCCCGAATATACGATTTCATCCAGGCGCGTAAGAGTCTTGTCTTTGGGCTGTTAGGAATTGGGATCGTTTTTTCTATTATCGGGCTTAAGTTTGTTAAATACAATAATAACATTGAATTGATGCTGCCGCGGGATGTCGAAGTTCAGAACATTATGCGGTTTTTGCGTGAAGCTAATTTTTCAGATAAACTGATCATCTCTTTAAAGCTTAAAGACCAGAAACATACCACACAAGATTTGATTGCCGCAAGTGATGGGCTCGCCGCTGCAATAAAATCTCCGCTGGTAACAGAGGTCCTTGGGAGTGTTTCCACCAGTAATGTGATGTCTGAGATGACTTCTTTTATGAAGTATACTCCGCAGCTTTTAGGGCCTGAATCTCTCGCTGAAATAACCGCCCGGATTACCGAGAGCGGCGTTAAAGACAGGCTTAAGTTCGTCTATCGTCAGTCTTTGGCCCCGGGAAGTTCTTTTATGATGCCGTTTCTGCGCGCTGATCCGCTGGGGATATCTTCCGGGATTTTACGTTCTATTGAGAAACTTTCCACAGCATCAGGTTATGACGTGGTAATAAACAATGGCCATCTGATCAGTAGGGACGGCCGGCATGCTATGATTATTCTTAAGACGCCAGTAGTTTTGACTGAAGGTTTTGGTTCCCGGAAATTAATCACGTATCTAAAAGAAGAATTAAAGCGGCTTCCGGATTTTGTTTCCGCCGATATCATCGCTGGGCACATGCATACGGTCAGCAACGAAGAAGTTATTAAAAGAGATATCCGGCTTACCTCAATTATAGCCACGGTTGTCTTTCTGCTCTTGTTTTTATTTTTCTTTAGGGACCTAAGAGCGGTGATAATTTTTTTCATTCCATTGGCCGCGGTGGCTGTGGCCACAAATGTTACCTATTGGTTTTTTAATAATTTATCTTATTTTGTCATTGGCATGGGCACGGTTATTGCCGGCATAGCTGATGATTACGCGATTTATGTGTATATGGCCGTGCGTAAAGGGGGGGGCGGCCCAGAGGTTCTCAGCCGGGTAATTAAGCCGGTGATATTCGGCGCCTTAACTACGATAAGTGTATTTGCGGTATTTTTCTTTTCCAGTGTTAAAGGCTATAATCAGCTTGCTTTTTTTTCGAATTTCAGCATTGTGTTATGCTTGTTGTTTTCTCTATTTATTCTGCCGCTTTTATTAAAAAAAGAGAAAAGAGCTGTACAGCCTTCTTTATTTCGGGAACCAGCCAGTTTTTCAAGCGGTAAGGTTTACGGCCGAGTATGGATTTGGGGTTGGGTGCTGCTTATGGCTGTGATGGTGATATCTGCTACGGGGTTAAGATTTAATAATGATATTACTCAATTTGACGGCGTGGGAAAAGAAATAATTTCAGCTGAAGATGATTTCCATAACGCCTGGGGAGGTAAAGTTCTGCCGGCTATTTTTGTGGTATCTTCCAAGTCTCTCGAAGATGCCTATCAGGTTAACTCGCAGTTGTATGAAGCAGCAATTAAAACTATAGGCAAGGATAATTTTGTCAGTTTTGCTTCGGTGTGGCCGGGTTCTAACAGCCGTAAGGCGAATTTATCGCGTTGGCAGGAATTTTGGAGCGCTGACTTAGAGAATAACGTTAAGAAGATGTTAGGCGAATATGGCAGGGAGTATAAATTTTCGCCAAATGCTTTTCAACCATTTTTTGAACAACTGCATTCGGCAGGGGATTTGGAGATCGAACCGAAGGGTTTTACTTTTTTTAATCATTTAAAGGAGCAATTTGTGATTAAAAAAGAAGATGGTTACCAGATAGTGTCTTTTTTCCCTGACCAAGACAAATATATTACACAATTGTCAGCGATAAGTAACAATTATCCGGGGTCATTTGTAGTATCACGGAAAAATTTTTCTAATACAGTCGCGCGCGCGCTTAGTTCAGAACTGGTTTTTCTCTCTCTCTTGGCGGTATTTCTTATCGTGGCATTAACATTTATTCTGTTAAAAGATATACGCCTGGCGGCCCTTGCCCTGGTGCCGGTTTTAACCAGTGTGATAATGATTATCGGGATAATTCCATTGGCCGGATTGGCGTTTAACATGCCGAGCATTATCGCTTCCTTGGTGGTGGTCGGCCTAGTTAGTGATTACGGCATGTTCGTGGTCTATTATTGTAAGAATAAGTTTCAGACCGGAACATATCAGGCAGTAACTTTAGCGGCCGCTACTACCCTTGTGGGGGCGGGCGTGCTTTTATTCGCGCATCATCCGGTAATGTTTTCTATTGGTGTGACACTTGTGACAGGGGTCTTATCGGGGTATATCTCTAGTTTACTTGTTATTCCGCCGCTCTATAGGCTGTGGATTACGGAAAAGGATTAGCGTGCAGAATGCGTAGAATTATTTTTTTAATTTTAATAATCTTAAACATTGCCGGTTGCAGCACTATTCCTTTTAGAAAAATTAATTATGTCGCGGTGGATAGCATTGACCCTCAGGTTGTGCGCCGGGAATTTGCCTCGGCTATTCCTCAGAGGCTACAGGTAATAAATACTATTGTTTTTCAATATATGTGGCAAAGTTTTTCCGCGTTAGGTTATACGGATGTCGATAGGGATAAAAAAATTTTTGCCGTTTCCTGCCTTAATCCGGTGGGCATTAAATTATTTGAATTATCCGGAGATAGCAATTCAGTCAAACCAGGGTTTGTGCTCAAAGAACTTCTTAAAAAAGGAGATTTGCCGGGTGTTGTAGGAGAAGATATAAGAAGGATTTATTTTGATACTGTTCCTTCGCCTGAAGCAAAAGTCGAAAAAAAGAAGTATAAAATTATTTTCAGCCGGCCGTATGGCGCGGGGTTGATGAAGTATGTGTTTGCCGGCAGCCAAAATCTTCTTATTGAAAAAAGTTATTATGAGAAAAAACGTTGCCTCTGGCGCGTTTTTTATAATGAATATCGCCAAGAGCAGGGTAAATTTTATCCTTCCGGAATATTGCTTAAGAATTATCGTTACCGGTATAATCTAGTTATCCGTTTAAAAGAGATACGTTAAATGAGTAAATTAAGGAAAGAGATTAAATTGTGCATGTCAAAGTTTCGTGATGAAGGCGAGGTATTGTCCGCAAACTTTTGTTTTGCGCCGGAATTTATCGGTTTCAAAGGGCATTTTCCAGGAAATCCGGTTTTACCCGGTGTATGTATAATTCAGGCTGTACTGTGCGTGATTGAGGCAGCAACTGTGAAAGTGCCAAAGTTAAAAGAGATCGTTTTAGCTAAATTTTTCGCTCCTGTTACCTGTAATGAGGATCTGGTTTTTGCGGTGCGCCAGATGCCGGGGGATAACGAAAATGCCCGGGTTTCGGCCTTAATTACGAATGGGGATAAAAAGATAGCAGAAATTCAGTTGAAAGTTTTTTTTGAGGGGGTAGCGAGGTTTTATGATGAGAAGAAATAAAGATGGGAAATATTTTGAGCGTATTCAGGCAGCGCCTTTACCGATATCTTTTGTCATAAAAAGAAGGGTAAGATTGAGTGAGGTGGATGTCATGGGGATTGTCTGGTATGGCCGCTATCCGCTTTATTTCGAGGATGCTTCTCAGGAGCTAGGCAGAAGATGCGGGTTATCCTACCAGGATTTTTACGCGGCTAACATACGCGCGCCGATAGCGCAGTTTCATGTGGATTATTATCAGTCGTTGTATTTGGATGAGGAGTTTACGGTAAAGGCCACTATGCCGTGGTGTGAAGGAGCTAAATTATTAAGCGAATACGAAATAAGAAAGGCTGACGGCGCTCTTGTCACGGCCGCATATACAGTGCAGATGTTTACTGATAGCTATACCGGAGAAATTTTGGTTGCTACACCGGAGTTTCTTGCAGGAGTGCGCAGCCGTTGGCTTGCGGGAGAGTTCTCGTGCCTAAAATAAAAACTGTAATTACGGCCTGCGACGTAGTAACTGCTTATGGACGGGGTGTTTCTGCCTGCTGGGAGGGGATCCTTGGAGGTAAAACTAGTTTGCGTAAAATAGAGAGGTTTTCTACGGCGCATTTTCAGAGCGGTAATGCCGCGACTGTTGCAGGGCTTACATACTTTGGCGATGATTCTCTGGTGATGCAGATGCTCTCGCCGCTAGTCAAAATAAATAAGGCGCTCATACCTGCGGATGCTTTTCTGGTCATTGCTTCTACTACGGGAGAAATAGATATATTGGAGAAGCAGGTTTTGGAAGGAAGCGGCGATGCGCAAGAAAGCCGCTTAAGTGTTCTTTTAGAAAAGGTAAAGGCGCTCGCAGAAATTAAGGGTGAGGGCGTAATTATTTCAAGCGCGTGCGCGTCCTCCAGCGCTGCTCTTGGTTTTGCTTCAAGTTTGATTCAGAGAGGTAAACACGATTGTGTATTAGTAGCCGCGGCTGACGCGGTGACGGAATTTGTTTATTCCGGATTTTCTTCTCTTATGGCGCTTGACCCCGACAGGGCAAAGCCATTTGATAAGAATAGGGCGGGTTTAAGTTTAGGTGAAGGCGCGGGATTTATTTTGCTGATGAGCCAGGCACGGGCAGAGCAGGAAGGTAGAAAAGTTTTAGGAGAGATTGCCGGTTGGGCAGTGGCAGGTGACGCTAACCATATGACCGGGCCATCCCGCGATGGCAGCGGTTTGAGGCTGGCTATAAATAAGGCTTTGGAGCGGGCAGGCGTAGCTCCCGAGCAAGTAGGCTGCATATCCAGCCATGGCACAGGAACCGTTTACAATGATTCTATGGAAATGAAAGCGTATAAGAGTGTTTTTATGGATCAGCCGGTCCAACTTTATTCCATAAAAGGTGCTTTGGGACATACAATGGGAGCTGCCGGCTTAATCGAAACAGCCGTAGCGCTGCAGGTTTTAAAAGAAAAAATTATTCCCGCGACAGTAGGCTTACAGGATATTGATCCTGAGGCAAGGGGTTGGGCCGCGTTAGAAAAATGCGAATTAGCAAAGAGCGCCATCCTGCTTAACAACGCGGGATTCGGCGGAGTAAACGCGGCGCTGGTGTTGAGGGAGTAATGACACTTATGATTAAAGGACACGGGTGGGTTAAGGAAGGGGCTTGCGGGTGTGCCGGAAAGTCGCTGCAATGGCAATATGCGGACTTTCGGTTATTATTCGCGCAGTTGATTAAAGATGTTGTGCTGGCCTTTCCCATTGAGAATTTTGGCAGGTTTAATCAATCTTCCAGGCTGGCTATTTTTTCAATTGCTTTAGCTTTATATGATGCTGATATTCATTATGCCAGAGATAAGAAACAAAATATTGGGCTATTGGGGACGAGCCTGGATGGGGCGCTTGTTTCAAATTTGGACTATTTTAAAGACTATGTTTTGGCGGGAAGAAAAATGGGACGGGGAAATCTTTTTATCTATACTTTACCCTCAAGCCCGTTGGCTGAAGCCGCAATCCATTTTGGTTTGCAAGGGCCGTTATTATATATGCGGTATTTAGAGCAGCCGGAAAAAAACTTGTTGATGCAGGCGGAATCAATAGTAGGAAATAAAGAGGCCAGCGCGATGTTAACAGTGGTTTTGAATTCTAATGAAGCCGCGGCTCATTTTGTTTTAACGGAGGAATAGTGAAAGTAAAACTTATTTACCCGAAATGGCCGAAATTAAAGAATCAGCCGGAGTTTAATCTGCCGCCGCATGGGCCGGTGTGTTTTGCCGCGGCCTTGCCTAAAGATATCGACTTGTCTTTTTGCGATGAAAATGTGGAGGAGTTAAGCTTTACTGATGAGGCGGATTTAATTTGTATGTCCGTGATGTTAACTTGCCAGATGCCGCGCGCTTGGGAGATTGCGGGCCGTTATCGGGCTATGGGCAAAAAGGTTATGTTCGGCGGGATTTCTACAATGTTGCATTACGAAGAAACGCTTAAACACGCGGATAGTGTTTTTCTGGGGGAGGCGGAAGGCCGCATGGAAGAAGTTATCCGGGATTTTCGAGAGGGCCGGCTGAAGAAGACTTATAATTTTCTCCATGATTTTCCCGATACGAAATTAATCGGCAGCGCCCGCAGAGATATTCTTAAACGCGAGCTTTACAATTTCCGCGGCGTGCAAATGGTGGACCTTGTGCACGCTTCCCGGGGGTGCCGCTTTAATTGTTTTCCATGTTGTACTCCGTATCTGGGGGGGTGTAAATTTCGTCCGCGGCCGCTGGAAAATGTAGTTAAAGAATTAGAAGGTATTGATAATAACCGTCTTTTCCTTGTAGATAATTCACTTTCACAGGATGATGAGTGGGAAAAGGCTCTTTTTCGGGCAATCGCGCCTCTTAAAAAGAAATGGGTGTCGCATCCGATCAAAGATGACGATGAAATTTTGGACCTTGCGGTAAAGGCCGGGTGTTGGTATGTCTACCAGGCGATTGTGGATACCTCTGACCATATTCGCAGGCGGGTAGCCCGTTTGAAAGAACGCGGCATTGGCGTGGAAGGCACAATAATTCTGGGGATGGATAATCACGATGAGGATTATATCAAGCGGCTGGTAGATTTTTTGCTTGAGATTAAACTTGACCTTGCAGAATTTACAATCCTTACTCCTTTTCCACATTCGCCGATTCGCCAGCAGTTGGAAAAAGAGGGCCGCATCCTGCATAATGATTGGATAAAGTATACCGGTGGTGAAGTGGTTTTTAAGCCCGCCCGGATGAGTGCCGGCGCGTTACAAGATATGTATGAATATGCCTGGAACACTTTTTACCGTGACTCAAGCAAGGAAGTAAAAATGGCAAAATTATATTTAAAAGTGATTGAAAAAGAGAAGGATGACGGTACATACCGCAGGCCGCGCTTAAACTCTGAGCGCCGCTGGGCTAGGACTAAAAAAGAAGGTGTAGTGTGAAGGTTCTGCTTATTTCCTCAAATATTGCGCATACTCCATATTCTGTATATCCGCTTGGCTTGAGTATGGTTGCTGCCGGGCTGCATAATGCGGGGCATGAGGTTAAACAGTTTGATTTTTTGGCCAGCGGCAGGTCTATAGAAGCGCTGCGGCAAGAGGTGCGTGAATTTTGTCCAGATACGATCGGGATATCTATCCGTAATATTGATAATGTTAACCTTATGAATGAGCAGCGTTATCTTGACGCGGTAAAAGAAATTGTTAGAGAGATCCGCACAGTCAGCCAGGGAAAAATAGTTTTAGGAGGATCGGGCTTTTCCATTATGCCGGAGGCGATATTGCGTGAAACAGGGGCTGACTTTGGCATTGTCGGAGAGGGAGAAGCGTTATTTGCCGATTTTGTGGAGAATGCCGGGCAGGGAAAGTATCCAGAGGCGAGAATACTGCGCTCGCCTACGAGGCTGGCTACCGGACACATACCGTCGGCATTGTATGACAGCCGGATTATGGAGTTTTACTTAAAGAGCGGGAATGTGGCTTCGGTTCAGACTAAACGCGGCTGTATCCACGCGTGCGTGTATTGTTCTTATCCGTTTCTTGAAGGGAACCAATTGCGCACCCGTAAGCCCGAAGCTGTGGTAGATGATCTTGAAACCTTAATTAATACACATACAGCAAAGTATATTTTTTTTACAGATTCAGTTTTTAATGATACCCGAGGGAATTATCTGGAAGTTTTAAAGGAGATGAAGAAAAGAGGGATAATTATTCCGTGGACAGCCTTTTTTAAACCCGAGGGGCTTACAGGGGAAAGTATTTCTTTAATGAAAGAAACCGGCTTGAAGGCTGCTGAAATTGGAGCGGACGCGTCTTCTGATATTACACTGCGGGGTATGAGTAAATCTTTTACTTTTAATGATGTTATTGCCTGCAATGATTTATTCTCGCAATACGACGTAGCCACCGCGCATTATTTTATGTTTGGCTGCCCCGGAGAAACTAAAGAGACTGTCCTGGAAGGGATAGAGAATATCAAGAACCTGAAGAAAACTGTGTCTTTTATTTTTATGGGGATTCGAATCTTGCCTTCCACGCCTTTGGCGCGCATAGCGGAAAAAGAGGGGATTATTTCTTGCGGCCAGGATTTGTTGGAGCCGGTGTATTATATCTCTTCGAATATTGAGCGCGCGTGGTTGGAAGAAACGTTGACCGCGGCCTTTGCCGGAATCCGTAATTGCGTATTTCCACCGGATGTTCTTGATAACAGTTTGGCATTTTTGCACAAATTAGGGTATTCTGGTTCGCTTTGGGATATGCTAATTCCGGGCAAAGCCAAGCGTAACCGTAAGTTAAAGAATGTTACAAATGAAGCCCATTGATATGTCGCGTATTTGGGGAGTTATTCCTACTTTTAATAATAAGGATACTGTTTTTGATGTTGCCTGTAAGTGCCGGGAGCGGCTGCGCAATGTTTGTGTAGTTGACGACGGATCGACAGACGCGGATATAGAAAAATTATTCTTAGGCACGGATATTATTGTTTTGAAGCACGGGAAAAATCTGGGTAAAGGCAAGGTTATTCGTACTGCCTTAGAGTATATCTCTAACGCGGGCGCGGAGTGGATGATTACCATTGATGCCGATGGCCAGCATTATCCTGAAGATATTGCGCGTTTTATTCCCTTACTTAGCCAGAATCCCGGAGCTATTATTGTTGGTGTTCGTGATTTTAGTTCGCCGAATATTCCGGGAAGAAGCCGTTTTGGGCGCGCATTCTCAAATTTCTGGTTACGCTTGGAAACCGGCCAGTCTATTCAAGATTCACAGAGCGGTTTTCGCGCCTATCCTGTGAAATATCTTTCTTTGATGAAAACGGGCGGCAAGTATTATGATTTTGAAATTGAGGTACTCACGCGCGCTGCCTGGTCTGGGCTGGAATTAAAGCAAGTTCCAATTAACGTATTTTATCCTTCGGCTGCAATGCGTGTAAGCAGTTTCAAGCCTTTTCTGGATAATCTGCGTATTAGCCTTATGCATACTCGATTAGTAGGCAGAAGGCTAGTGCCGTTACCGTATCCAAAACTTATCAGGCTGGAAATTGCCGAAAGTACAATTAGTTTGCTTAAGCATCCGCTAAAACTGCTTAAGATTTTGCTCAAGGAGAACGCCACGCCTTTAGGTTTAGCGGTATCTGCCGGCGTGGGCATGTTCCTGGGGGTACTTCCTTTGGTTTCTGTGCATATCCTTGTAGTTATTTATGTGACAAGCCGATTGTACCTTAATAAAATTATGGCGCTCGGAGTGCAGAATCTGTGTATGCCGCCTTTTGTTCCGGGAGCTTGTATTGAATTGGGGCATTTTATGCTTTATAAGCGCTGGTTGGCCGATATTACCTGGAAAACAATATTCGGAGAAATACCAAAAAGGTTGTGGGAATGGCTGCTGGGTTCTCTTGTTTTGGCGCCGGTTTTAGGAATTATTGTCGGGTTAATAGTATTTTTTGCAAGCCGGGCAATTCAAGAAAAATCTGATATGTATGCGCACAAATAACGCGGCGCCTAAAATTATTGTTAAGAAAAGAGGCAATGCCTTCGGGTTTTGGTTTTTTCGTTCTTTTTTAAAAGTATTTGGCTTGCGTGGCGCCTATGGCTTTTTATACATTATCTGTTTGCAGTATCTTTTATTTGACCGCCAGGCTGTCAGCGGAGCTTTGGCCTATTTAAAAAGAAGATTCGCGGGGAGTGGTTTTTTACGCTTGCGGTTTTATGTTTATAGTTTGTTTGTCAGCCAGGGAAAACAGCTTATTGACCGATATGCCGCGGTTTCCGGCAACGCGCTTTTTGATATTACTCTAAAGGGCGCGGAAGGGCTGGGGGAACTGTTGCGCGGCAGGCAGCAAGGGTTTATTTTATTAACCGCGCACGTGGGTAATTGGCAGGTAGCGTTAACAACCTTAAAAAAATTAAATCGGAGAGTGCATCTGGTAATGCGTCCGGAAGATAATAAAGCAGTAGAGAGTTCTTTGCATATAAGCAAAGAAAATGATTTTATTCGCGTTATATCACCTGAAGCCGAACTTGACGGTATACTTCAAATTATGAAAGCGCTTAAAGCGGGAGACGTAGTTTCGATTATGGGTGATCGTAAATATAATTTTGAGGCGCTGGGGGTGTCTTTTCTTAAAGGCCAGGCATATTTTCCATATGGGGCGTTTGTAATTGCCGCTGCGGCGAATTGTCCGGTAGTTGTATTGTTGTCCGCTAAGCTTTCGTATAAAAAATATCTTGTTGATGTAAGCAACGTTTTGTATCCGCGTTATAGCGGCTTTGCCGGTAAACAGGAACAATTGCGCGTTTTTGTGCAGCAATTTGCCACAATTCTGGACACGTATACTCAAGAGTATCCGTACCAGTGTTTTTTATTTCATGATATTTGGAAAAACTAATGAGGAGGAATTGATGGAAGAAAAAAAGGAATTAGAGTTAGCGCAAATTCGCGCGAAATTAAAAGAGCTTTTGGTTACCAGCTTGTCTCTTGAAGATGTGAAGCCGGCGGACATAAAGGATGATGAGATACTTTTTGGGGAGGGATTGGGGCTGGATTCTTTGGACGCGGTTGAAATTGTCGTGCTTTTACAGAGAAATTTTGGCCTGGAGGTAAAAGATATGAATGAGGGCAAAAAAATATTTTATTCAGTAGATACGCTGGCTAGATATGTTTTGGAAAATAGGAAGAAATAATTATGGCAGGCGATAGTGTCGTTATTTCCGGTATGGGGGTGATTTCAGCTTGTGGCAATAATATCAGCGAAACGCTGGATACTTTCGCATCGGGCCGAAGAAATGGCGGAAGCGTGTCTGTATTTCAAAACGGCTTGAATTATCCGGTATTTGAAGTTAAGGATTTTACAGGTAAAAATGTAAATAAAATGCGTACTCTGGAACTTGCTTTTGTCGCGGTTCAACAGGCAATAGAAGAAAGCGGGCTAATCCATGCGTTGCATGATTTTCGTGTTGGTGTCTGTCTTGGCACTACGGTAGCTAGCCAGTTAAACGATACGGATTTTTATAAAACATATAGAGAAACGGCAAGCGCTCCTATGTATTCCGTAAACCGGTATTTGAAAGGTAATTTAGCTCTGGCTGTAGCGGAGAAGATTGGCGCGCGGGGCCCGTGTTGCACCGTCGTAAATGCCTGTTCTTCCGGCACAGATGCTATTGGTGTTGGTTTATCGTGGCTGCGGGCTGACTTTTGCGATATAGTGATTTGCGGCGGAGCGGATGAATTAAATCGTGTTCCTTTATGCGGTTTTGGTTCTTTGGGGGTGGTAAGTGAATCTTTGTGTAAACCTTTTGATAAAGAGCGTTCAGGATTAAATTTAGGCGAAGGCGCCGGGGTAATTGTTATAGAAAAAAAAGAGGTTTGCCAAAAACGGGGTAAAAAAGCGCGACTGTTTCTTCAAGGTTACGGATTAGCCGCGGATGCCTATCATTTAACCGCGCCTAGGCCTGATGGCAGCGGTTTGGAGGCTGCGTTGGCACGGGCTTTGTCTGAGGCTGGGGTTAAGAAGCCGGTTGATATATCGTTTATTAATGCCCATGGCACTGCAACAAAGGATAATGATAAGGTTGAAGGCAAGGTTTTAGCTAAAATTTTTGGCGCAAAAATCAAATTTCTTTCCACGAAAGGTTTTACCGGGCATACTTTAGGCGCTGCCGGAGGGTTAGAAGCGGTTTTTACGGGATTAGGCTTGCGCGAAGGATGGATTCCAGCCAATGCCGGTTTTGTTAATATAGATGATGAGATCGGCATCGCGCCGGTGAATCAAAAAACAGAAATCAAAGGAAATTACGCGGTATCTACGTCTCTGGCATTTGGCGGGAACAACGCCGCGTTGGTAATCTCGAGGAATTAGATGCATATTGCCGGTATTGGAATTATATTTAATCGCGGACGTGGCTTAGAAAACCTGGATAAGGCTTTGCAAGAAGGCTGGAGAAAACCTTATCCGGTGTATCGGGTGCCGGTTGAAGCGCTCACTGATAAAAATGTTTTAAAAGATGCCCGCCGGGCAGATGATTTGACTAAGATGGCGGTTTTGGCTGCTTATGACGCGTTTACGGACAGCGGATTGGGGCTTGAGGCGAAAAAAACTTTAGGTATAATTATCTCTACGGCATTTGGGCCGCATGTTACTACCTTTCGTTTTCTCGATGATATTCTCAATTATGGAGACGCCAATGTGTCTCCCACAATATTTTCCCATTCCGTGCATAATGCCGCGGCATCGTATATTTCCCTTCTTCTGCAAAGCCGAGGCCCGACACTCACAATAACTCAATTCGCGAAATCTTTCCAGCAGTCAATTATACTTGCGGAGTCTTGGATTAAAGAAGGAAGGTGTGACTATATTTTGGTTGGCAGCGTGGACCAGTGCGGTAAAGTGATGGAATATATTTGCAGCCAGAAGCTTGTCCTTGCCGATGACGGTATTATCAGGCCGTTTCTTTTTTCTGACACTCCGGCGGCTGTCCCCGGGGAAGGCAGCGTGTTTTTTTTACTGACGAATAAAGAGGTCCCCAAAAAATACGCCGCGATTTCAGCTTTTCCCGAGGCACGCGCTAACCGGCCAGATATGTATCTTCTTGATTGCGACGGCATGTATGGCAGCGAAGAAACATACCTAGAGGCCTGCCGGACTAAGCCTCTAGTTTCCAGTTATACGCCGATTTTCGGCAGCATGCTTACTGTGAGCAGTTTTAGTTGCGCCGTCGCCGCCCTTATGTTACGAAATCAACAACATTATGCCGCGCCCGTGCAAGATAATCCGCATGGCTTGAATATTTGCAGGACGAAGCAGTCTGCTGCAATAAAAAGTATTAGCTGTATTCGCTATGGTTGCAATAACGAAAGGATCGAATCGTTCTTATATTGTCGTAATTAAAACAGCGGTATATCAAAAAAGGGGGGGGAGGAAGATGAGAAATTGTGTGATTCTTGCGGCAATGGTTTTGTTTCTTAGCGGGTGCGCGGTGAACCAGGGGATTTTGCTTAAATATACGCCTGAGGCTCATGAGAAGATAATTTCAAATCATACGGTTACTTTAGATGTGATTGATGCTCGCGCGTATATAAAAGATCAAAGTAAGCCAGCTTCTTATATCGGCCATTTTCGGGGGGGATATGGAAATACCTTTAATGCGTATACAGTTGGCAAAGTTGCTTTAGCCCAACAATTTTCCGAAAGTATTTTAAGTGAGCTGAAAGTTTTAGGATTTGAAACGCGTGATACCGCGGGTGACCGAAAGATAAAAGTTGAAATTCTTGACTATAATTTTGACGCTTATATTAATGGTAGATTCTGGTATGACATAAAAGTAACGGTTTTAGACAGTAATAATAGTGTATTGTCAGAAAGTGTGTTTAAGGAAACGCATGCTATCAAAGGCAGTGTGATGATGGGGCCGATGGGTGCTTTTAAAAGAGAGGTACCGGTTATGCAGCAGCAGCTGATAAAGAAGATGATCAGGGATAATCAAAAACTAATGCAAGCGTTAAGTTAGATATTTATTTAAATTTATCAAAGGCTAGGTGATTATATGTTTCTAGGAAACGCAAATCAAATCGAAAACAAACTTATAAGCCGGTTGTCTTCCATTTTATCTGTTGATTCTACAACGCTAAAACCAGAGCTGCCTTTACATGCTTTGGGAGTCGATTCTTTAAGTTTCGTGGAACTTTTGGTTTTCATCGAGAAGGAATTTAAGGTTAAACTTATGGAGTCGGGCATGACAAAGGATGATTTCAGTACTATTCGTTCATTGGCAAAGTGCATCAGTAAGGCAAAAGTATGAAACGTTATTTAACTGGTATTGATTGGGTAATTAACTCGTTAGATTATATCGGTAAGACTCAATCCGGGGTAGGCAACATTTCTCAAGTTGTATTGGAACTGCGGGGCAGCCTTGAGGAAAAAATTCTTTTGGAGGCCTTAGAAGAATTCCTAAGGAAATTCCCGCTTCTCAATGGCCTGTCTTCGCGCGCCATTAATTTGTGCCCTTACTGGAAGATTTTTCCTCAAAAGAAAACGCGGCCTCATAGAATAAATGTGACGCGCCTTGATGATGGCGCGGATCCTTTTATGCTATTTGAGTTACAGTTGAATGAGCCTTTTAAGGATAAGAGAGAACACCTGGTTTTTAATTTTGTTCAGGCGGGTCAGAGAAGTTTTTTAGGCATGGTTTTTGATCATCGCATTCTTGACGCAAGAGGAGCTGAAGCCTTGCTGGATCTTTTTCAAACCTATTATCGAAAAGAGCCGTTTCCCCAGATTGCCTTTAAAGAATCTTCTCATTTGGACCGTTGGAAAGAGAAATTCAAAGCAGGCAGGCAGGTGAACAGAGCATTTCTGGATTTTACAAGAAACACACCCCGGACATTTTTAACGCTTCTGCATACGCGTAAATGTAAATTTAAAGCCGTTCATTTCGATGCTGTTCAGTCTGCGCGTTTTACCGATAACGCGTACGCTCAAGCCGGTTATCTTATGCTTATGCCGTATGCCTTGGCAAAGAGCGTAGAAATTATGCACCGTGTTTTTGAAGCCAGAAATATTCCCGGCAAAACTTATCTTATCCCTGTTTCTATAGATGCCCGTCCGCCTGAGGCAGTGCACAGGCAGTTATTTTTTAATCATGTTTCATTCTTCTTTTTTAAGATTGAGGCGGATATTGTTGCGCGTTTTCCTCTTCTTTTAGCAAGCATAAAAGAGCAAATGTATGAACAGGTCAAGTCAGGGTTGCCTGAGGCATTGAAAAACGCGAGTTATCTTTTGCGCATCGCGCCACTGCCGTTAACTAATTTTTTTCTTCAGTGTATGTCAAAAAAGAAAGTTGCTTCTTTTTCTTTTTCTTTCGTGGGCACTGCCTATAGCTCTCAGAAATTTATGGAAATGGATGTGGAAAACATTGTCCATCTTCCCCGGGTTCCGAACCCTCCCGGAGTAGGTATATTTTTCAACCGGTTCAATGGCAGGATGAACGCGGCTTTTTCGTATTTTGATGGGCTGCTTAGTGATAATGAAGCCAGGCAGATTACCGCCGGCCTTGACGCTTTGGGCAATAATGGTTAAAGAAATAAACTGTGATATTTTAGTGGTTGGCGCCGGGCTTTCCGGATTGGCAGCGTCAGTAGCCGCTTCAGAAAAAGGCGCTAAGGTTGTTTTGCTGGAGAGGAATAGTTTTTTGGGCGGAACAGTGATTGCCGGAATGCACCGTTATCTTTGCGGTTTGTATGGCAATACAGCGTCAAGGACAATTAACGGTGGTATAGCTCGTAAGCTCATTCTTAGTTTAAGAAAACAAAGTAAAATCAATAGGCCTTTACGCCTGGGGAAGGTGTATACTTTTGCTTTTAGAAATAAAGATTTGAAAGTTTGTTTGCAGGCGCTGGTAAAAAATAAAATAAATCTTAAAGTAATTTTAAATAGTCAGGCGTTTGCAGTAAAACGGCAGCGGGGACTAATAAGTGAAGTTTTGGCTAAAGGAAGGAGAATGGTTTTTACTATCCGGCCTAAGGTGGTGATTGATGCCAGCGGGGAAGGCGTTATTATCCAATTAAGCGAGGCAGGATATAGATTAACTCCTTCTTCTCAACGCCAGCTTGCGGGTTTTAGTTTCCGGTTAAAGAATATAAAGCAGAGAAACGGGTTATTGCCTATAAAAGTACCATATTATATAAAATTTGCTTCGTATATACCGTTGGATAATTGTGGTGAAGGCATAGTCCGTTTGAATGTTCCCGGTTGCCGGAATTTCCTTGAAATGAGAGAAGAAGCGCAAGAAAAGTTCTTTTATTTGCGTAAAGTGTTGCCTGAATTTCAATTCGCGGATATCGTTGAATTTTCTCCATACATAATAGAACGCGAAGGTATTTGTTTAGAGGGACAATACACTTTAACAGAGACAGATGTCTTGAGAGCAAGAAAATTTAAGGATGGGGTAGTAAGAAATTGTTGGCCGGTAGAGATATGGGATCAAAAAAAAGGGCCTCTGTATAAATATCTGAAATCCGGTAACTATTATGAAATCCCCTCGCGTTGCCTTAAATCAAAAAATATTGTGAATCTTTTTGCGACCGGCCGGTGTATTTCCGTTACTCACGAGGCATTAGGCTCAACCAGGGTCGCGGGAACTTGTATATCTTTAGGAGAGCAGGCTGGGTTAGCTGCTGTGAAATTATGCGCATCTTATTAATAAAACCATACCCGGAGCTTTTAATCGCGCGCAGGCTGCAGGAAGGTTTTTTGCATCTTGAGCCGTTGGAGTTAGAGATTGTTGCAGGGGGTATTCCAGTGGAGGATGAGGCCAGGATTCTTGACTTAAGCTTGGAAAAGCAGCCACAGGAAGTTTTTTCTAAATTTCTTAAAGAGTGGTTGCCGGATCTGGTAGGTTTTGGCGGATATAGTTCTAATGTGCAAGTGGTAAAGTATTTAGCCGGGATCGCTAAAAAGATACATCCGGGAGTTATTGTTGTGGTTGGCGGTATTCATGCCACGCTTTTACCAGGTGATTTCGCCATAAAAGATATCGATATTATTGTAAGGGGAGAAGGCGGTATAGTTTTAAGCGAGATTGTGCGCAGGTTTAAGAATAATGAACTTTTATTTTTTGACACTCGCGCGCTTTCCCCGCAAGACCCGGAATTTTTCCAGAAAGTTAAACTTGCTCCTCCGGTCTATCCTAAACCTGAAGAGATACCTTTACCGCGCCGGGAATTAGTGGAACGCTCGCGCTATTTTTGCGTGTGGACCTCTAGTGATACAGGACGGTTAAAGACGATGTTCCCGCGGGTAGCGTCGCTTAGGACATCCATTGGCTGCGCTTTTTCCTGTTCTTTTTGTGTTATCCCGTATCTTATGGGAGGTAAATATTTGCAGCGAGATCCGAAAGATGTGGTAGCGGAGATAGCCGGAATTAAAGAGGATTATATTTATTTCGTAGATGATGAAATGTTTCTTAATGTGGAACGCGCCAGGCGAATTGCTGAATTATTGCTTGAACGCGGTATAAAGAAAAAATATATCAGTTGGGCGCGCAGCGACACTATAGCGCGTCATCCTGAAGTATTCCGGCTTTGGAAAAAAGCGGGGTTGGATACCGTTTATGTAGGGTTAGAGTCCATGGATGAATCTAAACTTGATGAGTATAAAAAGCGGCTTCCGGTAGAAACAAATCGGCGGGCAATCGCTATATTGCGTGAGATAGGCATTGTTCTTCATGCCGCGTTTATTGTTCACCCTGATTTTAGCGTTGATGATTTTCGGCGCTTGGAAAAAGAAGTATTGGATATTTGTCCGGCGGAAGTAACATTTACAGTGCTTTCTCCCTCTCCGGCAACGCAATTCTGGCAAGAGCATAAACATAGATTTATTTGCGAGCCATACCGTTTCTATGACTGTATGCATTCAATATTGCCGACCAATTTGCCGTTGAAAAGATTTTATCAGCATTTTAGCCGCTTGAACCATCTTGCTTTGCGAAACAATCCTTTAAGGAGGAACAATATAAAGATTCCTTTGCGGGATTTAATACGGGCTATTTACTATGGGACCAGATATATCATTGCTTTACAATTGATTTATCGTGATTATTTGTCTGTACAGGAAAAAAATGAAAAACATCGTTAGTGTTATAGAATCAGAAATAAAAGGTTGTGTCGGCAAATCGGCTTTTGTCGATGGAAAACGCAGCATTACTTATGCTGATTTATTAGCTAGCGCCGGACAAGTTAGTGATGAGTTGAAAAAAAATTCCGTTAAGAGAGGGATGCGCGTAGCTCTTCTTTGCGAGGATAGTATTGAGTATGTGATTTTATGTTTGGCGGTCCTGCGGCTATCCGCGGTAATTGTTCCTGTTCCTTTTATTTCTTCGAGAGAAGAGATAGATTCGATATTGAAGGAAGTAAAGGTTAACTTTCTGATTTTTGAGAAAGGGCCTTATGTTTTTTTAAAGGTTAAACGCCTGAAAATTAAGCCAGGCTTGAATAAGGAATTTTTTATTTTTTCGCGGGCCTCTGCCGGCAATCCGCCGCGAGAGTTTTTTAATCTGAATCCTGCTTTTATACGTTTTTCTTCCGGCACTACCGGAGCTCGTAAAGGCGTGATTATCTCTCATGAGGCTATAATCCAAAGGACTGGTGCGGCTGATAAAGGCTTGCGTGTAACTAGAGATGATACTATCCTCTGGGTGCTTTCAATGAGTTTTCATTTTGTAGTAACGATACTTCTTTTTTTGCGCCGCGGGGCAACGGTTATTTTGGCGGGGTATTCTTTCCCGGAAAGTTTGCTTACCGCGCTTAAAGAACATAAACCCAGCTTTATTTATGCTTCTCCATTGCATTATCATTTGCTTTCCAGGTTAGAGACTGTTACTTGTGAAGAGTTATCATCCGTGCGAATTGCGGTATCTACTACTGTTGAGCTTCCTCTTGTGATAGCCAAAATGTTTCGCGCTAAATTTGGTTTTGAGCTTAGCCAAGCCTACGGAATTATTGAAGTCGGACTGCCCTTTATTAATATGTCAGGCGCTGTTTCTAAACGATGTTCTGTGGGCAAAATCCTTCCCGGTTATCAGGTAAAAATTATTAATCAAGATAGTTCGCGCTCCGGAGAAATTTGCCTGAAGGGACAGGGTTTTTTTTCTGCTTATTTTTCGCCATGGAAGAGCGCGCAAGAGGTTTTGTGTAGAGGTTGGTTTAATACCGGAGACATCGGCAAAATTGATAATGATGGATTTCTATTTATCTTAGGCCGCGCTAAGAATGTTATAAATTTCAATGGTATGAAGATATTTCCTTCTGAAGTAGAGTTGGTACTTAAACGGTATCCGCTTATACAGGAATCAAAGGTCTACGCAGTATCTCATCCTGAATATGGGGATCTTCCAATGGCCGATATCGTGTTGCGCAAAGGACAAGAAAATAGCTTTGACGAGCAATCCTTACGTGCGTTTTGTTACCGGCATTTGGCTAAGTATAAAGTACCTAAAGGCTTTCGCTGTGTGGAGAGGCTGGAACAGACCGCAAGCGGAAAGTTAAGGCGAGCAGGATAGTTTTAGATGTTTTTAGAAGTAATAACTATTGACTTTTAGCGGCTAATTATTATAATGATAGGATACTTATCTATAAGGAGAAAATACAAGAAAATCGCGCTACTAACGACAGTAAAATTTTCAGTGGTTAGTAGACTTAATTAAGAGGGGCCTACACCATGAAATTAGTTTGGATTTTTATCGCGGCCATAGGTTTATTTATTTTAACCGCTGTTGCTTTAAACACAGGGCGAATTGCCATGTTAGCCGTGGATTCTAATCAAGTCGGCAAAGAGTTGATCAATTCGAATCTTTATCTGGCAAATTCTAATAAACTTTTATCTGAAGAGATAGTAGCTTTAAGAAAACAGATCATTGAATTAAGCAATAAAGTTCCCAACAAATAATATTCATCCCGTTAATATTCTAACGGGATTACCTAAGAAAGGGGGGGCAAGAATGAAAAGAGGTATTATAGCAGTAGCTTTTTGTTTGTTAGCTTCAGTGTTATTGTCAGGTTGCGCGACACCATATCCTTATGGGGCATTTTATACTGAAATTAAAGCTCCAGTGGCTATCGGGCAAGGCGATTTAGCTTATAGTAAAGTTGGGACGTCAAAATCCACATCAATTCTTGGTTTAGTCGCAACAGGGGACGGCAGCATAAAAGCGGCAGCTGCTAATGGTGGAATTAACAGAGTTAAATATGTAGAATATAGCGCTAAAAACATCATCGGCATCTATGGTGAATATATTACAACCGTTTACGGTGACTAATATTATGGTGTAGGCAGGTAATTGTATGCCTACTAACCACTGAAAATCGTAAAAAGTTATCGGTAGAGGCGATTTTCTTGAAAGCTTCAGGCGTCATGTTTATACCTGCTCCACCTGCGCGGTGGAATAATTCCACCGCGCAGGTGGAGCGGGCAAAAATAGTTTCATGTATAGGTTGAAGGGAAGGCTGTGTGAATCAGCCGCGGTCCCGCCGCTGTAATCCACACCCCTCTGATAGGGGGAATCATTTTAGCAACTGTAGGCCACTATTCTTCGGGTGATAAGGAATGGGAAGGCAGCTAAAAAGAGTGGAAAGCCAGAAGACCTGCCTGTGCATATCGCAGACGGCATTTATCATTATGCCTTAATGCCTCGTGGATAATGGGCCAGAGTAATATTTGGGTGCAACCCGGCAATCGCGCGTTTCAGCGCTGTTCCGGTTTTTTATTTTTATAATGATAGAAAGGGCATATCAAATTCCTCGCAATCAGATAGAATCACAGTATATATCTTTTCCGGATAGGCGGGGTTTTCTAACCCCGCCGCGAAAATGTCGGGACAGGAATGTCCCGGCTATCCAAAAGAAAGGCGCGTTACTAGGCAGTTTGAATGGCATAATGTTAGTTTTGATATTTGTACTTAGCCATTTGCTGTTTAATCTACCCGTTTCATTTGCCGTTGAGCATAAGCCGCGTTATATTTCTTTGGCGCCTTCGACTACAGAAATATTATTCGCGCTGGGGCTAAACGAAGAAATCGTAGGCGTAAGCTCTTATTGTAATTACCCTCGGGAAGCGAAAAGTAAAGCGCAGGTGGGTGATTTTAGCAGCCCAAACATTGAAAAGATATTATCTTTGCGCCCGGATTATGTTTTTTGCACCGGATTAGAGCAGGCTCCCGCGGTTATTGAACTAAAGCGCCAAAATTTAAAGGTTTATGTGGGAGACCCTAAAGATGTGCGGGAATTGCTTGAGTCTATCAGGGAAATAGGCGGGATTATTAATAAAGAAAAAGAAGCTGCCGGGCTAACAGCTAATATGGAAAGTCAGATCAGCGAGATAACTTCCCGGGTAAAATTAATTCCCGGGGATAAGAAGATAAAGGTATTTCTTGAGATTTGGCATGATCCTTTGATCACCGCGGGGAACGGGTCTTTTGTTGATCATTTGATTACGTTGGCGGGAGGCATTAATATCGCGGCCGATACTAAACGGCCGTATAGTATTTTTAGCCCGGAAGAAGTGATTAAACGTAATCCCGATTGTATAATTATGGCATATATGAATAGTAAAAGCGCGTCTAAGCTGGCCGGGCAGCGTTTTGGGTGGCAGGGGATAAACGCGGTAAAGAATAACCGCGTTTACGATGATATTGATTCTGATTTATTATTGCGCCCCGGGCCGCGCGTAGTCCAGGGGTTACAGCAGCTTTATAACAGGATGTATCAATAAAATGGGGCTTATCCTAAAAAAAAAGGTTTTTGTTTTGTTTTTGATTTTGATTTTTGCCGCGCTGATAGGGGTAATTAAAGGCTCAGTGAATATTCCTTTTTATGAGCTGTTGCAAAAAGATAATCAGCCCATTTTTTATTTAAGGTTTTTTCGCGTTTTAATGGCGATCATTGCCGGATGCGGGTTAGCCGTTTCCGGGATAGCTCTCCAGGCCATCTTAAGGAATTCACTTGCTGAGCCGTATCTTTTGGGTACTTCCAGCGGAGCCGGATTGGGAGCTGTTGTGGCTATAGTTATCGGGATATCCGGGATTTATCTTCCGATGTCGGCATTTATTGGCGCGATTTTAAGCGTTATTCTGGTGTATAATCTTGCCAGGCAGAATAATAAAATATCTGAACAATCATTGATACTTTCCGGAGTGATAGTTTCAGTCGGATTATCCGCGGTTATTGTTTTTTTAATTTCCATTACCGGCAATGAGTCTTTGCATAGCATCGCTTGGTGGCTCTGGGGAAGTTTCCAAGTCTATGATATAAAACTTATTACATTGGTCTTGTTGATAGTATTGTTTGGCGTATCGGTAATTTATGTTTTTTCGCAGGATTTAAACGCCATAAGCATTGGAGAGGAAGAAGCGGCGCATCTGGGCATAGACGTGGAAAACGTAAAAAGAATTTTGATCGTGGTGACTTCTCTTATTACCGCCAGTATAGTTTGTATCTGCGGAATAATCGGTTTTGTCGGCTTAATGATACCTCATATGATGCGTTTGGTTGTCGGGCCTAATCATAGAGCGCTTATTCCTGTTACTTGTTTGGCCGCGGCTATATTTATGGTAATATGCGATATCCTGTCGCGCGTGGTTTTTCCGCCGGTTGAGATCCCTATTGGGGTTATAACGGCTATTTTGGGAGCGCCGATATTTATTATTCTGATGAAACGAAAACAAAGAGTCGGGAATTAGAAACTCGAAGCTTAAACTATAATGAATTCTTTACTAACGATAAATAATCTCAGTGGCGGGTACAACAAACAGCGAATAATAAAAAATATTTCTTTAGAAATAAAAAAAGGCGATTTTTTGGGGATTATCGGGCCTAATGGTTCAGGTAAGACTACTTTATTGCGCTTGCTCAGCCGCGTCTTGCCTCCTCAAGAGGGCATGATCCTGTTTTTAGGCCAGGATATTTTTAAACTGGATTTGAAGTCATTTTGCCAGAAAACCGCTTTTGTTTCTCAGGATACAGTTATTAATTTCGCGTTTACCGTTTCCGAGATTGTCCTTTTAGGCAGGATCCCTCATCTGAAACGGCTGCAATCTGAAACTAAATTGGATCGCAAAAAAGCGGATGATAGCATGGTTTTGACCGATACTTTAGTTTTAAAGCAAAAAATGATTGATGAACTAAGCGCGGGGGAGCGGCAGCGCGTGATGATAGCTAAAGCATTGGCGCAAGAGCCTGTTTTATTGTTTTTAGACGAACCGACTTCGCATTTGGATATCGGCCATCAGATACAAATATTGGATTTGTTGAAGAAATTAAATAAAGAATCAGGGCTTACTATAGTTATGGTTTTACACGATTTAAATTTAGCCAGCGAATATTGCAATAGGATACTTTTGCTTGCCGAAGGCAAGGTTTTTAAAGAAGGCCCTCCGGAAGAGGTTTTGACTTACCAGAATATCGAACAGGTTTACAAAACGGTGGTGCTGGTAAAAAATAATCCGATTAATAAGAAACCGTATGTGGTTTTGGTTTCGGGGAGTAATGAGTGATGGCGACACGATTGATTTTAATACGGCATGGGCAAACCGCGTGGAATTTGGAAAAACGTTATTGTGGTTTTGTGGATATAGGTTTGAACGAACAAGGCATTAATCAAGCTAAATGTTTATCAACGCGCCTGGCAGCTTTTGGAATCCAAAAGGTTTATTCCAGTGACAGGGTACGGGCGATACAAACCGCGCAGATAGCGCTTAATGACTGTTGTTTGGAAAAAAATCCTGATTTACGGGAAATACATTTTGGTGTTTTTGAAGGGTTGACCTATAAGGAAATTATGCGGAAATACCCTGAAATTTACATAAAATGGGTTGAGAATCCTTATAGCGTGGTTATTCCCGAAGGTGAGGATTTACGTGATTTTAAAACGCGGGTTATCAACGCGTTTACTGATATTGCTTCTTTAAACCCGGATAAAACAGTGGCGGTATTCAGCCATGGCGGAGTGATCAGTATATTTGTAAATGATATTTTAAAAACGAACGACTTTTGGGATAAAATACCGCACTCAACCAGCGTTACGGTGGTTGAATATGAGCGCGGGCAGGCTAAAATCAGTGCTTTCAATGATACATCTCATTTATGGGTAAAATAACATTTATTTTAGGCGGGGCAAGAAGCGGAAAAAGCACACATGCCCTGGATTTAGCTAAGAAACGCGCGGGAAAAACTGTTTTTATCGCTACCTGCCAGGCATTGGATAAGGAAATGGAACAGCGCATTGAATTACATAAAAAAGCGCGCCCCGCGGCTTGGCAGACTTTTGAAGCGCCGTATGACATTTCAAAAGTGTTGAAAAAAATCGGAGATAAATGTGATTGTATTATTATAGATTGTTTGACATTGCTGGTTTCAAACCTGATGTTAGCGAAAAATAAATTTGATGCTATTGAAGCCAATATTAACAAGGTTATCTCCTATCTTCAAAAAACTAAAAGTACGTCTATAATTGTATCAAATGAAGTAGGTTTGGGGATAGTTCCGGCAAACCGCCTGGCGAGAAATTTCAGGGATATAGCGGGTTCGGTAAACCGGATTGTCGCCAGTCAGGCGGATGAAGTTTTGTTTATGGTTTCTGGAATACCGGTAATAATTAAATCCAAATCTAAAAGCGCAAAATTCAAAGCGCAAAATTCCTGCCTGCCGGTAGGCAGGCAAAATAAAAAGCTTGAATTTTAAATATCAAATTATAAAGTTAATTTCTTAAATTTTGTTATTGTAATTTTAAAATTATTTTGTGTATTTGAATTTTAAATTTTTAATTTATCAGTATAAAGGAGGAATAAGCATGCGCACGATTGATGAAGTTGTCTATAGTATTTCCGGGCTTGATTATAAACTTATGGAAAAAGCCCAAGCCCATTTGAATAACCTTACAAAGCCGCAGGATAGTTTGGGTAAACTGGAAGATGTCGCTGAACTTATTGTGGGCATGACCAGAAAAGAAAGGCCTGATTTAGAGCATAAAGTTATCTTTACTCTTGCCGCGGACCATGGTGTCGCGGCGGAAAAAGTAAGCGCTTTTCCTCAAGAGGTTACGGCGCAGATGGTCTATAATTTTTTAAGAGGGGGTGCCGCGATAAATGTTTTAGCAAAACATATCGGCGCGCGGGTTGTCATCGTGGATATGGGGGTTGCTGTTGATGTAGGGCCGCATCCGAAACTTTTGTTGCGAAAAATCAGGCACGGCACTAAAAATATAGCTATAACCAGCGCGATGACAAGGGATGAAGCGGTAAAAACAATAGAAACGGGGATTGATATTTTTGATAATGAATTTAAGGCGGGTATTAATATTATCGGGACCGGAGAAATGGGGATAGCTAATACAACCGCTTCAACCGCTATAGCCGCTGTTTTTACCGGCAGGAAAGCGGAAGAATTAACCGGCAGAGGCACGGGAATCGATGATGCCTCTTTCAAAAATAAAATACGGGTTGTTCGGGACGCGTTGATAGTCAACCACCCCAATCCTGAAGACGCGATAGATGTTTTAGCCAAAGTAGGGGGTTTTGAGATTGGCGGTTTAGCGGGCATAATGCTGGCTGCCGCTTCAAAAAAAGTTCCTATTGTTTTAGACGGGTTTATTTCCGGCGCTGCCGCGTTGATCGCGTATTATATAGAGCCCAAGGCAAAAGAATATATGATTGCCAGCCACTGTTCGGTTGAAACCGGGCATAAGTTCATATTGGAGCATTTGGGGCTTGAACCTTTGTTAAATTTAAATATGAGGCTGGGAGAAGGCACCGGGGCGTGTTTAGGGATTAACATTGCGGAAGCCTCCGTAAAAATTTTAACGCAAATGGCTACATTTAAGGGCGCGCAGGTTTCCGGGCGCGAAAATAAATGAAATTATTGTTGTTGGCGCTGCAATTTTTAACTGCTATTCCCGTGAAAATCAATGCTGTAAAAGATGAAGATATGGCAAAATCGATGGCATATTTTCCGTTTATAGGATTGTTTCTCGGAGGAATTTTGGCGGCTGCCGATAACCTGCTTATCTTTTTAAGTTTTAATGAATTAATTTCCAGCGTTATCCTGGTTGTTTTATTGATCATTCTTACCGCGGGGCTGCATCTTGATGGGTTGGCCGATACTTTTGACGCTTTGTTAAGCGGCAAGCCCAAGGATGAAATGTTAAGAATTATGCGTGATTCCCGCATAGGCGTAATGGGGGTTTTAAGCCTGATCTGTATTCTGCTGTTGAAAATATCGCTTATTTATTCTTTAAGCGCCCCGTTAAAAACAGCCGCGTTGATTTTGATGTGCGTCGTAAGCCGCTGGAGCATGGTTTTTTCAACTTTTCTTTTTCCTTACGCGCGGCAGGAAGGTAAAGCTAAAATTTTTACGCGGGGTATGAATATGAAAATTTTATTTTTGTCCGTTATTAGCGCGATAACTTTTATTTTTGCTATTTGGGGAGCAATAAGTTTGTTGTTTTTCGGGTTGGCGGCTTTGAGCGCGTATTTAATCGCGAAATCTATAAACAATAAAATCGGCGGGATAACCGGAGATAGCATAGGGGCAATAAACGAATTAACGGAGATTATTGTTTTGTTCAGTATCTGTGTAATAGAAGGGGGAGGCATATGGATAATTTAACCGCTTTATCCTCGTGGAGCGGAGGTAAGGATAGTTGTTTAGCTTCTTTCAAAGCGATCAAGCAGGGGTATAAGATAACGCGTTTATTGAATTTTATTTCGCGTGAATCAAAACGCGGCTGTTTTCACGGAATAGAAGGAAAATTATTGCGCCTGCAGGCAGAGTTAATCGGTATTCCTCTTGTTCAGAAAGAAGTAAGCCCGGATATGGAAAAATACGAAGAAGAATTTAAACAGGCGGTTTGCGGATTAAAAGCCGTCGGCGCTAAATCCATAGTATTCGGCGATATTTATTTGGATGAACATAAAGACTGGGTAGAGCGCGTTTGCGGAGATTTAAATGTTGCCGCGGTAGAACCTTTGTGGAATGGATCGCCGGTTGAGCTGATGCGGGAATTTATAGGTTTGGGTTTTAAGGCTGTTATTGTCAGCTGCAAGGCCGATATAATGGGTAAAGAATTCCTTGGCAGGTATATCACCTCTGAGCTGGTCGATGAATTGACTAAGATGAATATTTGCCCCTGCGGCGAAAACGGCGAATACCATACACTTGTTGTTGACGGCCCGATATTCAAAAGGCCGATTAATATATTGAAAAGTGAACCGCTATTTAAGGAAGGTTTTTGGAAACATTGGTTTTTGGATATCAAAGAATATAATTAAACTAACCGGATAAACGAAGGAAATCCTGGTTAAAAATTCCAGGTGCTGCCGCGCAACGGTAAGCTTGCAAGAAAATCGCAGAAAGTTATCCTAAAAAGGATAGGCTTTATAAAACTTTAAAGGATAGCCTTATTGCCGAAAGTGATTTTCTTGAGTAGCCCGGTCGATCGTTTATCAGGGTAACCCCTGCTAAGATTTTCTTAATAGGGTAAATACCTTCGCTGGAAGGAAAAGGAGAAAAGCGTGATGAAGAAAGTAATCGGTTTGTTGGGATTAATAGGGGTGTTTTTATCTGGAGGCATCGGCAGTATTTTTGCTGATGATGTGGATTTGGAGAGAATTGTTGTAACTCCTTCGAGGATAGAAGAAAACTATGGCAATGTTTCCAGAAAAATAGATGTAGTTACTTCAGGCGATATGGAGTTGTCTTCAACAAATAATTTGGCCGGCGCGTTAACGGAAATTACTTCGGTAAATATCAGCGATTACGGCGGAACGGGCGCGTCAAAAAACATAAGAATGCGCGGTTCTTCAGCCGCGCAGGTTTTAGTTATGGTTGACGGTATGCCCGCGAACAGTCCGCGTGACGGCGCCGTAGATTTAAGCTCTATGCCGCTGGACAATATCGATAGAGTAGAAGTATTGCACGGAGCCGCTTCCAGTTTGTACGGTTCTCAGGCAATGGCAGGGGTTGTAAATATCATTACAAAAAATCCCCCGAAAGACAAACCCAAAACGGAACTCAGTTCGAGTTTTGGGACCTTTAGGACTTATACGGAAAGGTTTTCGCATGGCGCCACACTTTCTAAATTCGGTTATCTTATCAGCGGCCAGTATCAAAATTCCGAAGGGTTTCGCGAAAATTCAAAATTTGACGCGAAGGACGTAAATACTAAACTGTTATACGAATTAAACAGCAGTAATAATTTAACGTTAAAATCAGGGTTTTATCGGGGCAAATTAGGTACTCCCGGGCAGATCACTTCTGTTGATTACGATGATAGGCAGGTAAATTCCAAGAGGTATGTTGATTTTAACTGGGATCTTTTACCAGACGACAGTATGGGAATATCAACAAAAATATATAATAATTATGACAAACTGGAATTTATCGAGAATACGCCCGGCTCAATATTCGATGCCGGATTCAGTAAGGCCGTGCATACTACAAAAGTAACCGGTATAAATTGGCAGGTGAATAAAGAAATATCTCAAATTTATCATTTTATAACAGGGTTTAATTATGTCGGCAATTCTAATAATAGCACCAGTTCCGCTAAGCACCATTATACCGTCCGCGCCGTGTATTTAGAAAATCAATTTGAAATGTTAGATGAGGCGTTGGAAATAAGCCTTGGGGCCCGTATCGACGATTACAGCAATTTTGGCACGGAAACCAGCCCCAATGTTAGTTTTTTTTACAAATTCGTTCCTAAGGCGAAATTGCACGGCATGTTGGGCAAATCTTTTCGGGCGCCCACGTTTAATGACCTATATTGGCCGGATGAAGGATGGAGCAAAGGAAATCCAAACTTAGGCCCAGAAAAGGGGATAACCGGTGAATTAGGCATAGAGGCTAAATTAAATAAGTATATTTTGACGGATATCACTTATTACCGTAATGATTTTAACGAACTTATTAATTGGGCCGAGTCTGCCGGGGTGTGGCAACCTACGAATATAGATTCAAGCGTGGTTGACGGCGTAGAATTTGCCAATACTATTTATTTGATGAATAATTTTGAGCTCGGGTTGGATTATACTTTTATGCGGGCGAAAAATGATAAAACAAATAAATACCTTATTTATCAGCCGCGGCATAAAATAGATTCCGTGTTAAGATATAATAATCTTGATGGTTTTATTTTTGAGGTAAAAGGGCAATTTACCGGTACCAGGTTCCATGATACCGATAATCTTATTAAAGTTAAACAATTTTTTGTTATGGGAATAAGCGCTTCTAAGAAGTTTAATCCCGCATTGAGCGGTTTTGCTTCAATAGACAATATTTTAAATAGGAAATACCAAGTTCTTCGGAATTACCCTTTACCGGGTTTTTCTATTACCGGTGGATTAAAGCTGGAATTTTAGCGCTTTGGCCGTACAAAGGCCCCGTTTGCCTGCGTGCCGTTGACGAACGGGGCCTTTTGTGATAATCTATGGATAATATGTTCACCCCAAGCCCATTTCAAACCGCGATTATAGTTTCTTTATGCCTTCACAGCGTTATTCTATTCTTCAGGCCGCCCGGTTCTTTTACGAAGAAGGACACGCCTCAGAAAAATGTTGAAGTATTTTATTTGAATAAGCCGCAGAGCCGGCGTATAGATTCTTCTCAAAGCAGCCCGTCCGATAATAAAAAATATGAGGCTTTGCGTAAATTGCCCCCGGTGGATATCGCGGAGAAAAGAAACCAATTGCTTTCAATCGATAAACAAGCAAGTAAGAGCAGGGAAAACGCCCTGAAAGGCCCTCTTTTAACAAAATCATATTTGAAGAAACCCGAGATAGTTTCTGTTAAAAAAAAGATTAGTTTTCTTTCTGTTGATAAAGAAAAAACCCATAACCCGACATATACTTCTTATTATCAGGTTGTCCGCGAAAAAATTAAGCACGCGGCTTATCAGGGGTATACCCGCACTGAAATGGGTGAGGTTTATCTTTCTTTTGTTATATCCAGTGATGGAGATTTGAAACAAATGCGTATCGTAGATGAGAAATCTTCGTTTAGCCCGTATTTGCGCGATATTGCTTTAAAAAGCGTAAAACACGCCGGCCCGTTCCCAAAATTTCCGAAAGAACTGGATTATCCGCAACTATCTTTTAATGTCATTGTGTCTTTTGAAATTGAATAATCCCGGGATTTAATTATGTTTTTTTGTTAGATTTTGCTTTTTTCTACGTCTATTGAAGTAGAGGGAGGTGAGATCTTTTGTTATACGATTTTTGTTTGACAGGCAGGATATCCTAAGTTATAATATTTGCCTTACGGAAATTGATCTCCTGTTGACAAGAAACAAGGCAGTAACATATTGATACAGATAAATTTCGTGAATAATTTGGAGGATATTATGGTTCCTGAAAAGAAAAAAGAAGAAAATAAAGTTGTTCTTGAAAAGCATAAAGCGGAAGATGTCAAAGCCGTATCTGAAAGGCATAAAGCCCTGGAATTAGCCCTTTCTCAGATTGAAAAACAGTTTGGCAAAGGCTCAATTATGAAATTAGGCGGGAATGTAAAAGCCGATGTGGACGCTATTCCTACAGGCGCTCTTACTTTGGATTTGGCTTTGGGCATAGGCGGTTTGCCGCGCGGCAGGATAGTGGAAATATTTGGCCCTGAGGCTTCCGGTAAAACTACTTTAACCTTAAGTGTCATAAAAGAGATACAGAAAACAGGGGGTGTTGCCGCTTTTATTGACGCGGAACACGCTTTTGATTCAAATTATGCCGGTAAGATAATCGGCGTGAATCTTGATGACCTGTTAATTTCGCAGCCTGATACGGGAGAACAGGCGCTTGAGATCACAGAAACCTTAGTTCGTTCTAACGCTGTCGATTTGATAGTTATAGATTCCGTAGCAGCGCTTACTCCCAAGGCTGAAATTGAGGGTGATATGGGAGATTCTCATATGGGGCTTCAGGCGCGCTTGATGTCTCAGGCATTGCGCAAGCTTACGGCCGCGATAAACAGGTCACGCACCTGCGTTATTTTTATAAATCAACTCAGAGAAAAAATCGGCGTGATGTTCGGTTCTCCGGAAACTACTCCGGGAGGAAGGGCTTTGAAATTCTATTCTTCCGTCAGGTTGGATATCCGGAAAATTCAGACTTTAAAGGCCGGAGACCTCGTTATTGGAAATAGAGTAAAGGTCAAAGTTGTGAAAAATAAAGTTGCTCCGCCGTTTCGCGAGGCGGAATTTGAAATATTGCATAATGAAGGTTTGTCTACCTCCGGCAGTGTAGTTGACGCGGCGGTGACTTTGAATATTATTGAAAAAGCGGGCGCTTGGTTTTCGTTTCAAAATGAAAAAATCGGGCAGGGCCGCGATTCGGTTATCAAATTATTGAAAGAAAAACCAAAAGTGCAGGAAGATCTGATAAAAGAAATCCGCAAAAAAATCGCGTTAGGATAACGATTACGCGTAATAATTATGGTTGTGGGCAGCGTCAAAAATTCTTTGAAAACCACCGAAACACTGAAGTATGGAAGCACTGAAAGATGAGTTTAGAATTGGAGGAATTAACCTGTAAAATTATTGAATGCGCAATAACTATCCATAAAAAATTAGGGCCTGGGTTTTTAGAATCAGTATATCAATCAGCTTTGCCGATGGAATTAAGAAAGTAAAAGCTAAAAGTAGAAGAGCAAGCGGTATTGAAAATAAAAAGAGTAGTTAATTAATTTTTCCGAGTTTCCGTGATTCCGTGGTAAGTTCTGGATGTACCTGGAGGCAAAAAATGAAAGCTAAGATTATCATTTTGCGCGCGGCAATTTTGAAACCGGCGTTCGTTTTTAGTTTAATAGCCGCGGTAGGGCTGAATTTTTATTCCAGCGCGTTTGGCCGGGATTTAAAACAAGATGACGCTGCGTCATTTGAAGGATTTAACTTCGAAGACGCGGTAATAAAAGTAGCCAACACTACCGGTAAAGCCGTTGTTTCAATCAATGCGGAACAAACGGAGAAAATACCTGCCGCAAGGAGGTATCATTTTAACGCACCGGGAAATCAAGCGTATGACGAAGATGAAATCCTGCGCAGATTTTTTGAAAACTTTCTTGATGAAATACCTGATAGGGAATTGAAAAAGACGGGTTTGGGCTCCGGGGTAATTATTAATGATGAAGGCTATATTTTAACCAATGAACATGTCATTAAACAAGCCGATAAAATTACCGTTACTTTATCCGATGGACGGGAATTTGTAGCCGAGGTTAAAGGAGTTGACAGCCGTTCGGATTTAGCGGTTATAAAAATTAACGCCAATAACCTGCCTGTGGCAAAGCTTGGAGACTCCGATAATTTAAAAATAGGGCAGTGGGTTGTGGCGATCGGCAATCCTTTCGGTTTTGCCATGCAGAATCCGGAACCGACGGTAACCGCCGGAGTGATCAGCGCTTTACACCGTTCTTTACGGGGCGTGGATTTTCAAGGCAGGGATTATAGTGACCTCATTCAAACCGATGCCGCAATAAATCCGGGTAATTCAGGCGGCCCTTTAGTTAATCTGAAAGGAGAAGTGATAGGGATCAACGTCGCTATTTTTTCGACTAGCGGGGGATATCAGGGGTTGGGTTTTGCCATGCCTGCGAATATCGCCAGTAGAATTATTTCCCGGCTTATTGAAGGCAAAAAGATTGTTTATGGCTGGTTAGGAATAACTGTGCAGGATTTAAGCGATAATTTAGTGAAATATTTCGGTTTGCCCGATAATAAAGGCGCCCTTGTGGCGAAAATTCTGGAAAATAGCCCGGCTCAGAAAGCCGGAGTAAAAGAAGGGGATGTTATAAAAGAATTGGATAATCAGAAAATTGATAATGTCAGGGAATTGTTATCTGTGGTCGGTAAGGCGGAAACCGGCAAAAAAATAAAAGCGGTTTTGATCCGGGATAAAAAGGTCATTAATACTGAAATAATTGTTTCGGAGCGGCCCGATAAGATCGGCACGATATTATCCGATGAAAAAACTCAAAGCGATGAAAGTAAATGGCGGGGGTTGGCGGTTGAAAATTTAAGCGCGAAGGCCGCGCGCAGGTTTGGCGTTGAGGAAAAAGAAGGCGTTATCGTTGTTAATATAGAACCGGCAAGCCCGGCTGATGGCGCAGGCATAATCCCCGGGGATGTAATAATTGAAATAAACAAAATCCGTATCCGTAATGTTTCCGAATATAAAAATATCGTTAAGGATATAAAAGGGGATTGCTTGATAAGGACGCAGCGGGGTTATTTTTTAATAAAAGGCAATTAAATAAAAATTGAGCGGTAAAGATATTGAAACTTTTCAGAAAGCGAGAAATTATTGTTTTTTACTGCTTAAATTCAGGCCGCGCAGCGAAAAGGAAATATATAACAGGTTAAAGCGCAAGAAGTTTGATGAATCAATAATTCTTGCCGTTTGCGAATTACTGAAAGATAACGGGCTTATTGATGATAAAGCGTTTTCAAAAGCCTGGATAGAATCGCGCCTTAAAAAACCCTTTGGTTTCAGGCGGATAACACAGGAATTAAGATTAAAAGGGATTGAAGATAATTTGATTGAAAGCAGTATTGCTGAAATACGCGGTAATTATTCGGAAGAAGATACGGTATTGAAAGTGGCTAAGGGGAGATTGAATAAGCTAAACGTTAAAGAGCCTGATAAAGCAAAAAAAAATCTTTACGCTTACCTTTTGCGCCGCGGGTTTGCTTCGGAAATAATCATAAACGTCATTAACCAATTAATTTTTTGAGATATGCGCGCTGATATTTTAAGAGAGAAATTTTTGGCTTATTTTAAATCAAGGAAGCACAAGGTTATTGATAGTGACTCACTTGTTCCGGCTCTTGATCCTACCGTTTTATTTACGCCGGCAGGAATGAATCAGTTTAAAAAACAGTTTTTAGGGCATATAACCGATTTTACCCGTGCCGCTACTTCGCAACGCTGTTTGCGCACGGACGATTTGGATAAAGTAGGAAAAACTACCGGGCATCATACTTTTTTTGAGATGTTGGGGAATTTTTCTTTTGGCGATTATTTTAAGAAAGAAGCTATAGCATTTGCTTGGGAGTTTTTGACGCAGCAACTGAAAATAAATGAATCCCGCCTTTGGGTTTCCGTGTATAAGGATGACGAAGAAGCGTATAAAATATGGAAAGATGAGATAAAAATATCTTTAGATAAAATTGTTAAATTAGGCGATAAGGATAATTTTTGGCCGTCTGACGCGAAAGAGAAAGGGCCTAACGGGCCATGCGGGCCTTGTTCCGAAATATTCTTTGATTTTGGCGCGGATAAGGGGTGCGGGAAAAGCGACTGCAATCCTTCCTGCGATTGCGGAAGGTTTGTGGAGATATGGAACCTGGTTTTTACGCAGTTTAATCGTAAGGAAGGCGGGATTTTGGAGCCGTTACCGCAAAAAAATATCGATACGGGAATGGGATTAGAAAGATTAACCGCGGTAATGCAGAAGGCGCCGAATAATTTTGAGACAGACCTTTTTCAACCGTTGATAAAAGAGATAGTTTCAGGCTGCAAGATTCAGGTTCCGGTAGAAAAGGGCGTAATTTACGCGGTCAGCGACCATATCCGCGCGATTGTATTTACGATTTACGACGGGATATTGCCTTCCAATGAAGGCAGGGGGTATGTTGTAAGGAAATTGATCCGTAAAAGCACTCTGCATTTAAGGGGGTTAGGCATAGAAAAGCCATTTTTATATAAATTGGTGCCGGTTTTAGCGGAGATCATGAAAGCTCCTTACCCGGAATTGCTTACGCGGCGCGAAAATATTTCCGAAGTGATATTATCAGAAGAGAAAAATTTCATCGCTTCTTTAGATTCCAGTGATTCATTGCTAAAAGAAAAGTTTAAAAATATTTTATTAAAAAACGACCCTGAAGCCGCGGGTGTGGTTGCTTTTCAATTGCATGATACCTATGGCATACCTTTGGAGTTAACAGAAGACTGGTTGAAAAAAAACAACGTAAATTTTTCGCGCGCCAGGTTTGATAAGGAGTTAGAAGAACAAAAGAACCGCTCAAAACTTACCAGCAGCATGAAAGGCGACGTTTTTAGTACCAGGGAGTTAAAACTTGATTTGCCGGCGACAAAATTTTTGGGGTACAAAATCTATGAATCGCCTGCCGAAGTGTTAAGAATAATCAAGGATGGCGTAGAAGTAAAAAAGATAGCTATCGGAGACGAGGCAACAATAATTTTAGATAAAACTCCTTTTTATGCCGAGAGCGGAGGGCAGGTTTGCGATAAAGGGGAAATAATAAAAGGAAAAAATATCTTTGAAGTCATTGATACGCAAAAAAACGGCAGGATAATAATTCATATAGGCAGAGTAAAAGCCGGGAATTTTAAAAAACTGGATCCTGTAACCGCGAAAGTTGATATTGAAAGGCGCCTTGCTATAGCAAGAAATCATACGGCAACTCACCTTTTACAGGCGGCATTAAGGGTTGTATTAGGCTCTCATGTCAAGCAGCAGGGGTCTTTGGTTTCTGAAGATAAACTGCGGTTTGATTTTACGCACTTTAAAGATATCAGCCCGGAAGAACTTAACCGGATTGAATATATTACGAATGAATATATTCTCGCTAATAACCGGCTTTTGGCTAAAGAAATGCCGTTAACAGCCGCCAAACGCACGGGAGCGCTTGCTTTTTTCGGCGAGAAATATGAAAGTAAGGTCAGGGTGGTTTCGATAGGCGATTTTTCCAAGGAGTTTTGCGGCGGTACGCATCTTGATTCTACCGGGCAAATCGGGATATTCAAAATAACCCATGAAGGTTCGGCAGCAAGCGGCATAAGAAGGATTGAAGCGGTAACCGCTAAGAGCGCGTTGAAAATAATAAGCGAAAAAGAGACCATTTTAGAGGAGATTTCGAGTTTGCTCAATGTGCCGCAGGCAATGCTCATAAACGAAATTAAAAAAAGGAATGCGCGGATAAAAGAACTGGATAAAATGATGCGTGCGCAGAGGTTCGATACCGCGAAATCTTCCGTAGACGAATTTATAAGTAATGCCGAAACCGTAAATAATATTACCTTGATTACAAAAATTGTGGATGGCCCGGATATTGATATGGCGGTATTGCGTAACACGGTGGATATGATCAAAAAAAAGGTAGTTAATGCTGTTGTTTCTTTGGGAGCGAATAATTCCGGAAGGGCGCTTTTAGTTATGGGGATAACTGCTGATTTATCGGCAAAAGCTCTGGATGCGTCAAAGCTTATTAATGATATGGCAAAACTGATAGGCGGTTCCGGAGGCGGCAGGAAGGATTTTGCCCAGGCTGGAGGTACTATCCCGGAAAATCTCTCTAAGGCTTTTGAAGAATTAAAGAATGTGTTATTAAAATTATAGGGTTAGCGTGTTATATAAACGGTCTTGTAATTTTAAATAAAAAAATAACTATTTTCGTTTGGCAAAGCAAATAGTGAAATATTGCGAGCCATTGGCCGCAATAGGCCGGTAACACGCTAACTCCTTTTTTATTAAACCTTTTAATATTATTAAAATGAAAATAATCAGGTTTGAGAGTAAAAAATTAGAAAAGATTTACAACTGCCGGCTTGTAAAACCAAGGCGCGTTGAAGAGAAGGTGCGCCGGATCATAGAAGACGTGCGGTTATTTGGTGATGACGCGTTAATAAAATATACAAAGAAATTTGACCATGTTAAATTGGCGCATAAGCAGCTTCGGGTTTCCGCTATTGAGATCAGCGGCGCGTATCAGAATATAAGCCCGGATTTTGTTTCGAATTTAAAAATAATTATTGAAAACATTACCCGTTTTTACCGCAAAACAATCAGGAAATCCTGGAGGATTAAAGACAGCGACGGCGTCATTTTAGGCGAGAATTACGGCCCGCTGGAAAAAGTTGGCATTTATATCCCGGCGGGGACAGCTCCTTTGGTGTCTACGGTTTATATGTCCGTGCTGCCGGCTAAGATCGCGGGAGTAAAAAAGATAGTTTTAATAAGCCCGCCGGATAAGTCCGGCTACATAAATCCTCATATTTTAGTGGTGGCTAATTTATTAAAGGTCGATGAAATTTATCGCGTGGGCGGGGCGCAGGGTATAGCGGCTTTAGCATATGGGACAAAGACCATCCCTCAAGTTGATAAAATAGTCGGCCCCGGGAATATGTATGTCAGCGAGGCAAAAAGGCAGGTTTTCGGCATAGTGGATATCGATATGATCGCCGGGCCCACGGAATTAGTCATTATTGCTAACCGTTACAGCGACCCTAAATTTATCGCGGCTGATCTTAGGGCGCAAGCTGAACACGCCGGCGGACTTGCGATATTGATCACAAATTCAAAAAGCCTGGCTAAAGAGGTTAAATTGCAAATGGACGGCTTAAACGGGTTTATTATTCTAACTAAAAATCTCAGCCAATCGATAGAGGTTTCTAATAAACTTGCGCCTGAGCACCTGGAAATATTAGTTAAAAATCCCGGAAGGCTGTTGCGCGATATAAAAAACGCGGGAGCTGTATTTCTCGGGCCCTATAGCCCTACTGCTGTTGGCGATTATGTAGCCGGCCCCAGCCACGTGTTGCCTACGTCGGGAACCGCGCGGTTTTTTTCCGGTTTGTCGGCGCTTGATTTTATTAAGAGTACTCATGTGATCGGCTATTCAAAAAAAGCTCTTGAGAAAATCCGCGCCCCTATCGAAAAGATCGCCGGGATTGAGGGGTTGAGCAAGCATTTAGAATCGGTTAAGGTCAGGTTCGGCCAGTTAGCAGAGAAAGCGCCGGATAAGGATTAGAAGGGCATGGTATGTCGTCCCTTGCCTAAACGCTTGCCCCTGATGTATAAAAATAGAGGGACGCGCAGGCTGCGGGATTAATTCCCCCCATCGTTTTGATTCGCTTTTGCGAATGCAAAACGAATCAGTGGGGGTCATTAAGGAGATTAAATGCGTAAAGCTGAAATCAAACGCAAAACAAATGAAGTTGATATTAAAGGGGAATTTTGCCTGGATGGAGCAGGAAAGTCTAAAATTAAGACAAGTGTTGATTTCCTTGACCATCTTTTAACGGCTTTTTCTTTTCACGGTTTATTTGATTTAACGCTGGAGGCAAAGGGAGATCTAAAACATCATCTTTTAGAAGATCTGGGTATTGCCTTGGGAGACGCTTTTAAAAAGGCATTGGGTGATTGTGCCGGTATCAGGCGTTTTGGATATAGTTATGTTGTTATGGAAACCGCTTTATCCAGGGTAGTAATTGATATCAGCGGCCGGGGTTTTTATAAACGGGATAACTTGTATAACGCAAAAATTTTGCCGTCTCTGAACGATTCGGATGTTGATGGTATAACCGTAAAAGACATCGATGAATTTATCAAAGCATTCTCGGAACACGCGAAACTAAACATTCATGTGAGTTTCACTTATTATTCAGAACAAAATGAAGAAACAGGAGACGCTCATCATGTGTTAGAATCTATTTTTAAAGCATTGGGATTGGCTTTGGATAATGCTTCGCAAATAGATCCGCGCAGGAGCGGTATTCCGTCGACAAAAGGATTAATTGATTAAATGACCGCTATAATAGATTATGGAATGGGCAATATTCACAGTGTGCGTAAGGCTCTTTCAATGCTTGGAGCAGAAACCATTGTGGTTAATAATGCCGAAGGGATTAAAAAATGCGATAAAGTAGTCTTGCCCGGGGTTGGCGCCTTTGATGACGCGGTCCTGGAATTACAAAGGCAGGGTTTGATGCCGGCATTGCAGGAACATATAAAAAATAAGAAGATATTTTTAGGTATTTGCCTGGGGATGCAGTTATTATTTGAAAAAAGCCAGGAAGGGGTGCTAACTCAAGGGTTAGGAATATTAAAAGGCAGTGTAAAAAAGTTAGAAGCGAAAAATTTAAAAGTGCCGCATATGGGATGGAATCAGCTGAAGATAAAAAATGCCGATTGCCCCTTGTTTAATGGGTTAGCTGATAATTCTTATGTTTATTTCTGCCATTCTTATTATCCTGTTCCTTCTGATGGCAATGTGTCTGCCGCGATTACGGAGTATGGCATTGATTTTTCCTCTATTGTTTGGCAGGATAACGTGTATGGTGTACAGTTTCATCCGGAAAAAAGCCAGGAAGTAGGGCTGGCGGTTTTAAAAAATTTTATAAAACTATAAGGGGGCACGACGTCACAGGGGCACAGGCAGGATGTTTGCCGGTGACGTGGGGACTGGAGACGTGGTGGCCGCGAAAATATTGACGTGCTAATAATACCTGCTATAGATCTTAAAGACGGTTGTGTTGTCCGCCTGGTGCGGGGTAATTTTGATGATGTGAAAGTTTATTCCAAAGATCCCCTTAAAACTGCCAAGCATTGGGTAAAGCAGGGAGCATCGTTAATCCATATAGTTGATTTAGACGGCGCGAGCACCGGTGTAGCGAAGAATTTAGATATTGTTAAAACGATTATTCGCGAAATATCGGTACCTGTCGAGTTTGGCGGAGGCGTCAGGGATATTTCCACGATAGGAACTCTCTGCGCTCTTGGCGTTTCTCGTGTTGTTTTAGGCACAAAAGCTGTGGAAGATACGGGCTTTTTGAAAGAGGCATTTCGGAAATTTAAAGATAAGGTTATTGTAAGTATAGATGCTAAAGACGGCAAAGTTTTAATTAAAGGATGGCTTGAAGAGTATAAAAACCTTGAAGCGGTGGCATTAGCCGAAACTTTAAAGGATATAGGATTTAATGAAGTGATCTATACGGATGTTTCAAAAGACGGAACATTGTCCGGGCCTAATATAAAGGGCCTTAAAGCATTATTAAACGCGACCGGAATGAAGGTTGTCTCCTCCGGAGGGATATCGTCTCTGGCAGATATCTCAAAGCTTTGCGCGTTGAATGAAAAGGGGGTTACCGGAGTTATTGTGGGCAAGGCTTTGTACGAAGGGAAATTCACTTTAATGCAGGCGTTAAAATTGGTTTAAGTAGCAAATAAGGAGGGGGAGAAGATGTTAAAACAAAAAGTGTTTATTTTCGGGGGGTTGCTATGCCTGGTTTTTTTGAGCGGATGCGTTTCTGTGGTTAAGAAACAAAGCGATTTAGAAGTTCAGGGATTAAAAAATCAAGTAGCGGCTTTGCATCAGCAGATTCAATATAAGGATGAAGAGATCAATAGTTTGAAGAATTCTTCGAATGAGGGAAATGCCCGTGATAGTTTAAATTTTTCCGGAACCAGTGAGAATCGCGCTATTCGGGAAGTAAAAAGCCGCCCAAATGCCAGGCAAATTCAGATTTGCCTGAAAAATGCGGGTTATAATCCGGGAGTTGTCGACGGAAAAATCGGCAAGCAGACGCGTGAAGCTATAAGGGCATTTCAGAAAGCCAATAATTTGAAGGTTGATGGCAAAGTTGGGAAAAGGACTTGGAAGCTGCTTAGCAGGCATTTGGAATAGACAAGGGCGCAAGATTGCGGGTTTCAAAAGTAAGGGCATAATAGCTCAAGTAATATTAAACAAATGTTAACGAAACGTATCATTCCTTGCTTAGATATAAAAGACGGGCGGGTTGTAAAGGGCGTTAAGTTTTTGGGGTTAAAAGACGCGGGTGACCCTGTCGAAGTTGCCAAAGTTTATGACCGGCAGTTGGCGGATGAACTTGTTTTTTTGGATATTACCGCGAGTTTTGAAAAACGCCGGACTTTAATTGCCCTTGTGCAGGATATAGCCGAGAATATATACATGCCTTTTACTGTCGGCGGAGGGATACGCGATGTTTTTGATATAAGGGATTTACTTAACGCGGGAGCGGATAAGGTTTCCATCAATACCGCGGCGGTAAAACAGCCTTCTTTAATTACTGATGCTTCAAGAAAATTCGGCAGCCAGTGCATTGTAGTTGCGATAGACGCCAAAAAAGAAACTCAATTTCCGGCTGATGCCCCGCGCTGGCAGGTATATATTAACGGAGGCAGGAATCCTACCGGGTTAGACGCGGTGGAATGGGCGAAACAATGCGCCAATTTAGGCGCCGGAGAGATCCTGCTTACCAGCATGGATTATGACGGCACAAAAGGCGGATATGATTTGGAGTTGACTTCCCGGGTTAACCAGGTTGTAAATATTCCTGTTATAGCATCCGGAGGCGCGGGAGAATTAGTTCATTTTTATGATGTTATATATAAAGCGCAGGCGGATGCTTGTTTGGCGGCTTCGATTTTTCACTATCAGGAGTATTCTGTCAGGCAGGTAAAGGAGTATCTGGCGGGGCGTGGAATAGCTGTCCGGTTATAACTTGTAACCCCACACTTCCGTGTGGGGAATAAACATGAAGATACTACAGGCGGAAGCCTGTAGAGGAAAGGGATACTTTGAATTTTAAAATTAAAGATTTAAAATTTGATAAGCAGGGATTAATTCCGGCGATAATTCAGGATTATAAGAATAAAGAAGTATTGATGATCGCGTACATGAATTTAGAATCGTTAAGGCGGACTTTAAAACTTGGAGTTACTTGTTTTTGGTCGCGTTCCCGTAAAGAGTATTGGGTTAAAGGCAAAACCTCCGGCCATTATCAATATGTGAAATCTATTGCTTATGATTGCGATATGGACGCGCTTTTGATCAAGGTCAGGCAGGTAGATGCCGCCTGTCATACAGGCAACAGGTCATGCTTTTATAGAAAGATAAAATAATTGAACACAAGAACACAAGGGATAAGTGCGCAAGGCAATATGTATACTCCGACACTCAAAGAATTCTTAAAACTATCCAGCAGCGCTAATGTTATTCCTGTTTATAAGGAAATTAACGCTGATTTAGATACTCCCGTATCGGCATTCTTAAAGATTAAAAAAGATAATTATTCTTTTTTATTTGAATCTGTTGAAGGCCAGGAAAATGTCGCGAGATATTCATTCTTAGGGACAAAACCCTATCTTGTCTTTCGCAGCAAGGGCAAAGATATAGAGTTGATTTTACCGTATATAAAATCTGTCAGGAAATATGCTACGGCTACTGATCCATTGGATGAGATCAAAAAGATTATGGCGGATTTTTTGCCAGCGCATATAAAAGGCCTTCCGCGTTTTTGCGGAGGGATGGTCGGTTTTATGAGTTATGACGCGGTAAGATTTTTTGAAAATATACCGGATAAGAATCCGGATGAACTAAATTTGTCAGAATTTATTTTTATGCTCACTGATACGATATTGATTTTTGACCATGTCAATCATTCCATAAAGATAGTCGCGAATGTTTTTTTGCCTAAAAATAGCGGTATAAACAGCAAAATCCCCGGTGATAGAGAAAAAGCGCGATTATATAATGAAGCGTTAACGAAGATAAATACGATTCAAGAAGATTTTAACAATCCTATTCCCAGGCAATCTTTAGAAAACGGCGGGCGCGGTTATGCCGGTAAAAAACTGCTGTCAAATTACAAAAGGGCGGATTTCCAAAATTTGATAAAAAAATCTAAAGGCCATATAAAGAATGGAGATATAACACAGGTAGTTCTATCCCAGCGTTTTAAAGTTAAAATAGATAAAGCTCCCTTTAATATTTATCGTAATTTAAGAAGTATTAACCCGTCGCCGTATATGTTTTTTTTAGATTTGGATGAAGTTATCTTAATCGGGTCGTCACCAGAAATTCTTGTCCGCTGTGAAGACGGAGTTGTGGAAACCAGGCCGATAGCCGGAACCAGGCCGCGCGGTAAAACAGCGGAAGAAGATTTAAAAATGGAAAAAGAGCTCTTAAATGACGCGAAGGAAAAAGCCGAACATGTAATGCTTGTGGATCTGGGAAGGAACGATATCGGCAGGGTTTGTAAGCCCGGCAGCGTCAAGATAAATGATTTTATGTCTGTGGAGAGGTATTCTCATGTCATGCATTTAGTAACGCAGGTTAAGGGAATACTGAAAAAGGGGTTTGATGTTTTTGACGTGCTGCGGGCGAGTTTTCCCGCGGGGACGGTATCCGGCAGCCCAAAAATACGGGCGATGGAAATAATTGATAATTTAGAAAATTCCAAGCGCGGGCCTTACGCCGGATGTGTGGGGTATTTTAGTTTTTGGCAAAATATGGATACTTGTATAACAATCAGGACTATAGTTGTAAAGGATGGTTTTGCTTATGTGCAGGCCGGCGCGGGAATCGTAGCGGATTCAGTGCCGTCACTGGAATATCTTGAAACGGTAAATAAAGCAAAAGCATTATTAGAGGCGATAACAAAATAATATCAGGCAGCATTATGTAGGGCGCGTTCCCCGAACGCGCCGTCTTATAACGTTAACTAAACGAGGAGGAAGCAATGACAGTACGTATACGGTTAAGAAGAATCGGTAAAAACGCGAAAAAAAACCCGCATTTTCGTATCGCGGTTTATCAATCCACCACAAACAGAGATGGAAAATCGATTGACGAATTGGGATTTTACAATCCGCTGACGGGCTTGGTAAAGATGGACACTGAGAAGCTTGCTTCCTGGATTAAAAAAGGGGCTCAGGTTTCAGAGATAGTAAAAAATTTAGCGAAAAAAGAAAAAAAAGCGGCAAAATAATTTATATAAATAATATTAAAGGAGGAATTTGATGCAGCCTACGCCAGCAGTGAATCCATTATTACAGATGGTCCCGTTAGTGCTTATATTTATCATTTTTTATTTTTTGATCATCCGGCCGCAAAAGTCCAAGGAAACTGAACATCAAAAAATGCTTAACAGTGTCGGCAAAAATGATGAAGTTGTAACCAGCGGCGGAATTCACGGCACGATAATAAATGTAAAAGATAAAACTGTTATTTTACGTATCGATGAAAATGTGAAGATAGAGGTGGAAAAGAATTGTATATCATATGTAAAAAAACCGCAAAAGGCTAATCAGGGAGCTTAACATCATGGAAAAACGGATACTTTATAAAGTGATTCTTATTTTGGCTATAATGGGGATATGCGCTTATTTTGCCTTTCCTTTAGATAAAAGGATAAATTTGGGATTGGATTTAAAAGGAGGCATGCATCTTTTACTCAAAGTTGACACAAGCCATTTGACCGATAAAAACAAAGCTGACGCCGCGGATAGGGCGTTGGAGGTTATCAGGAACAGGATTGACGCTTTCGGGGTAAGGGAGCCTTCTATACAAAAACAGGGTGAAGATGAGATCGTCGTTCAGCTGCCGGGAGTAACGGATCGAGATAGGGCGATAGATTTAATCGGCAAAACCGCGCTTCTGGAATTTAAGGTTGTGTCTATTGACGCGGAACTGTTAAAACAAGCCTTGGAATCAAAAATACCCGAAGGGTATGAATTGAAATATACTCAGGATGATAATGAAGCGGTGCTTGTAGAAAAAAAGGCCAGCTTAACCGGGGACGCGATTTCTAACGCGTCTGTGCGTTTTGACCAAAGCCAGTTCAATGACCCGGTCGTTAGTTTAGAGTTTAACCCTGCCGGAGCAAAAGCGTTTGCCGAACTTACAAGTAATAATATCGGTAAAAGGTTAGCTATTGTTTTAGATGGGAAAGTCCAGTCTGCCCCGCGTATCAAGGAAGCGATTCCTTCGGGGGAAGCGGTAATAACCGGCCGTTTTGACATAGAGCAAGCTCAGGATTTAGCTTTGATATTAAGAGTAGGCGCGCTGCCCGCTCCGATGTATATTGAAGAAGAAAGAACAATCGGCCCGTTATTGGGGCAGGATTCTATAAATAAAGGCGTAAAGGCCAGTATTGTCGGCGGTATTCTTGTTTTTATTTTTATGGCTGTTTATTATCTTTTTGCCGGAATTATCGCGAATATTGCGCTGAGCCTTAATTTGCTTATGATCCTTGGCGGGTTGGGGCTCCTGCCGCAATTATTTCCGGGGGTATCGGCGACATTAACTTTGCCGGGTATCGCGGGTATGGTTTTATCTTTAGGTATGGCGGTTGACGCGAATGTCCTTGTTAATGAACGTATACGGGAGGAATTACGCATGGGCAGGGCTTTGAAAACCGCTATTTCAAACGGTTATCAAAGAGCGTTTAGCGCGATTTTTGATTCTAATTTTACGACCTTGATCGCGGCGTTTTTGTTGTTTCAGTTTGGGACCGGCCCGATAAGAGGGTTTGCCGTAACTTTAACCATCGGCCTTATCTCGAGTATGTTTACCGCGATAGTTGTAACCAGGACGATCTTTGAGGTTTTGCTGCATTTCGGTTTATTGAAATCTTTGCCAATGTTACAGTTAGTTAAAGAAACAAAAGTTGATTTTATCGGCAAAAGAAAGTTTTTTTACGCGCTTTCAATAATGGCAATACTTGTCGGCTTAGGAGCGTTTTTTTCGCAAGGCAAAAGCGCTTATGGAATTGATTTTTCCGGAGGCCAAATCCAGGAATATAGTTTTAAAACCGCTCCAAAAATTGATGATGTGCGCGGTGTTTTAAATACGCTTAATCTTAGCGACGCGTCTATTCAGCAATTTAAAGATAATCCGAAAGTAATACTTATAAGGACTAAAGATGACAAAAATCAGGTTTTGACCAGCAAATTAAAAGCCGCGTTTCCTGGCCAGGATGTGCAAACCTTAAGGATTGAGCATGTCGGGCCGGTAGCGGGTAAACATTTGCAGGGTAAAGCTACAGCCGCCCTTATCTGGTCATTAATAGGTATTCTTGTTTACGTCGCTTTTAGGTTTAAACATTTTAATTTCGCGGTGGCAGGCGTGGTCGCGCTTATTCATGACGTTTTAATAGCTCTCGGTTTTTTAGCTATTACGGGCAGGCAAATTGATCTTTTAAGCGTTACGGCATTTTTAACCATAGCCGGTTATTCGATAAATGACACCATTGTAATTTATGACCGGGTTAGGGAGAATGCCCGGCTTTACCGCAAGTTAAGCCTTCGCGAATTAATTAATCTTAGCGTAAATCAGACGTTGGGCAGGACTTTGCTTACATCCGGAGTAACTCTCCTGACGGTAATCGCTATTTTATTTTACGGCGGAGAGGTTTTAAGCAATTTTGCTTTTGCTTTATTTGTAGGTTTTATTTCCGGTGTTTATTCTACTGTTTATATCGCCTCTCCTTTAGTGCTTGCCATGAGCCCCAAAAAGGCAAAATAAATACGAGTCACCAGGTCACAATGTCACCATGTCACAAGTAAAATTTATACGGGTGACGTGGTGACTTGGTGACGTGGTGACTTGGTGACGTGGTATGTTTAAATCTCTTAAATTATATCTCGGTTGTTTAATCGAATTAGAAGATTTTGTTGCCAAACTTATTGAATTTGGCTATAAGAAGCAGGAAAATACGAGCGCTGAGGGCGATTTTTCTGTCAGGGGCTCGCTTTTAGATATATTTCCTTCCACCTTTGAATTACCTTTACGCGTCGAATTAGATATCGATAAAATTTCTTCCATAAAAACTTTTAATCCCTACGACGGTGTGCCTCTTTGGGAACATAAAATGGCGATTATTCTTCCGCTGCGCGCGGCGCCGGCGCGTAAAGCCGGGTTAAATAATCGCTATACATTTAAGGCCGCGCCCTTGAAAGAAGAATTCCCTATCGATAATTTTATAGACCTTGATATCGGCGATTATATTGTGCATAACCAGCATGGGATAGGGAAATTTTTGGGGGTCGATAAAATTAAATTCGGCGGCTCTTTCACGGAGCATCTTATTATTGAGTACGACCGGAATGAAAAACTTTATGTCCCGATCGGCCGTATGAATTTAATCCAGAAATATATCGCTTTCCACGTAAAACGGCCGAAACTTAACCGCCTGGGGACAAAAGAATGGCAAAATACAAAAGCAAAAGTCAGAAAAGGCATAGAAAAATTGGCTTTGGAACTTTTATCTCTTCAGGCAATGCGCTTAGGCTGCCCGGGATTCGCGTTTTCCGGCGATACAGAGTGGCAAAAAGAATTTGAGGCAACCTTTCCTTACAATGAAACCCCTGACCAGCTGCGCGTTACTGAAGAGGTCAAGGCTGATATGGAATCAGCTAAGCCTATGGACAGGCTTATTTGCGGCGATGTAGGCTATGGCAAGACAGAAGTGGCAATGCGGGCGGCATTTAAGGCTGTTATGGATAATAAGCAAGTCGGTTATCTGGTTCCTACAACAATTTTAGCGCAGCAGCATTACCAGAATTTTAGCTTAAGGCTTAGCAATTTTCCCGTAAATGTCGCGATGCTTTCGCGCTTTAAGACAAAACACCAGCAAAAAGAAATTATTGAAAATATACATAAAGGCCTTATCGATATTGTTATTGGGACCCATCGGTTATTATCCGATGATTTGTCTTTTAAAAACTTGGGGTTGGTAATTATTGACGAAGAACAGCGTTTTGGGGTAAAAGCGAAAGAAAAGCTTAAAAAACTAAAATTAAATACCGATGTGTTGACTTTAACAGCTACTCCGATTCCGCGGACCCTATATATGAGTCTGATGGGAGCTAAGGATTTATCGGTGATCAATACCCCGGTGCAAAATCGGTTGCCTATTAAGACAATTGTGGTAGAATATGACGATGATTTGGTTCGGCAGGCTGTTTTAAGGGAATTGGACAGGAAAGGGCAGGTGTTTTTTTTACATAACCGGGTCCAGGATATCGGCCGGGTAAAAGAGAAAATTGCCGGAGTATTGCCTTCTTCAGTAAGGTTGGCTGTGGCGCATGGGCAAATGCCGCCAAAATTATTGGAAAAAATAATGCTCGATTTCCTGAACAAAAAAATTGATGTACTGGTCTGCACTATGATAATAGAATCCGGCATTGATATCCCCAATGTGAATACAATCATTCTCAATAACGCGCATTATTTTGGTTTATCTGATTTACATCAGTTGCGCGGCAGGGTAGGCCGTTTTGACAGGCCCGCTTACGCTTATTGCTTAATCCCCAAGCATCAATCGATTAATAGTGACGCCCAGAAAAGGTTAGACGCGATAGCGCATTATAACCAATTGGGCAGCGGCTTTAAGATCGCTATGGAGGACCTCGAATTAAGGGGCGCCGGCAATCTACTGGGTGTCCAACAGCATGGTTTTATCGTGGCAGTAGGTTTTGACCTTTATTGCAGGTTATTAAGAGAAACAATAGGCAATTTTAAAAAAATAATTCCAAATGAAAATATTCATATCTCAAAACAAAATCAAAATTAAATTTTTTGCGTGCTTGCTTGTGCTCTTATGCGCTTGTTCTCTTACGCAGCCCGCATTTGCCCAAGACAAAATAATCGCGATAGTAAACAACGATGTGATCACTCAAAAGGATTTAAAAGATTTTGAGAATTTCATGCGCATGCAATTAAACTCAGAGTATCAGGGGGTGGATCTGGAAAAAAAAATAGAGTCCATGAAGCCTGAACTTTTGGATAAACTAATAGAAGACAGGCTGATTATTTGTGAAACGAAAAAGAAAGATATAAAAGTCGACGATAACCGGGTTAAAGCTAAGATTAACGATATCCGTAAACATTACGCGACAGACGCGGAATTCCAGGAATCGCTAAAAAGCCAGGGAATGGTACAGGCTGATTTGGAATCGCGCATAAAAGAACAAATGCTTATGTATAGTATAATTGACAGCCAAATCAGAAGTAAAATTAATATCAGCCCGACCGATATTACTATTTATTATCAGAAGAATCTCGCGCGATTTAAATCTCCGAAAGAATGGGAATTGGACGCCTTAGCGATTGAATCCGCTGAATTGGCGTTCGGGATCCATGAGATCATTAAAAGCGGCAAGAGTTTTGATGAAGCGGCAAAAGAGAATTCTCTGACGATACACAGGATCAACATGGTGGAAGGCCAGTTTAAAAAAGATTTAGAAAACGTAATTTCTCTCATAAAAGCGAAAGAAATTTCTGAACCGATAAAAATTGAAAAAAAATATTTTATTTTCAGGATGAATAAGCTGATTCCTGAGCGCCAGCGCAGCCTTGCCGAATCAATGGATACTATTTATAATTCCCTTTACGGAAAACAGATGGAAGAGGAAATGACTTTATGGCTGAATAGCCTTAAAAAGAAAGCGTATATTAAAGTTATGCAGGAATGAGAAAATCTACGAATAAAATCAAAGTGGGCATAACGATGGGCGACCCGTCCGGCATAGGCCCGGTTATCACGCTAAAAGCCATAGATAAACTCAAAGGTTTATTTGATTTTGTTATAATCGGCGACAAAGGCGTCCTTAATAGGGCTCCTAACTTCAAACTCCCGACTTCTAACTGTAAACTTGTAGATTTGAAGAATATTAATTATAAGTCTTTTTCATTCGGAAAAGTTAAGCCCGAATACGGCAAGGCATCAATTCAATACCTTGATAAAGCGGTTGAGTTGATAAAGGCCGGTGAAATCGACTGTATCGTGACCTGCCCCATTTCCAAGGAAGCGATAAACTTGGCGGGTTTTCGGTACAGCGGGCATACCGAATATTTTTCTGACCGCACAAGCACGAAAAATTTTGTAATGATGCTGCTTAATCCGGAAATAAAAATAAGTTTAGTAACCCGGCATATCGCTTTAAAAAAAGTACCGGCGTTTATTACCGAAGAAAATATTTGTTCAACCGTCATGTTAACGTTTAATTCTTTGAGAAGACTTTTTTCTGTCGGCAAACCGCGTATCGCGGTTTGCGGCTTAAACCCTCACGCTTCGGATAATGGGCTCATAGGCAACGAAGAAAATCAGGTTATAATTCCCGCGATAAAAAGGCTGGCCCCTGAGATTAAACATATTGCCGGGCCATTATCCGCGGATGTGGCAATAGCGAAAACCAGGCAAAAGGAATATGATTGCGCGATAGCGATGTATCATGACCAGGCGTTAATACCTTTGAAAGTTTTAGGGGATAGTTTAGGCGTGAATATAACATTGGGGCTGCCTTTTATACGGACATCTCCGTTACATGGGGTTGCTTTCGATCTGGCTAAAACCGCGGCCAATTCAGCAAAGCCGGATTCTCTGATAGAGGCAATTAAGCTTGCCGCGCGATGCGCCGCAAATTTAAAAAAACGCGTTTAATATTTTAAAATAATGAATATAAAATTAAAGAAGCGCCTGGGGCAGAATTTTCTTATCGATCAAAATATTCAAAGGAAAATAATTTCATGTTGCGGGTTTCAAAAAAATGAGGCTGTACTGGAAATAGGCTCGGGTTCAGGGATAATGACAAAGCTTATTTGCGAGCAAGCGGGATTAGTCTACGCGCTGGAGATTGACCCCGGTTTATGCGAAATTTTAAAACATAACTTACAAAATGCGGGCAATGTGGCTATTCTTAACCGGGACATATTAAAATTGGATTTAAACGAGTATTTCTCAAATATTAAAAATAGTTTAAAGATTTTCGGCAATATTCCATATTACATATCTTCACCTATTATTGAACATTTGATAAAATACCGGAACAAAATAGACTGTATATTTATGACCGTGCAAAAAGAATTCGCCGGCCGCGTATCAGCATCCCCGGGATCAAAAGAATACGGGTCTTTGAGCTGTTTCGTGCAATACTATCTGGAGCCGGAGATTATGTTTTCGATAAGCAGAAATTGTTTTAAGCCCGTTCCGAAAGTGGATTCATCTTTGCTTAAATTGAAAGTCAGGAAAGAATGCGCGGTGAAAGTAAAAGACGAGAAGTTTTTTTTCGGCTTGATCAGGGCTGGATTTAACAAAAGAAGAAAGACCTTAAGAAGCAGCCTTAGTGAGATACTCCCCAGGCAGGAATTAGAGAATTTTTTTAATAAATACGGTATTAATAAAAATATTCGCCCGGAAAATCTTAGTTTGTTGGATTTCGCTAACCTTGCCAACGACGCGTATAATGTGCATATCTAAGGCGATGAATTTTTATTATTAAGCCAAATAAATAAATATATAAAAAAAAGTAAAAAAAAGATTGACAAAAATATTTTTACAAGGTATACTCTTGCTTCAATATATTTCCTGCTATAGTCTGCCTCAATTAATATAGTGTGATTAAAGGCTATCGCAAATAAGAATGAAGCGTAATTCTTATTGGGGAGTTTTTTTTGTCTTATAAAGTTAGTGAATTATACAGTTTAAATTATGTAGTTACTCTGTGATCTTGTGATTGCTGGAGTAGCTCAGTTGGCAGAGCACGTCCTTGGTAAGGACGGGGTCACGGGTTCGATTCCCGTCTCCAGCTTTAAATGATGTTAGGCGTGCCTATCAAAAAAATCAATTAAAAAAAATGCGCGAATTAATAATAATAGAATGTACGGTTTGTAAAAACAAAAATTATACCGCCAAGAAGAATAAGAAGAAGCATCAGGATAAATTAGAGCTAAGCAAGTACTGTAAATTTTGTCGTAAGCATACGCCGCATAAGGAAATTAAGTAAGTGGTAACTTATAGGGGCGTCCGTTAATTGGCTAAACGGCGAGACTCCAAATCCCGTCCTGGGGGTTCAAGTCCCTCCGCCCCTGTTGATGTGGATAGGTGTTGAACTTATAGATCAGTTTTAAATAATGGCTTCAACAGGAAAATAAATTTACGGCTAAGATGAAATTAATAGGCAAAATAAGTAATTTTCTAGCGGAAGTCAAACAGGAATTAACAAAAGTATCATGGTCGACGCGGCAGGAGATTTTGGGGGCAACAATGGTTGTTATAAGTATTACAGCGTTGCTTTCAGTCTTTATCGGGTTAAGTGATTTGTTGCTGTCAAAAATTTTAAGCGTCTTATTCCAATAATTTTAAAATAAAAAATATGAAACATTGGTACGTAGTGCATACTCAGACAGGGTTAGAAGATAAGGTGAAAACATCGCTTGAAGGCAAAATTATCGCCAATAGCCTGCAGGATGTTGTCAGCCAGGTTATTATCCCTACTGAGCAAGTATCGGAAGTGCGCAGCGGTAAACGTAAAATTACGCAGCGTAAATTTTTTCCGGGATATATTCTTGTGGAAATGGAGTTAAACGAAAACACGTATTTATTCGTAAAGTCAATTCCCGGTATCACCGGATTTATCGGAGTAGGTAAAACGCCTATGCCTTTGCCTCAGTCGGAGGTTGACGGTATTTTAAAAAGGACTCAGGACACGCAGGCAAAACCCAGCCCTAAGGTTTTGTTTGAGAAAGGTGAAGCTGTGCGGGTTACAGAAGGGCCGTTTGTGAATTTTAATGGTACTGTCGATGAAGTTAATACGGAAAAAGGGAAGTTAAAAGTAAATGTTTCGATTTTTGGAAGGTCAACGCCTGTAGAGTTGGAATTTTGGCAAATAGAAAAGGTATAATAAAATGGCTAAAAAAGTAATCGCGCAAATAAAGTTACACGTTCCAGCGGGTGCAGCGAACCCTGCTCCTCCGGTTGGGCCGGCATTAGGCCAGCACGGAGTCAATATTATGCAGTTTTGTAAACAATTCAATGAAAAAACAAAAGGCAGAGAAGGATTAATTTTACCGGCGGTCATTTCTGTATACGAAGATAAATCCTTTACCTTTATTATAAAGAGCCCGCCTTCATCGATTTTGCTTAAACGCGCGGCTAACCTGGCAAAAGCATCCGGGATTGCCGGTAAAGAAACCATAGGCACAGTAACGCGTAAGCAGGTTGAAGAGATTGTGAAACTTAAAGTAAGTGATTTAAATACATCTGATTTAACAAAAGCAATTAAAATAGTGGAAGGTACAGCAAAGAGCATGGGTATTGCTGTTAAAGACTAAAATGACAAAACGCAGTAAACGATACCTTGAATTAGAAAAAAAAGTCGATAAAAATAAATTTTATACTATAAAAGAAGCCATTGCTGAGTTGAAAAAAATGGTTATGGCGAAATTTGATGTTTCTGTCGAGATGCATTTTAACTTAAATGTAGACCCTAAAAAATCTGACCAGGCGGTTAGAGGGACAGTAGTGTTGCCTCATGGTACCGGAAAAAAGGTTAGAGTAGCGGTTTTTTGCAAGGGTGAACATGAGCGTTTAGCTAAAGAGGCGAAGGCGGATTATGTCGGAGGTATCGAATTAATAGAGAAAGTCAATAATGGTTTTCTGGATTTTGATTGCGCTATAGCTACTCCCGAAATGATGAAGGATTTAAGTAAATCGGGCAAGATATTAGGGCCGCGAGGATTGATGCCTAGCCCTAAAACCGGGACAGTAACTAATGATATAGTCAAAGCGATTGAAGATGTTCGTAAGGGTAAGGTTGAATTTCGCGTTGATAAACAGGGAGGCGTGCACCTTGCGGTTGGTAAAATATCTTTTTCGGAAGAAAAACTTTTGGATAACATAACTTCTGTTATAGACGCGCTCAATGAGGCTAAACCCGGGTCGATAAAAGGGCATTTTATAAAAGTATTTTCAGTTTCTGCGACTATGGCTCCGGGCTTTAAAATAGCGATATAAGCTTAACAATTATTTTGATGTGCCCATACAGGCAGGCAGAAATAAAATAAAAGGATTTCGTGATGAAGAAAATAGGTTTAATTGTTAAAGAACAATCGGAACTGTTTATCAGTAAAAAAATAAAAGAATCAAGCGCGTGTTTTATTGTGAAATATTCCGGTTTATCAAGCCCTGATATTTGCGCTCTGCGCCAGAACTTAATAAGCCAGGATGTTAAACTGTTTGTCGCTAAAAACAGCGTCGCCAGGAGAGCATTTAAGAGCGCCGGATTGGATGATTTATGCAAAAAGATCGATGGCCCCAGCGGGTTTATCTTTATTAAAGATGAACCGGTCAATGCTTCGCGTCTTTTATGTGATTTCGCGAAAACGCATGAACATTTAAAGCTGGAGGGCGGCTTTTTAAAAGACAGGCCTCTTGAGAAAAAAGACATAGAAGCGTTGGCAAAATTGCCTAGCAAGGAAATCTTAAGGGCTCAGGTGGTAATGGCGTTAAATTCTCCGATAGCCGGTTTAGTAATGACACTAAATCAGGTGCTTAAGAAATTCGTTTATTGTTTAGATCAAATCAAGAATAAAAAAGCTAATTGAAAAAAGGGAGGTAACAAAAAATGGCAACTGAAAAATTAGAAGAATTAATCAAATCAATAGAGGGTATGACTGTTTTAGAGCTTTCAGATTTGGTTAAAGCGTTGGAAGAAAAATTCGGTGTTTCCGCAAATATGCCGATGATGGCGGCACCCGCGGCTGGAGCGGCCCAAGCGGCAGCGCCTGCGGCAGAGGAAAAAACCAGTTTCGCGGTTGTTTTGGTTAGCGCCGGAGCAAACAAAATAGCGGTAATCAAGGAAGTCAGGACTATGACTAATCTTGGCTTGAAAGAAGCTAAGGATTTAGTTGACGCGGCCCCGAAAACTATAAAAGACGGCGCGAATAAGGAAGAAGCTGACGATATGAAAAAGAAACTCGAAGCAGCCGGAGCAACAGTCGAGTTAAAATAAGTAGTTTACCCATACATATAGAAAACCTATGAATAAACGTAAAAGTTTTGCAAAACTAAAAGAAACGTACCCGCTACCAAACCTCTTAGATTTGCAATTAGAGTCTTATAAAGAATTTCTGCAGTTTGATGTGCCTCCGTTGGAACGTAATCTACAGGGCCTGCAAGAAGTATTCGCGGAGATGTTCCCTATTGAAAGTACGGACCGTTCGGTAAAGCTTGAATATATAAGTTATGTTTTAGGAAAACCCAAATACGATATGGCAGAATCTAAGCGCAGAAGTTTTACTTATGCTTCGCCGCTTAAAGTTAAATTCCGCCTGACCACTCATAATGAAACTAAAGAGCAGGATGCGTATTTTGGTGAAATACCGTTAATGACCGAAACGGGGACTTTTATTATTAACGGAGACGAGCGGGTAACTGTATGCCAATTGCAACGTTCTCCGGGTGTTTCTTTTGAGGAAGAGTCTCATCCCACAGGCAAAAAGATTTTTTATGGGCGCGTTATTCCTTATCGCGGCGCGTGGCTTGAGTTTAAATATGATTTGTCTGAAACAATACTGGCTTATGTAGATAGGCGCAGGAATTTTCCTGTTACTCAGATATTAAGGATACTAGGGTTTTCAACTGACCAGGAAATTTTGGCTGCTTTTGGCGGCAAAGAACACCCTGAAATTATTAATACGCTGAAAAAAGATACTACAAAAAACAAAGAAGAAGCGTATTTGGATTTTTACCGTAAAATGAGGCCGTCAGAGCCAATAACGAAAGAAACCTCTGAGGCGCTATTCTACAGGTTATTTTTTGACCCAGCCAGATATGATTTGGATAGGGCCGGCCGGTTTATACTTAACCGAAAATTGGGTATGAATGTTTCGCTTGAAAAAAGAATTCTTGATTCCGAAACAGTTATCAAAGTTTTGGAATATTTGATCAGTTTAAAAAGCGGCTTAGGAAAAATTGATGATATTGACCACCTTGGCAGCAGGCGCGTTAAAACAGTCGGCGAGCTGATCCAAAATCAACTTAGGATCGGTTTATCCCGTGTGGAACGTTCAATAAGAGAACGCCTGACTATCCTGGGCAATTCAGATAGTTTAAGTGTGCATTATTTGATAAATTCAAAGTTACTTTCAAATCAGGTCAGGGATTTCTTCGCGCGCAGCCAGCTATCACAATTTATGGACCAGATAAATCCTTTAGCGGAAATGACCCATAAAAGAAGGTTGAGCGCATTAGGGCCCGGTGGTTTGTCCCGCGAGAGGGCAGGTTTTGAAGTCAGAGATATTCACCCTTCACATTATGGCAGAGTTTGCCCTATTGAAACGCCTGAAGGCCCGAATATCGGTTTGATCGCGTCGTTAAGTACGTACGCGAGAGTTAATCAGTTAGGGCTTATTGAAACACCGTATAAAAAAGTAGAAAATGGGCGTGTAAGCCAGAAAATCGACTATCTCACAGCTGATTTAGAAGAAGATAAAATAATCGCGCAGGCAAACGCTACTATTGATAGCGACGGAAATTTTACGGAAAATGAAGTTTCCTGCCGTTATAAAGGTGATTTTCCAAAAGTTAATCCGAAACAAGTTCAATATATGGACGTGTCACCTAAACAGTTGGTTTCTGTGGCAGCCGCGTTAATTCCGTTTTTGGAGCATGATGACGCCAATCGCGCTTTAATGGGGTCAAACATGCAACGGCAGGCTGTGCCTTTAATGATCCCGGATTCTCCTGTTGTAGGTACCGCGATGGAAGGTAAAGTAGCGCGGGATTCCGGAGTTGTCGTTATCGCTAATGAATCGGGAAAAGTGGCCAGTGTTGATGCCGCGTCGATAACTATTGGCAAAACGATATATCATTTAAAGAAATTTTTGAGGACCAACGCTAATACGTGTTTGAATCAGCGGCCGATAGTGAAATTAGGCCAACATGTGGAAAAAGGCGATGTTATCGCGGATGGGACGGCAACTAGAAATGGGGAACTTGCTTTAGGAAAGAATATCCTTTGCGCTTTTATGCCTTGGAGAGGGTATAACTTTGAAGACGCGATCCTGATAAGTGAAAAAATAATTAAGGAAGATACTCTTACATCGATTCACATTGAAGAATTCCAGATAGAAGCTACGGAAACACGTTTAGGCAATGAAGAAATTACGCGGGATATTCCTAATATTAATGAAGAAGCGTTAAGAAATTTGGATGAGAGCGGAATAATCAGAATCGGAGGAGAAGTGTCTTCCGGAGATATTTTAGTCGGAAAGGTCACTCCAAAAACTGAGTCGGAATTGCCGCCGGAGGAAAGGTTGTTACGCGCGATATTTGGTGAAAAAGCCTCTGATGTGCGCGACACATCGTTAATTGTGCCTCCCGGAGTTGAAGGTGTAGTGGTCGATGTCCATGTGTTTGCCAGGAAAGACCGCGGCAGAAAATCAAAGGAAGAAAAAAGCAAAGAATTAGCGAAAGTTAAGGAATTAAAAGCATATTACAGGCAGGAAATAGAGTTTGTCGAAAAAGAGAAGGTCATACGGTTAAGCAGCCTTTTAGGGGTGGATAAAAAGAAATTAGATAAAATTGATTTAAGCGATAGTGACGAAGCAAAAATTTTATCGAATTCGTTTGACGAACAAATTCAGGAATTATTGATAGAGCAGCAGCAGGAGATTGACAAGGTTCGCCGCGGAGACCAGCTTCCCCCTGGAGTTTTAAAAAGAGTAGTGGTTTACATCGCTACGAAACGTAAACTTTCTGAAGGGGATAAGTTAGCCGGGCGTCACGGGAATAAAGGCGTGGTAGCGAGGATTTTGCCTGAAGCGGATATGCCCTTTTTGCCTGATGGGACCCATATTGAAATTGTTTTAAATCCCTTAGGCGTGCCTTCTCGTATGAACGTAGGGCAAATTTTGGAAACGCATCTTGGATGGGCGGCAACGACATTAGGGTTTAAGGTTGACAGCCCTGTATTTGACGGCGCGAGCGAATTTGAAATTAAAGATATGTTAAAAAAGGCCAACTTGCCAACCGATGGAAAAATTACTTTATATGATGGTTATACAGGGGAACCTTTTGATCAAAAAATTACTGTGGGATATATATATATAATGAAACTGATTCATCTTGTCGATGAGAAAATTCATGCCAGGTCAATAGGCCCGTATTCATTAGTTACTCAACAGCCTTTGGGCGGTAAAGCGCAGTTCGGAGGGCAGCGATTGGGAGAAATGGAAGTTTGGGCCCTTGAAGCATATGGAGCGGCTTTTACCTTACAAGAGATGCTTACGGTAAAGAGTGATGATGTAGTCGGCAGAAATAATATTTATCAGGCAATTGTAAAAGGCGAGCACCACTTGATGCATGGGGTTCCTGAGTCTTTTAACGTTTTGGTAAAGGAATTGCAGGGATTAGCCCTTGATATGCGGACAGAAAAATCCAAGTGAGCCTAAAAGTTTTAAGAGCCATCAGTATACGGCTCAAACGGTAAAAAAAAATGGATGAAATTAATTTATTTGATAAAATTACGATAAAGATCGCTTCTCCTCAGATTATAAGGGTTTGGTCAAAAGGTGAAGTAAAAAAAGCCGAGACTGTTAATTATCGTACATTGAAACCTGAAAAAGACGGTTTATTTTGCGAAAAGATTTTCGGGCCTGTCCATGACGATGAATGTAACTGCGGCAAGTATAAAGGCAAAAAATTTAAAGGCATAACATGCGACCGATGCGGTGTAACTGTTGATGAATCCAAGGTCAGGCGTATCCGCATGGGGCATATCGAACTGGCCAGCCCCGTTACGCATATATGGTTTTTTAAAGCTGTGCCTTCAAGGCTGTCAGCTTTATTGGATATAGGATTAAGGGATCTGGAACGGATTATTTATTATGAAGCTTATGTCGTGATTGATCCGGGGACTACCCCTCTTAAGAAAAAAGAACTTTTGCTTGAAGATAAATATCAGGAAGCTGTCAGCAAATATGGCAAGGAATTCAGCGCTAAAATTGGAGCTGAAGCGGTAAGAGATTTATTAAAAGAGTTGGATTTAGACGCTCTTTGCCGTAAATTACGCAAGGATTTAGATAAAACTAAGGATACTCTTGACAGCCGCAAGTCGCTAAAAACACTTAAAATAATAGAAGATTTTAAAAAGTCAGGAAATAAACCTGAATGGATGGTAATGGAAGTATTGCCGGTCATTCCTCCTGATTTAAGGCCTTTGGTTCCTTTAGACGGTGGGAGATTCGCGACTTCAGATTTGAATGATTTATACCGCAGGGTTATTAATAGAAATAACCGTTTAAAGAAATTAATGGAATTAAACGCGCCTGAAATAATTATTCGCAATGAAAAAAGGATGTTGCAGGAGTCAGTGGACGCGCTTTTAGATAATGGCAGGCATGGCAGGCCGGTAATGGGCGCGAATAACCGTCCTTTAAAGTCACTTTCGGATATGTTAAAGGGCAAGCAAGGCAGGTTTCGCCAGAATCTTTTAGGTAAACGTGTTGATTATTCCGGCCGTTCGGTCATTGTCGTCGGCCCTGAACTTAAGTTGCATGAATGCGGCTTACCGAAACAGATGGCTTTGGAATTGTTCGAGCCGTTTATAATAAAGAAATTGAAGGAAAAAGGGTTTGTCCATACGATTAGAGGCGCCCGCAGAATGGTAGAACGCGGAAAAATTGAAGTTTGGGATATTTTGGACGAAGTAATAAAAGATCATCCTGTACTTTTAAACCGCGCTCCTACATTGCACAGGTTGGGTTTACAGGCATTTCAGCCGGTTTTGATCGAAGGCAAATCCATAAAGATTCACCCTTTAGTGTGTACCGCATTTAATGCCGATTTTGACGGCGATCAAATGGCGGTCCACGTGCCTTTATCTATGGAGTCGCAGATAGAAAGTAAGATTTTAATGTTGTCTATAAATAATATATTTTCTGCTGCTGACGGGCGGCCTATAGTTACCCCAACGCAGGATATTATTTTAGGCACGGCGTATATTTCTAAAATTAAACCGAATAGTTTAGGTGAAAATAAAATATTTGCCAACGCGGATGAAGTGCTTATCGCTTATGAAGATAAAGCCGTGGCATTGCACGCGATAATTAAATTGCGCGTTAATAATGTTTATGACCTGGGTGAAAAAACGCTTACAGTTGGAAAAACGATTATCAGCACAACTGTCGGCAGGGTTATATTTAACCAGGAATTACCTGCGGATTTCGGGTATGTAAATGCGGATTTAAATAAAAAGAACGTTGGCTTAGTGGTTTCAGAGTGTTATAAGCGTTTTGGCCTGCAGCGCACAGTTAAATTGCTTGATGATGTTAAAGTCCTCGGTTTTAGGTCTGCGACTCTGGGCGGCATCTCAATAGGTATTGATGATTTAAAAGTGCCTGAAGCTAAAGGTGAAGTTTTAAAAGAATCTAAAGCTGAAGTCGCCAAAGTAGAAGATCAGTACCGCAAAGGGATTATCACCGATAGCGAGCGTTCCAATAAGGTTATTGCTATTTGGACGCATGCTACAGAAAAGATATCCGACTTGCTTTTTAAAGGTATGGATTCATTTAACCCGATTTTTATGATGGCTGATTCCGGCGCACGAGGTTCAAGATTACAGGTGCGCCAGTTAGCGGGTATGCGCGGTTTGATGGCAAAGCCTTCAGGTGAAATTATTGAAAATCCGATTACGGCAAATTTCCGCGAGGGTTTAACAGTTTTGGAATATTTTATCTCTACGCACGGCGCGCGAAAAGGCCTTGCCGATACAGCGCTTAAAACCGCTGACGCGGGATATCTAACCCGTAGGCTCGTTGATGTCGCGCAGGAAGTAATTGTTACCGAAATTGATTGCGGCACGCTTAACGGGATTACAGTTTCTCCTCTTATAGAAGGGGATGAAATAGTTGTCAGCCTTAAAGACCGCATTGTCGGGCGCGTTGTATTGGATAATATAGTAGATATTATTACGGATGAAGTTATAGTAGAGCAAGGCTCGGAGATCACTGAAGAAAAAGCTGAACGGATAGAAAAATTAGGTATTGAAAAAATTCGTATCCGCAGCGTTCTTACCTGTGAAACCGGCAGGGGTATTTGTTGTAAATGTTACGGCGTTAATTTAGCTACAGGCAGGCTTGTTGAAGTAGGTGAAGCCGCCGGCGTAATTGCCGCGCAAAGTATTGGTGAGCCCGGCACGCAGTTAACAATGAGAACGTTCCATATTGGTGGTACAGCTTCCCGGATTGTCGAGCAATCATTCGTTAAATCAAAGAATAAAGGTATTGTAAAATACCATAATCTAAGAGTCACGCCGAAAAACAAAGAATTTGTTGTTTTAAACCGTAACGGTGTGATAAGTATAAATGATAAACAGGGGCGCGAACTTGAGAGATATCCTTTACCGCAGGGCACGTTTATTACGATTAAAGACGGGGATGAAGTTGTTAAAGATGTGGCATTCGCGCGTTGGGACCCGTATACAATGCCTATTCTTACTGAAGTCAGCGGAAAAGTAAAATTTGAAGATTTGAAAGAAAATATAACGGTAAAAGAAGAATTAAATCCTGTTACAAAATTGACTGAGCGCGTAGTAGTTGAGCATAAACAGGAATATCACCCGCAAATAATAATTTCTACTGATAAAGACGAAGTTATCGGTATTTATCCGATTCCCGCGGGCGCGCATATTTTGGTTAAAGATACAGACACAGTCGAAGCAGGTGATTTAATAGCTAAAATACCAAGAGTTGTCGGTAAAACAAGAGACATCACAGGAGGCCTTCCGAGGGTCGCGGAATTGTTTGAAGCCAGGAAACCCAAGGACCCCGCGGTTATGAGCGAAATCGACGGTTTTGTCGAGTTTGGTGAGATAAAAAAGGGGCAGCGTATAATTGTGGTCAAATCCGCGACAGGTATGCAGCGCGAATATGTGATCCCTCATGGAAAGCATCCTAATGTATATAAAGGCGATAAGGTTGTCGCGGGCCAGCAATTAACAGACGGGCCGGTTGTCTTGCAGGATATATTACGGGTTTGCGGGGATAAGGTACTGCAGGAATATCTGGTTAACGAAGTGCAGGAAGTTTATAGGCTCCAAGGCGTGCGTATCAATGACAAGCATATCGAATGTATTATTCGCCAAATGCTTAAAAAAGTGCGTATTGAAGACGCGGGTGATACTGACTTCTTAGTTGGGGAACAAATTGATAAATGGAATTTCCAAATTGAAAACGCCAAAATAGTTAAAAAAGGCTCTAAAGCGGCTATTGCTACACCGTTGCTGTTGGGTATTACAAAGGCTTCATTAACTACAGAAAGTTTTATTTCAGCGGCAAGCTTTCAGGAAACGACCAGAGTCCTTAGCGATGCGGCGGCTTCCGGAAAGGTTGATGAATTATTCGGGCTGAAAGAGAACGTAATCGTAGGCCATTTAATACCCTCCGGGACAGGTTTTTCGACGCATCGTCAGATTGAAATAGTTAAATTAGCGCAAGCAAAAAGAGAAGAAGAAATTAAAAACGAAGAGAAAGATAAAGGAACAAAATATGCCGACGATATCGCAACTCATTAGATTAGGAAGGGTTTCAAAAAAGAAGAAAAGCAAATCACCAGCTCTTAAGGATTGCCCGCAGAGACGAGGCGTATGTTTGCAGGTGCGTACAATGACGCCTAAAAAACCTAACTCGGCGCTGCGAAAAATTGCCAGGGTACGGTTGACTACCGGTATTGAAGTAACTTCCTATATCCCGGGCGAAGGCCATAATTTACAGGAGCATTCCATAGTTTTGGTAAGAGGCGGCCGCGTCAAAGATTTACCCGGCGTCAGATATCATACCGTAAGAGGAGCGCTCGATGCTGTCGGGGTGAACGCGCGCAGAAAGTCCCGTTCGAAATATGGGGCAAAAAGGCCGAAATAAATAAATGATCAACCAGTTAACCATTTTGCCGGTTATATAATTAATCGGCAAAAAGGCTAACAGATAACCAGGAAAACACGAAAAATGCGAAGAAGAAAAGCTCAAGAAAAAGAAGTGTTAGCGGATCCGAAATTTAACAGCAAGATTGTCGGTAAATTCATTAATATGGTTATGCTGGAAGGCAAAAAATCAGTGGCCGAGCGAATTGTTTACGGCGCGTTTGAAATAATAAAAAAACAACTGAATGAACCTGATGCTTTAAAAATTTTTCATAAGGCAATTGAGAATGCCAGGCCAAAGTTGGAAGTTAAACCTAGAAGAGTTGGCGGCGCCACATATCAGGTACCTATTGAAATACGGCAGGAACGCGGTACTTCTATTGCGCTGCGCTGGATGAGGGATTTTGCTAAGACCAGAAAAGGCAAATCTATGGAGCAAAAACTAGCGGATGAAATCATGTCCGCGTATAAAGGCGAAGGCTCTTCGATAAAGAAAAAGGATGATACTCACAAAATGGCGGAATCAAACAAAGCATTTGCGCATTTCAAATGGTAAAATAAAAAATGGCTAGAAAAATACCTTTAGATAAAATCAGGAATATCGGCATAATCGCGCATATTGATGCCGGCAAAACTACTACTTCCGAGCGGATATTGTTTTATACGGGCCGGACATATAAGATCGGTGAAGTGCATGACGGCGCGGCTACAATGGACTGGATGGTCCAAGAGCAGGAACGCGGCATAACGATTACCGCGGCCAGTACTACTTGTCATTGGAGAGATTGTAATATAAATATTATTGATACACCCGGACACGTGGATTTTACTATTGAGGTGGAACGTTCTTTAAAGGTTTTGGACGGGGCTGTAGTGGTTTTTTGCGGTGTGGGCGGCGTAGAACCTCAATCAGAAACAGTATGGCGCCAGGCAGACCGTTATGGCGTGCCGCGGCTTTGTTTTGTAAATAAATTAGATAGGGTAGGAAGCGATTTCTTTGAAGTCGTTAGCCAGATACGCCAAAGATTAGGATCTAACGCGGCAGCTATTCAAGTACCGTTCGGAATTGAAGAAAATTTCCGCGGAATAATTGATATAGTCGAACGTAAATTGATCCTTTATAAAGATGATTTAGGCAAAGAATTAGAAGTTACGGATGTTCCAGCTGAATTAAGCGCCGAAGTTGAAAAGAGGCGCTTAGAATTAATAGAAAAGATTGCAGAGGCCGATGATATTATAATGGAAAAATATTTAGCCGGTAAAGAGCCTTCTGTAACGGAGATTAAAGACGGTATTCGTCGCAGTGTAGTTACCAGTAAATTTGTTCCGGTATTAGCCGGGTCCTCATTTAAAAATAAAGGTATTCAGTTAATGCTTGACGCGGTATGTGATTACTTGCCATCACCGGTAGATGTTCCTCCCATCAAAGGAACAAACCCTGAATCCGGCCAATTTGAAGAAATTTCTACTTCGGACGACGCGCCATTTGTTGCGTTATGTTTTAAAATCGCGACGGACCCTTATGTAGGCAGGCTTAATTATATACGTATGTATTCGGGGACGTTAAATGCCGGTACTTATATTTATAACTCTACTAAAAGGGTTAGAGAACGTGTAACAAAAATTGTGCGTATGCATGCTAACCGGCAGGAAGTAGTGGATAGCCTTTTAGCAGGAGATATCGGCGCGGCGGTAGGTTTAAAAGAAACAAAAACAGGTGATACTTTATGCGAAGAAGCTCATCCTATAGTAATTGAAGCAATGAGATTTCCTGAACCTGTAATTCAACAGGCAATCGAGCCAAAGACAAAAAATGATCAGGAAAAGTTGGGTATGGCTTTGCATAAACTATCTGATGAAGATCCGTCTTTTCATATAAATTACAATCAGGAAACAGGGCAATCTGTTATGGCCGGGATGGGGCAGTTGCATCTGGAAATAATCGTGGATAGATTGTTAAGGGAATTCAATGTAGCGGTGCAAGTGGGCGTTCCGCAGGTAGCTTACAGAGAAACAATTACCCGGAAAATTAATTCCACGGGAAAATTTATTCAGCAGTCTGGCGGGCGCGGGCAGTACGGGCATGTTGTTATTGAGATGGAACCGCAGGAAACTCCAGGCGCGGGTGTAACTTTTGAGAATAAAATTAAAGGCGGCGCGATACCTCAGGAATTCATCGCTCCGGTAAAACAAGGAATAATGGATGCCGCAAAAAGCGGGGTTTTGGCAAGCTATCCCGTTACCGATATAAAAGTAATTCTAGTTGACGGTTCTTATCATGACGTTGATTCGTCGGAATTAGCATTTAAGATGGCAGCCGGCATCGCGTTCTGCGACGGGATGAGGAAAGCTAAACCGGTTCTTCTGGAACCAATTATGGATATGGAAATTATAATTCCGGAAGAATACATGGGGGCAGTGATCGGAGATATAAGCTCCCGCAGGGCAAAAATTATTTCACTTGCCAATAGATTAAATTTGAATATAATTAAAGCCAGCATTCCTTTATCTGAAACCTTTAATTACGCCACAATTTCGCGTTCGTTAACTCAAGGCCGCGCATCCTATACTATGGAGCCCTCATTTTACGCCGAGGTGCCTTCACATATAGCAGAGAAAATAATAACAGGATTTGCTTCTTCGGGTGCAACAACAAGGAAAAGTTTTTAACAACAATTAGGAGGTGAAATAATGGCTAAAGAAAAGTTTGTACGGTCAAAACCGCATGTTAACATAGGAACAATCGGGCACATCGATCACGGTAAGACCACGCTGACTGCATCTATTACGCACGTTTTGTCAAAGTTGGGCAGAGCTCAGGAAAGGGCTTACTCTGATATTGCTAAAGGTGGTACTGTAAGAGATGAAACAAAAGTCGTTACTATTTCTGTCGCGCACGTAGAATACGAAACGGAAAACCGCCATTATGCGCATATAGATTGCCCGGGACATGCCGATTATATTAAGAACATGATTACGGGTGCCGCACAGATGGACGGCGCGATACTTGTAGTTTCCGCTTGTGACGGCCCTATGCCTCAAACCAGGGAACATATTCTTTTAGCTCGGCAGGTTAACGTTCCGTCCATGGTCGTATTTTTAAATAAAGTCGATATCGTGCAAGATAAGGAATTGATTGATCTGGTTGAAATGGAAGTCCGCGACCTATTAACAAAATATGGATATCCCGGAGAGAAAACGCCTATTATTAAGGGAAGTTCTCTTAAAGCTTTGCAGGCTCCGGATGCCGCTCATCCTGACGCGCAATGTATACTTGAGTTAATGAAGGCAGTCGATGAATTTATTCCTTTGCCTACAAGAGAATTGGATAAACCGTTACTTATGGCAGTTGAAGATGTTTTTACAATTGAAGGCCGAGGCACAGTCGGGACCGGCAGGATTGAACGCGGCAAGGTGCACATAAACGATGAAGTTGAAATTATAGGTTTAAGGCCGGACGTAAAAAAGACGGTTGTTACCGGAATTGAAATGTTTAGAAAAACCCTTGAGGACGGACAAGCTGGCGATAATGTCGGCCTTCTCTTAAGAGGTGTTGACAAAACTTCAATTGAACGCGGGATGGTTATTGCCGCCCCGAAATCAATCGCGCCGCACACTAAATTCAAAGCGCAGATATACATTTTGACCAAAGAAGAAGGCGGAAGGCACACCCCGTTTTTTAAAGGTTACAGGCCGCAATTCTATTTCCGAACCACAGACGTTACCGGGTCAGTTATTTTACCTGAAGGGGTAGAAATGGTTATGCCGGGTGACAACATTAATCTGGAAGTTGAATTAATTACGCCTATAGCTATGGAAAACGAATCAAGGTTTGCTATACGCGAAGGCGGACATACCGTAGGCGCTGGAGTTGTAACAGCGATAATAGCTTAGTAAATTGACAAACTAACAGAGTGAGAAATAATGCAAAAAATTAGGATACGATTAAAAGCATACGATCATCGTCTTTTGGATCAGGCAGTAGGTGAGATTGTGGAAACTGTAAGGCGTACTGGCGCTGTAATTTCAGGGCCAGTACCCCTTCCAACAAAGCGTGAGCTGTATACAGTGTTACGCAGCCCAGTTATCGATAAAAAGTCCCGCGAGCAGTTTGGCCTAGCTACGCATAAACGGCTTATTGATATCTATGAGCCGACATCTAAAACGATTGATTCCTTGCGAAAATTAAATTTGCCGGCAGGCGTGGATGTTGAAATAAAGTAACTCTACGTTAGCTAAACCGGCAGGCTGAGGTTAGAGGCAATATAAACTGTTGCACTGTTGTAGTATATTAGGATACTATACTATATGTGTAAAAGTAGATTATAGGATTGACTATGAAAGCTATTTTAGGCAAAAAAATTGGAATGACTCAGGTTTTTATCGGCAACGATAAAGTTGTTGGCGTCACCGTTATTGAAGCGGGCCCTTGCCCGATATTAACGGTAAATGAAAAATCGATACAATTAGGTTTTGATAATGTAGCAGAGAAAAAAGTTAAAAAACCGGTTCTGGGGATATTTAAAAAAGCGAAAATATCACCGCGGAAAGTCATCCATGAATTCCGTAAAGAAGAAAATACCGAGTATCAGGTTGGGCAGGAAATTAAAGTCGACCTTTTTAAAGCGGGTGATTTTGTTGATATTTCCGGCACTACCGTTGGAAAAGGTTTCCAGGGCGGTATGAAACGTTGGCATTGGGCAGGCGGGCCGGAAACGCACGGGCATACATCTCACCGCCGCGTTGGTTCTATCGGCTCAACCACTACTCCCGGAAGAGTCTGGAAGGGGCATCATATGCCCGGACATATGGGGGCATGTAAAGCAACGAGCCAAAGTTTAAAAGTAATTAAAGTGGATTTGGAAAATAATTTATTGGTTGTCAAAGGCGCGGTCCCCGGCCATAAAAATAATTACGTAATTATCTCGAAAGCAAAAAAGAAGAAGTAATTTAATTTAATAATCTCGTCGGTAGAAGAAGGTTTTGCCGATACAATGAGTGGATAAAATGGAAACAATAATATTACCGGTTCATGATTACGCAGGCAAAGAAGTGGATACAATAACTCTTGACAAGAAAATTTTCGATGGTATAATTAATAGCTCTGTTGTTTATCAGGCAATTAACGCGTATAGAGCTAATCAACGGAAGGGTTTGGCGGCAACAAAAACAAGAGGGGAAGTTTCAGGCGGCGGTAAAAAACCCTGGAAACAAAAAGGCACGGGCCGCGCGAGAGTAGGTTCCACAAGGTCGCCGTTATGGCGCCATGGAGGTGTAGTATTCGGCCCTCATCCTCGCGATTTTTCGTACACATTGCCGGCTAAAATTAAGAACTCCGCGTTAAAGTCTTGTTTGAATTCCAAATTGAAAGGCAATAGTATAATAGTGCTGGACAGTTTGAAAATTGAAAAAGCAAAAACAAAAGAGATAACGCAGCTGCTGACAAATTTAAAAATAAAAATAAAAGAATTAAAGCAAAACAATATATTGCTCTTGCTGGATAAAATTGATAAGTCGTTGAAGTTGTCGGTGCGCAACTTATCTTACCTGAATTTTAATACTGCCGAACAAACTCACGCTTATGAAATTTTGAACTGCAGAAAAGTAATAATAACAAAAGCCGGATTAGCAGACCTGACAAAAAGGTTAAAAGCAACAGGCGGCAAAAAACCAGGACCGGAAAAGAAACGTGCCGGTAAAAAAGTTTCGGAATAATCCGGTATAACACAGCAGGGATTGAAATATAAAATGATTACTTCATACGATATAATTAAAGCGTTGATACGGACAGAAAAATCGACTTTAGCTGAGCCCAAGAACAAGTACCTGTTTCTGGTTGATAACTCGGCGAATAAAATTCAAATAAAGCACGCGGTGGAAGAAATATACAAAGTAAAAGTTAAGGATGTCAATACAGTTATTTATAGAGGTAAAATGAAGCGTGTAAGAAGAGAAGTTGGAAAAACGGCGGATAAGAAAAAGGCATTAGTAACTTTAAAAGAGGGACAAAAAATAGTCGTCACGTAAAATGGGTATAAAAAAATTTAAGCCGACAACTGCATCAAGGCGCTGGATGAGCGGGCCGGATTTCGCGGAGATCACAAAGGATAAACCGGAAAAATCATTGCTTGTCCCTGGTAAAAAATCAGGGGGTAGGAATAATTATGGACGGGTTACTGTAAGGCATAGAGGCGGCGGGCATAAACGAATGATAAGGCTCGTTGATTTTAAAAGGGATTTATTTGAAATGCCGGCCAAAGTGCTTGCGATAGAATATGACCCTAACCGTTCCAGCCGTATTGCCTTGGTAGAATATGAGAATAAAACAAAAAAATATATTATCGCTCCAATTGATTTAAAAGTCGGCGATTCTATAATTGCTTCAAATCAAAAAGAGGCTGAAATAAAAGCAGGTAATTCTCTTCTGCTCAGATATATCCCGTCAGGAACATTAATACATAATATTGAATTATTTAAAGGCCGCGGCGGCCAGATTGTAAGAAGTGCCGGCGCTTCCGCGCAAATTATGTCAAAACAGGAAAGTTTCGCGAATATAAAGCTGCCTTCAGGTGAAGTAAGATTAGTAAGTTTGGATTGCCATGCCACTATCGGGCAGGTAGGCAATTCCGACCACGAAGCGATAAGCCTTGGTAAAGCCGGAAGGGTACGTTGGCTGGGGATAAAACCGACTGTCAGAGGTTCGGCAATGAATCCTCACGATCACGGCCACGGTGGCGGCGAAGGAAAAGCCGGGCAAGGTAATCCGCATCCCGTAACTCCCTGGGGTAAGCCAACAAAAGGTTATAGAACAAGAGATCCCAATAAATATTCGAATAAATTTATTCTAAAAAGAAGGAAATAAAATATGCCAAGATCATTAAAAAAAGGGCCGTTTGTAGATGAAAGGCTTCTGGAAAAAGTTAAAAAACTTTCAAGTGTGGGTGTGCGTCAGGCTATTAAAACCTGGTCGCGGCGGTCTACAATTATCCCGGAGTTTGTAGGGCTAACGTTCGCGGTTCATGACGGGAAAAGACATATACCGGTTTTTGTAACTGAAAACATGGTTGGCCATAAACTTGGTGAATTTGCTCCATCACGCATATTCAGGAAGCATGGCGGCGTAAAAGCAAAGAAAGCGGCAGAAAAAACCTAAAAATATAGCCCCACACTTGCGTGAGGGGTATAAAACGAGGAATACTACACTCGCAAGATTGTAGTGCAAATAAAATGATAGCAAACGCGAAATCAAAATTTTTAATAATTTCACCTACGAAGGTAAGGCAGGTCATTGATTTAATACGCAATAAAGATGTGGTATACGCTAAAAATTTACTTACCGTAATAAATAAGCGCCCGAAGGTATACCTGCTTAAAGTATTGAACCAGGCTATAGCGAACGCTAAAGTAAAAGGCATTGAATTTGATAAATTGTATATTTCGAAAATAGTTTGTGACGGAGGGCCTCTTTTAAAAAGATTTAAAGCAGCGGCTTTTGGCAGGGCTCAGCCAAGGCTAAAAAAAATGTCGCATATAACAATAGAATTGGATGTTAAGTAACAGGCAATTATAATTTGTTTAATGTTTTAAAGCGCTATGTTTAACGTAAGTATTCGGCATAGAGCGTAAAACAAATAGTAAAGGGAAAAAATGGGACATAAGGTTAATCCGCTAGTATTAAGAATGGGCTATATCAGGACCTGGCACAGCAGGTGGTTTGCCAAGACTGAAAATTATTCACGTTTTATTATCCAGGATTTTAAGATACGTAAAATCATAAACGCGAGGTTTAAACACGCGTCGATCTCTAAAATTGTAATTGAGAGGCTGGCGGAAAAAGTGCGTATTCGGATATTTACGGCGCGGCCCGGCATTATTATCGGCCGGCACGGAGGCGATATCGAACGGCTAAGAGAAGATTTAAATGCTTTGGTAAAAACCGAGATCGCGATAGATGTTGAGGAAATAAAAATGCCTTCCGTAGACGCTCAGCTTATTTCGTTAAACGTTGCTAATCAGTTGGAAAAGCGTGTCGCTTTCCGCAGGGCGATAAAGCGCGTTATTGAACAGGCAATGAATAGCGGAGCCAAAGGCATTAAAGTTAGTTGTTCCGGAAGATTAGGCGGAGCAGAAATGTCCAGAACTGAAAATTATAGGCAGGGGAAAATTCCTCTCTCAACGTTACGCGCGGATATAGAATATGGATTTTCCGAAAGTTTAACGACTTACGGTTTAATTGGGATTAAAGTTTGGCTTTACAAAGGTGATATATTAGATAAGCCGCGCACGTTAATTGTTAAAGAAAAGGCAGCTGTAGAACCACATGTTGCCGAAGTCGCGCAACCTCAACCAGGGGAAGGATCTTAAAATGGTAATGATGCCCAAAAGAGTAAAATACCGCAGGCTGCAAAAAGGCACCAGGCGGGGAGTCGCTACTACAGGCGCTACGCTTGCCTTTGGAGAATTTGGCTTAAAAGTTCTTGAAAATGGCTGGATCAAAAATACACAAATTGAAGCTGTGCGCGTTATCCTTGCCCGTCAGTTGCATAAAGGCGGGAAAATGTGGATAAGGGTATTTACTGATAAACCAATAACTAAAAAACCGGCGGAAGTCCGTATGGGTAAAGGTAAAGGTGATACCTCTCATTGGGTATGTGTTGTAAAACGCGGGCGAGTGTTATTTGAATTAGGCGGTGTGCTCGAAGATTATGCTAAACAGTGTTTTCGATTAGCGGCATATAAGCTTCCATTACGCACAAAGTTTGTTACACGTACGCAACGATAAAGCGTTTATTATTAGCGCATAAAAAAAATGAAAAAGAAAGAAAAATTAACGGAATTACGGGGTAAATCCAAAGAAGAATTGGCGCAAAAAGAAAAAGGCCTTAAAGAAGAATTGTTCAAAATAAATGCGCAGCGTTACTCAGGCAGAGTAGATAAACCGCATATGTTTTCATTAATAAAAAAGGATATCGCGCGGATTCAAACGTTACTGCGCGAAAAAATTGCCGTTCCAAAATTAGTGAGGGAAAATGGGAAATAGAAGGCAGTATACGGGGGAAGTAATAAGTGATAAGATGCAAAAGACTCGCATCGTCGAAATTGTGCGCATGGCTAAACATCCTAAGTATCAGAAAATAGTCAAGAAAACCGTGAAGTTCAAGGTGCATGATGAGAAAAACGAATCAAAAACAGGCGATCTGGTGATAATTGAAGAAACTCGGCCTTTATCAAAAGATAAAAGGTATAAGCTTATAAAAATAACTAAAACAGCACAATTGCCGCATGTCGCAATTAAGGAAAATAAAATATGATACAAATACGGTCTATCCTCGATGTTGCCGATAATACGGGAGCAAAACGCGCGTCAATGATCAATGTTTTAGGCAAAAAGAATTGCATGATCGCTGAACTTGGCGATGTAATAAACGTAAATATAAAAGAATCTTCACCTGACGCGGCCATAAAAAAAGGTGAAGTGACCAGAGCCGTTGTAGTAAGGACAAGAGACATGATAAGGCGGCCTGACGGTTCTGTATTGCGTTTTGACCGTAATGCCATAGTCTGTATCGACGCGCAGAATAATCCCAAAGGCACGCGCGTATTCGGCCCTGTAGCCAGAGAATTAAGGGAGAAAAATTTCGCGAAGATAATTTCATTAGCTCCAGAGGTATTATAAAATGTTAAAAATAAAACGTACCGACATGGTTCAGGTAATAAAAGGCAGGGATAAAGGTAAAAAGGGCAAAGTATTACAGGTGTTGCCTGGAGCAAAACGCGCGCTTGTAGAAGGCATTAATTTGGTGAAGAAACACAAGCGTAAAACCCAACAGGATCAGCAGGGGGGAATTGTTTCAATTGAATCCAGCATTTCATTGGCTAACGTGATGATTTTGTGCAAACATTGCAATCGCCCCGCGAGAATCGGGTTTAAAACGTTAAAAGACGAAACAAAAACCAGGTTTTGCAAAGAGTGCAGTGAAACATTATAAGGATTATAAAAAATGAAAGTTATAACACCTAGATTAAAAGAATATTACACGAAAGAAATAATTCCGCAATTAATGCAGGCTTTTCAGATAAAAAATAAAATGGCTGTTCCGCGCTTAATGAAAATAGTAATTAATATGGGCGTAGGCGAGGGCGTGCAGGATATTAAAATTCTGGAAAAATCGATGGATGAATTAGCTGTAATTACCGGGCAAAAGCCTATAATGAGGAGAGCTAAAAAAGCGATCGCTAATTTTGGAATTAGGGAAGGCCATCCGATCGGCTGTAAAGTAACACTTCGAAGCGCTATCATGTTTGAATTTATTGATAGGTTGATAAATGTCGCTTTGCCTCGTATCCGCGATTTTCGCGGAGTCAGCACGACGTCTTTTGACAAAGAGGGCAATTATACTTTAGGCCTTAGCGAGCAAAATATATTTCCGGAGTTAGAGGTTGATAGAGTAACACGTCCTCAAGGTATGGATATAACATTTGTGATCAAGAACGCGAAGACAATGGAACAGGCGAAAGAATTGTTAAGGCTATTTGGAATGCCTTATAAGCAATCAGACAATTAATTAAGGGGTATATGTTACCATGGCAAAGAATTCGCAAATAGCACGATGGAAAAGAGTACCAAAATTTTCGACACGTAAATATAACCGGTGCAATATCTGCGGCAGGTCCGGAGGTTTTCTACGAAGGTTTAGCCTCTGCAGGATATGCTTTAGAGAATTGGTTTGGCAAGGATTAATCCCGGGAGTGAAAAAAGCTAGTTGGTAAGTAGTTGCGCGTACAATAATAATGTAGGGCCAGTTCCCCGAACGGGCCGAAGTTCTGAAAGGAATCTAAATGTCTAAAACTGATATAATTGCAGATACGTTTACAATAATGCGTAATGCCTTTATGATAAAAAAGCCGACGGTTGATGTGCCGGCTTCAAATACCGTAAGGTCAATCCTGGAGTTATTAAAAAAAGAAAGTTATATCGAAACTTTTAAAGAAATAGAAGATAAAAAACAAGGGATATTAAGAGTTTATTTGCGGTATATATCCGGCAAATCAGCGATAATAAACATTAAACGCGTTTCGAAATCAAGTTTACGCGTATATGTAAAAGCTGATAAGGTTCCTTTAGTGTTAAGAGGCAAGGGGTTGGCAATAATTTCAACTTCAAAAGGTGTTGTAACAGATGATCAGGCGCGCGAATTAGGTTTAGGCGGCGAGGTTATCGGTTACGTATGGTGAAAGATAAACTATGTCTAGAATCGGTAAGAAACCAGTAATCATTCCAAAAGAAGCAAAGATCAACGTTAACGCAAGAGTAGTTGAAGTAGAAGGCCCAAAGGGTAAATTAAGCCGTTCTCTTTCAGACCGCATTAACGTAGAAATCAAAGATAATCAAGTTTTTGTAACCAGGGTCGCGGATACCAAAAATGACCGTTGCCTGCATGGGCTTTATCGCGCTTTAATAAGTAATATGTTAATAGGCGTATCTGTAGGTTATAAGAAAGAATTAGAGATTATCGGAGTAGGCTTTAAAGCTCAAATACAAGGTAACACTTTAAATATGACTTTGGGATTTTCGCATCCGGTTAATTTGGCAATTCCAGGCGACATTAAAATTGAAGCCCCAAAGGCGACTCTTCTGGTTATAAAGGGCGTTGATAAAGAAAAGGTAGGGCAATTTGCCGCGGAAATTCGCGCTATTTATCCTCCGGAACCGTATAAGGGCAAGGGGATAAGGTATGTTGGCGAATATGTTAAAAAGAAGGTTGGAAAATCGCAAGCTGCCTCTAAGTAAATAATAATAAAAGGCACGCAATCACGGATAAAGAGGAAAAATGCAGAATAAAAAAGAGCTTTCACGAAAAAAACGGCATCACAGAATCAGATTAAGTTTAAGCGGCACGCCTGAAAAACCGCGGTTAGTAATTCACCGCAGTTTGAAGAATCTTAACGCGCAGGTGATTGACGATGTAAGCAATTCTGTGATATTTTCAATGTCGACCCAGGATAAAAACTTAAAAGAAAAATTTCCAAATGCCGGTAATATAAAGGCGGCGGAATTTTTTGGGCAGGAATTTGCGAAAAAAATCAAAGAAAAAGGCATAGTCAAAGTTGTTTTTGACCGCGCGGGTTATCTTTATCATGGCAGGATAAAAACGTTCGCAGATAATGTCAAAAAAGGCGGCATAGTTTTATAATAAGATTTTTTATGGTACAGGAAAGTATAAAATAAAGCGGCGGACCACTGAAAATCGCGGAAAGTATTAATAAGTCGATTTTCTTGAGCGGAGATAATTAAAAAATGCGCGAATTAAATATTGAGTATCACGCGGAACTGGTAGAGAAAGTCATTAAGATAAATCGTGTTACCAAAGTAACTAAAGGCGGTAAAAAAATGCATTTTAGCGCTTTAGTTGTGGTAGGCGATACTAAAGGCCGGATAGGGTTTGCGTTAGATAAAGCAAACGAAGTTGCCGATGCCATCCGGAAATCTTTAACCAAAGCAAAGCGTGAACTTGTTAAGATCAACTTGGAAGGCAATACTATACCTCATGAAATTATTGGGGAATATGGAGCGGCAAAAGTGTTATTAATGCCTGCGTCAGAAGGAACAGGCGTTATTGCTGCCGGCGCTGTAAGGGCTGTTTGTGAAGCGGTAGGGATAAAGAATATCCTTACAAAATGTATAAAAAGCAATAATCCTATTAATGTAATTAAAGCGGTAATGGATGGGTTAACAAATTTAAAGATTTGTAAAAACGCGCCAATTTCTGAATCTACAATAGAGACAGGGAAACCTGGTGACACTTCGAATTTATAAATAGGACAAAAGACATTGTACCCCATAGAGCGGCCGATTATAAGCAGACAGGCGCATGGGTAATATAATATTAGACGCACGCGTGCAGCGGGAGATTAAAAAAAATGAGTAAAGATAAAATTGTCAGCGAGCCACAAGTAGAAGAAATTGGATTAAATAAATTAAAAATTCCTGTTGGCGCGCATCAAAGGAAAAGGATACTCGGCAGGGGAACAAGTTCGGGCCATGGAAAAACTTCGACTCGTGGCAGCAAAGGCCAGACATCCAGAGCCGGGCGGCATATGTATGCCGGTTTTGAAGGCGGGCAAACACCTTTAATCCGCCGCATGCCTAAAAGAGGTTTTACCAATAAATTTAAAAAAGAATATCAGATCGTAAATTTAAAAGATGTATTTGTTTTATCGGATACTGTAATAAATCCTGATATTTTATATCAAAAAAAATTGATTAAAAATAAATGCGGTTTAGTTAAGATTTTAGGAACCGGGGAGGTTAAAGGAACAAAAACTATTCAAGCACACGCGTTTTCGATTTCCGCGCAAGAAAAGATAAAAACCGCGGGAGGGAAAATTGAGGTGCTTAAATTAAATGATTAACGCGTTAATTAATTCGTTTAAGATACCCGATTTAAAAAAGCGCCTTATAATAACCGGATCTCTTTTATTAGTTTATCGCATTGGTTGTTTTGTCCCTACCCCTGGTATTGATGGCGCGGCTTTGGCTGAGTTTTTCACCAGGATAGCAAAAACTCAAGGTGGCGCGTTATTTGGCATAATTAATATGTTTTCCGGCGGCGCTATGGAACGGCTTACTATTTTCGCGCTGGGAATTATGCCGTATATATCAGCTTCAATTATTTTACAGCTTTTAACGGCTATTGTGCCGGCGCTTGAAAAATTATCCAAAGAAGGTAAAGCCGGCCACGAAAAAATAAATCAATTTACCCGTTACGGAACGGTTGTTCTTTCTTTAGTTCAATCATTTTTTATCGCGTTATGGCTTGAAAATCCAGCGCACTTTGAAGGTTTGCGCATAGTTATGCATCCCGGGCTGGGTTTTAGGTTTATAACGGTTGTCACTTTAACCACCGGAACAATTTTTATTATGTGGTTAGGCGAGCAGATACAGGAGCGGGGCATAGGAAACGGGATTTCGTTAATTATTACCGCCGGTATTATCTCACGGATTTGGCCGGCATTGCATCAACTCATAGTATTAATTTCTCCTTTTGCTCCTTCCCGCAGGCAAATTCAGCCTATTACTCTTGTTGTCATGGCTATTTTTTTAGTAGTTGTAGTGTTTGCCGTAATTTTGATAACACAAGGGCAAAGGAAAATACCTGTACAATACGCGCGCAGGGTTGTAGGAAGAAAGATCTATGGCGGGCAAAGCACGTATATTCCTCTAAAAGTTGATACGTCAGGCGTAATCGCGATAATTTTCGCCCAATCGTTAATATTATTTCCGGCGACTGTCGCTTCATTTATTCCTAATCCCGCTTTTCAGGAATTCGCGCAAAATTTAATTAGAGGCCAGGTTTTATATACATGCTCGTACGCCCTTCTTATAATTTTCTTTTGTTATTTTTATACGGCGATAGTATTTAATCCTCAGGATTTATCCGAGAATATGAAAAAATACGGCGGTTTTATACCGGGAATAAGGCCGGGGGAATCGACCACTGAATATTTAGATTTTGTAATGACGCGTATAACGTTAGCTGGGGCAATTTTTATAGCTGTTATAGCGATATTTCCTGATTTCATAATGGCGTGGCTTAAAGTTCCATACCTTATCGCTTCATTTTTTGGAGGCACAGGAATATTGATTATCGTGGGCGTAATGCTGGATACTATAAAACAAATTGAGTCGCATTTATTGATGCATCATTACGAAGGTTTCATTAAGGCCGGTAGAATCAAGGGGAGAAGATAGTATTTGTTTAATGTTAAAACATTAAACTTAAAATAAGGAGTCGGTTTTGAGGATTATATTGTTAGGGCCTCCGGGAGCGGGTAAAGGGACACAGGCAAAGACATTGGCTATTCGGCTAAATATGCCGCATATTTCAACCGGCGATATATTGCGCCAGAACGTTTCGAAAGCTACTGATTTAGGCAAAAAAGCCAAAGATTACATGGATAAAGGGCTTCTTGTTCCTGATGAGTTGGTTACGGAAATGGTTGGAAGCAGGATTGATCAGCCTGACGCGAAAAAAGGGTTTATCCTCGATGGATATCCGCGTAATATCAGCCAGGCAGAATCATTAGATAGTTTATTAAAAGCGCGTAATATTACTATAGATAAAGTTTTTGATTTAAGCGCCAGTGAAGCTGTAATTGTTCAAAGGCTTTCAGGGAGATTGGCATGCAGCGGGTGCAATGCTAATTATCATATAAAAAATATGCCCCCTAAAAAAGCTATGATCTGTGATAATTGTGGCAGTAAACTTTATCAGAGGGCTGATGATAAGGAAGAAACTATAAAAAAACGCCTTGAAGTTTATAAGAAAGAATCTGCCGCGTTAATTAAATATTACAGCGCGCAAAAAAATTTGCAGGAAATTTGCGCGGATAAAGACGCGGAAATCGTTTTAAATGAAATGGTAGGCTTTGTCTCAGGTAGATAATGATCCCTATAAAGACTGAAGAAGATTTAGAGAAGATGCGTTCTTCGGGCAGAATTTTATCTTGGGTCATGCAAGAATTGCGCAAACAGGTAAAAGAGAACATTTCATGCCTGGAATTGGATAAGATAGCCGGCGAGCTGATAGTTAAAAAAAAAGCCACAGCCGCGTTTAAAGGATATAAAGGGTTTCCCGCGAATATATGCGCGTCAATTAACGAAGAAATCGTGCATGGGATTCCAAGCGCCAGAAAGTTAAAAAACGGGGACATCCTTAGTCTGGATTTAGGCGTTAATTACGGCGGATATTTTTCAGATGCCGCGATGACAATCGCGGTAGGGGAAGTTAAGCCTGAAATAAAACGCTTGATCGAAGTAACCAAAGAATCTTTGATAATTGGCGTAAAAGAAGCAAGGATAAGTAATCATATATCTGATATATCTAACGCTATACAGACTTATGTTGAAAAAAATAAGTTTTCAGTTGTAAGGCAATTTGTAGGGCACGGGATAGGCAAGGACCTGCATGAAGAGCCGGAAATACCAAATTTTGGAAAACCACATCTTGGGGAAGTTATAAAAAACGGCATGGTATTGGCGATTGAACCCATGGTTAACATGGGCGGTTGGGGAAGTAAGATCCTTGATAATAATTGGACGGCGGTTACGACGGATGGCTTGCCATCCGCGCATTTTGAATATACAGTTGCGGTTACCGAAAAGGGCCCGGAGGTTTTAACAGAACTATTTTTGTAGCCCGTAAATAATTTTTATTTTAAAAGAAGCTGGGGGAAAGTAAAGGATGCCGAAGGAAGACCTTATAGAAACTGAGGGCAAAATAATTGAAGTACTGCCAAACGCGATGTTCCGGGTGGAAATAGAAAACGGCCATGTTGTTCTCGCGCATGTTTCAGGAAAAATGCGCATGCATTTTATACGGATTCTAATGGGAGATAAAGTAAAAGTGGAGCTTTCTCCTTACGATTTAAACAGGGGAAGGATCACTTTTAGAGTTAAATGACAGGAAGGGTATAATGAAAGTAAAATCATCGATTAAAAAGATTTGCGATAAATGTAAAATAATTAAAAGAAGAGGTGTTGTCCGCGTAATATGCGTTAATCCAAAACATAACCAACGGCAAGGATAATAGTATTGTTTAATGTTTTATGTACTATGTTTAATGTTAAAACATTAAACGTTAAACAGTAAACATAAAACAAACGTAAATTTAAGAGGTGAGAAGATGCCAAGAATTATAGGTGTTGATATTCCTAAGGAAAAAAGGATTGAAATCGCGTTAACATATTTATTTGGTGTCGGCAGGTCGTTGTCCAATCAAATATTGAAACAAATTAATATTAATCCGGATAAACGCGCAAAGGATTTAACGGAAGCTGAGATTTCTCTGATAACTAATTTCCTGCAAAAAGCCGATTTTAAGATAGAAGGCGATTTACGCCGGGAAATTTCCCAGAACATAAAAAGATTAATGGACATCGGTTCGTGGAGGGGAATGCGCCATAAAAAAGGCCTTCCTGTACGCGGGCAGCGCACACGCACAAATGCCAGGACCAGAAAAGGTCATCGTAAGAGCGGCATTGTAACCGCGCGGAAGGTTACAGAAGAAAAGAAATAGGATTTAAGAAGCAGGTACCGGCGCAATAGCGGCAGCAAATTTAAGATAAGTATGATTAAGCAGTTGTTACAGGAGGAAAAGAAATAATGGCTACAAAAGAAAAGGCGAAAAAACGTAAAATAGCTAAAGGCATAACTTCAGGAATCGCGCATATTCTGGCAAGTTTTAATAATACTGTAATAAATATAACTGATAAATCCGGCAATACGTTAGCATGGTCTACGCCGGGAATAGTTGGCTATAGCGGATCAAAAAAATGCACGCCTTTTGCCGCTCAGGTAGCGGCAACTGATGCCGCAAGAAAAGCAAAAGAAATCGGCATAAAAGAGGTAGATGTCTATGTGAAGGGGCCCGGGTTTGGCAGGGAATCTGCGATTAGAGCATTGCAGGCTGCCGGCCTTACGATAATTTCTATAAGAGATTTAACTCCTATCCCACATAATGGCTGCCGGCCGAAAAAAAGAAGGAGAGTATAATATATGGCTCGATATACAGATGCCGTCTGCAGATTATGCAGGCGTAATGGTGAAAAGTTATTTTTAAAAGGCCCCAGATGTACTACGCCAAAATGCGGGTTAGCAAAGCGGGCTTTTGCCCCTGGCCAGCACGGAGAAAGCAGGCGGTCTAAACTTTCAAACTATGGCGTGCAGTTGAAGGAAAAGCAAAAAGTAAAGTGGATGTATGGCGTTTTAGAAAAGCAATTTCGCAGGTATTTTGAAACAGCTGCCGCTACAAAAGGCGTAACCGGGCGGATTTTGCTGCAGCTTTTGGAACGCAGGCTTGATAACGTAATATTTCGGTTGGGAGTGGGGATTTCCCGCGCACAAGCCCGCCAAATAGTCCGGCACAATTTTGTATATGTCAATTCACACCGCGTTAACATACCGTCTTTTTTAATTAAAAAAGATGATGTCGTTGAAATACGCGCGAAAGAGAAGGCTTTAAAGAAAATCAGGGAAAATATGGAGCTATCGAAAGACAAGACTGTAGCTTCGTGGCTGGAATTTGATTCTAAGGCGATAAAATCAAGGATTGCGCGTTTACCTGAAAAAGAAGACAGCGACAGCACTATTCAAGAACAGCTTATAGTGGAATTATACTCAAAATAAAAAGCTGATTATTTAAGCAGGCAAATTTGTAAGTTACAGTTTATAATTGCTCAGAGGAGGAATAGATGGGAATAAAATGGAGAGATTTTCAACTACCAAAAAGATTGGAATGCGAAGAATCGACCTATACTAACACATACGGGAAATTTTTTGCGGCGCCATTCGAAAAAGGATATGGAGTAACGTTAGGTAATTCCTTAAGAAGAGTTTTACTTTCTTCTGTTGAAGGCAGTGCCGTAACCAGTGTTAAGTTTGATGGTATTGATCATGAATTTTCAACTATTCCGGGCGTAGTTGAAGATGTTACTGAAATAATCCTCAATGTAAAATGCCTTGTATTGAATTCTCATTCAAAGATTCCTAAAACAATTTATATAAAAAAGAATACCCGTGGTGAAATCAAAGCAAAAGATATTGAAGCGGATGATACCATTGAAGTAATTAATTCCGACCTGCTCATTGCTACTTTATCAAAAGACGCGAAATTCAACATGGAGATGGAAGTCGCCAAAGGCAGAGGCTATGTAACGGCTGACGCGAACAAAAGAGATGACCAGTCGATAGGCATAATTCCGATAGATTCTATATTCTCGCCTGTTAAAAAGGTCAACTTTTTTGTGGAAAACGCGCGCGTAGGCCAAAAAACTGATTATGATAAATTGATTTTAGAGATTTTCACGAATGGCGCTATATCTCCAAAAGATGCCCTTTTATACGCTTCCAACATATTACAAAGGCATTTGGATATATTTGTCAGTTTCGGGCAATTACCGGAAGAAGTTGAGGAAGAAGAAGTAGAAATGACCAAGGAAGAAGCAACGATATACGAGAAATTAAAGCTTCCCATTTCGGAACTTGAACTTTCGGTAAGAAGCTGTAATTGTTTACGCGAAGCAAATATTAAAATTATCGCGGACCTGGTAAAAAGATCAGAAGAGGAAATGCTGGGTTTTAAAAATTTCGGCAAGAAATCATTGACTGAAATCGCGGAACTTTTAGCAGGTATGGGGTTAAGTTTAGGGATGCAAATTGATACCAAAAAATTAAAAAAAGCATAATTTCGGAGCGGTCATTATGAGACATGGAAAAAAAAGGTTACAATTAAATCGATATACCAGCTGGCATAAAGCTACGTTAAAGAGCCTTGCCAGGAATATATTGATTTATCAAAGTATCAAAACTACCAGAGCAAAGGCTTTCGTGGTAAAGCCGCTGGTTGAAAAATTGATTCAACTGTCTAAAGACAATACTCTTGCCGCGAAGCGCCAGGCGTTTAAAATCCTTTGTGACCATAAACTGGTAAGCCTTCTTTTTAATGAAATAGGCTTGCGGTTTAAACATAGGACAGGCGGATATACGCGTATTCTTAATTTAGGCAAGAGGCGCGGCGATGACGCTGATATGGTTCTTTTTGAGCTTACTGAAATTATAAAAAAAGAGATCAAAAAGGTTAAAAAAACCGAAGCGGCAAAACCGGAACAGGCCGAAGAAACATCTGTAACGGAAGTAACGCCAAAAGCTGAAGAAGCAGTTAAAAAGGAAAAAGAGAAACGTCCTGTGTCGAAAAAACCTTCGAAAAAGTTTTTGGGCGGCATTCGGAATATTTTTAAGAAGGAAAGAGATTCTCTTTAAAGTTTCAAGTTGCGTGATGGCGGATGTGACTAGAAACCTGAGACCTGAAACGTTAATAATTAACAGTTTTAAAAATAGAAGAGTTGAAAGATAAATGAAAATAGATACCCGGTTATCCGAGCGTCTAAAAAAAATTAATCCATCGTCGACTCTTGCAATAACTTCAAAAGCTAAGAAATTAAAGTCAGAGGGTAAGGATATAATCACTCTTGCAGCCGGAGAGCCTGACTTTGATACGCCGGATTTCATTAAAGCCGCCGCAATTGACGCAATTCGCGGCGGCTTTACCAAATATACTCCCACCACCGGAACCCCTGAATTAAAAAAAGCTATTTGTGAAAAATTCAAAAACGATAATTCGTTAAATTACGCGCCAAACCAAATCGTTGTTTCCTGCGGGGCAAAACATAGCATATTTAACGCATTAATGGTTTTGCTGCGCCATAACGACGAAGTCATCATTCCTCTGCCTTATTGGGTAAGCTATCCGGAAATGGTTAATCTTTGCGAAGGCAGGCCTGTTTTTATCAAAACATCCCATGAAAATAATTTTAAAATGACTATTAAGGATATTGAAGCCCATATAACCTTAAAAACTAAAGTCATCATTTTAAACAGCCCTTCAAACCCGACCGGCAGTGTTTATAACTCTAAAGAATTAAAAGAAATCGCCGATATTTGCGTTGCTAAAAAAATATTCGTAATCAGCGATGAAATTTACGAAAAAATAATTTTTGACAATAATAAACATGTTTCAATCGCGAGTTTTAATCCTGATATCTATAATTTAGCCATTACGGTCAATGGAATGTCTAAAAGTTATTCCATGACGGGGTGGCGTATCGGTTATTTAGGCGGTCCTGTAGATATAATTGAAGCAATATCAAAATTACAGGACCATTCCACATCTAATCCTGCTTCAATCTCGCAAAAAGCCGCCTTGGCCGCCTTAAACGGCGGCAATGAATTTATACGGGGGATGTCCGCTGAATTTCAAAAAAGAAGGGACTTTTGCGTAGAAAAACTGAAAAAAATAAAAAAAATCCATATAGTAAAACCGGACGGCGCCTTTTATATATTTTGCGATATTTCTAAAACACACCTGGATTCAGCGGCCTTTGCGGATAAACTGCTTCAAGAAGCTTCTGTCGCGGTAATTCCAGGCAACGCGTTTGGTATGGATACGTGTATTCGAATAAGTTTCGCCTCCAGCATACGCGAACTTGAGATCGGGATTGACCGGATTGAGGCGTGGATCGATAGAACGGTTAAATAAAAAGGCACAAGAATATAGAGGATAAAAAAATTATGGGACAGACGATAGCGGAAAAGATCTTAAGCAGCCACGCGGGAAAAGATTTAAAAGCGGGAGATTTAGCTATATGCAATATAGATTTTGCCTTTGGCCAGGACGGAACATCATCTATTATCATTGACCGGGTCAGAGAGCTTGGATTAAAAAAGCTAAAAACGAAGTTTTGCATGGTTATTGACCATAGCGCGCCCTCTCCCAGTGAAGGTGTTTCTAAAGTTCATAAAAAAATGCGTGATTTTTCAAGAGATTACTCGGTAAATCTATTTGATATAGGTTGCGGCGTATGCCATCAGGTAATTCCTGAATCCGGCTGGATTTTACCGGGAGATTTAGTCTTGGGAGCGGATTCTCATACCTGCACATATGGCGCGATTGGAGTTTTTTCTACCGGAGTGGGGTCAACAGATTTATCCGTAGCGCTTGCGACCGGGCAAAACTGGTTTAAAGTCCCCGATACATTTAAAATCATTATAGACGGCAAAATACCGAAAGGGATATTCGCGAAGGATATCATCTTACAGCTTATCGGCGACATCAAAGCTGACGGAGCTACATACAAAGCGGTGGAATTCCAAGGGGATGCGATTGATAAGTTGGATATGGACGGGCGTTTTACAATCTGTAATATGTTGGTGGAAATGGGCGCTAAGGCGGGTTTTATGCCCATAGATCAAAAAACGGTTGCCTGGTTTAAAGCTCACGGGGTAAGTGAACAAAAAATTAAACAAGTAAAAGCTGATGATGACGCTATATATGAAAAAGTTATCCGCTATGACATTTCAAAATTAAAACCTCAGGTTTCTATGCCTCATACGGTAGATAACACGGCAAGCGTAGATAAATTAAAAAACATCAAAATAAATGAGGCTTTTTTAGGCACGTGCACTAACGGGCGGCTTTCAGATTTAAAAGTTGCCGCGAATATATTAAAAACACGTAAAGTTTCTTCTTCTGTAAGGCTTATTGTCGCTCCCAGTTCGCGTGATATATACCTATCCGCGTTAAAAGCCGGCATTATCGATACCCTTATAAGAGCCGGCGCGGTTGTTTTAGTGCCTGGGTGCGGCCCCTGCGTAGGGACTCATAATGGGATACCCTCTGATGGGGAAATAGTAATTTCTACCGCCAATAGGAATTTTTTGGGCCGTATGGGCAATCCCAACGCGTTTATCTATCTGGCTTCTCCGGCAACAGTCGCCGCTTCAAGCATAGAAGGCAAAATAGCCGACCCCAGGAAATATTTCAAATAAAGGCCATTCTTATTTTTATGCTTGTCTTTTTTACAATCAGATAGTACAATATATTCGGTTTTCATACTAAATTATTAATCAGTTTCTTAGCAGTGCGACGCAAAAGGAGAGAAACATGGAATTAAAAGAATTATTAATGGTTTGCATTGAAAAAGGCGCTTCGGATTTGCACCTTACAGAAAACGAGCCCCCAATATTGCGCATCGACGGAAAATTAAACCGCACTAAACAAGAAATACTTGATAAGTCGTCTTTAAAAAGATTAATTTACAGTATCTTAACTAACCCTCAAAAGGAAATATTTGAACGTGACCTAGAATTAGATTTTTCATTAGCTTTACCCGGGATGGACCGGTTCCGCGTCAATATACATTTGCAAAAAGGCTCGGTTGAAGGCGCTTTCCGCCGCATCCCCTTGGTCATTCCCAGTATAAACGATTTAAAGTTGCCGCCGATAATCCTGGAATTAGGCCGGCGGCCAAACGGGCTGGTTTTAGTCACCGGCCCAACGGGTACAGGAAAAACCACTACATTAGCGGCTTTAGTTGACCTTATAAATACTGAACGCGAATGCCTCATGATTTCCATAGAGGACCCGATTGAGTTTGTGCATAGAAACAAAAAAAGCATAATAAAACAAAGGGAAGTCTATGCCGACACGCGTTCTTTTGCCGAGGCTTTGCGCCACGCGCTACGGCAGGACCCGAATGTAATTGTTGTTGGCGAGATGCGCGATTTGGAAACTATTTCTACTACTTTAACCGCGGCAGAAACAGGCCATTTAGTCTTAGCGACATTGCATACTCCGGACGCGCCGCAAACCGTGGCAAGAATTATCGACGTTTTCCCCGCCCATCAGCAGCAGCAGGTAAAACTTCAGTTAGCCGACTGTTTGCAAGGTGTAGTATCGCAAATATTGATTCCTCACTCTTCCGGGCAAGGAAGAGTTTTAGCGACTGAAATAATGGTCGGAACTCCGGCTATCCGTAATCTCATCCGCGAACAGGAACTGGAGCAGATACCAACGATCATGCAAACCGGCAGCCAATTTGGGATGAAAACAATGGACAAATCCCTGAAAGAGCTTTATCAGAATGGAGATATTACGCTTGATTCCGCGATGTCAAAAGCGAAGAATATAGAAGAGTTCAGGCAATTATAATACAAACTAATAATACAGGCAGAGATAAAGGTGGAAAAGAAATGCGAATAGAAGGAAAAACTATAAAGTTAGGCGATAATATAAATACGGACTTTATTATCTCAGGGCGGTATAAATTTGCGATAACGGATATTAAAGAGCTTGCCAAGCATATCATGGAAGATATAGACCCTGATTTTCCTAAAAAGATCATTCCCGGAAAATCTATACTGGCTGCCGGCTCAAACTTCGGTTTGGGGTCTTCCCGCGAACAGGCGCCTCTGGTAATAAAAGAAGCCGGCATTGCGGCGGTTTTGGCTAAAAGTTTCGCGCGCATATTTTACCGCAACAGTTTTAATATCGGATTATTGCTGATTGAAATTGATACCGATAAAATTGGCGACGCGGATATGCTGGCGATTGACTTAGATAAAGGCGTAGTTTCGAATTTAACGAAAAACATTCAGCTTCAAATTAAGCCGCTGCCCGCGTTTATGCAAGAGCTATTGAATGAAGGCGGTGTTATAAAATATTACCAGAAATATAATAGGTTACCTGAAGTTTCAAAATAATATGAGTTAACAGCAGTATAAAATCGTATGAATGGCAAAATGAAACATAAAATAACATTGATTCCCGGCGACGGTATTGGCCCGGAAGTTAGTTTAGCGGCTCGAAGATGTATTGATGCCACCGGCGCTAACATTGAATGGGTGGAAGTTGTCGCGGGTCTTTCCGCCCAGGAAAAATACGGAGAGCTGCTTCCGCAAAATGTTTTAGATTCGGTTAAGGAAAATAAGGTGGCGCTGAAGGGGCCGATTATGACCCCTATAGGAGGCGGGTTCCGTTCGGTTAATGTCGCGATCAGGCACGCGCTTGATTTATTCGCTTGCGTAAGGCCGGTAAAATCTTATCCCGGCGTAATAAGCCATTATAAGAATATCGATTTAGTTATTATCCGGGAAAACAGTGAAGATCTGTATGCCGGCATTGAATTTGAGGAAGGTAAACCCGAGACTAAACAGCTGATCGCTGAGATAGAAAAATATTCGGCGAAAAAAATACGCCCGGATTCAGGGATTTCTATAAAACCGATTTCAAAATTCGCTTCAGAACGTATTGTAAGGTTCGCGTTTGAATACGCCTTAAAAAACAACCGCAAAAAAGTTACCTGCGTGCATAAAGCAAACATAATGAAGTTTACCGACGGCTTATTCCTGTCCTGCGCGCGGCAAATTGCCAAGGAATATTCCGAAAAAATAGTTTTTACCGAAGCAATCGTTGATAATATGTCAATGCAATTGGTCCTAAAACCGTATGACTATGATGTCCTTGTATTGCCTAATCTTTACGGAGACATTCTATCAGATTTATGCGCAGGGTTAATTGGCGGTTTAGGCATTGCCCCGGGCGCGAATGTCGGCAAAGATATGGCTGTTTTTGAGGCAGTTCACGGGTCAGCCCCAAAATACGCGAACTTAAACAAAGTTAATCCGGCAGCCATGATATTATCCGGAGTGTTAATGCTTGAATATATAAATGAACACGCTTGCGCAAGGAAACTGGAAGAGGCCTTAAAGGCTGTTTTGCAAGAAGGTAAATCTGTTACCTATGATTTAAAAAGTAATCGTGATGATCCTACCGCCGTAGGGACTAAAGAAATGACAGATGCTATTATCGCTAAAATAAAAAGATAAAGGTAGAAACCAATGAAAATTAGTATAATCGGAGCGGGAAATGTCGGCGGGTTAACCGCCATGAGGTTATCTGAAATTACTGCCGGAGATATTTTTCTGATAGATATAGCAAAAGGGATAGCGCGTGGAAAAGTATTTGATTTAGAAGATGCGCGCGCGATCTTTAAAACAAATTTTAATATCCAAGGTTCGGAAAATATAGACGATATATTAGGTTCTAATATTATTGTGGTTACCGCGGGGCTTGCGCGTAAGCCGGGAATGACAAGAGAAGACCTCTTAAGTAAAAATGCTTCGATTTTAAAAGATATTTGCGGTAAAATTAAAAATTTGGCTCCCGAGGCTATAGTCATTATTGTTACTAATCCTTTGGATTTAATGACGCAATTCGCCTTGCAAATGACCGGCTTCGCGGCAAAAAGGATATTCGGCATGGGGGTTTCGCTTGATGCTGCCAGATTTGCCAATCTTATAAGCAAGGAATTAAGGATATCTCCGGTTAATATTGAGCCTTGCGTAATTGGCAGCCATGGTGAAGGCATGCTTCCTTTACCGCGGTTTACTAATATAAAAGGGATAAGCCTGGATAAATTGATCTCTAGTGACGCGATTACGCAGTTAACCGCGCGAACCATAGATAGAGGCAAGGAAATTGTTTCTTTATTAGGGGCCGGAAGCGCTTATTTTGCCCCTTCCGCGGCGATTTTGGAAATTGTCAAAGCGATTATTTACGATGAAAAACGCATATTAGGAGTTTCTACTTATCTCAGCGGTGAGTACAACATCCAAAGCACTTGTATCGGCGTGCCGTGTATTATCGGCAAAAATGGCATTGAGAAAATCATAGCTCTGGAATTAAATGAAATAGAAAATAATGCTTTGCAAGCGAGCGCGTTAAAACTTAAAGAACAATATTCGAATTTAGCCAAATAAAAACCGCAAAACAATGGCCTACGATTACGATTTAATAATAATCGGAGCAGGTTGGGCAGGATTTAATGCCGCGATAAAGGCAAAAAAATCAGGGTTAAAAGTTGCCCTGATTGAAGAAGGCCCACTCGGCGGGACTTGCCTTAACCGCGGTTGTATCCCTACCAAAGCCCTTATTCAATCCGCTAAAATTTACAGCCTTGCCAAAAAGTCAAAAAATTTCGGAATCGATTCTCCGGAATCAAAAATAAATTTTATCGAAATTCAGCAAAGAAAAGAAAAAATAATTCAACAGCTTCGGCAAAACATTGAATTTATGCTTAAAGGCGTTGATATAGTCCACGCTGCAGCAAAGATATCTTCCCCTAATTCTGTAAAAGCCAACGAAAAAGAACTAACTACAAAATATATCCTTATCGCCAGCGGGTCAAAACCTTTCCAACTAAAAGATATCCAATTTGACGGCAAAAAAATAATTTCAAGCGATGAAATCCTTGGCCTGAAAGAAGTGCCAAAATCACTTTTGATCATCGGAGGAGGGGTTATTGGCTGCGAATTTGCCAGTTTATTTTTTAATATCGGCACAAGCGTTACAGTCGTAGAAAAAATGCCGCAGCTTTTACCGGGGGTAGAAAAAGATGTGGCGCGAAAATTAGAGGTATCTTTTAAGAAGAAAGGTATCAAAGTAAATACTAATTTCGACGCTTCCGGGCTTGATTTTAATAATTACGAGCTGGTATTGCTTTGCGTGGGCAGGGCCGCGAAAACTGAAAATTTAGGGCTGGAAGAAATAGGCGTAGCTTTGGATAAAAACAAGATCAAGGTAGATGATTTTTTAACTACAAATATCCCGAACATTTACGCGGTTGGAGATTGCACCGGGAAAATCATGCTCGCGCATTACGCCGCTTATCAAGGCATTACCGCCGCGGAAAATATCATAAACCAGGGGAATTTCAAGCGCTGCGACAATAATATTGTCCCCAGCTGCATATTTACCGACCCTGAAGTATCAAGTGTAGGGCTGGATGAAGAAAATGCCGCCGGTAAAGGGTTTCAAATAAAGATCAATAAGTTTGATTTTCTATCTTCCGGCATGGCAAGGATACTGGATGAAACGGAAGGCTTTATCAAAATTATTTCTGATGTAAAAAGCGATAAGGTGTTGGGCGCTTCCATCATCGGCCCGCGCGCGACAGAATTAATCGGGATATTGACGCTTGCCGTTTCCAATTCTTTAACTATTTCTCAGCTGCACGATACAATATTCGCGCATCCGACTTTGTCGGAATGCATTCACGAAGCGTTATAATAAAAAAATGTTGAACCATTTAATTAATACCGATACAAAAACATTAGAAAACCTGCCGGTTATTTTCGATTTAGGGCTGATTGATTATAAACTCGCTTTACGCTACCAAAAAGAAATGTTTCTTGAAGCAAAGCGTGGAACTTTTTCAGCGGCTTTGATAGCCTGCCGGCATTTCCCGGTAATTACGCTGGGCAGGCGGGCGGATAAAAAAAATATTTTAGCCACGGAACAACAACTGCTGCAGAATGATATTTTAGTGTATGAGATTGAAAGAGGCGGAGATGCCACTTATCACGGCCCCGGCCAAATTATTATATACCCCATATTTAACCTTAATTTTTTAAAAAAAGATATTCATTGGTTTTTGCGCCAGATAGAGGCGGTAATTATCGAATTATTGGCTAATATAGGGATTCCCGCGAAAAGAAGGCGAGGATTCACCGGAGTATGGGTGGGAGAGAAAAAAATAGCTTCTATCGGCATAGCTATAAAAAACTGGATAACTTTCCATGGTTTAAGCTTAAATGTAACCAAAGACGACCTGGAAAACTTCAAGGCGATCAATCCTTGCGGGCTGAATATCGAAATGACTTCAATTGAAGATATCCTCGGGATAGAAGTTCACGTTGACGCGGTAAAAGACAGGCTGATTAGCGCGTTTTCTGATTTTTGGGCAATAAACGCGAATAATAATACGTAAAAAATATATTATTCGCAAATTCAAAACACAAAATTCAAAGGCACAAAAGAGTTTTAAATTTTAAAATTAAAACAAATATTTATTTTGATATTTATCATTGGAATTTGTTTTTTTTATTTTAAATTTTGAATTTAGCAAATTATTTATCCTTATTAATAACAGGAGGTAATAACATGACAAAAGTAATTCTGCCTAATTTAGGCGAAAATGTGGAAAAAGCGACCATTTCTTACTGGTATATAAAAATTGGCGATAGTGTAAACAAAGACGAAGATTTAGTAGAGCTTACCACGGACAAAGCTACGTTTAACCTGCCGAGCCCCTGCACGGGAACACTTAGTGAAATAATGTTTAACGAAGGAGAAATTGTCCATATTGGAGACGCGCTTGCCGTAATTGAAGAAACGGCATAAAAATGTGGTTTGCCCATAGCGCTGTCTTTTTAGCCGCTTTTTTACTTTTTCAAGTTGAATTAATTATTTCTAAAGTATTATTATTCAAATTCGGAGGCACCTATACGGTTTGGGGGGCAGCGGTTGTTTTTTTTCAAGCGACGCTTCTTTTAGGTTATGTATATTCGCATTTTGTTATAAAAAAAATAGGTTTACCTCGCTACAGATACCTGCATTCATTGTTATTCCTGTTAACTCTTTTTTTCTTCCCCGGCAAACCGTTGCCTGAAATATTTGCCCGGTACAACTCACCGATGGTTATTGATATTTTCAGGGAATTGTCGCGCGCCATAGGCCCGGCTTTTTTTGCCTTATCCACAATAAGCATAATATTCCAATGCCTGGTGGCAAAATCAGATCCGGCAAAACAGCTAAATCCTTACCAACTCTACGCTACTTCTAATTTGGGCTCTTTCGCGGGGCTGTTAACATACCCTTTTTTGTTTGAGTTCTTTTGGGGAATTAACGAGCAATTAACCATTTGGAGGATACTTTACTTAGTTTTATTCATCTTGCAAATAGCCGCGTTCAAATATATCCGCCTGAATAACTTTTCCCGAACTGATAATGCAGCAAGCCCACCCGTATGCTTCAAAGATAAAACCTACTGGTTTTTGCTAAGCGCCGCCGGAGTTATTGTCTTTTTGTCAGCCACGAATATTATAACTTATGAAATAAGCCCGATGCCGTTATTATGGATCGCTCCTTTGTGTGTATATCTTATTTCTTTCGTATTAAATTTTTCGAATAAACCTTTTTGCCCGAAAAATATTAAAACAATATTCTTTTTATCGATTTCATTTAATATAGTTATTTATTTCTTCATAGCGTTAAAAATCATCCCGAATTTATTAGCGATGCCTTGCCTTTTAGCTTTAATATTTATTGCCTGCATGTTTTGCCAGAATGAACTTAATAAAAATAAGCCCGCGGATACAAATAATTTAACTTTATTTTTTGTAATTATTTCCAGCGGCGGCTTTATAGGAGGCATACTCGTAAGCTGGATAATACCGTTAATTTCTATATCTATGATAGAATTTTTTATGGGGCCCATGCTTATTCTTATCGCCTTATTTATTAAAGAAAATAAACAAAAACTTCCTTTCCAAAAATTCCGCATGCTTATTTATCTGTCCATCCTTGTATTTATCTGGCCGTATGTGATCAACGAATCTATTCTGTTGGGCCTTATTTTTCTCTATATTATATTCAACTGCCTTTTTACCTGTTTTGATTTTTTATTAGCAAGTATCGCGAGTTTATTTTTTATTTTATTGTTGTCCTGCGGTATGGATTTTTTATGGGCAGGGAAGGGGTTTTTAACGCTGCGGAACTATTACGGTATATACAATGTTTACGCGTATAAAGGCGTGAAATTATTCGTAAACGGCAATGTGCTGCATGGCGCTCAAAACATGGACAAAGAAAAAGAAATGGAACCCTTGGCATATTATGACCGTAATTCACCGGTTGGCATTTTACTAAAATCAGGCAAGTTTCAATTCCTGCGTATGGGGTATATCGGTTTAGGCGCTGGCACGCTTGCCGCTTACGCAGAGGCAGATCAAACAATCGATTTTTTTGAATTAGACCCGGATGTTTTAAAAATCGCGAATAGCCAGTTTACATATCTAAAAAATTCCGCAGGCAAGATAAATTATTTTTTCGGAGACGCGCGGCTGAGCCTGCAGGAAATACCGGATAAAAAATATGATTTAATGGTTATTGACGCGTTTAGCGGAGATTCAGTTCCCGCGCACCTTTTAACGTGTGAAGCGATAAATGAATATATAAGGCATACCGCTAATAATGGGATAATATTATTCCATATTTCAAACCGGTATTTTGACCTTATGCCGTTATTGTTCAGCAATGCCCAAATGTTAAATTTATACAGCGCTACAACCGGCGCGATAGCCCGCGTAAACGTTTCACGGCTGGAGGGAATAAGCGGGAACACTGTGTGGGTCGCCTTAACAAAAGATGCTGATTCTTATAAAAAAATCTGTTCACTTAACTGGCTAAGCCCTGAATTTAAAAAAATACGCCCCTGGACAGATCAGTACTCTAATTTGCTCGCGATCTTTAAATACAAAAATTATTTCTCCATATCAAAATAGGGCAATTCCTTGAAATAGGCACTGCTTAAAGGTATACTTTAGATAGGCGCGTTATTCTCGAAGATAGCGGTTTTTATAATTCAGGCACGGTTGATGTACAATAAATAAAAATATTTATGCCAAAGAGAATACTTTTAATCGATGACGACGACTGTATCCTGGCGTCAACAAAACGTATTTTGGAGCAAAAAGGATACCTTGTTTCTACCGCTTCAGATGGAGATGCGGGATTAAAAATTGCCTTGCTTGAAACGCCTGATTTGGTTATTCTGGATTTAGGCCTGCCAAAGCTCCCAGGGGAAGAAGTTTGCAAAGGGATCAAAATAACTGAAAAGACTAAAAATATTCCTGTAATTATGCTGACAGGCAAAATTTCTGATACCGATAAAATTATCGGTAAAGTTATTGGAGCTGATTACTATATGACCAAGCCGTTTAACATTTCTGAGTTGTTACAAAATATTGCCGCGTTACTTTAAGAATCCCCCCTGTAGTTTATCTAAAAAAACAAAAAATACTTGACAATCAAAACGATATATGTAAAAATAACTTCAATCAATTTTCGCGTATGGTTATACCACTGGAAATGGCTTTAATTTTAGGCAGCAGAAGGAGGTGGAAATAGCAAACGCCATAAGCCAAAGAAATCAGTGATATATATAGATAAGCAATCATCTAGGGCAACCCTTAAACCTAGTTTAATAGAAAAAAATATACGTTTGATTTCCATCCAAAGGAGGGACACAATGAGTAAACGTTTGATGTTGGTTTTAGCAGCCGCGTTAGTAGCGAGTTTAACATGCTCCGCTTACGCGGAAGTACAAAATGTGAAAATTAGCGGGGATATCAGTGTCTTAGGAATAAGCCGCAGTAAATTGACTTTAAGAGAAGGTACTCCTTTAGATACCAGTTTGGGCGCTGTTAGTGACAATGGGAAAAGGATTGAGGCAGGACTCGCGCAAACCAGAGTAAAAGTAGAAGCTGACCTTACCGATAATATTTCCACTACTGTAAGATTATTAAATGAAAGAGTCTGGGGACAAACAGAAAACCAGGCAAATACCGATATTGATTTGGACCTTGCGTATGTAACAATGAAAGAATTTTTATATTCACCATTGACATTAAGCATCGGACGCCAGCCGTTAAGATACGGCAACGCTTTAATTATCGGCGATCCTGATACCAATGGCATTATGGCCGGGCACGCGTTAACATCAACCGCGGCAGGAACACTGCTTCCTAATTCTTTGGATGACTTAAGCCTGCGGAAATCATTTGACGCTATAAAAGCGTCTTTTAATTATGACCCGTTGGTAGTTGACCTAGTTACCGCGAAACTCAGCGAGGGATCGATAATCGGAAAGACTGACGCAAATCTTTATGGTGTCAACGCGGCATACGCGGTAAATGATAATTTAAATACCGATATATACCTTTTTCAAAGAGCTAGAGATTATGATTTAATAAACAGCCTTGGATTTACAAATTCCAAGAAAGAAGCTTTAAATACAGCTGGCGCGAGATTAGCTTATACAGGCACCAAAGATTTATATTTAGGATTAGAAAGCGCGTTTCAGTTCGGCAATCATATCGCATCAACAAGTTTATATCCGAATGAAGGACAAAATAGCAACACAAGCCGTAAAGTAAGCGCTTATGCGATACAAGCAGTTTTAAATTACACTATGTCAGATAGAAAAGCTACTCCCGCGTTAGGCGGAAGCTACACCTATCTTTCCGGTGACAAGTATCAGAGTGTAAGCGACAATTATAGAGGTTGGGATCCTATGTATGAAGATCAAGCAGGCGGAACCTTATTTAACAAAATATTAGGTTATTCCAACGCTCAATTATTCAATGTAAACGGCAGTATAAAGCCTTCAGATGATGTAAATCTAAGTTTAAATTACTATTATCTGATGTTAAATCAAACTTTCACAGGCGCCAATGCTGTCGTTTTAAGCGGGGTACCTAACGACCCAACTTATTTAATGAAAGCTGGCAAACGTGATTTAGGCCATGAAGTTGATTTAGGTTTAACTTATGACTACACCGAAGATGTGCAATTTGGCTTAAATGGCGGAGCGTTTATAGCCGGACATGCCTTTTCGAACACAAATAATGATACAGCAAAACAAGTAGTAGGTTCAATGAAAGTTACATTCTAATATTACGTATGTAGAAACAAAAAAACCCTCGGGGGCCGAAAATCTCCCGGGGGTTTTTTGTTACCGTTAAAAAATCGCGTGGCCACCAAGACACAAAGACACAACGTCACAAGTAAAAGCAGAAATAAAAGATTCACCGCGCCATTTGAACAGAACAATAAGCTTTTTCAGATAACTTTGCGGCGTGTGACATGGTGACAACTATATAACGAAGTATAACCTGAAACGATAAAAATTTATGATATATCTTGCGATAATATTTCACATGCATCAGCCGTATTACAAAAATCTTTTAACCAATGTAACGGATATGCCCTGGGTGCGCCTGCATGGCATCAAAGATTATCTGGATATGGCCCAGATACTTGAAAAACACCCTAAGATGCAGTTGGTTTTTAACCTTGTTCCATCATTGATTGAACAGGTAGAAGATTTTGTGAATCACAATGTAAAAGATCATTTTATGGAGCTTTCATATAAACCGGCCGCTAAATTAACCCACCAGGAAAAAGAGTTTATTCTAAACCGGTTTTTCAGCATAAACCCGGAGAAATGTATTGCTATTCATCCGCGATATTACGAACTTTATCTTAAGAAAAAAGCAAAAAAAGAATTTACTACGCAGGACTTTTTAGATTTACAAACCTGGTTTACTTTGGCATGGTATGACCCAACCTTTAGAAAAAATATTCCGGAAATCCATAAAATTGTCGCGAAAGGGCGTTTTTTTACCGAAGAAGATAAACGCGTTGTTTTAGATAAACAGATAGATATCCTTAAAGAAATTATTCCGACATATAAAAAGTTCATCGAAAAGGGGCAGATTGAGGCAACAATTAGCCCGTATTACCACCCGATTTTACCATTATTGTGTAACACTAAAATTGCCAAAGAGGCAAACATAAAAACTGTTTTGCCGCACACGCATTTTATACACCCCGAAGACGCCGAGGCGCAGATCAATGACGCGGTAAATTTTTATAAATCGCGTTTTGGAGTATCTCCCCAGGGAATGTGGCCCTCGGAGGAAGCGGTAAGCCAGCATATACTGCCGTATATTATTAAATCCGGAGTAAAATGGATAGTCGCGGATGAAGCGATTTTATTTAGATCTCTGGCGTCAAAACGCCGTAACAGCCGTTTTTTATATCAGCCGCATCTTTTAAGAAGGGAAGAAGGGGATTTAAGTATTGTTTTCCGGGACCGCAACCTATCTGATCTAATGGGATTTGTTTACCACCGCTGGCAAGCTGAACCCGCGGTGGAAGATTTCATGAAGCACATGCATAATATCGCGGCGGCGTTTAAACACAAAGATATTTTAATTACAATTGCCATGGATGGCGAGAACGCCTGGGAGTATTATAATAATGACGGCCATGATTTCTTGAATTTACTTTATCAGCGTTTATCTGAAACTGATTATATAAAAACTACCACCGTCGCGGATTACTTGAAAAAATTTCCCGCTGAAAACCAAATTGAACACCTTGCCGCGGGTTCCTGGATATACGGTGAATTCGGCAAATGGATAGGCAATCCTTTAAAAGTTAGAGCATGGGAATACTTGGCTTGCGCGCGCCAGGAATTAGAAAATCTCAAAGGAAATCTACCGGAAGAACAATTAAAGCTCGCATGGAAACAAATGCACGTGCTTGAAGGCAGTGATTGGTTTTGGTGGTATGGCGACGATGACACCGGGGATTTCGATAAATTATACCGTATGCACCTTGCCAATTTTTACACGATTATCGGCAAAGATATTCCCGAGTACGTAAAACATCCGATCGTATAAATTTCATGACCGGCAGTAAAGGGCTGTACTCTTTTGACGCCACGCGCGCGAAAGTTACTCCTTTAGACAGGCGGGGGTTTTTAACCCCGCCCCCACCATGGCGGGGCCAGAAAGTCCCGCCCATTCAACGGAAAAGCGGCGAAAAAAAAAA